>MRWF01022523.1_pt1 | contig 86866 bp, 46 predicted proteins | sample 1013331 | NCBI WGS metagenome assembly MRWF01 (sample SAMN06117577, study PRJNA244670) | biofilm metagenome | biome: Water; feature: Cathode Biofilm; material: Biofilm; isolation source: microbial consortium enriched at the cathode of a solar microbial fuel cell | place: USA: District of Columbia ... | reverse complement strand
GCGGCCGTGGCACCATTCTGCCATTCACCGTTGACGGAAATCCAGATGGCACCTGCGTCGGCATCGAATGCCACACCGATCACGTCGCCTTCGCGGATGCGGTCAAGGCCGTTCTGGCCGCTCCTGGAGCGACTGCCATCGCCTACATAGGTCCGGCCGATGCCACGCAGCATCAGCGAGCCGTCGATGGTGGCGAGATCCTGGGTCCAGTCACTGTCCGCAGGGGCGGCAATGGCCACATACAGGTGGCCGCCCTCACGCGCCACATCGGTGAGAGTGACTTCCCAATAATATTGGCCACTGTCGATATCTTCGTCGAGGGCTACACCTTCCCGGTTGCGCCCGCCTTCATAGGTGTAGATCAGGCCTCCGTCGGCCACGGTCACCTGTGACGCGTGGGTTGCGTCTTCCAGGGCTTTGTCCGATCCGCTTGCGCCTGCGAACGCCTGTACAGTGTCGTCGCCGCAGCCACCCATGATGATATCTGCGCCCGCGCCGCCATCCAGGACATCGTTGCCCGCACCACCCAGCAGCAGGTCAAGACCTTCGCCGCCCATGAGCGTATCGTCACCCGCCAGGCCATCCAGCGTCTCATCACGGAACAGGCCTTCGATCAGGTCGTCGCCCGCTGTGCCTTCAAGAGATGTTTCACCAAAATAGAAGTCAGCCGCCGTAAGGTCACCCGCAGTCACACCCGCAAGCGTGATTTCGCCATGGTCCGGCACCTCGACAATCGCGTCGCTGCCGTTCTGTGTGATCACCAGCGAAGAGAAGGTCACTGGCATGCGCGACAGGTCGATGACGTCGTCGCCAGAGGTGAAATCGGTCACCAGATCGCGGACAAAGTCGGCCTCGAAGACGAAAGTATCTGCGCCCGCGCCGCCCGCAAGCGTGTCGTCGCCACAGCCGCCGATCAGGCGGTCATCGCCGCCTTCACCCATGAGGTGGTTGGCGCTGTCGTCACCGATGATCGTGTCGTTGCCGTTCCCGGCTGCAATCGCTTCAAAGCCCGTGATCAGGTCGCTGCCCGTGCCGCCACTTGTGGTGCCGGTGCCAAGGTCAATCACATCGGCGCAGTTTGATCCGCTGAGCGTATCGAAACCGTCGCCGCCAGACAATGTATCGTCGCCTTCGCCGCCACTGATGATATCGTCACCGTCGCCGCCGCCAATGATGTCATCGCCATTGCTTCCGGTGATGGTGTCATTCCCTGCGGAGCCTTCATAGGCTTCTATATTCTGGTGGTTTGAGCTGACAACAATGGACTGGCCTTCGCTCAGGTGCGCATAGCTGATGACGTCATACCCGTCGCCGCCGTCGATCACATCACCTGCATCCACGCCCAGGATCACATCGTCGCCGTCGCCGCCAGTGATCGTGTCGTCGCCGTTGCCGCCCGAGAGCGTATCATTGCCGTCTTCGCCCAGGATCACATTGTCGCCGTCGCCACCATTCAGTTGGTCTGCGTAGGCGGAACCGCGGATATTTTCGAAGTTTCGGTATATATCCCCTGCGATGGTGCTATCGCCTTCGGCCTCCAGGCGGCTGTCACCCATGATGATGCCTTCAGGTGCGTTCGACAGGTCGATCCAGTCGATGCCATCGCCGCCGTCGAGCGTGTCGCCCGCGTCGCCTACTACATTGGCGCCACCGCCATAGCCGCTGTAGCCTTCAGGTGCGCTGAAGCTGAAGCTGTCTTCATCGAACGCGAAGGTGGCTGTGTGGCCTGCGCGGCTGTAGGAAGAATAGCCGCCTGCCGTAGGCACATAGGGCACATCAATGCCGGTCATGACCGCGTGGCTGGTGTCGCCTGCTGCGATTTCTGCGGCCGTGGCACCATTCTGCCATTCACCGTTGACGGAAATCCAGATGGCACCTGCGTCGGCATCGAATGCCACACCAATCACGTCGCCTTCGCGGATGCGGTCAAGGCCGTTCTGGCCGCTCCTGGAGCGACTGCCATCGCCTACATAGGTCCGGCCGATGCCACGCAGCATCAGCGAGCCGTCGATGGTGGCGAGATCCTGGGTCCAGTCGCTGTCCGCAGGGGCGGCAATGGCCACATACAGGTGGCCGCCCTCACGCGCCACATCGGTGAGGGTAACCTCCCAATAGTGCTGACCGCTGTCCTGCCCTTCGGTAAGGGCCAGGCCTTCCCGGTTGCGCCCGCCTTCATAGGTGTAGGTCAGGCCGTCAGCGGACACAGTGACCTGTGGGGCGTCGATGCTGTCGTCCAGCACGATATCCGCGCTGGCGCGTCCGCCTTCTGCCATGGCTTCAAGCCGCATGGTCATGGCGCCTGCATCAGGTTCGATAAAGATGGCCTGCACAGTGTCGTCGCCGCAGCCGCCCATCACCAGGTCGGCTCCCGCGCCGCCGATCATCATATCAGCGCCCGCGCCGCCTTCGATTGTATCGTCGCCTGTGCCGCCGTTGATCGTGTCGTCGCCGGTGCCGCCAACCATCGAATCTGCGCCCGCGCCGCCGTCCATCATATCGTCGCCGCAGCCACCCCACATTTCATTGTCCTGGCTGTCGCCGCCGAGAGAGTCGTTGCCGCTCGAGCCATTGATGATGCGTGTGAACAGGAAGTCGTCCAGGCTAATATCGTCTGGCACGATGCCCCGGATCAGCAGGCTGTTGCCATTGCCGTCTTCCAGGAGGGTGCCGTTGCCGACCTTGGTGAAGGTTACGTCGCTTGAGGTGCTGAGTGTCGACGACATATCGATGACATCAACACCGGATGTGAAGTCTTCGATGGTGTCATTGCCCCAGCTGGTGCCACGGAACACGAACCTGTCACTGCCGGAGCTGCCAGTCAGCAGATCATTGCCGCCGGCACCTTCGATGATGTCATCGCCGCCGCTGCCGACGATTGTGTCGTCGCGCGAGGAGCCCGTCAGGGTGTCGTCGGAGCCTGATCCGACAATTTTTTCGATGCCGCGCAAGGTGACGGTGCCGGTTGCTGTGGCTACGGTTCCAGTCTCCAGGTCGAGGGAAATGGCCTGTGATTGATCTGTGAATCTGGCAAGGTCGTCGCCTTGCCCGCCGTCGAGCGTGTCCGCTCCGCCGCCTGTGACCAGGGTATCGTCGCCGTTACCGCCCAGGATCAGGTCGCTGCCTGAGCCGCCGGTGATCACATCGCTACCTGCGTCACCGGAAAGGGTGGAGTTGTCCGAACCGGACGTGATTGTATCGTCACCGTTACCGCCGCTTGCGACGTCCGCCCCGCTGCCGGTGTTGATCCGGTCATTGCCGGCCCCACCATCAATGGTGTCATCGCCGGTGCCGCCGTCAATCTGGTCGTCACCTGATCCGCCATCGATCCTGTCGTGCTGGTGGCCGCCATCAAGCAGGTCGGCGCCTGCCCCACCGATCAATGAATCGTTGCCGCCCTGGCCGTAAAGCGTGTCGTCGCTGACCGTGCCGACGATTTCCTCGTCCCTGGAGTTGCCGATCCTGCGCACCCCGGTGGTGCCGCGGGAAATGGCTTGTTCGACCATGCTGATGGAGGTGTTGTTGAAAAGCAGCGTGCCAGCTTGATCGCCGCCATAGCTCAGCAACACATTGTTACCGGTCAGGTTCAGGGAATAATCAAGAATGTCAGATGTTCTGATCACATCGGCTGTCGTCAGGCCGTCGACAGTATCGTTACCCGATGACAGCACAAGGGTGTCGCGGCCGCCCCAACCAAGATTGATGAGGTCGTCCCCTTCACCGCTGTCGATGAGATCGTTGCCATCCAAGGCGTAAATGGTGTCATCTCCGGCGCCTGCGGAGATGACGTCATCCCCGCTACCAGCGGAGATAAAGTGCGCGCCATCCGACAGCAGGATGGTGTCATCCCCGGCGTTGGCATATATCCGGCCGGTGAAGGAGCCATCGCGGCTGTCGAACATGTCGTCACCAGCCGCGAGCGTCACGTCGCCGGTGATCGAGCCTGTGTTGTTGACCACGAATGTGCCGCCCAGCAGGCGCAGGTCGCCTTCGATGGTGCCGCTGTTGGTGATGGTGGGGTCGTAATACTGTGGTGTTGTATCGAACTGGACCGCGATGTCGGCTGAGATCGTACCGGTGTTTGTCAGGCTGTGACCTTCGACCAGGCGCGTAAAGCGGACGCCTATGGATTCATTGCCGTTCGGCCCTGTGTTCGTTGTGATTGTTCCATCATTATAGATGTGAACCGGCGTGTTGTGGGTGGCAAGAATGCCCGTTGCATTCACGCTGCCCTCAGTCAGGATGGTGCCGCTGTTGAAGAAGTTGCCGCCGCTCTGGAAGTTGACACCCGTGGCGTCGCCGCCGCCTGCCCAGGCATGCACCAAACCGCTGTTGATGGCGTTCCCTGACGATGACGTCGTTTCATAGCCGACCGCAGACCCTTCGGCCGACACGGCATAAATCTCGCCATTGTTGACGACAGTTGCGCTGTCATAAATATCGATGGCACGCAGGTATCCAGTCTGCGCCAGGGCAACAATCCTGCCTCCGTTGATGACCGTGTCGCCCGGGGTTGCATAGATGCCGGTGGTGCTTCCTTCGGTCCAGATGGTCCCAAGGTTAGAGAAATTACCGTCGACCTGGATCGGGCGATAGGTGCCCTTGAAGTAAAGTGCTTCTTCGGTTGGGATGACGGTGTTGCCCGAATAGATCTGGGCGCCTGTCTGAGCATCCACATCCGGGCGGGTGATATGGTCCGGGAAGAAGGTGAAGGGGACGCCAAGGTCAAGAATCTCATAGGCATAGACTCCGGAGCCCTGATCTTCATCAGTGGCCGGGATTGTGCCGTCGAAGCTGAAGTCCGCTTCCGTGAGGTCGGTTGCCGCGACATCGCGCAGCGTGATGCTGTTTCCAGAACCGTCTGAAATCACGGCATCATCGCCGGACTGGGTGATCACCAGATCGCTGAAGGCAAGACCAGTGCCGGACATTTCAATAATGTTGCTGCCACGGCTGAAATCGCGGATCACATCATTGCCCCAGCCAGAGGCAAAGTGGAACACGTCGTCTCCGGTGCCGCCAATGAGGGTGTCGTCGCCGCCCGCCCCTGTGAGCGCGTCCCGCTTGTCGCCGCCACGCAGGATATTGTCGCCGCCGTCGCCCACCAGCGTGTCATTGTTGGACGAGCCGATCACATTCTCAATATTGATCAGGCGGTCGCCCGTTGCGTCACCGCTGGATTGTCTGCCGCTCGAACTCAGGTCGATCGATACGCCCTTGTGGCTGCCTTCATAGGACGCTGTGTCGATTCCGCTGCCGCCGTCTATTCTGTCGTGGCCCAGCCCACCGACAATCGTGTCGTCGCCGTCTTGGCCGGCAACGGTGTCATCACCGCGCGCAGCATAGATTTTGGTGCTGCCGTCACCGTCAGTGAGGGTTTCATCGGCATCGGTCCCTACCATGATGCCACCCTTGAGGAAGGCGGTTTCATCAATGGTCTCGGCAGTGACGTTCAACAGCGTCAGGCTGTTGCCGCTACCATCGCTGATCACGGTATTATCGCCATCCTGGGTGATGATCAGGTCATCAAACTGTACGCCGCCTTCAGACAGGCCGATCAGGTCGTGGCCCAGGGTGAAGTCTTCAACGGTGTCGTTGCCCCAGTCTGGCGTCAGGACGAAAATATCGTCGCCTGCGCCGCCGCTCATGAGGTCTTCGCCATGGCCGCCGCCGAGGGTGTCGTCGCCTTCGCCGCCCTCGATCGTATCGTCGCTTTCGGAGCCGCGCACCAGGTCGTCGCCTTCGCCGGCCGTGATGACGCCATGAATCTGACCGCCTGTGCTGTCGATCGTGTCAGATCCATCGCCCAGGTTCAGGTCACCAGTAATTGTGCCTGTGTTGGTAATATCCATCCAGGTGTTACTGGCGTGAATGGCGCCGTCCAGCGTACCACTGTTGTTAACGGTGAACCCGTTGTCGGTGTACCGGTAACCGCTGGCATTCACGGCGATTTCAGCTGTCACCGTTCCTGTGTTTGTGAAGCTATGGTCACCGGAGCCTCTAAGGTCCACGCCGACAGAGTTGATGGTTTCAGTATTATCGATGGCGGTGATCTGGCCGCTGTTGGTTATCGATGTATCGCTAGACGATTCGGCTCGAATGCCGACACCAGAGGCTGCACCCTGCGCCAGAACGGTGCCAATATTGTTGAAGCTGCCACCCCAAACCTGAACCCCCATGGCGTGTAGGCCTGCCCAGGCTTCAATATGACCGCTGTTGACCGATGCGTCGGATGGGTCGTTGATATAGATTGTGGCAGCTTTGGCATTGTAAGTTTCAGCAATTGCATAAATTTCACCTTGGTTATCCAAGGCGGTGCCACTAACTGACAAGAAACCATAGGCCTCTTCTTGATTTTGCGCGATGGCGAGGATCAGGCCTTGGTTCACAAAGGTTTCTGCATGTGCCACGACAGCGTCGGCAGAATAGTAGCCTGTAAGGGCGCGAACAATGGCGGCCCCGTCGAACGTGAGGGTTTCTATCTGCGGTGACCCGACGCTGATAAGCCGCGAGCCATTCAGATTGACATAGGTGCCGGTTTCAATGGCGCCATCGGTGATATTTGGCCGGAAGCTCGAGCTGGCGATGTTGCTCCAGAAAGGCAGATAGCCGATTTCCGGCAGGTCCGCCCACGGGTCTGTGATGCCGAGCACGTCTGCAATCACCCCGGTCGGGCTGTCGTCTGTGGGGGTGGCTGTGCCGTCGAAGCTGAAGACGGCTTCCACCACATCCGTGGCCGTCACGTCTTCGAGTGTCAGCGTATTGCCGCCGCCTGAGATAAGCGTGTTGTCGCCGTCCTGCGCGATGACAAGGTCTGCGAACGTGAGGCCTGTGTCGGTGAAATCGAGGATGTCGGCTGTGGGGTCGAAATCTTCGATCGTGTCATTGCCCCAGCCGGTGTCGAAGGCGAACACGTCGCCACCCGAGAGGCCGCGCAGGATGTTGTCGCCGCTGTCGCCTTCGAGGCGGTCGCCCGCGAAGGAGCCGACGGCGTTTTCGATGCTGATCAACGTGTCGCCGTTATTGCCTTCGCCCGTCACCGTGCCTTCGGCCAGGTTGATGCTGACGCCAAGATAGGAATCGGCTGCCGATACCCAGTCGCTGCCTTCGCCGCCATCGAGCGTATCCTCGCCGGGGCCACCGACAAGATAGTCGTCACCGCCAAGACCAAGGATCGAATCATCGCCCGCGAACCCGTGGACCAGATTGCCATAGCTATCGGTCTGCCATTGGCCGTCGGCGTCTGAATTGAAGCTGTCCGCATAGTCCGTGCCTACATTGACCGTGTAGATATAGAACTGGTCACGGCCAATGTCCTCGAGCGCCACATTCTGGAGCGTCAGGCTGTTGCCTTCACCGTCGCTAATGATCACATCGTCGCCACTGCTGGTGATTGTCAGGTCATCATACTTGATGCCCAAGCGCGCGATATCGATGCGGTCTACATCGGGGTTGAAATCTGTGACGGTATCATTGCCCCATCCGGCGCGCAGGTCGATCACGTCGCCGCCGCTTCCCAGCGTGATCATGTCGTCGCCATTGCCGCCAATGATGGTGTCGTCGCCGTTGCCGCCGGCAAGGCTGTCGTTGCCGTCGCCGCCAAGCAGGCTGTCGGAGCCGTCACCGCCATCAATGGTATCGTCACCCGCCGACCCAATGATGATATCATGGCCAGCACCGCCATCGATGATGCCGTCAACGCTGCCGCCAGTGTTGTTCAGCCTGTCGTTGCCGCTGCTGAGGTCGACATTGCCGGTGATGGTGCCGGTGTTTGTCAGCGTGTCGTCGCCGACCCCCATATCAACATCTCCGGTGATCGAACCGGTGTTGTTAAAGATGTCAGTACCACTCTGCATCTTCACATCACCGATGATGGTACCGTCGTTGTTAAACGTTTCGTAGGAGCTCCAAGTGGCCCCGAGGTAGGCGATGTCAGCGTCAATCACGCCGCTGTTGATGATTATAGACCGGTAGCTACTATAGTTATGAATACCGATGCTGTCGCTTCCTGCGCTGCTTGTGCGGGCAAATAGTTCGCCGGTATTTTCGAAGGTAACGCCATCGGAGTTCACACTATGAAGATAAACAGCGGTAGCAAGGACGAAGCCATTCGCTGTGATTGTCCCATGGTTTTGGCTAGTGCCATCGCCATAGAGAAGTTCAACGCCGGTCGAAGAGCTCTCACCCGCCCACGATTCGATAGTCCCATGGTTTATCAGCTGGCCAGAGCGAAGTGAGACGCCTGTGGCGTCATAACCGGCTATGGAATATATGTTTCCATGGTTTTCAACTTTACTCCTGTAGTTGCCTTGAACGGCAGTATTCCAGCCATCTTCATCAATCGCTACAATCGTGCCGTTGTTGGTCAGCCTAAGGTATGGATCGATATAAATGGTAGAGTGGTCTCTGTATGGCTCGTCATACTCGACCCAAATAAGGCTGTCGTTGGCGACATGTGAGTTTAAAGTCAGGAAACGCGACTCGTTTGTCCCTGGGTTATAGATTTCACTTTCGATATCGTCAGAGATTAGTCCACCGTCGTGGGTCGACGATCCAGACGGCCGCACCAGAATGTCGGGCAGGCTAGTCCAGGGCGCGAGAATGCCGAGATAGTCGCCAAGGCTGCCGGGGACAACAAAATCGTCTTCCGTGATGTCGGCACTATCATGGCCCACGAGGGTGACCTGGTTGCCAGATCCATCAGATACAATCACGTCATCGCCGCAGCTGGAGATTGTCAGGTCGTCAAAATTGGCGTCACTGAAAATCAGCCGGTCGTGGCCGGTGCCGAAGTCGGTGATAACGTCGTTTCCGGTAATGACGAAGATGTCCCTACCGGTTCCGCCGGTGAGCGTGTCGTCGCCATTGCCGCCATCGAGATAGTCAAGGCCTTCACCACCCAGGATGATGTCGTCGCTTTCAGAGCCGATGATGGTGTCGTCACCACCGCCGGCCGAAATAGCGCCGACGATCTGGCCGCTGGTGCTATCAACGCGGTCGTCGCCGTCACCAAGCAGGATATCCCCTTCGATCGAGCCCGTGTTTTCGATCACGAAGATGCCGCCATTGTCCAGGTCCAGGTCACCGATCAGCGATCCGCTGTTGATGATGGTCGGGTCATAATAGGTGTTGCCCAGGAACTGGATCGAGATATCGGCCTCAATGGTACCGGTATTGGTGACCTTGTGGCCATTCTGGATGGTCGTGAAGGTTACGCCAACAGAGCCATTGTCCACGTCACCGGACACAGCGGTGATGGTGCCATTGTTGACGAAATCGGTAACATAGCGGCCGTCAAAGCGAACGCCGCGCGCGCCCACGGACCCTTGTGCCAGGATGGTGCCATCATTGGTGAAGCCGCGCTGCCATTCCAGTTCCACGCCGGTGGCGTAGCCGCCGTCGGCCCAGGCTTCGATATGGCCGGTATTGGTCAGGATACCGCCGTTGTTGGTGAAATAAACAGTGGTAACATTGCTGTTGCCAGCCGCGACAATGGAGCCGCTATTGTCGATGTTGTAGGCCCGAACGCCATAAAGTGAGGCGTTATGACCGATGATCACGGTTGAGCCACTGTTATTGAACTGGCCAATGTTGTAGATGCCGTTGCTGGAATAATAGCTGTAGCCCAGCTCGAGCCATATCTGGCCCTCGTTGGTCAGGCTGTCGCCGCTATAGCCGCGGATGGCGCGGGAATAGTTCGGGACCTCGATATTGATGTCTTCGTCGGCCCCCACGGTGCGATTGCCCGAGATATAAAGCGAACTGGTATAAGGGTCTGATCCCGGCTGCGCATACCCGGAAGGCATCTCGGCCCATGGGTCGGTGATGCCCAGCGCTTCCTGGATGCTGTCAGCATTGTCGCCGTTGGTGAACGGGATGACGCCATCGAAGCTGAAAATGGCCTCGGTCACGTCGGTGCTCGCCACGCCGACAAGCCGGATGCTGTTGCCCGACCCGTCGGAAATGACTGTGTCGTCGCCATCTGCTGTGATGATCAGGTCGGCGAAGGTCAGGCCTGTGCCGCTGACTTCCAGAAGGTCTCCGTCGACGTTGAAGTCGGTGATGACGTCGTTGCCCCAACCCGCGGCATAAACGAAGACATCGTCACCGTTGCCGCCCGAAAGCGTATCGTCACCGGCGCCGCCTGTCAGGAAATCCCGGGCGCCGCCCTGGCCGCCAGACAGCTGGTTGTCGCCGGAATCGCCCTTGAGAGTGTCAACATAGGTGCTGCCCACGATCGCTTCGAAGCCCGATAGCACGTCATTGTCGCCCGAACCACTTGTCGCCGTACCGGCCGACAGGTCGACAGCCACGGCAGTGTCCGAGTCTGCATAGGTCGCGATATCGTATCCGGCGCCACCGTCCAGTGTATCAGATCCAACGCCGCCGCTGACCGTATCATTACCGTCGCCTGCAAGGATGATATCATCGCCTGCACTGGCGCTGATGGTCCCGCCGATGGTCCCGGTATTGGTGACCGTGTCGTCACCGATGCCCAGAACGATGTCGCCGGTAATGGTGCCGGTATTTGTCAGGTTCACCGTGGCCAGGTACGCACGCACACCAATGTCTGCGGTGATGGTTCCATCATTCGTGATGGTGACCAGGCTGGCTTGGTTCCCTGACGAATAAACGCCGTAACTGGTACCATATTCATAGTGGCGACTTGCAGTAATGATACCCGTGTTGGTGAGGGAGGTTTCACCGGAATAGATTCCAACCCCGAACGACAGACTGCCCCCTTCCGCAAGCAAGGTGCCTGAGTTGGCGAGGGTGTTGTCGCCGTAAAGGCGCATCGCAGAGGCGAGGCCGCCTGTGCCGGTCCAGGCGTGGATGGTGCCACTGTTTGTATGGGAGCCCGTTTCGCCTGCCGCGTTATAATAGACGCCCGTCGCGCTTTCCGTGCGTGACAGCGCCTGGATCGTGCCGCTGTTTGTCAGCCCTGTTGACGCCGCTGTGGCTCGTCCCTGAACAGATACCCCATAAGCGTCGGAATAGTAGGACACGGCCGATATACTGCCGCTGTTTGTAAGGGTATCCCAGCCGTCTCCGGCCACACCGACCGCAGAATTATAGGTATGGAGCTTGCCGTGCGAGACAAAGATATTGCCTTCGTTATTGAGGCTGGTGCCGGTATCGCCGCTGCTGATCACACCGCGTGCATAGGAGCCAAGCTCGACATAAACCTCGTCGTCAGCGCTGATGGTGTGGGTGCCGGACACCACAAGCGGGTCCGTACTGCTGCTGCCTGTGGGGTTGTAGATCAGCGTCGGATAGGCAAGCCAGGCTGAAAAGTCCCACACGGTGGTCAGATAGTCGGCCGTGACAAAGCTTGAAGCACCCAGTTCCGTTGCCTCGACACCTTCAAGCGTGATGGCAAGGGATCCATCACCGGTGATGACGGTATTCTCGCCTTCCTGAACAATTGTCAGTTCCGAATAGCCCAGGGATGTGCCGGCGATGTTGATGCGGTCCTGTCCAACGACAAAGTCCGTGATGCTGTTGGTGCCGAAGGGACTGCTGAGCACGAAAACGTCCGCGCCCATGCCGCCCGTCAGCGTGTTGTCGCCGTCCTGGCCCACGATGGTGTCGTCGCCGTTGCCGCCGGAAATGATATCATCCAGATAGGAGCCAAGCAGATAGTCATTGCCGCTCGTGCCTGTGTGGACATTGGTGAAGATGAAGTCTTCGGCGGTCAAAGCCGAGGCGTCGACGCCTGTCAGCAAAATGCTGTTGCCGCTACCGTCGGAAACCAGGGCGTCATCGCCTTGCGCGGTGATCGTGAGGTCAGCAAAGCTGAGACCCGTGGTGGCCAGGCTGAGCCGTTCGCTGCCAGCATCAAAGCCTTCAATCGTGTCGCTGCCCCAGCCTGAACCGAAATAGAAGCGGGTATCGTCGCCCGCGCTGATGATCAGGTCATTGCCCGCACCGCCCGTGACGTGTGCGCCCTTATTGACCGACACAGTATCGTCGCCGTCGCCCCCTGAAATGACAGCCTTGCCGTTGCCGGCGATGGTGATCAGGTCGTTGCCGCTGCCGCCATCAATGGTATCGCCGGTACCGTATGAGCTGGCGGAACTGGTAATGGTGTCGTCGCCATTGCCACCATATAGCGCGTCCGTGCCGCTTGCGCCGCTAATCAAATCGGCGCCATCGCCACCGTCCAGAACACCGCTATAATAGCTGTTGGACAGGGTATCGTCGCCCGCGCCGCCGAAGACTGTTACATTGTCATTGACGATGATTTTGTCTGCCAGGTCAGTGGCAATCACGGCCTCAATGTGATTGATCCGGAGGTCGTCTATCGACAGTTGGAGGCCTCCAGAAATGGAGACATCCAGTGCTTCATCGAAGTCGGCAAAGCTGACGGTGTCTTGTCCGTCGCCGCCGTCGATATGGCCAGGGGAGCCGGATACATAGAGAAGGTCATCGCCAGCACCGCCCAGCAGTGTATCCTGGCCGTCGCCGCTACGCAGGGTATCGTCGCCAGCCAGCCCTGCCAAAAGATCCGCATTTGCGCCGCCGCCAAGCGAATCGCCGTTCGCCGTACCAAAGACGGTGAAGCCGCCTGCTTCATTGTCCTGGCAACCGCCGCCAACAGGAGCAAACAGGAAGGTGTGCGTGCCGCCGGAGGTCGCATGAGGCGGCAGGTGAACCAGCTCGCCTTCAAAACCCTCCAGGGTGAACTGATAGCTGGACCCTCGGAAATCCAGCGTTACAACCGTATTGCCGTCCACAACTTCAGAGCTCGGCCCTATCTCATAGTAGCTGGTTGAGACCTGAATGCTGTCAGCAGTTGTGAAGTTGCGAATAACTGTGCCGTCCAAATTCTGGACGTCATAAGACGACAGGCCTGTACGCACGACGTCGGCGTCATTGTCGGCGCCGAGGTCAACGGTATCATCCCCCGTCCCAACGGTTATCGTGTCGCTGCCTTCGCCGCCCAGCTGCAGGTCGTTGCCGCTGCCGCCACGCAGCAGGTCATCGCCGGCGCCGCCGTCTAGTGTATCGTCGCCGCCATTGGCCGTGAGTGTGTCGTTGCCGTCGCCACCTGACAGCAGGGTGCGGCCTTGATTCCAGTCATCATCCAGGATGACATCGTCGCCTGCGCCGCCAAGCAGCGTATCGTCGCCACCTTCCGAGCGAATGGTGTCGTTGCCGTCACCGCCTTCGATGCGGTCGTTGATAGTGGCTTGTGACGACGTGGTTTCGTGTGCAAGCAGAAGGTCATCACCGCTGCCACCAAGCAGGGTGTCTTCGCCGTCGCCCCCCACCATGGTGTCATTGCCGTCGCCGCCGGACAGGCTGTCCTGGCCGCCGCTGCCTTCCAGAAGATCATCACCCGCATTGCCAGCCACAATGTCATCGCCATCGCCGCCACGGATAAAATCATCGCCGTTGCCACCGACAGCACTGTCGTTGCCGGCCCCGCCGCTGATGGTGTCATTGCCGCCGTTGCCGCGAAGAATATCGTCGCCGCCTTCACCGGAAAGGCGATCCGCATTGCCGGTGCCATCAAAGATATCGTTATTGGCGCTGCCAAAGAAATCAGCGCCGCCTTCAGTATTGTCGGCCTGGGTTGTGTCTGACGCCACCAGTTTGAAGGTCAGTTCATTGCCTGCCTCGGCCAATACGATTCTGGAGCCGACAGCCCCGTTGATGCGGATGGACCCCTGCAAGGGATCGGCATCGCCGCGCCCGAACGTGAACATGACGATAAGGTCGTCGCCCAGTGCCTGTGTCTGGATGCCGCTATAGTCGGGTTCGTAATTCAGGCCGCTTAGGTCGAATACAATCCTGTCGGCTTCGGTCCAGTTTTCGAACTCCGTGCCGTCCAGGCGGGAGGTCAGTTCGGTGTAACCAAGGCGGATGGTATCGGTTACATCGTCTTCACCCAGATCGACGAATGCATCCGAACTGGCCAGGTAAATCAGGTCTTCACCGGCGCCGCCCTCAATCGTCATCTTGAAAGCGGAGGAAGCGGTCTGCGCCCGGATGGTATCGTTGCCGTCCCCGCCCATCAGCAGCATGGCCCCGGAGCTGATACTGTCGTCGCCGTCCCCGCCCGAAAGGGTGTCCCGGCCGCTGCTGCTGGTGGTCAGCTTGTCATTCCCGGCGCCGCCTTCCAGAAGATTGCCTCCGGAGTAATAATAGTAAGGGCTGCCTTGGTCATCGAGCGTGTCGTTACCGTCACCACCCCTGAGCGTATCATCGTCACTGCCGCCACTGAGCTTGTCGTTGCCCGTGCCGCCCTCGATCACCTGGCTGTCTCGGCCCCCTAGCAGAACATCGTTGCCCGCGCCACCAAGCAGGGTGTCGTCACCTGTGTCATATTGGTCGGAAGTAAGCGTGTCGTCGCCATTGCCGCCATCAAGCAGATCTCTGCCCTGGCCACCGACCAGGACATCAGCGCCCTCGCCGCCTAACAGGGTGTCCTGGGCTGCGCCGCCTTTCAGTGTGTCGTTGCCGTCGCCGCCGACAAGGCGGTCGTTGCTGCCTTCGCCGATCAGATAATCGTCACCCAGCCCGCCCTCAAGGGTATCATTGCCCCAGTAGCCCGACAGGCTGTCATCGCCGTCGCCGCCAACAATACTGTCATGGCCTTCACGACCGCTGATCCGGTCATTACCGGCTGTGCCCGACAGGGTTTCGCCAGAATCGGCACCGATAATATCAAGTCCGCCAAAGGCATTGCTTTCAGAAACCTCACCAGTTTCGGAATAATAGATCACAAACGTGTCGCCAAACGCGGCGCCCACGAATCCGCCTGTCGTCAGGCCGTTTACCGTGAAGGTGACATCATGATAGAAAACCTTGACCGTGACCTGCATGTTGCCGTCAACGACAGAGCTGGTCACACTGTAGTCGTCTTGTCCGTTCAGGGGCACAGACAGATGGTCGTGAGTGGTCCAGTTTTCAAAGACCGTGTTGTTCAGGCGATAGAGGTTGTCCCATGACTGCACGCCAACAATGTCACCGTCGGTATCCTCGCCCAGGTCAATGTTGGATCCACTGGCCGTGACATAGATGGTGTCGGCGCCCGCGCCTGCATTGACCATGGCAGTGGCATCAATCCGGATATAGTCATCGCCCGCGCCGCCCAACAGGGTTGTTTGCGATGCACCGGCCAAAAGGCTGTCGTCGCCGTCACCACCGGAAAGGGTGACATTTTCGGCATAGGCGCGCAGCGTATCGCTGCCTGCATCACCAGAGGCCACCACACCCGAGACATTGACCCTGACCAGATCATCGCCGTCACCGCCGGAAACGGTCGAATTGATGCCGGAAACATAAAGCACGTCGTTATCGGCATCGCCCGATGCCACGACACGGCTGGTGTGAATTTGCAGCGTATCGTCGCCGTTGCCGCCGCGCAGTGTGTCGCCGTTTCCCGATCCGCTATGCAGCCGGTCGCTGCCGTCACCGCCTTGCAGGCTGTCTGTGCCGTCCTCGCCGAGCAGAGTGTCGTTACCGGCACCCCCCCGCAGCGTATCGTTGCCCGCGCTGCCGGACAGCCTGTCGTTGCCACTGTCCCCGTCGATTTCGTCGTTGCCAGCGCCACCGCTTACGGCGTCATCGCCGCTGCGGCCAAGGATGCGGTCGTCGTTGGCCGTGCCGTCCAGCGTGTCGCTGTCGGCGGTGCCAATGATACCGCCGGCGTCAATGTTGAGGTCAGCAGGCGTCAGGTCGTCGGCCGTGACATTCAGAAGCCGGATCGAATTGCCGCTTCCGTCTTCGATCAGCGCATCATCGCCATCCTGGGTGATGGTCAGGTCCAGGAAGGTGAAACCTCGACCCGACATGTCGATCCGGTCGGTGCCCACCTCGAAATCGGTGATGGTATCGTTGCCCCAGCCAGCCACCTGGTAGGAGAAGGTGTCCGCGCCTGCGCCGCCGGTCAGGCGGTCATCACCGGTCTCCGAAGGCACATGCCGGATGTCACCGTCGAGCGTATCGTCACCGTTGCCGCCAACCAGTGTGTCGTTGCCCGCGCGCCCGTATAGTTGGTCATCGCCGTCGCTGCCGTCCAGCGCGTCGTTGTTCTGGTTGCCCCACAGGGTGTCATTGCAGGCGCCCCCCTTGAGGGCTTCGATGTGAGCCATGTCGGAGATGATCAACTGGCCTTCGGCTGTCACAGGGCCGTCGATTTCTGCGTTGACTGCATAGTCGCGACCAAGCTGGTCCCGCAGGACCGTCATCAGGTCAAGAAGATCGGTCCCGTCGCCGCCATCGATGATGTCATTGCCTGTGGTCGCATAGATGGTGTCGTCACCGCCAAGGCCCGTGATGGTATCGGTGCCGGCGGTACCGGCCAGGGTGTCGTTCCCCGACGTGCCTTCGATAATCCCGCTATCCAGGTTAAGCTTGTCTGCTGTGATGTCGGCGGCTGTCGTATTCACCAGTCGAATGGAATTGCCACTACCGTCTGCTATCAGGGCATCGCTGCCATCCTGGGTAATGGTCAGGTCGCTGAAGGCCAGGCCCGTGCCGGACATATCGATCTGGTCAGATGCGTCCGCATAGTCTGCAATGGTGTCGTTACCCCAGCCTGCGCCAAAGACGAACAGGTCTGCCCCATCGCCCCCGGTCAGGACATCGGTGCCGGCGCCACCAGTCAGGGTATCGTTACCACTGCCACCGACAAGCACGTCATCACCGTCGCGCCCAGACAGCTGGTCGTCGCCGCCGCCGCCATCAAGGGCATCATCATTCTGATTGCCTGACAGGGTATCGTTGCAGCCGCCACCCCTCAGTGCTTCGATGGAGGCCATATCGGTAACCAGAATTTCGCCACCTGCAGACGTCACGGCACCGTCTATTTCCGCGTTCACAGCAACATCGTGACCAAGCTGGGCATTCAGCGCAGTCATCAGGTCAAGAACATCGGTTCCGGTGCCGCCATCGATAACGTCACCGCCAGTAGTCGCATAGATGGTATCATCACCATCAAGCCCGCGGATGGTGTCGGCAGAAGCCGTTCCTTGAATTGTATCGGAATTGTTCGTACCTGACAGGTCCGCCATACGTCCCCCATAAACGTTGATGCGCGGTAGCAAAGTGCTGCGAATAAAACAAAATATTCCGACTTTAGACCGTGTTAAGGGGCTTGTGTCAAGCGCTTAGTGTCAATCTACCCATATTGTTTCCGCCATTATATTTTGGTTGCTCCGCCGGGTGTCTGTTTTTGGTCGGGCGGCCTTGAAAAAGCGCAGTTTCCTCCCCGAGATTTTTACAGGGTTTTTTCTGCAACGCTCTCAATACAACCTGTCTGACAACAGTTCTGACGTCAGGACGATGGATTGCGTTGCTGCTATTTTGACGAAGTGATATACACCTAATAGTAGATATCGCATCGCTATAGATGTAAAAGTTCAAGAGTTCCCGAATGTAATGAGGCAAGGATTGGGTGCCTTCCCGGCAGTCTCTCCCGCGGTACAGATGTGTCTGTACCGACAGGGGAGCTGTACTTCAGGTAGGTGGTCAGTCCGGTATCCGGGCCGCCAGGGGGGCGGTCCATAACGCAACCAAGGGCACCCACCATGACTGTTCATCCACCAAACACCGCACCCAACCTGTCTGAACCACTGATCACCGAACCGCCGCAGATGTCGCCGGGTGTGCCGACCGCAGACCTTGGCCCGTTGCAGTATCTGATCGGCACCTGGACCAACCAGAATCTGCCAGGCACCAGCATGGGTGGGCCACAGGCGCCCTATGCCTATAATGTGATGCCCCTGCCGCAGGTGGACCCATCGAGCCCGTCAGGCTTCATCCTCAAGAATTTCACTTACTATGAAGAACTGACGTTTTCAGCCATTCACGGTAGCGCCGCAAATCGCGGGGGTATTGGAACACAGACCGCCTATACGATCTTTTACGAGCAACGCGTCTATTTTGCCGAAGGGCCAAACAAGGATGCGCTGGTGCACGCGGAAAACGGTTCGCTTCTGTTCCTGCGTGACGGTACGCAGCAGCTGGGCCCCTACGGCAATGGGGACCAGCCGGGTATCGGCAACCAGACGGTCAAGGACAGCATGGCGCCAACCCAGGCCTTCAATGTGGTCAAGCAGGTATCGGTACCGCACGGCAACTCGATCCTGGCGCTGGGCAATTATACGGGCAGCAACGCCGGATCAGGCGTCCCGACGATCCCACCCGCCACCGTGCAGCCTGAAGGCTTCAGCGGCCTGCCGCCCCAATATACCACCCAGGACCCGGTGACCAACCCGCAGCCCAACTTCACGGCAAACCCAAACCTGGTGCTTGAGAATGCGTTGGCGGCCAGAAAACCGACCAACTTCCTGGAGCTGGCGTTGAGCACAAGGAACGGCAAGGGCGCTGTGACCAACATTGGGTTCGAACAGCAGCACGCCAACGTGCAGTGCTACGATTTCACCTATTGGCTCGAATCCTTCGACGGGACCGACAATTATACCCAGTTGCAATATAGCCAGTCCATCTGGATGCAGCTGCCGGTGGGGGGGCGCTTCCTGACCTTCCCGCATGTCACGGCGAACACATTGACCAAAGTTCCGGGTTCTTAAAACAGTGCCGGGCGCCTGAGCTGGATCGGGCGCCCGACACAGAGGCATTCCAATAGAGACAAAGGACACACCCATGTACGACACGACCCAAAAAAGCGATCCTCTGCTGCCGCCAACTGAAGCGGAAAAGGCACTGATCAACACCATCAACACCTCGCCCGCCTGGAACCGGGAAAAAGTGCTCAGCGATCTGACCGAACACTTGAAGGTGGCGGTTAAGATCGAACTCGCGACCCTGCCAATCTATCTCTACACCTATTATTCCATCAACCGGACGCCGGAGGGCTTTCCGTCCACCAACGTGACCCGTTTCGCCGATGAGGCCGGCGGCCTGATCATGAGCGTAGCGGTGGAAGAGATGCTGCATATGTCGCTTGCATCCAACATTCTTGATTCGCTCGGGCAGGACCCGGAGCTGTATGGGAATTCACCATGGCCTTACCCGGCCAACCTGCCAGGCCACACCTACCTCGGGCCGGACGGCAAGGCGATGCAAATACCGCTGGCGCCCTTCTCGCTCGAGCAGATGTGGCAGTTTCTTGAGATCGAATATCCGGCCATGCCAGATGCGCCGCCGCAACCGGGCGCTTGGTCGACGATCGGGCAGGTCTATTCCTATGTGCGCTGCCTCATCCTGTCGAAATACATCACGGACGCAGATTTCAATCAGCGCCAGACTGCAAGCCAGATCCAGGACACCAACTATTCGCCCAACAATATTGATACAGCCTATCCTACCGGCAGCTTCGACAAGAAATGCCCGGTGCCGACACCGACGGCGGGGTCTGCTGCAACTGTGGCGGAATTCTCCAGCCGGGATGACAGCCACGCAGGCGGCGTGCAGCTTCTGACCGTCAATTCAAAAGAGAGTGCGCTCCTCGCGATCCAGACGATCGACGCCCAGGGCGAAGGCTATGATTTCACCAAGTTCGACGATCCATCGGACCAGGAGTTTTCGCACTATTATAAATTCCTGACGCTGCAGTCGAACCTTGAGGGCTATGACCCGGCCCACGAAAAAATACCGCATCAGAACCCGACCCCGCCGGCGCCCGCCGCGACAACCATCACGAATTCTGATCTGGCGAGCTTCGTCTATAATGTGCCCACCAACCCGGTGGCGGCCAACTATGAAGACGGCTTCAATGACTGTGCAAATGTGGTGAACGGTCTTTACCAGTATATGCTGATCATGACCGAGACCATCTTCAAGATCCCACCGGCCCAGCAGAAGCTTTATTTCAACCAGTCCCTGCACCGGTCCATGATCTGGATTCTCGACAAGGTCATTCAGGCCATGCGTGTCCAGCAGGCGCCCATCAAGGGCAGCTGCCTGACGGTCGCCTTTGCACCATCGTTCGAGAATGTCGACCTTGGCACCCGCGACAAGGCGTTTGGCAACCTGTGCCACATGGTTACCAAGTTGAACAAAAAAATTGGCACAGAGAAATGGTACACCGATGACATCCAGGGCTATATCAACATGATCCCTAGCCTCTTTGATGTCAGCCCTTACTGGACATCGGGCATCGTGCCGGCGGATGTGCTGGATGCCAATGTGGCGGCGGCAAAAGCGGCCACCACCTTCAAGACCTATCCGGCGTCAGCGCCGAACCCGCCATCGATGGTGTGCGACATCACACCCTATCAGGGCATTCCGAAATTCCCGCAATATCCACCAAAGGATATCGGGGCTGACGAGGTGCGTCACGCCTGTATGGGGCTGAACAGCTGCAAGGGGCAGGGCCGTACCCGGGACAATGCCTGCGCGGGCCAGGGTTACTGCTCGACGGCGCTTGCCTATAATTATACCAAGCCGGGTGAGCCAATCGTCTCCGACCATACTTGCCACGTGAAGAACAACTGTGCGGGCCAGGGCGGTTGCGGCCTCTACGGTACGGCGGAAGAGCAGTATAACGACCCGAGCAACAACGCCTGCGCCACCAAAGGGTCGTGCGCGACGCCGATCAACGCCGAGCGTTTCTCCACCATGGGCAAGAACCAGGGCAAGAGCGTCTGGGTGCGGGCACGGGAGATCTTTGAGACGGAAACCTACCCGGAACTCCGCAAGAAGAAGCCGCACCTGCCCGAAAAGCCCGGCACTGTGCCGCATCCCAACCTGTTCCAGTATGGCCCGACCATTCAGTGGATACAGGACTATAGCGGCCAGGGCATGACCGCCTGTGGGGCATCCGGCATGAGCGGCGCAGGTAGCTGCAGCTGATGGATGGTGCGGTAAAGCAAAGCGTTGCGCAGGCTGACGCTTCGGGCCCAACCTTCGAAAGGTTGGGCCTGGGGGTCGGGCTGCGCAACAGCCATTTCGACCATATCCTGAAGGCCTGGCCCGAGGTGGACTGGTTCGAAGCCATTTCAGAGAATTTCATGGATTCAGGCGGACGACCGCGCTGGGTCCTGGACCAGATCAAGGAACGCTATCCCATCGTGCTGCACGGGGTGTCCATGTCGATCGGCAGCACCGACCCGCTGGATAGGGCGTATCTTGCCAAGCTGAAAGCGCTGGCGGACGATGTGAAGGCCCGGTGGGTCAGCGACCATCTGTGCTGGACCGGGATCATGGGCCTCAACAGCCATGACCTCCTGCCCCTGATGTTGACCGAAGAGGCCCTCACCCATGTGGCGGCGCGGGTGCGCATAGTGCAGGACGTGCTCGAACGCCCGCTGGTGCTCGAAAACCCTTCCAGCTATGTGCAGTTCCAGCAGTCGACCATCAGCGAACCGGATTTCCTGCGCGCCCTGTGCGACCAGACCGGCTGCAAACTCCTTCTGGACGTCAATAATGTCTATGTCACCTGCTTCAATGCGGGGACGAGCACGGACGCTTATATGAAGGCTTTCCCCTTTGAGCATGTCGTTCAGATGCATCTGGCCGGGCACCAGCATTGCGGCACCCACATTGTGGACACCCACGACGGCCCGGTGTGTGACGAAGTCTGGCAGCTGTTCCGCGCCGCCTGGCAGAAAACCGGCGGCGCCAGCCCGCTTCTGGAGTGGGACGGCGACGTGCCGGAATTCGACCGCGTGCACGCCGAGGTGCTGCGCGCCCGCGCCTATATCGACGGCATTGATCCGGTAGAGGCAGTGGCCACCCGCTCGCGCACCAGTGCCGCCACCTCCACGCCGGTGGATTTCATGGTGCCGAACGTGATGGGTGAGAGCAGGATGCAGACCCTATGACCACAGCGACGCTCCCAGACATGCAGCGCTGGATGATGGAGGCGCTGATCGCCCCCGGCAGGGTGGACGGCGCAAGTGTGGCGGGTACCTTCAAGCCCGGCGCCCACATTGACGCTGCCGCCTGCCTGGGTATCTATCAGCGCAGCTATATCCTCAGGCTTCGGCAGTGCCTCATTGAGCAGTTCCCGGCCACCGCACACGCGCTGGGGCAGGACCTGTTCTGTGATTTCGCGGATGAGTATCTGCGCAGCTGCCCGTCAGACAGTTATACGCTCTATGAACTGGGCCGCCGGTTCGCAGGCTGGATTTCAGACAACCGCCCGGACAAGGACCTGCCGGAGGACGAGCGCGAAAGCTGGATCGATTTCATGATCGACCTTGCGACGTATGAGCGTGCGCTGTTTCACCTGTTTGACGCGCCGGGGCATGAAGGCAAACCCTGGCCTGATGGGCAGGAGGCTGACGCGGAGCTGACGCTTTTGCCGTCCCTTGTGCTGGGGCACTACCGTTTCCCGGTGGCCTGGTATTATCATGAAGTGCGCGCAGGCAAATCGCCAGCGCATCCGGGCCAGGCAGCGCAGTATGTCGCCGTCGTGCGCCGGGATTTCCAGACCACCACCTATCCCCTCAGCCCGTTCCACCACCGCTTCCTGATGGCAGTCCAGCAACTCGGCAGCATCGATGCGGCACTCGAAGACCTCGCGGCCTGGAGCCAGCGGCCCCTTGAGGACGTCAGGAACTCCTGGCGCACGGACGTGCGGCAAGGCTGGATTGATGCCGGCTTCTTCATTCGCCGCGGAGACGCGTAACAGGAAAACAGGCAGTAGCTGGCTGCCTGCCGTCTCTCCCTGAATTCAGAAATGATTGGCAACCCGGCCGGTTCCGGGTGGGGGGCTATTTTTTTGGTGGTATGTGATTCCCCGACAGTTGCAAAAATATTTTATTCAGCTATAAAAAAATATACGAGTTAAAAAATTAAATTAAGGGACTAGAGACCATGGCTGGCCTTAGGGAAAAACAAAAGGCGCAGCGCCGCGCCCTGATTGAAAAGGCTGCGGCGGACCTGTTTGTGGAAAAAGGATTCGCTGACACCACGATCGAAGAGATCGCCGAACGGGCGCTGGTGTCCGCCCCCACCGTCTATAACTATTATGGTACCAAGGGCGACTTGCTGCTGGCGCTTGTGGCGCGCGGCGAGGAGGGGATCGAGGAAGCTCAGGACGATTTTTCCAAACAGACCGGCACGCACACACCGTCCGAACTGGTGGCCAAGGTGATTCACTCGAACGTCAACGATACCCTGTCTGCCCTGTCGCGCGAGCTTTGGGGCCACGTGGTGGCCTTTGTGGCGACGGCAAGCGACCCCGCGGTTGCCCCCCGGTATATCGAGACCATCGCCAGCGGCCTGGGCACCGCGATTGAAAGCGTGCTCAGGAAATATCAGGACGACGGCAAGCTGCGGGCTGGTACAGACATGCACGAGCTGGCATTCCTGCTGACCCGCATGGAGCGCATCCACTTCCTGAATTATGTGTATCTGAAGGATATGACGGTCGAGGACCTGCACAACGCCATCGCGGCGGATGTCGCCATGATTGTTGGGCCTTATGAAATCTAGACATCTTTTAGTCGACTAAAAAAATAGTCACTAATAAAAATTTAGTTGACTATAAAAAATTAGCCTGCCATAAATTTGTCAAATGACATCGAAATGGGAGGAATAGCCATGACGGCTATCGGTAAAGTTTCTACATTCGCACTGCTTTCCACCACGGCGCTGTCGGGCGCATTCGCACCTGCCGCGATCGCACAGGATGCCGCAGACGAGGGAATCAGTTTTGAGGAAATCATGGTCACGGCCACGCGCCGGTCTGAATCTGTCCAGGATATCCCCTATAATATTTCCGCAGTGTCCGGCGCTGCCATCGATGCCGCCAAGGTGATCGACGCGTCGGAGCTGCTGCGCAACATTCCGGGTGTGGCGGTAAGCGACAAAGGTGCGCGGAACGCGGGCCAGGTGAACGGCATTCGTATCCGCGGCCTGAGCGTGGATAGCGCCAACCGCTCCGACGTGCCTGTAACCAGCGCGCCAACGGTTGCCACCTACATCAACGATACGCCGGTGTTCGGCAACATGATGATGAGTGACCTCGAGCGCGTCGAAGTGCTGCGCGGCCCGCAGGGCACGCTCTATGGCTCCGGTTCGCTCGGCGGTGCGGTTCGCTATATCACCAACAAGCCGGTGCTGGGCGAATTTGAAGGCTCTGTTGGCGGCACGCTGACGACCACCGCGGGCTCCGGCAGCCTCAGCTGGACGGGTGAAGCCATTGCCAATATCCCGCTCGGTGACACGCTTGCGCTTCGCGTGGTGGGCAGCAAGGTCGATTCCGCCGGTATCATCGATTATGTGAATGTCTATGAACTGGACAGCTCTGGTGCCCCCGTGGTGCCGGGCGATATCACAGACACCGATGCGGTCTTCACCTCGGTCAAGGACGCCGACACAGTAGACATTGATTTCCTGCGTATCAGCGCGCTGTTTGCGCCAAGCGATGCCTTTGATGCAGTGCTCACATACACGCGTCAAAGCGACGAAGTGGGGGCTCGCCGTGGCTCCGCAGAGGGTTTCCTGGACGGTTTTGGTAATGAGTATGGCCGCTATGAAGCCGGGTCTGTGCAACTAGAGCCTTCCCACTCGGATCTCGAACTTGCAAGCCTTGAAATGAACATAGACCTCGGCTTCGCGACCCTTACTTCGTCAACGTCCTACTATGAGCGCGATGGCCGCTCCATCAGCGAAAACACGGGCTTCTATGCCCAGAAAAACTGGCTGTCGGGTTTCTATTATAACTCGCCGCGTCCGCTTGCACGCGCCGACCGGGGCTATTCCGATGAAGCTTTCATCCAGGAAGCGCGTCTGGTGTCCCAGAGTGACGGGCCGTTCAACTGGGTTGCGGGTATCTATTACCACGACCAGGAACAGACGGCTGACCAGATCTCCACGCTGGCGGGCTACAGGGCCTGGGCGTCGACCGTGTTCCCATGGATGTCCAACGGCTTCGGCTATTCCGATATCGACAATGATTTCGATTTCGACAGCGTGACCAAGATCAAGGAAACCGCCTTCTTCGGTGAAGCGACCTATGATGTGAGTGACCGACTGAGCGTCACAGCGGGCATCCGCTATTTCGACAGCAAGGTCACCGCCGACGCCCGCATTGACCTGCCGTTCTGGAACACGCTGTTCGCACCGGCTGTGATCGAGGGTGAGACGTCCGGCAAGAAAGACGCGCTTTTCAAGTTCAACATGTCCTATGACGTGAATGACGATACCATGGTCTATGCCACCGTATCTGAAGGCTATCGCCGTGGCGGCGCAACTGCTGTGCCCACCACCGGCTTCTTCGCCGAAGACGAAAGCTGGCTTTCCTACGGCTCGGACTCCACCCGAAACTATGAGATCGGCATCAAGGGCGCGACCGCGGATGTCCGCTATAGTGTCAGCGGCTTTTATGTGGACTGGTCCAACCCGCAGATCAACACGGCGACAAGCAACTGGGGTTTCTTCACGGTCGCCAACGGCGACAGCGCCCGCTCTATCGGGATTGAAGCCGAAGTCGAAGGCTATATCGGCAACGCGCTGCACTATAACCTCGGCTACGCTTTCGCTGACGCCAAGCTGACCAGCGACTTCCTGTCGCCAACCGGCAGTGTGATTGCCACTGACGGCAACCAGCTCACCGGCGTGCCCAAGCATATGCTGAATATCGCGTTTGATTACACCACCGATATCACCAGCGAGATCCAGATGGTGGCACGGGTGAACGGTTATGTTCAAAGCAGCAGCCAGAACTATATCGACAATGATAACGCCACCCTTGGGGCAGAGCTTGGTGGCTTCTCCATATGGGGTGCGGGCCTGACCTTCACCAAGGGTGACATTGACGTAACGCTGTTCGCCAAGAATATCTTCAACAACCGCGGTATCTCGGCCGTTTACGGCGACGCCTATATGGGCACCGACGCCAGCCAGAACTATCTGGGCAGCGGCGCTAAAAGCGAAATCACGCTGCCGCGCACCGTTGGCCTTGCGGTCAAATATAACTTCTAAAGCGACGCTGAAAGCGTCCGTGGGGAAGGGGCTTCCCTTCCCCCCCTCATTTGCCGCATGCTCAGACATACCAGATGTCCCTGCAGCGGAGAGAGCCTTGTGAATATCATGACCGCCCTACAGCAAATTGATGCCCTGATGAAGGAGCGACGCCTGGCAGAAGCCGGTGACCTCGCAGCCCTTCTGGCGGAAAAGCATCCCACCAACCCGGATGGGTGGCGGCGGCTCGGGCGGGTTCACGAGGCCTCTGGTAACTTCAGCGCCATGCTCACAAGCTTCCAGAAAGTAGTCGAGCTGGCGAAAGAAGACCTTCACGCCCACCTCAAGGTGGCGCAGGCCCTGATCCAGCAAGGCGACCTGAAAGCCGCGACAGATGAACTCGCACGTCTTCGCGCGCTTGCCTGGGGCGACAGCTATCTGTTGATGCATACCGGCCAGCTGTATACGCACCTGTCGGTTTTTGATCTGGCCTATGACTGTTTCAAGCGCTCTGTCGCGCTCGCGCCAAAGGATACGCAGGCCCTCTACAACCTGGCGACTGCCGCCACGGCGGTGGGGGACCTTGATGAAGCCGTCGCACTTTATGATCAGGTTATCGCCCTGAAGCCGAGCGATTATGACGCTTACTATAACCGCGCCACGCTGCGGAAATGGACGGCGGACAATAATCACATCGCAGAGATGGAAGCGCTCTTGCGCTCAGGTGTCCCCGACATGAAGGGCGCCGTGCAGCTTTTCTACGCGCTCGCGAAAGAATATGAAGACCTCGGGGACGCGGGTGCGAGCTTTGCGCACCTCCGGCGCGGCGCCGACCTGCGCGCCTCCATGATGGCCTATCATGTCAGCACCGACACAGGCGCCATGGCCGATATCGAACGGGTTTTCAGTGCCGACTTTTTCAAAGGCGGTGTATCCACCTCAGACGCACCGGGGCCGATCTTCATCGTCGGCCTGCCGCGCACGGGCACGACGCTCGTGGACCGGATATTAAGCTCGCACTCAAGCGTCGACAGCCTTGGCGAAATTCATGATTTTGCCCAATCGCTGATGAGGCTCGCGGGCCCTGCTTCGAATAAGACAGACCTGATTGAAAAATCTGCGGCCCTTGATTTTGAGGCGCTCGGGGAAGCCTATCTCACCAGCACGGCGGCGCGCGGGCAGGCAGGCCCCTATCTGGTGGACAAGACGCCAGCGAATTTCCTGTATCTGGGCCTGATCGCCCGGGCCATGCCGACCGCCCGGATCATCCATCTGCAACGCGGGGCCATGGACAGCTGTTTTGCCATCTATAAAACCCTGTTCCGGCTCGGGTACCCCTATAGCTACCGGCTGGAGGATCTGGCCGACTATTTCATTGCCTACCGGAAGCTGATGGCCCACTGGCATGCTGTGCTGCCCGGCCGCATTCTGGATGTGTCCTATGAAAGCCTGGTCGCGGACCTTGATGGCCAGACGCGCCGGATGCTGGACCACTGTGGCCTGCCATTTGAGGACGCCTGCCTGACGTTCCATGAAAACAAAAGCGCGTCGGCCACGGCCAGTGCCGCGCAAGTGCGGCAGCCCCTTTATGCGTCCTCTGTCGGGCGCTGGAAAGACCATGCTGAAGCGCTGGCGTCCCTGAAGGCACGGCTTGAGGCCGCTGGTATAACCACCGAAGGGGGCGCGAAGTGATAGTGGGTGGCCGCATCTTCCTGTCTGCTGCTGTTCTCCTGCAGGCCGTGGGTCTGTCGGCCTGTGCTGCAGCGTCCGATCTTGATGCGCTGTTTGGCGGCGCGGCCTTCACGGACCCGCTTGATTTTGCAGATTTTGCCAAGCCCACGGGCGCCAGCCCGACAAGCCGGTTGATGGACGGCCACCTTGTGTTGGGCGGAAACCAGGCGGCCAGTGGCTTTGAAGCGCTGGATGATGCCGACGGCATCGCAGACGTGCCAGCCAACCAGGTCAACACCTTGCCGGCCATGGACATCTGGCTGGTGCAATCGGGCGACGCCATCGTGCCCGTGGTGCGCGGTATTGTGAACGCCCTGCACCCTTATTTCGACCTTGTCTTTTCCCCGGGCGCCGTGTGGCAGGACGACAGCGGCGACAACCGCATTTCCCTGCCGTTCGCGCTGATGGAAAAGAACGCCAACTGTATCCACAACGGGGTGCTGACTGTGCGCGTCAGCGGGTCGGGCCGGGCCAGCAAGGCGCTGGTGCAGGTAGCCAGCGAGACCTGCGGCTATTTCAAATTCAACCTGTGGGGCAGCTATGACGCGGAATGGGCCTATGCGGCCCCCCTCGGTGCAGACGGCGTGCGCGCGGCGTATGTCGCAGAGGTGGCGCGCCGCCTGCCGACGGCTCCGATCAAAAACCTCGCGGGCACGGATGCCGACGTCTTCGCTCAATCCGGCACCATCGCTTCTGACAATATGACCGTCTTTGGCGTGGTGCATGACGGTACGCATTATGTCAGCGGCTGCGACACGCGCTTCGGCGCCTACCCCTTCTGTGACACCATGACCCTGCCGTCCTATTCGGTCGCCAAATCACTTGCGGGCGGCATCGGCCTGATGCGGTTCGAGAAGCTCTATCAGGGTCTGAAAGACGCCACTCTGCAGCGTTTTGTGCCCCAGTGCACAGGCAGCCAGTGGCAGGATGTGACACTTGAGCATCTGGCGGACATGACCACCGGCAACTATGTCAGTGCCGAGGCTCACGTGGACGAAGGCTCCGCTGGCTATCTGCCTTTCTTCCTGGCGGAAATTTCAGCTGACAAGACAGATTTTTCCTGCCGCTATTTCCCGCGCAAGAGCCAGCCGGGCGAACAGTGGGTGTATCATACGTCTGATACCTACCTTTTGGGCGTGGCCATGAACGGCTTTCTCAAAAGTCGGCATGGCGGTGGTGCCGACTATTATCGTGATCTGGTGGCCCCGCTGTGGCGCGCGCTTCACCTCGGGCCGCTCAGCCAGGAAATCCGCCGCACGAGCGGCGCGAACCCTGAGCCCTTCAGCGGCTACGGCATGCTGTTTTACCGCGACGATATCGCCCGCATTGCCACGGCCCTTGCCGGACGCGACGCCCGACTTGAAACCATGCTGGACACCGGCCTTCTGGACAGCGCCATGCAGCGCGACCCTTCTGATCGTGGGTCTGAGGCAGGCAGCAGCACGTTGCGCTACAATAATGCTTTCTGGGGTTGGAATGCCAAGGATGCGCTTGGCTGCACGGGCGATACCTGGCTGCCTTTCTTCTCTGGTTATGGCGGGATCACGGTGGTGATGCTGCCGGGTGGCAGGGTCTATTATTATTTCAGTGACGGCTATAATTTTACATTTTCAGAACCGGTGAAAGAATTGGCGAAAGTCAGCCCGGTATGCGGGGTGACAGAATGATCGATACCGGCAATAAAGCACGCTTTCCGGTGGTGGCCCCCAATGGCCACCTGGCCAGTGTGCTGCTGGCCTTCCTGACAACGGCGGGGCTGTTTTATGTGAACATCATGCCCGCGCTGGTAAGCGGCCTTGTGGAGGGCCTCGGCTTTTCCAAGCAGGCCGCCGGCCATGTGGCGTCGGCCAATGTGTACGGCGCGGCACTGGGGGCGTTTGTGGCGGTGTTTGCCATCAAGCATCTCAGCTGGCGCCCGACGGCCATTGCGGCACTTTTGATCCTGATTGCGCTCGATGTCTTTTCCAGCACGATCGCGGACCCGACGCTGCTGACAGTCATGCGCTTCATCCACGGCTCAACAGGCGGCTTCCTTGTGGGCGTTGGTTTTTCCGTGATCGCGCGCACGCACGCGCCGGACCGCAGCTTCGGCATGCTCCTGATCGTGCAGTATGGTCTGGGCGGACTGGGGCTGATGTTCCTGCCCAAGCTGGTGCCGCTTTACGGCACGCAGGTGCTGTTTTTCGCGCTGATTGCCTTCAGCTTTGTCACGCTTCTGATGGTGCCCTTTATGGGGACTTATGCGCCCAAGGAAAAGACGGCGCTTTCAAATGAAAGCGGCGGTGAAGACAAGGTTTACCTGAAGCCCTTGGTGATGGCGCTGTTCGCGGTGTTTTTCTTCCAGGCGGCCAATATGGGCCTTGCGGCCTATGTGATTGAACTGGGCAAAAGCTTCGGGCTCAAGACCGGCTCCATCAGCACCACGCTTGGCCTCGCCAACTGGATTGCCGTGATTGGTGCGGTGCTTGTCTATGGGGTGGGGACCAACTTTGGCCGCCTGCTGCCGCTGATGGGCGGCCTGGTGCTGACTGCCGTCGGCATGATCCTGTTTCGTTTTTCCGGTGAAGTGGGCGTCTTTTTTGCCGCCAACATCATCACGGGCATCACCTGGGCCTTCCTGATCCCATACCTCCTCGGGATGTGTTCAGCCTTTGACGGGCACGGGCGGATGGCTGCGCTGTCGGGCTTTTTCTCCAAAATGGGCCTGGCGTCAGGCCCCTTCATCGCAGCCCAGGTGGTGGGCGATGACAATTATAACCTGATTATCAATCTGGCGGTTTCCGGCATCATCCTGTGTACGCTCGCGGCCTTTATGCCCGCGCGGCTCCTGGACCAGAAGGAAGCAGCCTACAAGGCGCCTGACCAGGGTGTGTTAGAGTAGGGAAGGGAACCAACCGTGAAACCATTTGCTATTGCAGGGTTGCAGCTGGATTTGAAGCCAAACGGCAATTTCGATCTTGTTGTGAAGAAAATCCGCACCACGCTTGTGCGCTATCCGTGGGTCCAGATGGTGGTCCTGAGCGAACTTGCAATCTGCGGCGCAGGCACCGGCACGGCTGAGCCCTTGCCGTCTGCCACCGAAGGCAAGCTGGCGGCACTCGCCAAAGAGCTGGGCATCTGGCTGGTGACAGGGTCGCTGTATGAAAAAGACGGCGATGAGGTCTATAACACCGCGTCGGTGATCAACCCGGCGGGTGAGGTGGTGACACGCTACCGCAAAATGTATCCCTTCTATCCTTATGAAGTCGGGGTGGCCGCAGGCACCGACATCTGCGTGTTCGATGTGCCGGACGTAGGCCGGTTCGGCCTGTCGATCTGCTATGACATGTGGTTTCCGGAAACCAGCCGCGCAATGGTGCTGGAGGGCGCCGAGGTGATCATCCACCCGACGCTCACGAACACGGCAGACCGCGATGTGGAATGCACCATGGTGCGGGCAACCGCCGCCCAGCAGCAATGCTATGTGGTGGACGTGAACGGTGCGGGCGAACAGGCGTACGGCCGGTCCGTGATCGCGGGGCCGGACGGCGAGGTTATCCACGCCGCGAGCGACGATGAGGAAATCATCGTGGTGGAGCTGGATATGGACCGGGTGACCCGCAGCCGCGAGCGCGGCGTTCTGGGCCTTGGCCAGCCGCTCAAGAGCTTCCGCGACGCCGCCCACACCTTCCCGGACCCACAGGCAAGCAAGGCGCTCAAGGCGCTCGGCCCGCTTGAGGTTCCTGCCCGGCACAAGTAGCCTCTATAAGCGGTTGATCCGATATGGCGTCAGGTCCAGTGCGGGCTTTTCGCCGGTCACAGGGTCGCGCATCACCGCACCTGTCACGGCGCCGAGGGGGGCTGGCCTTGCCTGTCCCGGAACGGCAGCCGTGACAATTTTATGAAAATTGCATGCACGGCTTGGCCGGTTGTATCGCTCGTGCTATACGCTAAGTTCACGCGTCAGGCACCCACCGCGTCATCAGGTAATCTAAGCGAGAATCAAACATGCCCATCTCAAATGCAAACGACCTTTTGGCTCAGGCCAATAATGTAACCGGTTACATTGATCCTTCCGTGGCTATCGGCCTTCAGGGAATCACCGATACTTCGACCCAACTTCCTTTCCTGGACCTGACAAAGATGATGCGGCCCTGGTTCGGGGTCTCCGACACCGAAGGGTATGTGGATTATGAGTCCTTCCGGCCCTTGATGACGCTGGATGAAAATGGCTGGCCGACAGAAATGGTGGACGGGTTTCACAGCATCCAGACCATCTTCGATTGGGACCTTGGACCCATTGCCGAAGGGGCGAATGCGGGACGGGCGGGTGTCTATGTGCTGCAGTATGAAGGCGAAGGCGACATCAATATCTTCGGTGTCAACATCAATATATTGAGCGAGACAGACGGTAAAATCGTGTTCGAGAATACCAGTGGCGGCACGTTCGGTTTCGAGATCGCGAACACCGACCCGGCCAATACCGGTGACTATATCAGGGATATTTCCATCGTTCGGGAGGAACATCTGGAGCTCTATCAGGCGGGCGCGGTCTTCAATCCAACCTGGCTCGACCTTGTGGACGATATGCGCGAATTTCGCTTCATGGATTGGATGAACACCAATCATTCCCCGATTTCCGAATGGTCCGATCGGCCACAGGTGGATGACTTCACCTATGCGGCCAACGGCGTCCCCATTGAGGTGATTGTCCAGCTGGCCAACGAAGCGGGGACCGATATCTGGATCAACATCCCCCACCTGGCAACTGACGACTATGTGGAAAACATGGCCCTGTATATCAGGGACAATCTGGACCCGGCCCTGAAGGTGACCGTGGAGTTTTCAAACGAGGCATGGAACACCATCTTTGCCCATTCTGCCGAAATGGACGCCCTGGGCCAGGCCGCGTTTCCGGGTGTCGAGCCCAGCTATCAGGTTCGGCTTGACTGGTACGGCATGCGCGCGTCCCAGGTGATGAAGATCTTTACCGAAGTGTATGGTGACCGGGCCGAAGACAGCCTCGTGCGGGTCGCCGGGTCCATGACGGACAACACCTGGGTGACCGAGCAGGTCCTGACCGCCTCATCCTGGCAGCAGACCGATCCGGAAGGGTACGAGCCGCCACATACCTATTTCGACGCCGTGGCCGTCACCACCTACTTCGGGGGTGCGGTCCCGCTTGATGACACGCATCGGCAAACCATTTTGGATGCCATAGACGACCCCGCAGTGGATGCGTTCGATGTAACGGCAAACCTTCTGCGGGACCCGAATGTGGAAAGCTCGATCCCGCAGGTTCTGGATGCCCTTGCCACCCAGCAGGCTTTCGCGGCCGACTATGGCCTCGCGCTTCTGTCCTATGAAGGCGGGCAGCATATCCACCACTATGCCGGGACCAATGGGTCCAGCCTTATCCTCAGCGATTTTCTGGCTGACTTTGTGCGGTCGGACCAGATGGCCGAGTTGTATCAGGAACTGTTTGACGGCTGGCAGGCAGTGGGTGGCGAAGCCTTCATGCAATTCGTGGATGTCTCGGCGCCGGGCCAGTTCGGCTCCTGGGGCTTGCGGGCCTTTCTGGAGGACACAAACCCGCGCGCAGAATTGATCGACACCCTCAATGCCACCGTATCGCCCTGGTGGGAAAGCCGGGGCGGCACCCATTTCCAGCAAGGGGTCCAGGCTGAGGGAACCAGTAGCGACGACACACTGATCGGCACTTTGCAGGAAGATTATCTGGTTGGCTCAAGCGGGGACGATGTGCTTGTTGGTGGGGCGGGCGATGACGGCCTGCATGGCGGCGACGGCACCGACATTGTGCTGCTGAGCGGTACAGCCGATGACTATGAAATCAGCGTGGAAGGTTATGGCTACCGCGTCGTGGGCCCGGACGGGTCCGACCGCCTTGTCGCTGTTGAAACAATCGAGTTCGCCAACGGCACGCAGATACAGCTTGATCCGCTGCCGGTACCTTCAACGTCAGGCGGTTCAGGCGGCGGTGGTGGTGGTGGTGGTGGCGTGCCGGCCACCGGAAACCACTATGAAATCAGCAACTATATCTTTGGCCACAGCCTGGTGAATTATCAGGAAGTGCCGGAAACGGCCATGCCCTACTGGCTGCATCAGCTGGCAGATACGGCCGGGAATGACTATGCCTTCACCGGTCAGTTCGGCTTCCTGCGCCTTCATGACGACCTGAACCCGGTCTCCCAGTGGGGTTTTGCAGGGGTGCCCAACCCATGGAACTCGGAATCCGGCACCAGCTTCGCCGATGCCGATTTCACTACCGTCACAATCACGCCGGGCAATTTCATCCAGGGGCTGGCGCCTACGGAACCTTTCGAAGGCGAGAACCCCGAGGGCACAACCCCGCTCCAGTCTACGCTCACCATCATTGACTGGGTGCAGGAACAGGAACCCGGCGCGGTTATCTATATCTATGAAAGCTGGCCGGACATGGCAGCCCGACAGCTGTCGTTCCCGCCGACGGAAGCTGAGTTCGCGATATATCACGACTACGCCCAGGGGGAGTTCCACGACTGGTTCGAGACGTATGTCGATGCGATCCGGGAAGCGCGCCCAGATGTGGTCGTGGAGCTGATCCCGGTTGGATCGCTGATCAGCCAGATGCTGACAGACGACAGCTTGGGTCTGGGCGGCATCACGCCAAGTGACCTCTATGTCGATGCCGACCCGCACGGTACGCCCACCATGTATTTCCTGTCTTCGCTGATCAATTATACTGCCCTGTATGGTCAGCCAGCGCCTGATACCTTCCAGGTTCCGGATGACGTTCATCCGCTGGTTCAGCAGAATTATGCGGCTATCGCCGATTTTGTCTGGCAGGCCGTGGGCGACGAACTGGCGCATGTCGAACCGGTGGAGGGGCCGGGCACAGGCGGGGGTACGCCTTTGCCGGGTCCTGATCCTGAAATCCCGGTTTATACTTTCCAGGGCGACGACGGCGATAATCTGTTCATCGGGTATGACGACCATCAGCGCTTCCTTGGCGAAGGCGGCTTCGACACTGTGGACTTCAGCGGGTCTGCCGGTGGTATCGCCATTGATCTGGGCACAGGGACCGGGACTGCAGGCGATGCCATCTGGGACGAATTCCATTCAATCGAAGCAGTGATCGGCACCAATGACAATGACACGATTTCAGGTGGGGATGAGGCCAACGCCCTGTCCGGGCGCGGCGGAACTGACATCCTGTTCGGCGCTGGCGGGGCGGACACCCTTCACGGCGGCGACGGTGAAGATCTCTTGCTGGGCGGTGACGGCGATGACCAGCTGTATGGCGACACAGACACCGCAGCATCCGACACGCTTGTTGGCGGCGACGGCAATGACCATGTGAACGGCAGCGGTGGCAATGACCTGCTGATCGGCGGTGGCGCTGAAGTAGCGTTTACCGTGGCCGGAAACGGCTATGTGGGTAGCGGCGAGCATGACGGTTCAGACTATCTGATTGGCGAAGAGGGCGACGACACGATCATCGGCGGCGGTTGGGTAGACGGCATTGTTGCAGCCAACGGCCAGTTCGACGAAGGCGAAGCCCTCACCTACGGCACCGACAGCGATACCATGAAGGGCGGCGCCGGTGATGATGTGTTTCATGCGGCGTCGGGTGACGACATCATCATGGCCGGGTCGGGTGCCGACAGGGTGTTGGCAAACGCGGGCGACGACAAAATATACGCCGGCAGCGGCAGTGACTGGATTGACGGCGGCTTGGGTGCAGATCTGATCTTTGGCGGCAACGGCAATGACACGATTTTCGCAGGCAACGGCGAGGATGTCATCTGGGGCGGTGCAGGCGACGATCTGCTGTCCGGCGGCGGCGGCGCAGACCTCTTTGTCTTTGGTGCCGGGCACGGCCAGGATGTGATCATGGATTTCGACATAAACCAGGACACCCTGAAGCTTCGGGCCCATGATGGCTATTTCGCGGATTTCGACGCGGTGGTTGCCGCGGCCAGCGACTATCGAGGCAGCCTGTTGATCGACTTAGGAAACGGTAGCGTCCTGATTGAAGGATACAGCGTCGCTGACCTGGCCACCATGGCGATCGAAATTTAGGCTACGGCAGGCTGGCTTTATCCTGCGGCACACTGATTGCCGCAGGATGGTCCGGCTCCGACATTCAGATTCCCATGCCGCCCTTGCGCGGCTTGGGAAGTTCTAGGGCGGCAAGTTAAATGCCGTCAACGCCTTCCCGGACCCGGTCGAAGGGGCTCCGGGCCTTGGTCCCACTTAAGGTCCTCCGGCACCGGTAACCCGCTAAAAGCGATTGAGCCGGTATGGCGTCAGGTCCAGTGCGGGCCTTTCGCCGGTCACCAGGTCACGCATCAGCGCGCCGGTGATGGCACCGTGGGTCAGACCCATATGGTTATGGCCGAAAGCGGCATAGATGCTGTCATGGTTCGGCATCGGGCCCATCACCGGCAGGCTGTCCGGCAGCGTGGGGCGGAAACCCATCCACGGCGTTGTGGCCTTGGCGTCAAGCCCAGGCAGCAGGTCCTGCCCCAGTGGCAGCAGGGCATGGGCGTGGCGGTCCTTGGGCGGCAGCTTGAGCCCGCCCAGTTCCACCCGGCCCGCGAGCCTCAGGCCCCCGTCCATCGGCGTGGCGACAAAGCGGCGTTCGAAAAAGGTGGTGGGCACGCGCGGCTGGGCGCTCGGGCCTTCGAGCATCAGATGGTAGCCGCGCTCGGTCTCAAGCGGCACTTTATGGCCCAGCATGCGCATCAGCTGGTGCGACCAGGCACCCGCCGCGATCACCAGCTTTTCCGTGCGCACCCGGCCGCGGTCTGTGGCCAGCACCGTGCGGGCACGGCACGGCTCAATGCCCAAGACCGCCTGTTTTTCAATATGGCCACCTAGGCGCACGAAATGCCCCGCCAGCTTGCGCACCAGTCGTGCCGGATCTGTCACATGTGCAGAATGCGGGAACCGTAGCGCGCCCCTGAGCGATGAGTTTAGCGCCGGGTCAAAGGCTTTCAGCGCCGGGGCGTCCATCAGCTCCGTTTCCACATCGAAGGCGGCCAGTGCCTGCTGTTCATGTTTGGCGCCGGCCAAGTTTTTCTCGGCCTCATACACCACCAGGGTGCCGTCTTCATGGAGGAGGTCACCCAGGCCGAATCGCTGATGCAGGCTGCGGAACGCCGGCAAGGCGCGGGCGTTCAGGGCGGCAATCGCCGCGGTGGCGCGGGCCACTTGTGCCAGGCGCCCGGCCCACAGGAACCGCATCAGCCATGGCGTCAGCCGTGGCAGGTAAGGCATCCGGATCGACAGCGGCCCGTTGGGCGCCATCAGCATTTTCGGCACCTGCAGAAGCATCGCGGGGCTGGAGAGCGGAAAGATATGCTCGACCGCAATATGGCCGGCGTTCCCGAACGAGCATTCCTCGGCCACGCCCTTGCGGTCCAGGAGCCAGACATCATGGCCCGCCGCCTGCAGTTCAAGCGCCGTACACACGCCGATAATCCCGGCGCCCACCACAGCGATTTCGCAGTCAAGCCGGTGTGAGCGCGCGGGCGCGTGCCCTTTAAAGGGGGCTGGGTTGTTCATGGCAAGCCTTTCCTACAAAACGCGAAGTGACATCAAATCAGGACTTGAAATAACATATTGTATACAATATACACAATTCAAATTTTGAATGTGGCCACAGAAAAATGGCTGTTTGCGGGGCGCTGAAGTTTGAGTGTTCCCTTCTATAGGAGACAAGAAAATGATTGATTGGTCTGGTGTATTTCCGGCGACAACAACCCAGTTCCGGGACGATGAAAGCATCGATATCGAGAGCACCCAGCGTGTGATTGATGGCCTGATCAAGGACGGTGTGCACGGCATCATCGCGCTTGGCACCGTGGGCGAGAATGTATCGCTGTCGGCGGATGAAAAGCGCCAGGTGATCGCGGCAGCCAAGGAAGTGGTCGATGGCCGCGTGCCGCTTTTGACTGGCACGGCGGAATATACCTCCAAGCTTGCGGCGGACTATGCCCGCGACGTGGAGCGCATCGGCGTGGACGGCATGATGCTGCTGCCCGCCATGGTCTATCAGGCGCAGCCGCGTGAGATCGTGGAGCATTACCGTACGGTGGCGGGCGCCACCAATCTGCCGATCATGATCTATAACAACCCGGTCTCCTACAAGATCGACATCAAGATCGAGACCATGCGCGAGCTGGCCGAGATCGACAATCTGGTGGCGGTGAAGGAATCGACCGAGGACACCCGCCGCATCATCGACCTGCAGAATGCCTTCGGTGACCGCTTTGCCATCTTCGGCGGTGTGGACGATATCGCGCTTGAGGCCCTCGCGCTGGGCGCCCAGGGCTGGGTATCGGGCCTGACCAACGCCTTCCCGGCGGAATCGGTGGCGATCTACAAGCTGATGAAAGCGGGCCGCACGGACGAGGCGCTCGAGATCTACCGCTGGTTCATGCCGCTGCTGGACCTGGATACCATCCCGACGCTGGTGCAATGCATCAAGCTGGTGGAACAGATCATGGGACGTGGCAGTGAAATGGTGCGGGCACCGCGCCTGAAACTGACTGGCGAAGAGCGCGCTTATGTGGAAGCCGTAACAAAACGGGCGATCGAGACGCGCCCGACCCTGCCTGCTGACCTTCAGGCTGCGGCGTAACCACCGTGCGGCACACGTTCCTGTGCATCGATGGCCACACGGGCGGCAACCCCGTCCGTGTGGTGCATGGCGCGGTCCCCAACTTGAGGGGCCGGACCATGAGCGAAAAGCGCCAGGATTTCCTGAAGCACCATGACTGGATCAGGAAGGCGCTGATGTTCGAGCCCCGCGGACACGACATGATGTCTGGCGCGATCATATATCCGCCTTGCTCAGACGATGCGGACGCATCGATCCTGTTTGTTGAGACGTCAGGCTGTTTGCCCATGTGCGGACATGGTCTTATCGGAACCGTAACGATTGGCCTGGAGCATGGTTTGATCACCCCACGCGTGGAAGGCCATCTTGAAATTGATGTGCCGGCGGGCCGCGTGAGCGTGACCTTCACCCGCGCGGGCGACAAGGTTACCGGCGTGCGCGTCCGCAACATCGGGTCATACCTTGCGCATGCGGGTGTGGAGATTGAGGTGGAGGGGCTTGGCCCGCTTACCGTCGACGTGTCCTACGGTGGGAATTTCTATGCCATCGTGGACCCACAACCCGGCTATGGCGGGCTGGAGCAGATGCGCCCGGCTGACATCCTGCGCTTCAGCCCAAAGGTGCGCGCGGCGGTCAACCGGGCGGTCACGGTGGTGCATCCGCTGGACGCCACGGTGCAGGGCTGCAGCCACGTGCTGTGGACCGGCGCGCCGACCGAAGACGCGGACGGCAGGAACGCTGTTTTCTATGGCGACAAAGCCATCGACCGGTCGCCCTGCGGTACCGGCACCTCGGCGCGCCTGGCGCAACTGACGGCGCGCGGCAAGCTGCGTGTGGGTGATACCTATGTCCATGAAAGCATTATCCATAGCCGTTTCACCGGCCGGGTTGAAGCGGCCACAGATGTGGGTGGCAATCCGGGCATTATCCCGTCTATAGAAGGCCAGGCCTTCGTGACGGGGCTGAACACAATTTTTGTAGACGACCGCGACCCCTTCCCGGAGGGGTTTCAGCTGGTCTGAGTATTGGGAGGGACACATGACACAGTATGACAATTTCATCGGTGGTGAATGGGTGGCGGGCGCCAAATATGCCCCCAACGTAAACCCATCGAACACCGACGACATCATCGGCGATTATGCCGTGGCGGACCGCAAGCAAGCCCTGGATGCCATTGCCGCCGCCAAGGCCGCTGCCCCCATCTGGGGCTCAAGCGGCATCCAGGCGCGCTTTGATGCGCTTGATTTTATCGCCACCGAACTGCTGGCGCGCAAGGCCGAAATCGGCGAGCTGTTGGCCCGAGAAGAAGGCAAGACGCTCGCGGAGGGCATCGGCGAAGTGGCGCGCGCCGGGCAGATTTTTAAATTCTTCGCAGGCGAAACCCTGCGCCTGACCGGCGATATCCTGCCGTCAACGCGGCCGGGTCTGAGCGTTGAAGTAACGCGGGAGCCTGTAGGCGTCATCGGCATGATCACGCCGTGGAACTTCCCGATCGCCATCCCGGCCTGGAAGATCGCGCCGGCGCTTGCGCATGGCAACACAGTGGTGTTCAAGCCTGCCGGGCTGGTGCCGGGTTCTGCCTGGGCGCTTGCTGAGATCATTTCCCGCGCTGGCCTGCCGGCGGGTACCTTCAACCTGGTGAACGGCTCGGGCCGCGAAGTGGGTGAAACCATCGTGACATCAGACGACGTGCGCGCCATCAGCTTCACCGGCAGCGTGCCAACGGGCTCAGACATCCGCAACCGGGCGGTGGCGCGCGGCGCCAAAGTGCAGATGGAAATGGGCGGCAAGAACCCGATTGTGGTGCTGGATGATGCCGATCTCGATATCGCGGTGGACTGTGCGCTCAACGGCGCCTTCTTCTCCACCGGCCAGCGCTGTACGGCCTCCAGCCGCATCATCGTGACCGAAGGCATCCATGACGCCTTTGTCGAGGCGCTGGCGAACGCGACCCAGGCGCTCGTGGTCGGTGACGCGCGTGACGGGGCGACCCAGATCGGCCCGGTGGTGGACGCCGGCCAGCTTGAAAGCAACCTCAAATATGTCGAGCAGGCTGTGGTCGAAGGCGGCACGCTGGTGTGCGGCGGTAACCGGCTGGCGGACAAGCCTGAAGGCTATTTCATGGCCCCGGCGCTGATCACCGACACCACGCCTGAGATGACCATCAACCGTGAGGAAGTCTTCGGCCCCGTGGCCAGCGTGGTGAAGGTGAAGGACTATAAGGAAGCGCTGAAGGTCGCGAATGATTGCCAGTTTGGCCTCTCAAGCGGCATCTGCACCGGCTCGCTCGAATATGCCACAGACTTCAAACGCAAGTCCGAGGCCGGGATGGTGATGGTGAACCTGCCAACGGCGGGTGTGGATTATCACGTGCCGTTCGGCGGCACCAAGGGCTCCTCCTACGGCAGCCGCGAGCAGGGCTCGTACGCCAAGGAATTCTATACCACGGTCAAGACCGCCTATACGCGGTCGGCCTAACACGATCAGGACCCCAGAGCCGGTGTCGCCAGGTAACTGACGGCACCACTCTGAGCCAACTCAGCTGTCATACCCCATGTGTTTCGAGCATCCGGGGTTGGCAGCTGTTTTTTGTGCCAGCATCGGGTCTCTCGCTAGAACTCGCGGCGGATGGTCAGGCCATATCGGGCAGGAACGCTTGCGTACACGGCATAGGTGCCTGGTTGTCCAGCTGACGGAAAACCGGCAAGAATGACCTTGTCGCTGGTGATGTTCCTGCCCCAAAGCATCAGTTCCCAACCATTGTCGAAATCGGCACCAATGGACACATTGATGGTGCTTACCTTTTTTTCGACGCTATCTGGAACGTTTGTGGCTACCGGGGTTGCGCTTTCATATTGCCAGTCTATGCGGGCGAACAGTTCCGCAGGCCCCAGCGCTTTTTTCAAGGTGATTGCCGACGAGGACGCGAACTCCGGAAAGCCGGGTACAGCCTCGCCGGAAAGGTCGACAATGCCGTCAACGCCTGAAGCACCCATAAATTCCTCAAACCTGGCGTCGAGATAGGTTCCGGCAAAATCAAGCTGCAGCCAGTCGGTAACGGAAATCGCTAGTTCTGCTTCAATGCCCCTGGATTTCTGCTTGCCGGCATTGGCAAGAATAGATGACACACCATCGAACACATTTGTCTGGAAATTTTTGATGTCCTGATCAAACAAGGCCAGGTTGAAGGTGCCAGCCTTGAACTTGGTTTTCATGCCAAACTCGACCAGACGGGTGCGCTCTGGTTCGGTAAAGCGGGTGCCTGCATACTCGCCCAAACTGACGGCGGTTTGGTCTGGCAGAAGGCCTGCTGCATCCAGCGTCTCTATGTCTGCCACTGCCGGTCGGCTGTTTCGCCCCGGATTGGCGGCTGAGGCTTTGAAGCCTGTTGAATATGATCCATAGAGGTTCACCCTGCGGGAAACACGGTACGCCAGTTTGACAGCATAAGTGAGGCCAGTGTCGGTCTTGGTGCCGTCTTCAACCGCGTTTGGAATTGGTACGACAGGCTTCAGGAATTGTAGTGCCTGCAGGCCAAGCAACTGGCCTCCGCCAAGGGTAACAAGGTTCAAGTTGGATAAGGTGTCCGTGTTCCGGGTCGCGATGGTCAGTTGTTTTTTGTCATAGGTGTAGCCAGCGCCAAGTGTGCCGGTGAGTCGGTTAGTCACGTCGAAATCGATATTGGAAAACAGGTGCAGGGAGTCACTTTCAACCTGGCCATTTGTGAAAACGCCCTGGTTTTCACCAAAGAAAAGGGTGTCTGATGGAAGCGCGCCCAATGACTTCAGGTGCTCTTCGGCAGTGATAAGGCCACCCCTGGCAAGGGCATTGCCGAGGGCCCTCATGTCAGCGCCGTATGTAATGCTTCCTTTCCTGATGTCCTCATCGTGGGCGTAGAAGGCCCCTAAAAGCCATGCCGTACTGGCGCCTCCGCCCGATAGGCGAAGTTCCTGCGTGAAGGATTTACGGTCGTTGTTGTTGGCGGCGATGGTTGCATCGAGAGAGGTGTAATCAGCATCACCAACACTGTCGCTATCATGGCTGCGAAAGGCTGTGATGGATGTAAGGACTCCTAGGCCCATGTCCCAGTCAATCTGCGCGCTGATGCCGGCGTTCGATATGCTGTTGGATCGCGGTGTGTTCTCGTTGGTCTCATAGTCAAAAATATCACCTGCAGCTGGTTCGGCGCCAACCATATCGAAGATGGCGCGGGACCGGCCGATGATGGCCGGCGCTGAATAACAGCAGGTCTCGTCAAGTCCGTCGACATCGGCGATAACGCGGACAGTCAGGTCACCAGACGGTACAAACAGCAACTGGCCTCTGGCCGCCCAGCGGTTTCTGTCCCCCAGGTCTTGCCCGTTGAAAGTGTTTTCAACATATCCATCCCGGCTGTTGTAGGAGGCTTCAATGGATGCAGCGACAGTTTCTGAGATGCCCGTTGTCACATATCCGCGCGCGATCATTTGGTCATAGTTGCCGTAGGTTAGCTCAAGCTTGCCATTTGGTTCGAATTCCGGTGCTTTGGTGATGATGGAAATGGCGCCTGCGGACGAGTTTTTACCGAACAGCGTAGACTGCGGTCCGCGCAGAACCTCCACGCGTTCGACTTGCATGAAATCCCCCAGGGACTGGCTGTTTTTGGACCGATACACGCCGTCAATGAAAACACCAACAGAGGGCTCGATGGCCGCATTGTCATTGCCGCCACCAAAGCCACGAATGCTGACCACTGTGTTCCCTGTCCTGCCGCGCTGTGTAACGGTGAGGGACGGGACAACGGATTGCAGATCGGTCAGGTCCCTGATCGCGGCTTGGTCGATGGTATTGCCGGAGATGACACTCACGGCAACAGGCACGTCCTGAAGCTGCCGTTCACGCTTGGTTGCCGTAACGATAATTTCTTCGATGGCGGAATCAGCAGCGCCAGCTCGATCTTGCGCCTGAACCGCGCCGATGCCAAGGGCCAGCATGCCGAGACCGGCGACCGATCTGGTCAGGCCAAGACAAAGATGCCTAGCACCAGATACAGGCTGCCCCACCGAGATTTTTTCCGTCAAATTGCCCACTATCAGCCAGGCATTTTTTCTAGCGGCGCCGCGTCGGAAGAACTTGTTTGGGCTGCCAAATGTTGTTCACGGTATTCGCTGGGGGTCTGATTGGTCCGGTTTTTAAAGGCTCGGTTGAAAGGCCTGAGTGAAAGATACCCGACGTCCATTGCAATGGTCAGGATCGGCACATGCCTCTCGCTTACGTCCGCCAATCGTTTTTTCGCTTCATCAATGCGGTAGTCGTTGAGAAACTGCGAGATGTTTCTGTGCCCCAGGTGCATGTTGATCAGTTTGCGCAGCCTGTGCTCCTGAACGTCTATGGATTTAGCCAGTTCGGCCACAGTCAAACCGGGTTCGCGGTAAAGGCCTTCGTCCATTTTCTGCTTCAAGATTTCCAGATTGTGCCTGTCTGCCGCTTGCAACTCAGGCAGTGTTTCGGTCGACTCACTGCGGGCATTTCTATAGTCCGATTCAAACGGGTTTTTCTCTTCCGGTCGAATGGAATGAAACAGGAAATAGGACGATAACAAGAATACCGCGAAAGACTCTGTCAGCGATATATTGTCACCATACAGGGCGTTGCTGACATACATACGTTCCAGTGTGAGCGCGGCCGTAATCAGCACGTGCCCAACCATAAACCAGATGCGGAACCTGCGGCGCTTTTCAAGAAGATCGCCAGGCATGTCAGACAGAACTTTGTATATCAGGAACAGATAGAGCCCTATCCGCATTGGGTGGGATATCTGCGCGAACAGGTCGTGTGGCACGATGTCCAGCTGAAACGCGAGGGCCCTTAATGCATACACCACCAACACTGCAATGTAGAACGGGCCAAGCCGGAAGGAATCGCTGAGCACATTGATGGTGAAAAGCCAATTGAGGACAACCACCATTCGGGCCATGAATCCCAAGACATAGCCGAACGGGCCAAACAAAGCGATTTCGTCGTAAGCCCCTGTAATCAGCCAACAAATACCTGAGGCCATTGCTGGAATGACGATGTAGGTATGGGCGAGATTTGAATGGTTGCGCGCGGCCAGGAAACAGACCCAAAACAGATTGCAGATAGCCCCATAGCGGAAGACGTTATCAAGAAGTTCCCAATGCATTGAACGTCTCTCCCCAAAAACTCAATCATGTTTCCCCGACCGACTGGGTCAGGAAACCATTTGCCAGCAGGCTTGCCCCCGCAGCGCCAACAGGCTGAGCGAAGAACCCTACAGTACGTTATGTCTTTTGACAGCCCCCACGGTCCCAAGGAGGGTATTCTTAGCCTAAAAGCATCGGTGAAGAAGGGGTTAATGGCGCCATTTTTAAAAAAAGCGCGTCATTTTTGAAAAAACAGGGCCCAAATTCGAAACTGACGAGCTTCAAACGCGGACTTTCGCCTACTCCTGCGTGCGGGCGGCACCTGGCGATATCTCCGAGCTTCCTTCCCACGGACCAAGGGGGTAAGCCGCCCAAATTTTTGCCGGGGGTGTTTGATTTCCGTATTTGCATGGGGGCAACGAATATTCCGCTGGGAAATTCGAAGTGCAAATTCGGTCGGAAAATAATCGGGAAACTTGGCTGTGGCCGGTCGCTGCTATGAACGCACTGTGATCAAGCCCAGGCACAGATCGATTGTTTTGAGATTAGGAGCAAGAGGGGAGCGGGGTCATGGAGTTTAGTGAAAAATCAATCCAGGAATTTGAAAGAAAGATCAGCGAGGCATTCGATATGCCGCGAGCATATTTCACGTTTGTAACGGAATTTCCTCGCAGGGTGATTGCTCTCGGCTTGGTATTCATTCTGGTAGCGGGTGCATTCATTCCTTCGCTCGTGAAAGACACAACGATTGATGCATTCATCGATCCAGACAATGTTGCCATCCAGTATCGGGACAAGGTGAAAGACCTGTTCGGCCTCAAGGACCCGATAATTGTCGCCATTGCCGGGCCTGATGAGAATGCAGCCTATCACCCGTCTACCCTGACGGCGGTCCGAGAGTTAACTGAAGCACTATCCGGTATGGACAATATCGACCCCGAAAAGGTCATGAGCCTCTCAACCGAGATGTCGATCCGGGGTACTTCAACAGACTTGTTTGTCGATCCCTTGATTCCGGATGGGCCGGTAACAGATGAAAGCGCAAGGCTAACGCTTGAACGTGTTTCAGCAATGCCGCTCTACCACGGCAACCTGGTGACAAATGATGGGTCCGCAACCCTGATTGTCGCGGAAGTCATTGACCAACATATCTCTGGGAAAACCTATGAGGCTGTCCTGAAGTATGTGGATGGGCTTGCCCCTGCAAATTACGAACTTCATGTCGCGGGTGGCGGTGCGGTTGACGGCTATCTTTCCGCCTATATCGACAAGGATTCAAGGCAAACCCTTCCCTTCACACTGGCGGTGATTGTCCTGATGCTGTTCCTGGCTTTCCGCACGCCGCGCAGCGTGGGCTTGCCCCTTCTTGTTATCGTCGGCACCGCAATTGGAACCATCGGTACCATGGCTGCAGTGGGCGTTCCCTATTATGCGATCACATCGGCGCTTCCCATCATTCTGGTGGGTATTTCGGTCGCTGACAGCATCCACCTGCTTACCTATTATTATTCCGAGCAGAAAGCCCATCCAGAACAGACTTCCTGTGAGCTGGTCATAGGCGCCTGCACGCAGGTCTGGCGGCCGCTGGTGATGACATCGGTCACGACGATGATCGGCTTTATCGGCATTGCCGCCACAGCCATCATGCCGCCGATGAAGTGGTTTGCAGTTTTTGCATCCCTCGGTGTCTTGATTGCAATTGTTCTTACCCTGACGGTTTTGCCTGCCGCCCTGAGTTTATGCAGGCCGCTCCCCTGCAAAGCGATTGCGGATGATGCAAAAGGCGGCTTTGTTGCGGGCTGTTTGGCCCATGTGAATCACTTTTCCATCAGGCATCCATATCTTGTATGTGCGGCTGCCGCGTTGACCATTGTTTTGGGGCTGTTTGGCGCAAGCAGCCTGGAGGTGGAGCGCGAGACGGTGCACAACTTCCGCGAAGGGGAGCCAATCCGCGAAGCTGACGCCCTTATCAATGCCCGCTTCAACGGCACCACCTACCTTGACGTGATTATCGAGACGCCGGAAGAGGGCGGCCTGTATGAGCCTGAAAACCTTAAAAGGGTGGAAGCCCTGCAGGGTTATCTCGAGAGTTTGCCGCATATCAAAGGGTCTGTTTCAATTGTCGACTATCTGAAGCAGTTGAACAAGTCCCTGAATGCTGGCGATGAGGCATATTACCGGGTGCCGGACAACCGCAATCTTGTGGAGCAGATGTTCCTGGTACATTCCGCGACCGGCGACCCGACCGACTTTGAAGAAGAGGTGGACCCAGCCTTCCAGACGGCCCTTCTGCGCGCCAATTTGAACACAAGCCTGTATTCGGACGTGAGTAAAACAGTGATCGCGGCCGAAGACTATCTGGCGAAGAATTTCGCTGATGACAGCATCAAGGCGACGCTCAGTGGACGGGCAGCGCTTGACCATCACTGGCTGTCGCCCCTCAGGGAAAGCCACTTCATGTCCCTGGGGGTATCCATTGTGCTCATATGGGCTGCTGCCGTGTTGCTGTTCCGGTCCGTCGTTGCGGGCACAATCACGCTTGTACCGGTGGTGGTTGCCATCCTGATGATCTATGCGGTCATGGGGGCGATGGGCATCTGGCTTGAGCCGGCAACATCCATGTTCGCCCCTATCGCGATTGGGGTTGGCGTTGATTTCTCAATCCATACGGTTGAGAAGATCCGGTATTACACTCGCAAGCAGGGACTGGACCTGAAGGATGCCATGGACCGCATCGCGTTCAAGTCAGGCCGGGCGCTGTTTTTTAATTTCGCTTCCATCTTTCTCGCGTTTGGGGTGTTGCTCTTCAGCGAACTGCCAACGCTCAATCGGTTCGGCGGTTTGACCACGGTTGCCCTGGGCTCCGCTTATGTCATGGCGCTGGTTGTCTTGCCCGCGATTGTGGCAGCGCTGAGTGAAGAGCGGGTCTTCAGGCCCGTGACGCGCCGGATGATGGCAACGGCCACGTCGTTGCTGGTTATCGCTGTATCGGCCGTGATGATCATGACCGAAGAGGCTGGGGCGCAGGAAACGCCCGAAGGTAGGGCACTGGCCGAAAGGATCGCAGCGCGACCCGAGCCCGACAATGTCGACCAGACAATAGAAATGGTACTGACAGACCGAAAAGGCCGGACAACAGAACGAACCGCCCGCATGTTGCGCAAGATCGGGGACGACCAGAGGCGGTCGATCATTGCCTTCTCGACCCCGTCCAGCATCAAAGATACCGCCTTCATGACCCATGACTTCAATGAGGCCGCCACAAGTGACAATCAGTGGCTTTATCTGCCTGCCCTTCGGCGGTCACGCCGGATATCCGCTTCTGATCGCGGTGACTATTTCCTGGGTACGGATTTCACCTATGAAGATATCAAGGACAGCACGAAGTTCTCGCTGACGGATTACCAGTTTCAAATGGATGGTGAAGAGAGTGTGGAAGGCAAGCAGTTTCCCGTTCTGCTGCTGACACCGGTTTCCGGTGAGGTGGCAAAGGAACTTGGCTATTCAAAGGTCCGGGTTGTTGTTGATGCCGAAAATGCGTTTCCTATCCGGGCGGATTATTGGGATGTGGCTGGCAACAGGCTGAAGACGATCACGCTGGATGACCGGGTCATGCTCGACGGTTTCTGGACAGTCCAGACCATCACAGCCGAAAACCACAAGACGGGGCATAGCACCCGGTTCAAGATTTCAGATATTGATTATGGTGTCCAACTTCAGCTTTCGGCATTCACCGAGCGCAAGCTTCGCGCAGGGTTTTAATCGTGCGGCGAATTTGGTTGGTTTTGAGTGCCGCGTTTATGGCGGACGGGGCACCGGCAAACGCACAGGGTCTGGATATCAGCGCCGTACTGGAAGCCCGCTATGCTTTCGGCACGCAGTCCGGGCGAAGCCAAAGCGCGGAGCTTGAGTTTCGCCCCAAATGGGACCTGGCGTTTTCAGATGCCTGGGAATTCCGGGGCGAGGTTCGTATCAGGGCCGATGCCTTTGACCGGCTGGAGGTTGGGCGGCCCAGCCAGGAAACGATATCGGCGCTGACAAAAAGGGTGTTGATCGGGCAATCGACCGAGATTGAGCTGCGGGAGGCCTATCTCCAGTATTCAGGTGACCTTTCAACAGTTCGCATCGGCAAGCAACAGATTGTCTGGGGACGGTCTGACGGCATCAAGGTGCTGGATATCGTGAACCCGCAATCCTATCGGGAATTTGTGCTCGATGATTTCGATCAGTCGAGAACACCCCTTTGGAGTTTGCTGCTGGAGCGGACAATCGGGGGGCTGGATTTTCAGGGCTTCTGGATTCCTGACCGCAGTTTCAATGAAGCCCCCCCAAGGGGCTCAGTTTTTGAGATCACTGCCCCCGAATTCGTGCCGACATTCTGGCAGGCACCTCCCTATCCGGTAAGCCTTCAGGAAACAGAGCGTCCCCAAGGCGGCCTGGACGCCAGCGAAGTCGGGTTCAAGGTATCAGGGCTGATCGGCAACTGGGACTTCAGCCTGAATTACCTCCATACCTTCGAGGATACTCCGTTCTTCGATCTTGAAATCGTCCCGCCTGCGCTGGCGATCACGCCACAGTTCAACAGGGTCGATATTCTGGGCGGGTCCGTTGCCAATTCCTGGGGCGATTTTACCGTGCGCGGGGAGGCCACTTATACGATGGACGCAAATATCCCGGTAGGCTTGCTGCCGTCGGATACCCTCACTCCTGCCAGAGCCGATGTGTTTAAATATCTGATAGGCATCGACTATTTTGGCATTCCAGATACCTTTGTCAGCGCCCAGTTTTTTCAGAAAATCAATATGAGCAAAGTGCCGAATGCGTTGTCTCCTGATGTGGAAGAATTGTCGACAGTGACAGTCAGGCATGACCTCCCGGGCGGGGACTGGCAGTTGGATTTCAGGTGGTATGCGAACCATGACAGCAATGACGGGCTTTTCAGAATGCTCGCCAAACGCAGGATCAATGACAGGATGACAGCGTCCGTTGGCGGCGACTTTTTCTATGGCAGGAAGGACGGCATTTTCGGCCAGTTCGGCGAGGCAGACCGGGTGTATTTTTCTGTCGCCTATCACTATTAGCGGGCAATGCGGGAAAGCTATAGGCCGGCCGCCGTCTTGCTGCAAAGCACTGCATTGAACCAAATTGAGATAGGACAGGTGCTGCCACAAAGCCTGTCATGCCTTCCTTTGTTAAGTCGCGCAGTAGGTGGGATGTTTCCCGTGACAATGGGAAGTTTTGGCGTGCATTTGCATGCCAGCAACCAGCCTCAATAAAGAGTGTAAGACAGGATCAATGTCACGACAAAGCCTGTCAGGCCAATGAGGCTTGCCGAGATGGTCCAGCTTTTCAGCGTTGCGGCGGGGCTGAGCGAGAAATAGCGGCTGACCAGCCAGAACCCACTGTCGTTAACGTGCGACGCGGCGGTTGCGCCGGCGGCGATGGCAATCACGGTCAGGGCGGTTTGCTGGGGGCTGAGCGACAGCGTGTCCACAAGGGGGGCTGTCAGGCCCGCGGCTGTGATCATGGCGACCGTGGCTGACCCCTGGGCGACCCGGACAATCAGCGCCAGGACAAACCCGGCGACCAGCGGTGTCAGCCCCATGTGGGCTGCCCCATTTGCAAGGCTTGCCCCGGCCCCTGTATCCACGAGTATCTGCTTGAAAGCGCCGCCAGCGCCGGTCACCAATATGATGGCGCCCGCGGGCTCCAGCGCGCGTTCGCAGACATTTCTGAAGGCAACCCGTTTCTCTGTGTCGGCTGGTCTGAACAGGCCGTAGGCAAGGCCACAGGAAACCAGCAGCGCGGCAAAGGGGTGGCCTGCGAACTGTATGAATTCGACCATGGGGCCCTGGCCGGCTACCAGGGGGGCGAGCGTGGCGGCAAGGATCAACAGCAGCGGCAGAATAATCACCGCCAGGGCCTTGGCGGCATGGGTGCGCGGCCACGGCTGTGCAGCAGGGGCGGCAGCCTTGGATGTCTCAGCAGCCTGACCGGGATGATCGGCCTGAAAGCCGGTGCGCCTGAGAATAGCGGCCCAGCCGGGGCCCGCAACCAGCATGGCGGGAATGCCGGCGGCGGCACCAAAAAGGGCAACCCAACCGATATCAGCCCCCAGAAGGTGTGCAACAGCCATCGGCCCGGGCGTTGGCGGCACAAAGGCATGGGCCGTTGCAAGCCCCGCCAGAAGCGGAATCGCCAGATAAATGGGTGGCGTGCCCGACCGTGCGGCAAGGGCGAAGACAATAGGCGCCAGGATGATCAGCCCAACATCGAAAAACACGGGAATCGCGACGAGGGTGCCCAGGCACCCAAGCAGCCACGGCACACGGCGCGCGGCGACATTCTTCAGCAGCCGGTCAGCCAGCGCTTCAATGCCGCCACTGGCCTCCAGGAGGGCCCCGAAGATGGACCCGAGCCCCACGATTATGGCAATGAAACCCAAGGTGCCGCCCATGCCTGACTGGACGCTTTCGATCACACGCATCGGCGGCATGCCGGCGGCAAGGCCCGCAATAAGCGTGGACAGCAGAAGCGCAAGAAAAGCCGACATGCGGAACTTCAGCACAAGCATCAGCAACAGCGCGACAGACCCGCCTGTGGCCATGAGGGGTATGGCTGTGTCAGTCATGCCAGCCGGTCCCGGTTGCGATTGTCGGGACTGCCAGAAGCCGGTCACCGGAGGTGATGAACAGGGTGCGGCCGTCCTGGCCGAAAGCGCAGTTGGCGGTGGCACTGTCCAGCCGGATCATGCCCAGAAGCTTCCCGCTTGGTGCCAGCACGAATATGCCGCCGGGCCCGGTGGCAAACAGATGCCCGCTGGCCGTGACGGCCATGCCGTCGGGCAGGCCCGGCCAGCCTTTGGCCAGATAAGGTGACGCGTCGAAGAAGGTTTGGCGGTGCGTGAAGCGACCGTCGACTTTCTCGTATCTATAGATAATTGGGCTGGCCGGATCGGAGACGGCTACATAGAGGAAGGCACCGTCAGGCGAGACGGCCAGCCCATTGGGGAGGCTCAGGCGTGCGTCGACCAACGTGGCCGGCGTGCTGGGCGCCACGGCATAAACGCCGTGGTGGGGAAGTTCCTTGAGCGGGGATTTTTCAATACCGGCAAGCCCATAGGGCGGATCGGTGAAATAGAGAGTGCCGTCGGGCCCGACGGCAAGGTCGTTCGGGCTATTGAGGCGGTGGCCTTCAAAACGGTCAATCACTGTCTCGCGCTGGCCGGTTGCAAGGTCCATGCGCTCTACCGCCCGGGCGCCATGGTTGGCGATCAGCAAGCTACCGTCTGGCGCATACAAAAGGCCGTTTGTGCCCGCCTCGCGAAAGCCTTCAGGGTTTTTCTCCGGGTGCCCTGATGGGTCCAGAAAGACCTCAAGGCCCCGAGTTTCCGACCACATATAGGCTTTGTTTTCGGGAACGTCCGAGAAATACAGCCGGTTGCGCTGCCTGTCCCATGCTGGCCCTTCTGCCCAGGTGAAACCGTCTGCCAGGTAGCGGATTTCAGCGCTTTCGGCCAGAACTTCGTCCAGGGCCGGATCAAGCCGGACGATATGATCCTCGGCGTGTGCCAGCGCGCTTGCAAGCAGGGTCGCAAGCGCCAACAGAAAGGGGAAGCGCATGGGGCTATCTCCCGATCATGCTTTGAAACGCCTTGATGCTGCGCGTCAGGGTTTCCATTGGTGCCGGGCTGTTGTCGCGCTCGATAAAGAAGTGCTTTACCCCGGCTTTCCTGAGCGGGGCATAGAGGCCCCCAAAATCGATCGAACCATCGCCGACGTCCACAATGCTGCCGTCTGCGCCATAGTCTTTGACATGCACGCAAGGGAAGCGGCCGGGATGCGCCTGGACAAGGGGGAGTGGCTCAACACCCGCGACCCTGGTCCAGTACAGGTCCAGTTCGAACTTCACCAGATTGCGGTCCGTATTGTTCAGGAAAATATCATAGCCGCGCAGGCCGCCATGATTTTCAAACTCGAATTCATGGTTATGGAACCCAAGCTGGATACCAGCGGATTTGGCAATCTCACCGTTCTTGTTCAACAGTTCGGTGATGGCGTAATAGCGCTGAACTGTCCGGTCCTCAGGTGGCAGCCAGGACAGGAACAGATTCTTGTGTCCGAGCACTGTGGCTGCCTCAACGGCAGCCTCGAAATTTTCCTTGAACACTTGGTGCGAGACATGTGCCGACGGGGCGGTCAGGCCGCTTTCGGCCAGCCAGCCCTTGATGTCGGCATAAGACTGATCAAAGTATCCGGCGAATTCCACTTCCTGGTATCCGAGCGCACCAATCTGCGCCAGTGTTCCGGCCACATCCTGGGCCATCAGATCCCGGACGGTATAAAGCTGCACGCCGATGGGCTGTGCGCTGGCGTTGGCCGCGCCACACGCCGACAAAAGCGTTGGGACTGCGAGAGCTGTGCCCGTAAGGGCGGCGGCACGCAGAAAGGACCGCCGGGTGATCGGACGTTGTGTCATTAGAGGGCTCCTGCTTTCATCTGTTCATCGGCGAACGCGGCAGCGCGTGCCGACAAGGCCATGAATGTCAGGGACGGGTTCTGGCACGCCGATGATGTCATGCTGGCGCCGTCCGTTACAAAAAGGTTGCTCACATTGTGGCACTGGTTGTGACGGTTCAGGTAGCTGTCGTCCGCCGTGTGGCCCATACGGGCGGTGCCCATTTCATGGATCACGATGCCGGGAAAACTTTCTTCGCTATAGGGCTGAACTTTCGTATAGCCCGCAGCGCGCAGCATTTCTGTCGCGGTATTTCGCATGTCTTCTTTCATGCGCAGTTCATTAGCGCCATATTCACAGCTGATTTCCAGGATGGGCATGCCCCACTGATCAGTCTCGGTGGTGCTCAGAGAGACGGAATTCTCATGCTGGGGCAGCATTTCGCCAAAGCCCTGCAGTGTGAAGGTCCAGGGCCCCGGTTTCTGAACGCGTGCCTTGAGGTCTTTGCCAATCCCTTCTGCGCCGATGGCCGCCCGCCAGCTCAGCCTTTGGGCTTCGCCCTGCATGCCGTAGCCACGCAGGAAGGCATCGGTTTTCTCCGTCACGTTCCGGAACCGGGGAACATAAAGCGACGTAGGCCGCCGCCCGGCGTAATAGACATCTTCATAGCCGTCCACAACGGCGTTGGCGCCCGCCCCCTTGATATGGTCCATCAGATAATGGCCAAGGGCACTGCCGGTGTTGCCGATCCCGCGCGGGAACTCTGCGCTTTTGGAATTCAAAAGGATTTGCGTTGTCGCCAGCGTGGAGGCGCAGACAAAAACCACCCGGGCAGAGATAAAGACCCGCTCGCCAGTGGTGATGTCGATCATGCGCACGCCGGACGCCCGCTTTGTTTTGGCGTCATACACCACTTCCTGCACCATGGCATTGGGCACCAGCGTCATGTTGCCGGTCCGGTCTGCCGCAGGCAGGGTGGCAGACAGGCTTGAGAAATACCCGCCCCAGGAACAGCCGGCCTGGCATTCATTTCTTGCCTGGCAAGGGCCGCGCCCCAGCTCCAGCTGTTCGTCGGTTGGTTCGGTCAGGTGAGCGGCGCGTCCGATAATGATTTTCCGGCCCGGATAGGCTTTTTCCACCTTGGCCTTGGCGTCCAGCTCCACCGGGTTCATGTCGAACGGTTTCTGGAATACGCCATCTGGAAGCTGTGGCAGGCCTTCTTTTGACCCACTGATGCCGGCGAACCGCTCAACATAGTCGTACCAGTCCTTCAGGTCGTCATACCGGATCGGCCAGTCACAGCCGTGGCCGTCCTGCTTGTTGGCCTGAAAGTCCATTTCGCTGAAGCGGTAGGAGTGCCGGTGCCACAGGACGGATTTACCGCCCACACGGGCGCTTCTGATCCAGTCAAACCGCTTGCCGTCCTTTTCCTTGAAAGGATAGTCGCTGTCTTTGATGAAATGGCGTTTGGTATATTCGTTGAACGCGTAGCACAGGCTGCTTTTTTCATAATCGCGTTCGATTTCTTCCTTGGAAACACGGCCCCGGTTCGGCATCTCCCACGGTGCCTTGCCTTCGTTTTCATAACCCGCGCCATGCTCAAGCGGGGCGCCGCGGTCCAGTACGGCGGTTTTATAGCCGCGTTCGCACATTTCCTTGGCCACCCAGCCGCCCGACATGCCCGAGCCGACGATAAGAACATCGAAGTCAAAATTGTCTGATGTATTTGTCATGTTGACCACGCTTTCGTCTCACTTGTAACGGGTATGATGGTGTAGCCGCCGGGGACGGGGTCGTAGGCCAGCTCTTCCGCTGCCCCCACTTCCGATGTGTAATAACCAATCAGCACCAGCTCCTTGAGCTGTCGGTAAAAGCGGTATTTTTCCGGCAAGTCATGCAGGCTGCTGTCAATGCCTGCGATCAGGTTGGTTTGGGCAGTGATATCCTGCCGCGGGAAATCGGGGTGGGCCTCCAGAAAGCCGTCCAGGCCGTCAACAAAAGCCTGCGCTTCCTCCTTCAACAACCAGTTTGCCATTGCCGTGCGTATGAACGCCGGGACGCCCGCACCGGATGCGCCGGGGGTGTCCGTTTCCGGAATGATGATATCGGCCATGATGGTGATGGCCTTCATTTGTGGTTCTGAAAGGGTCGCCTTCCTGAATGCGCCGGCACTGCCACTTCCATGCAGTGCCTTGACGGATGCGGGCAACAAAGCGCCCCCCATCAGTGCTGCGACGCCCACCAGAATTTGTCTTCTGTCAAGCATATGGGGCCTTCCCACTTTTCCCTATGCAACCAAAATGAAACCGGTTACATTCCCTGAAAACTACCATATTACGCTTTCTCGAATTTGCAACAGCTAATTCTAAAGTAAAGTAAAACATGCCGAAAAAAAGGGGATGCACGTAATGAGTATGGACAGAGCCATTGTGGTGATGGGGGTCAGCGGGTGCGGCAAGTCAACGGTTGGTCGCCAGTTGGCGGACCGATTGGGGTTTGTGTTCCAGGACGCGGACGATTTTCACCCAGCGGTCAACGTGCAGAAGATGCGGGACGGTATTGCCCTGACGGACGCGGACCGGGAACCCTGGTTGATGGAGCTGGCCACCTTGCTTGAAGCCGAAGTGGCAGCGCGCGGCGGCGTTGTTCTGGCATGCTCGGCCCTGAAGGACAGCTACCGCCGCATGCTTTCGTCGGGCCGGGTCATTCCCCGGTTCGTTTATCTTGAAGGCACGAAAGAGCTGATCGCTGACCGGATGGCCAGACGGGCAGGGCACTTTATGCCCGTCGGACTACTGGATAGCCAGTTTGAAACGCTTGAAGTGCCTGGCGCCGCCATTTGCGTTGACATCGCAAAGCCCGTACCGGCAATTGTGGCCGAGATTGAGGAAAAGCTGTTGGCGCCAGATAGTTAATTCAGACTGTAAATGCTGACTATAGATATTGGCGGAGGAAAGCGCCGCTTTCTGTCAGGGCGCGCTTGCGTTCATCCAGCGAGCTTTCATAATCGCTGTCTTCCACTTCGATACAGAAAGCGCCGTTGAAGCCGCTGGCCTTGAGAGCAGCCACATATTCTTTCCAGTCGATATCGCCGCGACCCGGAATGCGCGGATCGTGATATGACAGCGGCACAGCCATGGTGCCAACATCATCCAGTTTTTCCCGGTCGACCTTCACATCCTTGGCGTGGGCATGGAAGAAGCGCTTGTTGAATTCCTTGAGTGGCTTCAGGTGGTCCATCTGCATCCAGATCAGGTGCGATGGGTCATAGTTCAGGCCGAAATAATCGCTGCCAAGGTCTTTGAACATGCGCCGCCAGATTGCCGGGCTGTAAGCCAGGTTTTTCCCTGCGGGCCATTCGTCGTCTGTGAAATACATGGCGCAGTTTTCAATGGCGATGAAAACGCCGCGTTCCTCGGCAAACTGCATCAGTGGCTTCCACACTTCAAGGAAGCGCGGCCAGTTGTCTTCAACTGACTTTGTCCAGTCGTTGCCGACAAAAGTGGTCACAAGGTCAAGCCCCATAAGGTGAGACGCCTCGATCACCTTCTTCAGGTGATTGAGGCTGGTTTCGGCTTCTTCGGCATCTGGGCTCAGGAGATTCGGGTAATAGCCAAGCGCACTGATGCTGACGCCCTTCTTCTCGCAGTAGCCCAGCGCCTTTTCGGCGTCCGCCTTGGTAAAATTGGTGACGTCCAGGTGTGTGACGCCAGCATATTTCCGGTCTGCCTGCCCGACAGGCCAGCACATGATTTCGACGCACTCGAAGCCATTTTCCGATGCAAAATCGATTACTTCCTCGAAGCTCAGGTCGGCCAAGATGGCACTTTGAAAACCAAATTTCATAAAACTTTCCTACTTTTAACCGACATCAACCCAAGAGCTCTGCTGATGGCTCTTCAGTATCGCTTCGCACAACTGGAGTTCCCTGTGGCCGTCTGAAAAGGTGGGGAAGGGTGGCAGTGCTGCCATGTCCCCGGCTTCGAGATAGTCATAAAAATCGCGGAAACAGTGTTTGAATGTATCCGGATAGCCTTCGGCGTGACCGCCAGGGTAGGACGCATGCCGCGCAGCGGACGGGCTCAAGCCGCCCGGGTCCTTGACAATTGTCTGGTTCGGCCTGTCCCGGTGGCCGACCCACAGCTCGTCCGGCGTTTCGCTGTTCCATGCGACAGCACCCTGGTCACCCGAGATTTCATACCGAATCGTGTTCTTCCGGCCAGATGCCACCTGCGACACGGTAAAGCTGCCCATCAGGCCGTCATCCATCCTGAACAGGATGTTGGCGCAGTCTTCGGTATCAACGGTGACGGTGCTTTGGTCCTTCGGGTTCTGGCGGGTGGGGTGCACGGTGGCGAGATCGGCGAAAACCTTCTGGATCTTGCGCCCGGAAATCATCTGCACCATGTCCATCCAGTGGGTGCCGATATCGGCGACAACCCGCAGGGCACCACCCTTCGCGCTGTCCACGCGCCAGTTGAAATCGGTTTCGAACTGCAGCCAGTCCTGAATATAGCAGCCATTGATATGGAACAGGCGCCCGATCTTGCCTGACGTGACAAGCTCGCGCGCCTCGAAATTCAGCGCATAATACCGGAGGTTATAGCACACAGCCGCCGCGACACCTGAGGTGCGCGCCGCCGTTACCAGGGCTGCCGTTTCATCGGAATTGAGCGCCAGCGGCTTTTCGCACATCACATGCTTGCCTGCCTCCAGCGCTTTTTTCACCATATCGAAATGCAGGTTGTTGGGCACACAGATGTGAACGACGTCAACGCTTTTGTCTGCAATCAGTTCGTCATAGTCCCGGTAGGCCTTCGGAAGCCCCAAGGCCTGCGCCTCGGCTTCAGCCTTCTGCGCAGAGCTGCAGGCAATACCGGCAACCCGCACGCCCAGCCGCCGCAGCGCCTCGAGGTGCGTGGTGCCCATAAATCCTGAACCGACAATGGCGGCTGAAAATCGATACATGATTGCTTCCCTTTGCCCACCTGGGGCATATCCTTTGTTGAACAGTTTTGTAACCGGTTACATTTTAGCTTGTCAAGTCTATCAAAAATTTCTTAACCTTATTTTTGGGAAGGCGATGGCATGTCGGATGTGCCAAGGTGCCGAAGGAGAAAATTGTGTCAGCTTCAGTTTATGCGCGCCTGAGCGCGATGATGTTCGTTCAGTTCTTTATTTGGGGCGCCTGGTTTGTCACCCTTGGGACCTATCTGGCGCGAATCGGGTTTTCCGGATCTGATATCGGGTTCGCCTATCTTACCAACAACATCGGCGCGATGGTGGCGCCCTTTTTTGTCGGCATGATCGCCGACCGCTTTTTCCCTTCGCAGAAAATCCTGGGAGTGTTGCATATTGCGGGTGCGGCAGTGCTTTTCACCGTCTCCGATCTTGAAGCCCAATCGGCCATCATCATCGGCCTGGTGCTTTATAATATTTGCTATATGCCGACCTTGGCACTTGTGAATGCAGTTTCCTTTGGGGCCATGGAAGTGCCCGACACCCAGTTCCCGAAGGTACGGGTTTGGGGCACGCTGGGCTGGATTGCTGCGGGTCTTGCGATCAGCTTTGTCTTGTCCGGATTCGTTGAAGGGGTTGAGGCTACGTCCCTGCCGATGAAGCTGGCTGCTGCTGCCTCCCTGGTGCTGGGGCTGTATAGTTTCACGCTGCCAAACACGCCTCCGCAGAATGCCGGTGCCAAGGTGACCGTGAAGGAACTTCTGGGCTTTGACGCGCTGTCGCTTCTCAAGGACCGGTCATTTGCGGTTTTTGCGCTGTGCTCGCTCCTGGTGTCCATTCCGCTCGCCTTCTATTATGCCTTTACCAACCTGTTTCTGAACGAAGCGGGTATGACGTCGGTTGCGGCAACCATGAGCCTTGGTCAGGCGTCTGAAGTGTTGTTCATGGTTCTCATGCCGCTCTTTTTTGTGCGCCTGGGCGTGAAATGGATGCTGCTTGCCGGCATGCTGGCCTGGGTGGCCCGCTACGCTTTCTTTGCCCTTGGGGATTGGGACACAAGTGCCTGGATGCTCTATGCCGGCATTCTGTTGCACGGCATCTGCTATGACTTCTTCTTTGTCACGGGGCAGATTTACGTGGACCGGAAAGCCGATAAATCCATCAGGGCCAGCGCCCAAGGCTTCATTGCCTTGCTGACTTACGGTGTTGGGCTGGCCATTGGGTCGGTGCTGGCGGGGGCAACCGTTGACTATTTCACGGCCGAGGGTGTCAAGGAATGGTCCGCCATTTGGTGGGTGCCTTGCATTTTCGCAGCATTCGTGGCTTTGTTATTTCAACTGCTGTTTCGGGAGGATAACAAACCAAAGGCAGCAGATGAGCTCCCTGCATAGCGGCGTCTTGCTTGGGTTCTCAGTTAGCAGGCAGCATAGATCCGGGGGCGGGCAATGACAAACATTCGGGAAGTGGCGAAGAAAGCCGGCGTGTCAGTGGCGACCGTGTCACGGGCGATGCAAAAGCCCGACGTTGTATCGGAAAAGACGCGCAAGAAGGTTGAAGAAGCCGCCAGGGACGTTGGCTACAAGCCCAATATGATGGCGCAGGTTTTCCGGTCCAAGAAAACCTATTCCATTCTGGTGCTGGTGCCCGATATGTCGAACCCATTCTTCGCCCGGGTGATCAGCGGCATTCAGAAGGCCGCGCGGGCGCGGGGCTATAATGTGGTGCTGGGCAATACCCTGGGCAATATCAAGACAGAGCAGGAGCTGGCGCAGCTTCTGCTGACCAGCCAGACCGACGGCATTATCCAGCTGAGCGCACGCTATCCGCTTGATGACCGGGAACGGAAATCCGGCCAGGCCCTGCCCATCGTCAACTGCTGTGAATGCGTTGATGATGGCAGTATGCCGACCATCCAGCTGGATAACAAAGAGGCGGCTAAAGCCATCATCAATTATTTGATTGGTCTGGGGCACCGCCGAATCGGTGTTATCGCCGGGCCGCCCCAGAGCCCGCTGACGCGGGACCGGATGGCGGGCTATAGGGAAGCCCTTGAAAGCCAGGGTCTTGTCTATGACGAGAGCCTGGTTGTTGAGGGGGATTATTCCCTGGAGGCGGGGGAAAAGGGTGCCCGGTTGTTGCTGTCAGGCGATCAGTCCCCGACGGCGCTTTTCTGCTTCAACGATGAAATGGCCTTCGGGGCCATGCGGGGCATAAAACATGCCGGGTACGGCGTACCTGCCGATGTGTCCGTGGCCGGATTCGATGACCTGCCGTTCTCCAAATATATGGAGCCCGCGCTGACCAGCGTCCGGCAGCCATCGGAAGAATTCGGGCCTGCCGCCGTCAGCCAGTTGTTCAAGATGATTGATGGGCAGGAGATCACCAGACGGAATCAGTTGATGCCGTTCGAGCTGGCGATCCGCGCCAGCACCGGCCCAGCCCCGAAATCCGAATAGAATTTTGTTACATTTTGGCCCGGTCCGAATTGTCATCTTTGATAAATCTATCAATTAAAACCCAATAAAAACATGTGGTTATAATTTTTGTTCAAAAATATCGAACAGATTGAAACTTTTGCTTTGCATAATGTAACCGGTTACATTATGGTTTGTTTAGTACCAAGGCATGCACCGCCGTGGAAGGGGGTGTGTGTGGGATGGGGCAAATCGCGTGTTTGTTCAGTGTTAGGGGTGACCGGCTAATGGGGCCAGATTTCCAGCGCGATATTTGCCAAGACTCGTGGGAAAAATATGTACCAATTATGTTGGGAAGTTAGGGAGGGAACGATGACCGACCAATTAAATCACAATTCTCGGAAGTGGCCTGCGGCCTCAAAGCGCACGGTGCAAACACTGCTGGGAAGCACTTCTTTTGCTGCAATGCTTTCAATGGGACTGGCGATGCCTGCCAGCGCCCAGGATTCTGCCGATTCCGAGGAAATGGCGTTTGAGGAAATCGTTGTTACCGGCATCCGCAAATCCTTGCAGGAAAGCATGGATATCAAGCGGGACGCGCGCGGTATCGTGGACGGTATCGTTGCTGAGGATATGGGTAAATTCCCTGACTCAAACCTTGCCGAATCACTTCAGCGTATCACAGGCGTTGCCATCAACAGGCAGGCGGGCGAAGGCTCGCAGGTTACTGTTCGCGGCTTCGGTCCTGGCTTCAACCAGATTACCCTGAACGGCCGGTCCATGCCGTCGGCGGACATTCCGATTGTGGGTGGTTCCGGTGCCGGTCTCCTGGGTCAGGCCAGTGACCGTGCGTTCGACCTTTCCAACCTGGCATCTGAAAGCGTTCGTGCGCTTCAGGTCTACAAGTCCGGCCGCGCCGATATCGCGTCTGGCGGTGTAGGTGCCACAATCAACATCGAGACTCGCAAGCCACTGGAAACCGAAGGCTTCACAGGCACAATCATTGCCAAGGCCGCCCATGATTCTGGTGTGGACATCTATAACGATGTAACGCCGGACCTCACAGGCATGATGAGCTGGAGCAACGAAGGCGGCACTTTCGGCATCAGCCTGTTCGGTGGGTATTCCCGCCGGGACAGCGGTTCCGGCACCTTGAGTGTTGCAGGCTGGGATATCTTCACAGCCGACCAGTTCCTGGACCCGTCAAACGGCATGGTCAACAGCAGCACGCAGGTAAACAACCTGCCGTCTGATGGCAGCCAACTTGTGGCAATTGCCCGTGACAGCCGGTTCCGGGTTACCGACATCACCCGCGAGCGGATCAACGGCCAGGCTGTTGTGCAGTTCAACCCGACCGACCGCATCCGCATGACAGCAGATGTCCTTTATGCGGAAACCGAAGCGGCAGAGCAGCGCGCTGACATCAGCAACTGGTTCAGCCGTCCGTTCTCGCAGGTTACATTTGATGACAACCCAACTGTGGCAACTGCCGAATTTATGGCGGAAACCATTGGTGGTGCGAAAGACTACGCCCTGCAGCAGTCCTATCGTGCAACGAAGGACAAGCTCGAATCCTTTGGTGTAAACATCGAATATGATGCGATGGACAACCTGACGCTGAAACTGGATGCGCACAGCTCCAAAGCCAGCGTTACGCCAAATGCCCGCACGGGTTATGCCGAGACCAACGTTGGTATGGCTATGCCCATTGTTACCGCCCAGTCTCTTGATTTCTCAAGCGGCACGCCGGTGATTGGCATCACGCGTGACGATTCGATCAACAGCAACGGTGACGGCGTCTATGATGTGAACGACATCAGTACGCAAATCGCCAACGACCTGCGTTACATCCACCAGATCAACAAGGTGGACCAGGTTGATTTCCGCGCTGAGTGGGATCTGGATGACAGCATCGCACTGACATTCGGTGCCAATTACCGCGAACAATCCAACGAAACGTCTGAAGCGCTGTATCGCCAGACAATGGGTAACTGGGGTGCGTCCAACCCGGGCGACGTGGAAGACCTGGCGCCAGGTGCTCTCGAGCAGTTTGACCTGTCAGGCCGCTACAATGATTTCCCTGTTCAGGACGGTCTCGTAGGTTTCCGCGGCAATGCGCTGGATATCTGGGAAGCGACAAGCCCATTCTATGCGGCGCAGGGCAATGCGATTGGCCTTCTGCAAAGCAACTTCGACATTGTTGAAGAGCAGGTGATCTCCGTTTACGCCCAGTTTGATGGCGAGTTTGAACTGGCAGAGCGCCCTGTTCGTATCAGTGCCGGTCTGCGCTATGAGCAGACAGACGTTACGTCCTTCACGCAGTCTGCGCCGACAACGGACATCGTGTGGGAAGGCGATAACGACTTTGCCCGTGTTGCCGGGTCAGCGACAGCCGGTTTCACGCAGGATGCGTCGTATGACAATTTCCTGCCGAACCTGGATATCGCAGTGGACCTGACGGACAATTTCGTTTCCCGCTTCTCCTACAGCAAAACCCTGTCGCGGTCGTCCTATGACAACCTGAACGCCAGTATTTCCGTCAACCAGCCTCCTGGCCCATCGGCCCTTGGCAACCCGTTGACGGGAAGCGCCGGTACGCCAGGCCTGTTGCCACTGGTATCTGAGAACTTCGACCTGTCGTTCGAATGGTACTATGGCGATGATGACTTCATTTCCGTGGGCGCGTTCCACAAGAATGTGAAGAACTTCGTTGGCCAACGCACGGTGGTTGAGGATCTTGGCATCCGCGACGTGACGTCCGGTGCTGCTGGAACACGGTCAGGTCAGGCGCTGGATGCGCTTGGTGCCATGGGCGTGGACGCAACCAACCAGACCCTGTTTGCCATGACAGCGCTGATTGACCAGCTTGGATCCGTTTCTGCAGCGACTACAGAATTCCAGGCGAACTATTCAAACGGCGTTCTGGATAACGACTTCTATGTCGGCCTGGAAACGGACTTTGACGTTGTTGCAGACGGCAATGATCCAAACTGGGATGTGAATGTAACCCGGCCACTGAACATCGAGGAAGCTTCTATCCGCGGCCTTGAAATTGCGGCTCAGCACTTCTTTGGCGATACGGGCTTCGGTGTGGCTGCCAGCTATACGCTGGTGGACGGTGACATCGGGTTCGATGTCGGCGCTGATCCAAGCGATGACCAGTTTGCTCTGGTCGGTCTTTCGGACACCGCAAACGTCACGCTGATCTATGAGAACTATGGCTTCTCGGCACGGCTGGCCTACAACTGGCGGGACGAGTTCCTCTCCAGCGCTAACCGGGGTGATGCGTTCAACAACCCAACCTTCACCGAAGCATTCTCTACCTTCGACCTGAACGTCAGCTACGATGTGACGGAAGATATTGCGGTGTCATTCGAAGCCATCAATATCACCGGTGAAGACAGCCGAGAATATAACCGTGCCACGAACCAGCTTTGGTTCGCACGAGAGAACGCTCCACGTTACTATCTGGGCGTACGCTACAAGTTCTGAGTTTCCCTGTGTTCAGAGTAAGAACCTCTTCTCCCAAAAGCTAAGTAGCGAATGACGGGGCCGTCCCTTTGGGGCGGCCCTGTTTCATTAAGAAACCGGTTACATTATCGTGTGTAAGATTTGCAAGGGGGCTGGTCAGCGCGCAGATTTGCAATATGATCGGCAGCAGGCCTGAAGCAATGTAAGGAAGTATCTATGTCAAATGTCGTTTTGCTCGATAACGTTGAACATCATGACCTGAAGGTCAAAATGAACCGTGGCGAGGCATACGGCGACCACGTCAATCAGGCCCTTGTTTTTCCGAATGAATTCCGCGACCTGCAGCGTGAATATCCGATCCTGTTCAGGAAGGACGACGAAGGAAACTTCTGTGCCGTTGCCTTGCTGGGGCTGGACCGGGATGAAAATCTTTTCCTGCGCGGGGACCAGTGGGACGGCAACTATATTCCGGCTGTGCTGGCCCGTGGGCCGTTTTCGATTGTGCTGCAGAAAAATCCAGACGAGCCGTCGGCAGACCCTGAAGCCAAGATCCAGATCGACCTGGATAGCCCAGCGGTCAGCAAGGAAGAGGGGCTGCCGATTTTCCTGCCCCAGGGCGGCAATGCCCCCATTCTGGAGCATGCCGTGAATGTGCTTCGGGCCTTGCATGACGGGGTCGCGATATCGAAGGGCTATTTCGCGATGCTGGAGGAGCTGGAGTTGATTGAGCCCATCGCGCTGGAGATCAAAACCAGCGAAACCAAACAATATTCCTTCGCCGGTGTTTATTCCATCAGCCAGGAAAAATTCCAGGCACTGCCCGCAGAGGCGCTGAACCGGCTGCACAAGAACGGTATCCTGGCGTCCTGTTATTGGGTGATGGCATCACTGGACAATATCCGGTCACTCGTGGACCGGAAGAACAGGGCTTGATGTGATGACAGACATGCGTGCCAGGCCCAGGGTTGTTATCGCCGGTGGCGGCACCGCCGGGTGGGTGACGGCCGCCGCGCTCAGCAGCCAGCTGAAGGGCCTGCTGGACATCACGCTGGTGGAATCAGACCAGATAGGCACCGTCGGTGTGGGCGAGGCAACCATCCCCACCCACCGCAGCTTTCATGTTCTGATCGGCGCCAATGAGGTTGACTTCATGCGCGCGACCCGCGCCACCTTCAAGCTGGGTATCCAGTTCGAAAACTGGGGCGCGCAGGGCGACAGCTATATCCACTCGTTCGGGCAAATCGGCAAATCTCCCTGGATGGCGGATTTTCACCATCTGTGGATGCAGGCCAAGGCGGATGGCTTTGGCGGCGATCTTGGCGATTATTGCCTGGAACTGCGCGCAGCCGAAGCGGGGAAGTTTGCCCTGTCTGACAAGCTGAACCTGAATTACGCCTATCACCTGGACGCCAGCCTCTATGCCGCCTTCCTGCGGGCCCACAGCGAAGCCCGCGGTGTGACGCGTGTTGAGGGCAAGTTTGTCGATGTCAGGCAGGACGGTGAATGCGGTTTTATCAAAAGCATTGTCATGGAAAATGGTGATGAGGTCGAAGGCGACTTTTTCATCGACTGTACCGGTTTCCGTGCCGCCCTGATCGAAAAGGTGCTGGGTGTCGGATATGACGACTGGTCACACTGGCTGCCCATGAATCGGGCGGTGGCGGTGCAGACCCAGTCAGCCGGAGACATCCTGCCCTATACCCGGTCCATCGCGCATGAAGCCGGCTGGCAGTGGCGCATTCCGTTGCAGCACCGGGTGGGCAATGGCCATGTCTATTGCAGTGACTATATCAGCGACGACGAGGCCCGCGCGACGCTTGAGCGTAACCTTGACGGCGAGATGCTGTTTGAACCGCGGGTGATAAAGTTCCTGACCGGGCGGCGCAAGAAACTGTGGGAAAAGAACTGTGTGGCCCTTGGGCTTTCAAGCGGTTTCCTGGAACCCCTTGAATCGACCAGCATCCATCTGTTCCAGATTGCGGCCACACGGCTGATCCAGTATTTTCCCTTCAATGGCTGCAACCCGGCGCTGGCGGACCATTTCAACCGCCTGGCATCGGAAGAATTTGAAAGCATCCGCGATTTTATCATCGCGCACTATCATGTGACCCAGCGGGACGACACTGCCTTCTGGCGCGACCGCCAGGCCATGGATATCCCCGATACACTCAAACAGCGTCTTGCGCTCTACCGCGACAATGGCCTCGTCTATAAAGGCGAGGAAGACCTGTTCAGGATTGATTCTTGGATACAGGTGCTGTTGGGGCAGCGGTTTGAAACCAGTGCGTATCACCCGGCCGGGCGTTTGATGACGACGGACAAGCTCCGCTCTTCCCTGGCGAACTATGCGGACGGGGTGCGCCGGACAGTGGCGCAAATGCCGTCACACGCAGATTTCATCGCTCGCTACTGCGCCATGGCAGGCGAATAGCATACGGGGGAACAGGTAGGCGGATGACGGCGCAGGCAAAAAACATCGTGATTGTTGGGGGTGGGTCAGCCGGGTGGATCACGGCAGGGCTGATCGCGGCCCGCACCAGGGCGTCAGTTGCGCGCCCCGTCAACGTCACGGTGATCGAGGCGCCGGATATTCCCATCATTGGCGTAGGGGAAGGGACATGGCCCAGCATGCGCATGACCCTTCGCACCATGGGGATCAACGAGCAGGATTTCATCGCGGCCTGCCACGCGTCCTTCAAGCAGGGGTCCAAGTTCCGCCAGTGGCGCAAAAACACACCGGAAGATTTTTACTATCACCCGTTTGACCTGCCGGAAGGCTTCGAAGATGGCGATATCGCCGCCTATTGGCTCAAAGCGGGTACGCAGTCCTTTTCAAGAACCGTATGCCCGCAGGAGCATCTGTGTGAAAGGCACTTTGCGCCCAAGTCGCTCACCAGCCCCGGGTATGCAGGCTTTACCAACTATGGCTACCATCTGGACGCGGGCACCTTTTCCGTTTTCCTGCGCAGCCACGCAACCAGCCAGCTGGGTGTGACCCACATTGCCGACAAGGTTCTGGGCGTGGTAGCGGCTGAAAACGGTGATATTGCCGCGGTCGAGACCGAGGCCAGCGGCCGGATTGACGGCGACCTGTTCATCGACTGCACAGGGTTCCGGTCATTGCTGCTGGGCGGGCATTACGGCATTGGCCTGACGCCCAAGTCAGACATTCTGTTTGCCGATACGGCGCTCGCGGTCCAGGTACCCTACGGCGAGGCCGACCCCGTTCAGTCCACCACCGTTGCCACCGCGCAGCCCGCGGGCTGGGTGTGGGACGTCAGCCTGTCCAGCCGCCGGGGCGTTGGGCATGTCTACAGCAGCAACCATATGGATGAAGAAGCGGCCACAGAATGCCTGAGAGGTTATCTGGGGCTGGATGACGCGCAGTTTGGTGCCCTGTCGGTGCGCAAGCTGGCCATCGGGTCCGGATACCGGCAGGCTTTCTGGCACCATAACTGTGTGGCCATTGGCCTGTCGGCAGGGTTCCTGGAGCCCCTGGAGGCTTCGGCCCTTATGCTCATCGAAACGTCAGCCAATATGGTGGCGGATGCCTTTGTGGCGGAAAGCGGGGATCTGGCCACATCCAGGGATGCCTTTAACCGCGACCTTCACCAGATTTGGGATGACATCATCCATTTCCTCAAACTTCATTATTGTCTCAGTGAACGCACGGAAGCCTTCTGGCAGGATAACCGGCAGCCGGACAGCATGCCCGCATCACTTGTGGTGGACATGGAAGCTTGGCGGCAGCCGAATCTGGGACAGGCGCCACGCTACGGCGGGGGCACGGTTTTCCCACCGGCCAGTTATCTGTATGTTCTTTACGGCATGGGGTTCCGCCCTGACGGCACAGCCGGCACTCTGACACCAGACGCGCATAGCTTCGGCAAGAAATGCGCAGACAAGGTGGAACGCACGGTGGCCCGATTGCAGGCTCTGCTGCCGCAGAACAGGGCATTGCTGGACACGCTGAACGGCGCCATGGGAACGGGACAAGGGGGATAGGGGGATCATGACTGACATCAAGACCAGAACCAGGGTGCTGGACGGGGTGAACCCCGATGCCATTCCGTTTGAAACCCTGCTTGATGAAGGGCAGCCTGTGATCCTGAAGGGGCTGGCGGCCAAGTGGCCGATTGTCAAACAGGGGGAACAGGGCGCCGATGCCTTCACCGACCAACTGAAATCCTTTGATGCGGGCAGGCAGGTTACCGGCTATGTCGGCACGCCTGACATGAAAGGCCGCTTTTTCTATAACGCCGACATGACCGGCCCCAATTATGATGCCGTGGTCACGGGCCTGGGTGATTTCCTGGACCAGATTCAGGCGGAAGGCGCCCGTGAAGGCGGCAGACACTGCTATATGGGGTCAACTGATGTTGACCTGTTCCTGCCCGGTTTCAGGGACCAAAATGACCTGACGCTCAACCACGCCATGTTCGAAAAAACGCCGATGCTTGTCAGTGTCTGGATCGGGAACCGGACGACTGCTGCCGCCCATTATGACATGTCGAACAATCTGGCCTGCAACCTGATCGGGCGGCGGCGCTTTACGCTGTTCCCGCCCGAACAGATCCATAATCTGTATCCCGGGCCGCTGGAGCCCACGCCTGGCGGGCAGGTGGTGAGCATGGTGGATTTCGACGATCCGGATTATGATCGATACCCCCGGTTCCGCGAGGCGCTTGACAGTGCGCAGGTGGCGGACCTCGGCCCCGGTGACGCGCTGTTCTTCCCGGCGCTTTGGTGGCACCAGGTGGAAGCGCGGGACGGCTTCAACGCCATGATGAATTATTGGTGGAACGACGTGCCTGCGTTCGTCGACAACCCAATGGATACCCTACTGCACGGCCTGTTGAGCCTGCGTGACCGGCCAGCTCATGAAAAGGCCGCGTGGCGGCACGTGTTTGACTATTACGTGTTTGGCCCAGCGGGAACCGCCGCTGAGCATTTGCCAACCCATGTCCGTGGCGAGCTTGGCCCGATGGACGATTTCGCAGCCCGTCGCTTGAGAGCGAAAGTCCTCAGGAAACTGAACCGGTAGCGCAGGGCCCATGCTCCTGATATGTCTCCTTTGGGTCAGAGCCGATATTCAGAAGTTGAATGGACGGTGTCTGCTTTTGTCCCAAGAGCTGCCGAAATGCTCGATGGTGGAATTTCTCAAAATACGTGAGAATCTATCTCATTTTGTGTGAGAATAGATTTTGGAAATGGCGGGTTTCCGCGGTCGAATTTCTCATTTATTCTGAGAGCGGACACCTTTTGTGCATTCTCAGAGAAAGCTGGAAATTTCTCAGAAATAGCTGGAAATGGACCGGGCAGAGTTCACGAGAACTCGTCCGGTCTTTTCTGTATTGCGGACCTTGATAGGTTGCATAACTAAGGCCAACTATTCGCCAGAAGCAGTCATTTCCGGGTTTCATATCCCGTTATGACCTCCTGTGCGGTTTTCTCCCTCCAATTGCACCTATCGCTTGTCATGCCTGCCTCCTTTACCTGCTGTAGGATATTGAGTGATAGGCTTCCCCGCCTATCTGGTTCGGCCAGCAGTCGGTAATTGGCTTTGCGGAAGATTGCTTGTAATAAATACCACGATACGGTACAAGTGTATTGCAAAGTGAAGTGGAAGAGGGTCAGATGTCTACCTGGGAGGGAATCAAATGGACAGATTGATCTGTAACGGAAAGTACACTGTGAAAAACATGACAGCCGCCAGTATGGCGGTATTGCTGGCTGTAGGGGTAGGTGGAAGGACCGCCGCGGCAAGTGATGACGGTAGCGATTTTTCGCTGGAGGAGATCACTGTCACAGCGCAAAAGCGAGAGCAGTCTCTGGGCGATGTACCTGTTGTTGTGAATGTACTGACGCGCGAAACGATTTCTGACTACAACATCGATGACCTGTTTGAGCTGGCCAATTTCGTGCCGGGCGTTGTCTTCTCAAGAGCGCCGGATGACGGGCTTGCGCTGACCATCCGCGGCCTGGGTACGCCGGCCCGGACCCAGTCGTTCGACCAGTCGGTGGCGCTGTTCCTGGACAATATGTTCGTGGGCAAGGGCCGGATGTATTCGGCGGCTTTCTTTGATATCGAACGCGTAGAGATCATCAAGGGTACCCAGAGCACACTGCTCGGCAAGAACACCTCGCTGGGCGCCATGTCGGTGGTCACGCGCAAGCCTGGTTCCGAGTTTTCGGGCGAGGTTCGCGCGGGTTACGAGATGGAATATGGCGGCCTGACACTTGACGCGGGTATCGATGCCCCCGTCAGCGACACGTTCGCCCTTCGGTTTGCAGGGCATTATGTCAACAAGGACGGTTGGGTTGAAAATGCGGCCACAGGCAACCAGGTGCCAGCAGACAAAGACATTGGCCTGCGGGTAACTGGCGTCTATAGCCCGAATGAGAATATGTCCCTGACCCTGTCGTATCAGTATAGCGACAGCGAACGGCAAGGGAACGGCTATCAGTTCGTGGATGAAACAGGTGGGCTTCTGGACCCTGCACTGGGTGACGGCGTTCTGGACGGCACCAAAACCAGCTACACATCGCGCGGCAAGGACGGCGAAAGCTTCCACGACACGGAAATCAATTCCTTCAATGCCACGCTGGACTGGACGCTTGGTGCGCATACGCTCACGAGCGTCAGCTCCTACGCCAGCTATGACATGAACTTCGTGGACGATTTTGATTTCGGCCTCAAGGACGCGACAGACTTCCTGCGCGTTGAGGACTACTGGCAGTTTTCGCAAGAAGTGCGGCTGGCCTCGGAATCCGGTATTCCGTTTGAATACATGGCTGGGCTTTTCTACTTCAAAAGTGACTGGGATTCGCTTGAAACCCAGATCTACGACACGCCTGTCCAGGTGGGGCCAGACCCCTTCCTGACCATCTTCTCCGGCACGTTCGCCAATGCCTTTACCCAGAAGACAGAGACATGGTCGGCGTTCGCCCAAGGAACCTGGAATATCAGTGACCGGCTGCGTTTCATGGGAGGCTTGCGCTACACCGACGAGAAGAAAGACGCCACCTTCGGGCGGGAGCAATCCGATGGGGTGACGCTGTGGAACACGGTGATCAACCCACCGTTTGCCGTTACACCGCTTGAGTTTGACGACAAGTTCCTGAACGGCAATGCCAGCATCCAGTATGATGTCTCCGACACGGCGATGGTCTATGCCTCCTTCGGGGTCGGCACCAAAACAGGCGGGTTTGCGGAATCGGCTGCTGTCTTCGCCGGGGATCCGTCACTGGCCACAATCGACGGCGGTTCGCGCATTGAAACAGAGACCACCACGGCGTATGAGATTGGCACCAAGGCCTCTCTGTTTGGCGGTAAGGCTTCTTTGAATGCGGCGCTGTTCCTGACGGAAATCGATGACTTCCAGGAAACATCCTTCACCGGCGCGTCTTTTGACACGCTCAATGTGCCTGTGCGGTCCATCGGCGGCGAGTTTGACCTGACATGGCAGTTGACGCCGGAGCTTCGCTTCAATACCGCCTGGACCTTCATTGATGCGAAGGTCACGGGCGATGACGAGCGGGAGCTTGCGGAAGCGCCGACAGCAACCGGACACGCAGGGTTTCTGTATGAACGCCCGATCAGTGACAGCCTGCTTCTCAAGACCACCGGCTTTATCCGGCACAGAAGCAGCATGATCCACCAGCGTCTGGCCAACTTCGATTCCGAGCCCCTGACTACCTTTGATGCAAGCATCGGTGTGGGTGCGGATGATGGCAGCTGGGATATCAGCCTTTCGGGAACCAACATCTTCAACGCGGTGTCGGCTGATTTCAGCGGCCCACCGGCTGACCCGACGCTTGACCCGTCGATCACGGTGGATGCGCCAAGTCAGATGCGGACCATATACTTACAGGGAAGCTTCCGCTTCTAAGGCAATGAAAAAGGGCTGCGGAGATTTCCGCGGCCCTTTGTTCTTCCTGTGCCTGGTTTTTTCCTGTGTCTGTCCCTATTCAGCGTGGAGTTCTTTCTGGATTTCCTCGCGCGCTTTCAGAAGCTCTTTGATCAGTTCCTGCTTCTTGCGCTCAAACCGCGGCGTGGGGACGGGAATGGAAATCGCAAAGGGGCGATCCATCGGGTCCGTAAAGGCGGTGCCGACGGCGCAGATGCCCTCCGTATGTTCTTCTTCGTCAAGGGCATAGAATTGCTTGTTGAAGTCGCTGATCTGGGCCGCCAGCGTCTCGACGCCAATGATGGTGTTGACGGTATAGCGCTTCAGCCCTTCATCGAAAATGCGTTGGCGTTCCTGTGGGCTCATGAAGGCCATCAATGCCTTGCCGTTCGCGGTACAGGTGAGGGGGAAGCTTTCCCCAACTGCGGACACTGCCTGCAGCCTGTAGCTACCCGGAATCTGGTCGATAAACACGGCGCTGCCGCCCTTCAGGACCGACAGGTCCACCGTTTCGCCGGTATTTCGGCTGAGGCGCTGCATGATGGGGCGAACGATCTCGTCAATCTCAAGATTTGCCGCGGTGGCAAGCCGGATCAGCGCCGGGCCCAGTTTCACGCGGGCCTTGGCGGTTGCAGCAATAAGGAAATGCTCTTCTGCCAGCGCGCCGACGATCCGTTGTACCGTCGAGCGGGCGAGGTCCACCCTCTGGGCAATCTCCCCCAGGCTCAAGCCTTTTGGCTCATTCTCCAGCGCACGCATGATGGCGGCGGCCCGGGCGATAACCTGGATGCCCTTGCGGCTACTGTCCTGTTTTTCTGCGTCCTTTGCCATTTTCAAGCTCCCTGAAATTACCCACGCTATACCGCAATGCGGTGCAGTAAGTCTACGATGAAATGCGGCACTTGACAGCATCCCGCGACTCATATAAAACCATTATACGATACAAATGTATCACAATATGGTTTTATCTTCAGGGAGAATGTAATAATGACCGGATGGGAAAATGGCGACTGGCGGGATGAAAGCTTGTGCCAGTTCAAGGAATCAAACCTGAAGAACGCGATGGGGCTAGAGTTATACGACCTGAGCCACCCCTGGGGACTGGGACAGCCCTGCTGGCCCTATTTTGAAGACGTGAAGATCGAGCGTTTGCACGGCATGTCCAAGTCTGGCGTTCTGACCCAGAAGATCACGACTGTGATGCACTCGGGCACGCATATCGATGCGCCAGCACACGTTGTGCCGGGGACGCCTTTCATGGATGAAGTGCCGCTGCCTTACTTCTTTGGCTCTGGCGTGGTCGTGTCCATCCCGAAGAAGAAATGGGAAGTGATCACGGCAGAAGACCTTGAAAACGCGCGTCCGAAAATCCGCAAGGGCGATATCGTCATCGTCAATACCGGATGGCACAAATACTACGGCGACAACCAGCATTATTATGGCTACTCGCCGGGCTTCTACAAAGAGGCAGGCGAATGGTTTGTCGAGCGCGGTGTGAAGATGGCCGGCTCTGACACGCAGGCGCTGGATCACCCGCTTGGTACAGCCATCGGCCCCCACGGGCCGGGTGCGCCGGACGGCCTACTGCCGCGCATCAACCAGGAATATGAAGAGCTGACGGGCCGCAAGGTGATCGAGGACTTCCCGGAATGGGAGCCCTGCCACAATGCGCTGCTGTCGAACGGAATCTGCGGGTTTGAAAATGTCGGTGGTGATATCGACCAGGTGACAGGCAAGCGCGTGACCTTCGCGGCCTTCCCATGGCGCTGGAAAAAGGGCGACGGATGTATTGTGCGGCTGGTTGCCATCGTTGATCCAAACGGCACCTTCCGCATCGAAACCGGCAAGGACAACGACTGATGTTCGTCACCCGGCATAAAGACGCGGGGGAATATCATCCGCCTAAGCATTTTGGCATGGTTGCCCGGCGTCTGCAGGGCATGGAAGCAAGCGATATGAAGGACTTCTTCGTTGGCCTTTCCACGCTGGAGCCGGGCGGCGGGGCAGAGGAAGACGCGTCCCCGTTCGAGAAGGTTTATGTCGTGCTGTCGGGTGAGGTCACTGTTGTCCAGGACGGGGAGGAAACCGTTCTCGGCCCGCTCGACAGCTGCGGCATTGCGGCTGGCGAAAGCCGGTCGATCGTCAACAAGACAAAAGACCCTGCTTCCATGGTTGTGATTATTTCAACGAGAGAGCGCTAAGATGACAGACCTGCTTCAGAACCCCCAGGAGCTTTTTGATGTCTCAGACAAGGTTGCGGTGATTACCGGCGCAACCGGCGCGTTTGGGCAGGTTGCCGCAAAGACACTGGCGGGCGCCGGATGTAAGTTGGCCTTGGCCGGCGGCAACCTGTCCATGCTTGAAAAGCTGGCTGCGGAGATCACTCAGATTGTCGGCCCAGGGCAGGTAGTCACGGTGCAGGAACGGCCAAATGATGAGGCTTCCTGTGAGCGTATTGTCGTTGCCGCGGAAACAGCCTTTGGCGGTGTCGACATTCTGGTTGTCGCTTCCGGCGTCAATGACGTTGACCCGATTGAGGATATGAGCGCTGAGCGTTGGCAGGCCGTGATGGACGCCAACGTCAAAGGCTCATGGCTAATGTGCAAGGCGGTATCCCAGCGTTTCATCGCGCAGAAATCAGGCAAGGTTGTGCTGGTTTCGTCCGCGCGCGGCAAACTTGGGCACCCTGCGGGCTATTCGGCTTACTGCCCATCCAAGTCCGCCGTTGACGGGATTGTCCGGTCGCTTGGCTGCGAGTGGGGCAAATACGGAATCACGGTGAACGCCCTTGCACCAACTGTTTTCCGGTCTCCGCTCACGGCGTGGATGTTCGAGGACACGGAAAAAGCGCGCAAGGTGCGCGACGGCATGCTGGCCCGTATTCCGGTTGGCCGCCTGGGTGAACCGGAAGACCTGGCAGGCCCACTTCTTTTCCTCACGTCACCGGCCTCCAATTTCCATACCGGCCACGTCATTTATGCCGATGGCGGCTATACAGCGGGGTAAGGTAGATGTCCGACAGCCACAATATTGCGATTATCGGCGGCGGCCTCATGGGGGCAGGCATTGCGTTGGTGTTTGCCTCTGCCGGTCACAAGGTCAAGGTTTATGACGTGAGCGCCGAGCAGCTCGAAGGCTTGCATGCCTCGGTGCTTCAGAATCTCACCATGATTGATGGCGATGCCAAGTGCATCAAGCTGATTACCCCCGAGCCGGATTTCGCCGCCGCTGTAGCGGACGCAGACTTTGTTTTTGAAGCCGTGGTTGAAAAGCTGGAGGTCAAACGCAGCATTTTTGCCAAACTGGCGACCTATGCACCGAAAAGCGCCATCCTTTGTAGCAATACGTCGGTCATTCCAATCACCAGAATTGCCGAAAACAACCCTGCAGCTGAACGGATCGTTGGCACCCACTGGTGGAACCCGCCATTTTTGGTGCCTCTGGTAGAAGTGATCCGCGCCCAGGATAGCCTTGATGAAGCCGTGGAGGCCACGATTAGCCTGCTTGATAGTGTGGGCAAGGTGGCCGTTAGGGTGGACAAGGATGTACCCGGGTTTGTTGGCAACAGGCTGCAGCACGCGCTGTGGCGGGAAGCGATCAGCCTAGTGGAAAACGGTGTCTGCGACGCGGATACGGTCGATCTGGTGGTCAAGAACAGCTTTGGCCTGCGCATGCCCGTGCTGGGCCCAATTGAAAATGCCGATCTGGTAGGGCTCGACCTGACGATCGATATCCACGACAATATTCTTGCGTCCCTTAACCGGGATGAAAGGGCCTCTCCATTACTCAGGGAGAAGGTAGAAAAAGGCGATCTCGGGTTCAAGACGGGGAAGGGCTTGCGGGATTGGACGCCGGAGAAAATTGCGAACGTGCGCATGGGGCTTTTGAACTATCTGCTGATTGCCACGAAGAAATGCTCGATTCTCCAGAAAATGGGAGGGAAGTGAGTGCAAACCGGAATTTTGATTGCCGTTATTGCCTATGAGCTCTTGATCGTGCTTGGGGTCGGCCTGTGGCTGGCGCGGCAGGATGCATCGCACAAGGCGCGCAAGGGCGAGTTCGCGCTCGCCGCTCGCAGCCTGCCGGTGAGCGTGGTGGCGGTGACGCTGGCGCTCACGGTTCTCGGGACAGCCCATATCCTGGGCGTGTTCGAGATGGCTTGGTATCTGGGCGCAAGCGCGGTGTGGTTCTCAATCGCCCATGTGGTGCTTCTGGTGCTGGTCTGTTTCGCGACTGGGCGCTGGGTGCGCCGGTTGGGCGTTACCACCGTGCCGGAAATCCTTGAGCGTCTGTTTGGGCAGGAAGTGCGGTTGATCGTCTCCTGTGTGATGGCGGGGATCATTTTCGGTATCCTGACGCTTGAGACCCAAGGGTTGGGCATCATCATTTCCGCCATGACCGGTTGGGAGGTGGCTAACGGTGCCGTTGTCGGCGGCGTCATCGGCGTGCTCTATGTGATTATCGCAGGCCTCAAGGAAGTGGGCTGGATCAACCTTATCAACGCGGTTGTCATGTATATCGGCCTTGTGTTGGCCACCATTTTCCTGGCCTACAAGCTGCCGGGTGCAAGCTATGACAGTGTCGCCGATTTCTATGATGGTCAGGACCAGGGCTTTATGCTCAGCATCTTCGGCACGCCCGAGATCATGCTGACCTTCGCGCTGGGGACCACCGTTGCTGTCGTGTTCAGCCAAAGCGTCAATCAGATGCTGATGCAGGCCGCAATGGCGGCCAAATCCGAGAATACCATCAAGAAAGCCTTGTGGGTGGCAGCACCCGTCAATGGTCTGTTTGGCGTGTTTGCCGTTGTGATCGGCCTGACCGCCAAATCCTTGCCCGAATTTCAGGCCCTGGGGCCAAAAGTTGCGGCCACCACAATGTTGGTGACGCTGTTGCCGGGCTGGTTGAGTGCACTTGTTCTGGCGTCTTTTTTAGCCGCGATCCTTTCCACTTTTGCAATGACGTGCCTCAGCCCGGCAACAATTCTTGCCAATGACATCTACAAGCGCCTGTATAAGCCGCAGGCGACCGAAGCAGATGTCACCCGTGTGACCCGCCTGATGATCATCACCCTGGCGGTGATTGCCATGGCGGTGGCGGCTTTCCTGCCGCCCATTCTGGCTGCCATCAACTGGCTGTTTTCCTGGCTGGTGCCGGTGTTCTGGCTCCTTACCTTCGGCCTCTTGTGGCGGCGCCACGCTGGAGTGGCCATCGCGACACTGGTGGCTGCCTGGGGCGTGAACTGCGCATGGTCCTTCACAGACCTGCCGACGCTTGTGGGCCTTGAAGGTACACCGAACGCCTATATGACACTGGCCGCGACCCTCCTTGTCTATGTTGTCGGGCACCTCATGTGGCCGGGCAAGCCGGGCCTGTTCCGCGAGGAAGGCGGTACGGCGGCCAACGATCTGGCAGAGGAGGGCGTCTGACCATGTTCTGGGATATTTTCATCACGAGCACCCTGTTGATTGCCGCTATCATCTTTGTTGGCTGGCTGATCGAGCGCAGCCTTGGCGGAGGACGGTCATGAATGAATTGAATGTAACCCATCTGTGGATGGGGGGCGTTGTCGCAATGATGCTGGTTTTCGGGGCTTTCGCCCTGGTGGGCTACCTGCGGCAGAAGTCAGACGCGCCGGACGATACGGCCAACTGATTTGAACTGAAAACTCAAACGGCTGAGCCGCGGAAACGGGTGTTTCCGCGAACAGGACAGGTTTGTCCGGTGCCCAGCCCGACTTTAAGGGAGACCGACCATGGCTGTTGCCAAAAACAAGGTAATCATCACCTGTGCCGTCACCGGCGCCATGCATACGCCGACCATGTCGGACGCGCTACCGATCACGCCTGAGCAAATCGCATCAGAAGCGGTGGCTGCGGCGGAGGCCGGCGCCTCGATCCTGCATCTGCATGCGCGGAACCCGGAGGACGGCGCGCCCACAGGGGACCCGGATGTGTTCATGGAGTTCCTACCCCAGATCAAAGAGCAGGCAGATGCGGTGATCAACCTGACAACAGGTGGCAGCCCGCTGATGACCGTGCAGGATAGGTTGCGCGGTGCCATGCGGGCTCAGCCGGAAATGTGTTCCCTCAATATGGGCAGTATGAATTTCGGCATCTTCCCGGTGGCTGATCGGTACCAGAACTGGAAATATGACTGGGAGGAAGACTATGTCCGCTCAAGCGACGACTTCATCTTCCGAAACACCTTCCGCGATATCGAATATATCCTGCGCACCATGGGCGAGGCCGGCACAAAGTTCGAGCATGAATGCTATGACGTCGGCCACCTCTATAACCTGGCGCACTTCCTCGATCGCGGCCTCATCAAGCCGCCCTTCTTTGTGCAGCTGATCTTTGGCATCCTCGGCGGCATTGGTCCTGAGCTTGATAACCTGATGTTCATGAAGCAGACGGCGGACCGGTTGTTCGGCAAGGACACCTACCGCTGGTCTGTGCTGGCTGCCGGGCGACACCAGATGGGGTTTGCGACCCAGGCCGCGCTGATGGGCGGCAATGTGCGGGTGGGGCTTGAAGACAGCCTGATGATCGAGCGCGGCAAGCTGGCGGCTTCGAACGCCCAGCAGGTCGACAAGATCAAGCGTATCCTGAAAGAATATTCGTTGGAACCAGCCACCCCCGCAGAAGCGCGCGAGCTTCTGGGCCTCAAGGGTGGCGACCGGGTGGAGTTCTAGTTTGATGGCAAGCAAAGTCTATTCAAATGCGGAGGCCGCCCTTGAAGGTGTCCTTTTCGATGGCATGACGGTCATGTCGGGCGGCTTTGGGCTGTGCGGTATTCCGGAAAATCTGATTGCGGCGGTCCATAAGGCTGGCGTTTCGGGCTTGACGGTGATCTCCAACAACTGCGGCGTGGACGGCTTCGGCCTTGGCATCTTGCTCGACGCCAAGCAGATCAAGAAGATGATCTCGTCCTACGTGGGCGAGAACAAGGAGTTCGAGCGCCAGTATCTGGAGGGCGAGCTTGAGCTGGAGTTCAACCCGCAGGGCACACTGGCGGAACGCATCCGCGCGGGCGGCGCCGGCATTCCGGGCTTCTATACCAAGACAGGGGTTGGTACGCTGATCGCGGAAGGCAAGGAACATAAGGACTTTGACGGCCAGACCTATATCATGGAAACCGGCCTTGTGGCTGATGTCTCGATCGTCAAGGCCTGGAAGGCGGACACGGAAGGCAACCTGGTGTTCCGGAAGACCGCCCGCAACTTCAACCCAATGATGGCCACTGCAGGCAAAGTAACCGTGGTGGAAGTCGAGGAACTGGTCGAGCCGGGCGAGATTGACCCGGATCACATCCACACGCCGGGCATCTTTGTGCAGCGCATCGTCAAGGGCACATTCGAGAAACGCATCGAGCAGCGCACGGTACGCAGCCGGGAGGACGTATAATGGCTTGGGATCGTAACCAAATGGCGGCCCGCGCGGCGCGCGAACTTGAAGACGGCTTTTATGTGAACCTCGGGATCGGCATTCCAACGCTCGTGGCCAACTATATCCCCGAAGGCATGCATGTAACGCTGCAGAGCGAGAACGGCATGCTGGGCATGGGCCCGTTCCCCTATGAGGACGAGGTGGACGCGGACCTCATCAACGCTGGCAAGCAGACGATCACGGAGCTGCCGACCTCGAGCTATTTCTCCTCGGCTGACAGCTTTGGCATGATCCGCGGCGGGCATATCAACCTCTCGATCCTTGGTGCCATGGAAGTGGCCGAGAATGGCGATCTGGCCAACTGGATGATCCCGGGCAAGATGGTCAAGGGCATGGGCGGCGCGATGGACCTTGTGGCCGGCGTGCAGCGCGTGGTGGTGATCATGGATCACACCAACAAGGCGGGCGACCCAAAACTGCTTAAAAGCTGCACCCTGCCGCTCACGGGCACGCAGGTTGTTGACCGCATTGTCACCGGCCTTGGTGTGTTTGACGTTGTGGACGGCGGCCTCAAGGTCGTCGAGCTGGCGCCAGACGTGACAATGGACGAGGTGAAGGCCAAAACCGAAGCCAACTTGAGCTAGCTGTCCGCTTTGGGTCAGATTTGGTAGTTGGTTTGCCTACCTATTTAATGTCTGCAGCTGCCCGTTGGAGCGGATGTTGATGGCGGGAAGTGCTTGCTCGAAAGGTGGCCCCATATCCGGTAATTGGGTCGTTGGAATTCTGACCCGAGGCAAGGTGTCGGGAGTTTTCTAATACCCGGTCGGGGATTTCTCTACAAAACATGTCTGGATAGGTACCTCCAGAAGCAACAAAGGCAGCTAGCTCCTCGCTAACTGCCTTTTTCTGCGAAACTTTGTCTCACTTTATGTGTCAATTGTCTCATTTTATGTGTCAGCCGACAACTATGTAGGGTGACGCAATTAATGAGACTGGCTTCTGCGGATTTCTGCCTTTTTCAGAATCCGAATGACACATAAAGTGAGACTGAGTGACGCATAAACTGAGACAATCCGTCATTTGCGACACATAAAATGAGACTATCCGACCGGCCGCTTTTCGTTCTGATGCCCGACTTCTCATTTTTACCGACAAATATAGCCGTTTTGCCAGAAAACGACCTATTACTTCTTAGAGATGCCGCAAAAGTTTGATCCCTTTTATTATAGTTAACGATTAGTTAATGTGTAATTGACATTATGGTTCAATGCGCCTTAGTCTCCCTAACGCGTATCTTAAATGTTTCATGGGGGGAGGGCAAAATGCCTGCCATTGGTAATTTTTCTTGGGATTCAGTGGATCGTCCAGTTCTTGATGGGAGCCAGCTGGAAGTCGGTGACGGGAAAACTTATGCCACAGTGGACTCTGCCCTAGCCGCAGCCACCGTCGGCGACACGATCACTGTTTTTGATGGCACCAACAGTCAGTCCTTTATCTGGAATGGAGGCAACGTTATTCAGGTTGGTGTCGGCCAGGACTATGCGACAGTTCAGGAAGCATATGCTGCATCAAACGCGGGTGATATCATCCTTGTACATGAAGGCACCTACAGTTTCAGCGGCAATGAATATTATCCAAAAAGCGATCATTCCGAACCAATCCTGATCTCTCATGACATCAGTATCATTGGTATCGGCACCGCCACGTTCGACATCGGTTATGTGGAGAAGGGGGCGTTGGTCACCAACCCAACGACGAATCAAACTCTTTATGTTGAGAATATCACCTTTACGGGCGCGTATGGGAACTCAGCAAATAGTGGGGGCATCAGGCACCAGGCTGGGGACCTGACCGTTGTCAACAGCACGTTCTCAGATAGTGAAAGCGGCATCCTGGCGCTGCCTGAGACCGGCACTGTCCATGTGGTGGATAGCTATTTCAGCGGTATTGGCAGCGACGGTTTTTCCCACGCCCTATATATCCAGGGTGAAAGCCTGATTGTTGAAAACAGCCATTTTGTTGACGCCCTGCATGGACAGCACGTGAAGTCGACAACCTATGGCCAGACAATTGTTGTTGATTCCGTCCTTGATGACGGCACTGGATCATCAAGCTATGCTGTGGATATCGGGGGCGGGGGCAACATCCTGCTGGACGGCAACACCTTCATCAAAGGTGCGGGCGCCGACAACAGTACCTTTGTCTGGTATGACGCCAACCGTTATGGCGGTGACCCGGGGGAAGTCTGGATCCAGAACAACAGTTTTGACGCCACAAACTATCCCAACATCAACAGCATGAAAGTTGTCGTGAACCGGACTTTTTCGGACGTTAACCTCGTCAACAATACAGTAGACGGCGTTCTTGAAGATCGCCTGATCATTGGCCTCGGCCATATCCAAAATGTCACGCTTGATGGCACGTTGCTGGCGGACACCACGGTTACGGAACACACCACCGCCCTAACATCGGCAGATGATATCTATGTCACTGAGCTGACAGGTGGCACAAACATCGCTGGAGAGGCTGGTGACGATTCCCTCATCGGTCTGGGCGGCGTGGATACACTCTGGGGCGGCACTGGCAACGACCTGTTAGTGGGCGACGACGGCGCTGACTATCTTCTGGGCGGAGCCAACGATGATACGATTTATGGTGGCGACGGCGCTGACATGCTCTATGGGGATTCGGGCGATGACCTGCTGATCAGCGGCGCCGGCACGGGCGACGAGCGCCTGCATGGCGGTGAAGGCAATGACACGCTAAGTATTACTACCGGCTATGCAAACGGCGGTGCCGACAATGACGTTATCGTTAGCACAGGCGATAACAAGGCGACGCTGCAGGGAGGTGCGGGCGATGACATTGTCTATGGCGGCCAGGGGGGCGACTTGATCCTGGGCGGCGACGGCATAGACATTGCTGTGTTTCACGGCATCTATGATCCGAATGATCCAGCGAATTCTGACTTCTCGATAGAGCCTAAGGCGAGCTGGTTCACGCAACTTGTGGTGAAGGGGATTTCCGAAGCCGGCATGAATGAGGTTGGTAACGGCATCAACTATTGGAACGGCGAGATTTTCTATGACGACAAGGAAACGTTCGCAGGCTTTGAAAAACTCCAGTTCGACAATGGTGTTTATGATGTCGCTACCGGCACCTTCACTGAGGGGTTGATCCTTGTCGATGTTGATTCAATCCTGAACGGTATCCCGGGCGGCGGCAACTTCAGTGATCCCGTGATCGGCACCGATGGAGACGACATTTTCACGGTGAGCGGCGTCAATGGCTTTACCACCTACGATGGTGGCCTGGGTAATGACCAGATTCAAGCCTCAGAAGCCGATATGTTCATTCGTCTTACGGCCTTCAACGCAGGTGATGTTGAAACGATCACGGCGAACGGGTTTACTGGTGTCTCCATTCTGGCAAGCAGTAGCGACAACAAGCTTGACTTCAGCGCCACGATGCTGACCGGCATCAGTTACATTGATGCCGGCCTTGGCAATGATACTATCGCCGGGTCGCCGGGGGATGACACTATCATCGGTGGCTATGGTAACGACCAGATGACTGGCGGTGATGGCAACGATGTGTTTGAAATTGCCGCAGGCGCGGGCACAGACTATATCGATGGCGGGCTCGGCGTGGATACTATTCGTATCACAGCAGACGACGTTACCTTGAGCCTAAGCAATGTCACGCTTGATAGCAATGCAGTCGAACAAATCGACATTGGGGCACACACTGGCGTAACGATCCTGGCTAGCAGCAGCAGCAACAACTGGAATCTGTCAGGCATTTCCATAGCAGGCATTACCTATATCGATATGCAAGTCGGTAACGACACGGTGACGGGAACATCGCAATCGGAAACCATTGTTGGCGGTGCAGGTGATGACAAACTGTATGGTGGCGCAGGTGACGATACGTTCCTTGTCGCCGTTGGGGATGGCTCTGACATAATCGAAGGCGGCGACGGCATCGATACCATTTTGGCGGCAGCCAACGATGTTGCCATTGGCCTTGGATCGTTCGATGCCACCAATTCGATCGAAAGTATTGATGCGGCCGGCCACACCGGCGTTACCGTTTCGCTCACATCCACTGGAAGCTTTGATTTCAGCCAGACCACCTTCACCGGCATCGATGGTATTGTCGCGGGCGGTGGTTCGGATACGATCCACGGTACCCAAGCGGCTGATACAATCGACGGCGGAGAGGGTTGGAACAAACTGTATGGCGAGGACGGCGACGATGTCTTCCTGGCATCCTCCAACAGCGGCCTCGAAACGTTTGATGGCGGCAATGGTGTGGATACAGTTCGGGCGTCGGCAGATGCCACCGCGATCAATATCGACCAATTCGTCGCAGGTGCCGTGGAAGTGATCGACGCAGGCGGCCACACGGGCGTTTCCATCGTCCACGACCACTATACCAACACATCAATGGACTTCTCCCAAACCATGCTCAATGGCATTGATCTGATCGCCAGTAGAGGTGGTCAGGATACCATCCGTGGTTCACAGGGAGCTGACATCATCGACGGTGGCAACGGCTGGAACAAACTCTATGGCGAAGGCGGCGATGATGTCTTCCTGGTTGCCTCCAACAGCTCTCTGGACACTTTCGACGGGGGCACCGGGAACGACACCATTCGGGCCACAGAGGACAATGCAGCTATCAATATCGACCAATTCGCCGCAGGCGCCGTGGAAGTGATCAGTGCGGGTGGTCACACGGGTGTTTCCATGGTCCACGACCACTATACCAACACATCAATGGACTTCTCCCAAACCATGCTTGTCGGTATTACCGACATTCTAGGGGGCAATGGGCAGGACACAGTTCGAGGGTCGCAAGGCAGCGAGGTCATTAACGGCCGTGCAGGCAATGACCAACTCTATGGCGAGAATGGCGATGACACGCTTCTGGGCGACACCGGAGCCGACCAGCTGGTTGGCGGCCTTGGGGCCGATGTACTCAATGGTGGCGCGGACAATGACCAGCTAACCGGTGGCGACGGCAATGATGTCTTCGCCTTTGGTGCGGGGTGGGGCGTGGATAGTGTTCTGGACTTCACAGAGGGTGACGTGCTGGACCTGACAGTGACAGGGTTGACCTTTGATGACTTGACAATCGTCCAGAGCGGTGAAGATGCCATCATTTCAGACCCGAACGGCAACAGCATCACTGTCGTGGGGGCAGGTGCGCAAGCCTTCTACAGTGCCAACCTTATCATCCCTGGCGCACCGACCGAACCCCCCGCTATGGGCTCCTTCCTGCAGGGGACAAACGGCGCAGAAACCATCAATGGCACATCCGTTGACGACACTATTGAGGGCCTGAACGGCAACGACACCATGTATGGCAATGGTGGCGACGATGTCTTCCTCTACACAAGAGGTGAAGGGCTGGACCGCTTCTATGGCGGAGACGGCAATGACAGCCTGATCGTTAGTGGCGACGAACTCTATATCAGTACATTTGATGCGGGCGATGTAGAAAGCATCAGTGGCTCTGGCGTTACCATTCAGGGTACCTGGCGGCACAATTCGTTCGATTTCAGCCAGACTATTTTGACCGGTATTGCCAAAATCGATGGTGGCACCGGCAACGACACTATCCATGGGTCGCAGGGCGATGACACCATTTTGGGTGGCGATAACGGCGACAAGCTTTATGGCGAAGCCGGAAACGACGTCTTTCTTGTCGTTGGCGGCGGCGGCAACGGCACCGATATCTATGATGGTGGAGCTGGCCTTGATACCATTCGTGCAACTGGCGACGATGCGCTCCTTTCCTTGTCTACCTTCGCAGCCGGTAGTGTTGAGGTCATCACAAGTGGTGGTTTCGCAAACATGACTATTGCCAGCACCTGGCAGCACAATTTGTTGGACTTTAGCCAGACAATACTTGTTGGTGTGACAGAAATTAGTGGCGGTGACGGCAACGACACCATCTATGGGTCCCAGGGTGACGACACTCTAAACGGCAATAGCGGTCGTGATGTTCTGTATGGCGAAGGAGGCGTGAATACCTTCCGCTATGACACCACAATCGACGATGACACCATCGGCGACTTCAAAGAGGGTGATATCATAGATCTGTCCACTACCTCCTATACCTTTGCCAGCCTGACAATTGTGCAAAATGGTGCAAATACCGAAATCACAGATGCAGCGACAGGCAAGACACTCACTATGCTGAATACCGACGCCAACAGCATCGACGAAACAGATTTCGTCTTCTCGCCACCAGAAGGTATCCTAGCGACACAGGACAATGAGGTGATTGTCCTTGGGGATATGTTCGTAACCGGCGAGGCCCCGTTGATTTCTGCTGATGGCCATAGTGGTGTGACCATTGGGGCTTCTGGCTCGGGGCCCAATGTTTGGGACTTCAGCCAGACTGTTCTGGTTGGTATCGGCTCCATCGATGCCAAGGGCGGAGACGACACCATTACAGGCTCAGCCGACGCTGATACGATCATCGGCGGTAGCGGACAGGACCGCTTGTTTGGCGGCGGAGGCGACGACACCTTTCTTGTTGGCCCTAGTGACGGATATGACCAGTTCGATGGTGGTGACGGGACGGACAGCATCCTCGCCACCACAGATAACGTCGCTATCATGATTGACTATAGTTTCCTAGCTGGAGCGGCCGAGATCGTCTCTGCCGACGGTCATAACAACGTCACCATCACCGGGCGTGGTTTTGGCAGTGACGATATGCTGGACTTTTCCGCGACCACGCTGGTTGATATTACGGCTATCGACGGCCAGAGCGGCGAAGATACCATCCACGGATCGCAGAGCGACGACACGATTTTGGGTAATACAGGCAATGATGTTCTATTTGGCGAAGGCGGTAGCGACATCATCATTGGCGGCGCCGGTACTGACAACCTGTCCGGTGATGCGGGGAATGATACCTTCCTGGTCAACCCCGGCGACGGCACCGATTTCTTCCATGGCGGGGCGGGCACGGATACGATCCTGGCGGCTGCGGACAATGTTGCGATTGGCATCCAGACCAACAAAGTTGCCAGCAACTTTGAGGGCATCGAGATTATCGACGCCGGTGGTTACACCGGAGTCACCATCGTCGGCAGCGGCAGCGGCAACAGCGCCTATTGGGACCTCATGGACTTTAGCAACACGACACTGGTCGGCATCACGGCCATCGACGGTGGCGGCGGTAACGATACCATCATTGGATCGGCTGCTGACGACACCATCATTGGCGGCGCTGGCACTGACAACCTGTCCGGTGATGCGGGGAATGATACCTTCTTGGTCAACCCCGGCGACGGCACTGATTTCTTCCATGGCGGGGCGGGCACGGATACGATCCTGGCGGTTGCGGACAATGTTGCGATTGGCATCCAGACCAACAAAGTTGCCAGCAACTTTGAGGGCATCGAGATTATCGACGCCGGTGGTTACACCGGAGTCACCATCGTCGGCAGCGGCAGCGGCAACAGCGCCTATTGGGACCTCATGGACTTTAGCAACACGACACTGGTCGGCATCACGGCCATCGACGGTGGCGGCGGTAACGATACCATCATTGGATCGGCTGCTGACGACACCATCATTGGCGGCGCTGGCACTGACAACCTGTCCGGTGATGCGGGGAATGATACCTTCTTGGTCAACCCCGGCGACGGCACTGATTTCTTCCATGGCGGGGCGGGCACGGATACGATCCTGGCGGTTGCGGACAATGTTGCGATTGGCATCCAGACCAACAAAGTTGCCAGCAACTTTGAGGGCATCGAGATTATCGACGCCGGTGGTTACACCGGAGTCACCATCGTCGGCAGCGGCAGCGGCAACAGCGCCTATTGGGACCTCATGGACTTTAGCAACACGACACTGGTCGGCATCACGGCCATCGACGGTGGCGGCGGTAACGATACCATCATTGGATCGGCTGCTGACGACACCATCATTGG
>MRWF01005193.1_pt1 | contig 88717 bp, 90 predicted proteins | sample 1013331 | NCBI WGS metagenome assembly MRWF01 (sample SAMN06117577, study PRJNA244670) | biofilm metagenome | biome: Water; feature: Cathode Biofilm; material: Biofilm; isolation source: microbial consortium enriched at the cathode of a solar microbial fuel cell | place: USA: District of Columbia ... | reverse complement strand
TTTAGCAGATGGCGGGGCGAGGCTCAACTGGCCCGGTCAGGGCCAGTTGAGCCTCGCCTTACCGGGCGGGCAGGGGACCAATTCTGCCCGGAAAAGGACCTATCGATGAATAATCTGAACGGGTCCTTCAGATATATTGCATTTTATTTGGCAAAAAGAGGCGCAATACTGCCTTCCTACCCATCGGCCGAGATGGAAAAGACAGAATTCTGGGAGGAATACATGGATCGCCGTCAATTTTTGAAGGGCTCGGCTGCGGCCGGCGCCCTTGCCATCGGTTTTCGCCATATGCCGGCTCAAGCGGCAAACGACCCCTTCGTCAAGCTGGACGCATTGGGCCAGGCGGCGCTGGTGAAGAAGAAAGAAGTGACGCCGCTTGAACTGGTGGATGCCGCCATTGCGCGGATCGAGCGGCTGGACGGCAAGGTCAACGCGGTGGTGACCGAGACCTTCGAGGCGGCCCGCGAGGAAGCCAAGGCCGGGGCAGGCGACGGGGCTTTCGCCGGTGTGCCTTATCTTCTGAAAGACCTGAACGACCTGAAGGGCGTGCGCCGCACCTCCGGCTCGAAAATGCTCGCCGATTATGTGTCCGATTGGCAGTCGCCTTATACGGACAAGACGCTGGAGACAGGGCTTGTTGTTCTCGGCAAATCCAACACGCCGGAATTCGGCCTACTGGCGACGACGGAGCCGCTGTTGCTTGGCGACTGTCACAATCCCTGGGATCTCGAGCATTCGACGGGCGGCTCTTCCGGCGGCTCGGCGGCGGCAACGGCGGCGGGTATGGTGCCCTTTGCCCAGTCGAGCGACGGGGGCGGCTCGATCCGCATTCCCGCTTCCTGCTGCGGGCTTTTCGGCCTCAAACCCAGCCGCGGGCGCATGCTGGAGCAGAACAAGGACCCGATGCCGGGCGATATTTCCGTGAAACACGTGATCTCCCGCTCGGTACGCGACAGCGCAGCGCTGCTGGATCTGACGGAAGTGAAAGAGGGCGGCGCTTTTGCTCCGACCGGCAATGTGACGGATGCGGGCACGAAGCGCCTGAAGATCGCCTTCAGCATGGCGCGCTATGACGGCAGCGACCCGGACGGCGATGTGCGCAAGGCGATCGAGGAAACGGCGGAGCTTTGCAAAGGGCTCGGCCATGAGATTGTCGATGTGACGCCGCCTATCGACGGGCCGAAATTCATCGACCATTTCCTGACGGCCTGGGCTTCCGGCCCGGCGCAGCTCAAAGCACTGGTGGAAGAGAAGACCGGCAAGCCCGCGGCCGAAACGGGGCTCCTTGAGCCCTGGACGCTCGGCCTTGCCGATTTCTTCAACGCGAAAGAGGGCGAGGCGATGAAAAGCGCGCTTGCTTATTTCGCCAAGGTGGAAGCGGATATTGCCGAGTTCTTCACCGGCTACGATGTCTGGCTGACGCCGACGCTGGCGAGCGCCCCGCCCAAGATAGGCGAGCAGGCACCGACGGTCGATTTCGATACGCTTTATGAGCGCACGACGACTTATGTCGCTTACACGCCGCAGCACAATGTGGCGGGCACGCCGGCCATGTCCGTGCCGCTAAGCTGGAACGAGTCGGGGCTTCCCATCGGCAGCCAGTTCGCCGCCGCCAAGGGCCAGGAAGGGCTGCTTCTGCAGCTTGCCTATGAGCTCGAAAAAGCCCAGCCCTGGATGGACAAATGGGCGCCTTATTCGGCGGTGAATGCCTGAGCCCGGCAAAAGCTGGAAAAGATCGGAAAGGGCGCCCCGTGAGGCGCCCTTTCTTTTCATCTGTTGTCGAGCTGCGCGCGCACCGCTTCGAGCCCTTCACGGGTGATCCTATAGGGCTTGCCGCCTTGCGAACGGATGAGGCGGCGGCGCTTCAGCTTCTTGAAAACCGGTTCGGTGCAGTCCGTCAGGAACCAGCCGTCGCGGGTGATGCAATCGACACGGGTGAGTTTGCGGGGGCCATCGCGTTCAATGACGATGCGCCCACCTTGAGCCAGCGCGTGAAGCACGCGCTGCTCTTTCTTCGAGATGTTCATTGGAAACCAGCAAGTTACACATCAACGAGCGCCGCAGGCGCACGCGCGGCCTGCGGGGCGGATTGATCACTGCCCGGGCTCACTCAAGAAGAGCGGGGCAGTTAGCGCACAATTTCCTTGCTGGACATAAAGTCTCCTGATCGCCGGTTCGTCCGGCTGCCTTGAGAATACCCGCGGGCGGCGCGGCGTCAATTCCCGAAAGTGGCAGGCGGCACTCTTAGAGCAGGCCGAGTGACTTAAAGCTCACATGGCCGTCCTTGCCGATGACGAGATGGTCGTGCACGGCAATGCCCAGCGGCTTTGCCGTTTCCACTATCTTCTTCGTCATCTCGATATCGGCCTGGGAGGGGGTCGGATCGCCGCTTGGGTGATTGTGCACGAGAATGATGGCGGAGGCGGAGAGCTCCAGTGCGCGTTTGACGATTTCGCGTGGGTAGACGGGCGTGTGATCGACCGTTCCTTTTTGCTGAATTTCATCGGCAATCAGAATGTTTTTGCGGTCGAGAAAGAGAATACGGAACTGCTCGGTCGTCCCGTATGCCATGGCGGCGCGGCAATAATCGAGAAGCGCCGACCAGGAAGAAATGGCGGGCCGCTTCATTACCTTTGCCTGGGCAAGATGGAGAGCTGCCGCCTGCACCAGTTTGAATTCGGTAACGACCGCCTCGCTGATGCCTTTGGTTTCCAAAAGCCGGGCGGGTTCTGCGGCGATGGTTGCGGCGAAGGAGCCGAACCTGGCGATCAGGTCCTTGGCGAGCGGTTTGACATCACGCCGCGGGATGGCGCGGAAAAGCACAAGCTCCAAGAGCTCATAGTCGGCCAGCGCCTCGGCGCCTGCCTTTCTGAACCGCTCGCGCAGGCGCTGGCGGTGGCCGGCATGATGCGGCGTGCCGGAGGCTTTATCCTGCTGCCCCGCTTCTGCCACGGAGTTCAGGCGTAAGGCGGGCGGTCGAGCCCGGCAGGGGATTTCGTGAAAATTTCCGCGCCGTCTTTCGTCACGCCGATCGAATGTTCGAACTGGGCGGAGAGGGAGCGGTCGCGGGTGACGGCAGTCCAGCCGTCATTCAGCATTTTCACATGCGGGCGGCCCGCATTGATCATCGGTTCGATGGTGAAGAACATGCCTTCCTTCAGCACCGCGCCTTCGCCGCGCCGGCCGTAATGCAGCACGTTGGGCGCATCGTGGAAGACGAGGCCGAGGCCGTGGCCGCAAAACTCGCGCACCACCGAGCAGCGCTCGCCTTCGGCGTATTCCTGGATGGCGGCGCCGATATCGCCGAGCGTGGCGCCGGGCTTTACCTCGGCAATGCCGCGCATCATCGCTTCATAGGTGATCTCGCACAGCCGCTCGGCCTTGCGCGGCACCTGGCCGACAAAGAACATGCGGTTCGTGTCGCCGTGCCAGCCATCCTTGATGAAGGTGACGTCGACATTGACGATGTCGCCCTCGCGCATCACCCGGTCGCCGGGAATGCCGTGGCAGACGACATGATTGATTGAGGTGCAGCAGGAAGCGGTGAAGCCCCGGTAGCCGAGTGTCGCGGGCATCGCGCCATGGTCCATGCCGAATTCGAAAACGAGATCGTCGATTGCCTTCGTCGTCATGCCGGGACGTATTTCCTTTGTCAGCATGTCGAGACAGGTTGCCGACAGCCGGCCCGCTGCGCGCATGCCCTCGAAGGCTTCCGCGCCATGGGTTTTGATATTCCGGCCCATCGGGTCGTAATCCCCGAATTCGAAATCCTCGTCTTGGTCGGTCAGGCTCATAGCGTCAGCTTCCGGTCGAGCCGGATTTCCTCCGGCGTGATCACACATTTATAACATAGGGCTTCGACCCCGGCGTTAACAGCCGCCTCAAAAGCCTTGGCGTAGGCTGGGTCGATGTCTTCAGCGAGGCGGAAGCGGTCCGCATCACTGCGCTGGACAAGAAAGAACACAACCGCCCGCTCGCCCGCAACTGCCCGCCGGGCGAGTTCTTCCATATGTTTCGCCCCTCGGGCAGTAACGGCGTCGGGAAACTCAGCAATTCCGGGCTCCCGTGCGAGGGTGACATTTTTCACCTCGACATAGGCAGGCGGCTTTCCGGGATCTTCCAGCAGCAGGTCGATGCGGCTGTTCTGGCCGTATCTCACCTCCCGGCGCAGCGTTTCATAGCCTGCCAGCTCCGGCACTTCGCCTGCCAGGATGGCCGCTTCGACGATCCTGTTGGGATGGGCCGTGTTGATACCGACGAGGCAGCCGGCCTCCGGTTCCACGATTTCCCAGGAATGGGCGAGTTTTCGCTTCGGATTGTCGCTTTTTGAGAGCCAGACCCGCATGCCTTCACCGGCAAGGCCCATCATGGAGCCCGGATTGGCGCAATGAGCGGTGATCTCCTCGCCGCTATCGAGGCGGATATCGGCCAAGAAGCGCTTATAGCGCTTGAGCAGCCGGCCGGAGAGAAGGGGCGGGTCGAATTTCATGGGAGCGGACCATAATCAGTCGGCTCGAAAGCCGCAACTGAGAGGCTTTTGTTGCAATTCACGCGGGGCGCCTTGCATGGGAGGGGTGACGGCGGCCATTGCCCTTGCCCGCTGGCGTATTATCCTTAGAGAAAATTTTGCAACCTGGAGGCCCCGATGGGAAATGGCGCGGCGGAAGGCTCTGTAACGGCCTGTGTTCTGTTGATCGGCGATGAGCTTTTGTCCGGGCGCACGAAGGATGCCAACCTTTCCTATATTGCCCGCTATCTCGGCGATATGGGCATTCAAGTGCGCGAGGCGCGGATGATCCCGGATGTGGAAGCGGTGATTGTCGAGACGCTTAACGAGGTGCGGGCGGCCTACGATTATGTCTTCACCACCGGCGGCATCGGCCCGACCCATGACGACATCACGGCGGACTGTGTGGCCAAGGCCTTCGGTGTGCCCATCGGCCATCACCCGGAGGCCATGGCGATTCTCACCAAACATTACGAGGAAACCGGCAATCCTTTCACCGAGGCGCGCAAGCGCATGGCGCGGATCCCGGAAGGGGCCTCGCTCATCCCCAATCCGGTGAGCAAAGCGCCGGGCTTTCAGATGGAGAATGTCTTCGTCATGGCCGGCATTCCCATGATCATGCAGGTGATGATGGACGGGCTTGCCGGGCGCCTGAAAGGCGGGCGCAAAATGCTCTCGGCCACGGTCAGCTGCGAGATGGGCGAGGGGCAATTGGCGGAAGGCCTCGGCGCGCTGCAGGCGGCGCATCCCGATGTCAGTATCGGTTCTTATCCCTTCTTCGTCGGCAAACGCTATGGCACCAGTATCGTCATGCGCTCGGTCGATGAGGCGGCGCTGGCGAGCGTGCAGGACGAAGTGCGGAGCCTGATGCGGGAGTTGGGGGCGGTGCCGATCGAGGGGGACGTGCGGGCGGCCTCTTAACCTTGCGCGGGGGGCATGGCGGTATAAATCCCGCGGAAAAGCTGGGTTTTTCGTCACTTTTCTGCAACATCCTCCCTAACATTACGAAGAATTCAGTCGAATCTCTTATGGAATCGGATACAATTTCCCCACGATCGACTAAATTGCCGAATGAAAAAGGCTTGTCAGTCGCCGCCCGGTGCATTTGGCTCCTGGGTGAGAAAGAGCCATGTGGGGGAAAACAGGCACTGGCCTGTAACAAGGGTTTTAAACCCGGAGGGAGATCAGGAAGATGAAAAAAGTTTTTGGTATTCTTGGGATGGCTGCGGGAGCAACGATGCTGATGAGCGCTGGCGCCATGGCGCTCGACTCCAGCTTCGATGCCATGTCGAAAGCCGGCAAGCATCAGTTCTACGTCTGGTGCACGGGCAAGGACGACTACGTCGAAGCTGCGGATGGCTCCAACGCCAAAGACGCGCAGGCGAAGCTCGCCGCCAAAGCCGGCAACAACTGCTGGCCGGTCTGGCAGGGCATGGCCAACTAAGCCTGTCTTGACTGAAAAGTCTCAAAACGGCGGTCTTCGGGCCGCCGTTTTTGTTTGGGGAAAACTCTTTGAAGGGGCGCAGCTATTCCGACAAGCGTGTTGAAATTCGCGTCTCTTTGGGGCCTTATCCCAACGTTTCCTGCCGGGCCTCTTTCGCCCGGTCCCGCTGGCCGCGTGGTGGAATGGTAGACACAGCAGACTTAAAATCTGCTTCGCTTTTTGCGAGTGCCGGTTCGAGTCCGGCCGCGGCCACCACTTCCAGCTTCACGTTCCTCTAGTTTTCCGGTGCCACATCTTGCGGATGGACGGCAAGTGCCGTTTGCAGGATCTGCGCGGCTTTATCCCGCAGCCATTGCAGGCCCTGATCGTCATCCGCCTCGCGCAGCCAGACGAAGCCTGCCTCGATCTGCGGGAAAGTGAAAGGGGCGGGCAGTTTAACAAGCGCATGGTCGCGCTGATGCCGGGTCAGGCTGTTTTGACCGATGACGCCGATCAGGTCCGTCATTTCGACGATGGAGGGGATCGTCGTCGTGTCGGGCACAAAGCAGGTGATGTTGCGCTCGATCCCCTCCGCCTTGAAGGCGCCGTCGACGATGGCGCGGACGAAGGGGGCGTTATTCGTGGCGACATAGCGCGCGCCAGCCAGCGCTTCTTTGGTGACGGGGGCGGCGAGAAGGGGATGGCCCGCCCGCACGGCAAGCTGCAACCCATCGGTCGTCACCGGCAGGTAGGAAATTTCCTCAAGCCCTTCGACCGCCGAGCGGGGCAGCATGCTCATTTCCGTCTGCCGGCGCCGGAGCGCGTCGAGATGAGCGGCGGCGGTGCCGGTCCGGGCCTGATATTCCACTTTGATGCCGGGTGCCTCGCGCTCGAGAAAATTGGTGAGCGGGGGGACGAGCGTTACGCGCAGAAAATCGTTGATGGTGAGTTTGAAAAGCCGCGCCGATGTCGCCGGATCGAAGGCGCGCAGCGAGGACAGGCTCTCCTCGACCGTGCGCAGCGCATGGGCGACGGGCACCGCAAGCGCATTGGCGGCGCGGGTCGGCACCATGGCGTTGCCCGCTCTGAAGAAGAGACTGTCCCCGGTGAACTGGCGCAGGCGCTTCAGCGCATTGCTGACGGCGGGCTGGGAAAGGTCGAGCCGCGCCGCTGCCTTGCTAATGCTGCGCTCCTTGTAAACGGCATCGAAAACCAGAAGCAGATTGAGATCCAGTTGCTGGATATTCATGGGCGGCAGCTTCCTCCCCGCGAGCTTGGCGGTAATGGCTTGGCGCGATGGATTGGTTAATCAGAGACGTGGTGGTTTCGACGGGGTTTCGCGGAGAACTGCCAAAATCTCACTCACACTATGGTGAAATGCGGAATCCTTACTTATGTGTTAAGGTGGTATGCGTTTACTTGTAAATATCAAGAATATTTATTATTCACCCAAGTAAATTCCGATATAAATGAAGTGAATAGTCGATCACTTTTTAATACTATATCAATAATTACCTAGATTTCACCCGCCTTTTTTGCTTCACCTAGAACAGCAGTTTCATGAGTGAGTAGAAAGGTGATCGGCATGGCTACTGGGGACCGTGTGTTCGGGACGAGCCGTAAGGCTCTGTTGGGTGCAACGATCATTGCGCAGGGCTATGCGATGCCGGCGCTGGGCGCGGAGGCGCTGCCGAGCGGCGGGCAGTTCGTCGCCGGGCAGGGGGATATCCAGTTTACCGGCGCCAGCGCCACCATCACGCAAAGCTCGCTGGCCGGGATCATCAATTGGGACGGCTTTTCTATCGGCGCGGGCAATAGCGTGGCGATCCAGAACGGCCTCGGCGCCACGCTGAACCGCGTGACGGGCGGCGACATCTCGCAGATCGACGGGCTTTTGACCGCGACAGGCTCGGCCTATCTCATCAATCCCAACGGCATTGTTGTGGGCCCCGGCGGCGAGATCGTCACGGGGGGCAGCTTCGTCGCCTCGACCCGCGACATTGCCAATGAGGATTTTCTGGATGGCGGGGCGATGCGCTTTGCCGGTTCCTCCCATGGCTCCATCGTCAATGCGGGGCGCATCGTCTCGCAGTCGGGCGACGTGGTGCTGATCGGCCGGGCGGTGCAGAACTCCGGGACGGTTGAAGCGGCAAACGGTGTGGCGGCGCTCGGCGCGGGCGATGAGGTGCTGCTCCAGACGGAAGGCGGCGGGCAGCGGCTTTTCATTCAGGGCGCCAGCACGAGCGGCGATGTAACGAATGAAGGCGCGGTCAGCGCGGCGCAGGTGGAGCTTGCCGCCGCCCATGGCAATGTCTATGCGCTTGCCGGGAACACGCAAGGGCTGGTGCGCGCGACGGGCAGCGCCGAGCGGGACGGGCGCATTCTTCTGACCGCTTCGAATGAGATCGGCATTTCCGGCACGCTGGAAGCGCGGGGTCTTGACGGCGCGGGCGGCACGGTAACGGCTGAGGCCGCGGATATCGATATTTCGGGCCTCGTCGATGTTTCCGCGTCAAGCGCGGGCAAAGACGGCGGTGACGCCGTGCTTGTGGCAAGCGGGCGCATGGGCGTTTCGGGCACGCTGAAAGCAGAAGGCGGCGCGGGTGCCTCGGGCGGCTTCATCGAAACCTCCGGCGGCGATATCGACATTGCCGGGAGCACGCGCGTTTCGACCTTGGCTGAAAACGGCACGACCGGCACCTGGCTCATCGACCCGAACGATCTGACCGTGGCGGCCTCCGGCGGGGATATTACGGGGGCGACGGTTTCCACCAATCTTGCCAGCACCAATGTGACGCTCGACAGCGACAATGGCGCCAGCGCGGGCAACGGCGATATCTTCATCAATGACGATATTACCTGGAGCGCCGATACGGTTCTTATCCTCGATGCGGTGCGCAATATCGAGATCAATTCGGATATCACCTCGACCGGCACATCGGGCGGCCTGACGCTGACCTTCGGCGGGGATTATTCTTTCGGCACAAATGGCAGCGTGACGCTTGCCGGGGCGAGCGCCAGCCTGAGCATCGATGGGCAGGCCTATACGCTGATTCATAGTGTCAGCGATCTGCAGGCGATCGGTTCCGGCCTTACCGGGCGCTATGCGCTGGCCGGCGATCTCGATGCGTCCTCAACTTCGGGGCTGAATGGCGGGCTGGGGTTCGATCCCATCGGCGACCGGAACAATCATTTCCAGGGCACGTTCGAAGGGCTCAACAATACGATCTCCGATCTCTTCATCAGCCGCGGCGGGGAAGCGGACGGCTATATCGGTCTTTTCGGACGCACGCGTAACTCCACCATCCAGAATGTGCATCTGGCGGGCGGCTCGGTCACAGGCGGCGCGGATACGGGCGCATTGGTCGGGCAGAATGGCGGCGTCATCCGTAATGTCAGCTCTTCCGTCAATGTGACCGGCGTCAACAATGCGATCAGCGGCAGCGTTGGCGGATTGATCGGCTCGAACGGTTTCTCTTTCTTCGATGGCGTGAATGTCCTCGATATTCTGGGTACGGTCAGCGATTCTTCTGCTAGCGGCACGGTGACGGGCACAGGCATCGAAGGGGTCGGCGGTTTTGTCGGCGTCAACAGCCGCGGCACGATCACGCGGTCCTATGCGACGGGGAACGTGACGCCGGGCGGTGCTTCGGTTGAAGTGGGCGGCTTCGCCGGCACGAACAGCACGAATGGAACGATCACGCTTTCCTTTGCGAGCGGCAGTGTAAGCGGGAACGATCTCATCGGCGGTTTCGTCGGGCTGCAATCGGGCATTATCGAGGATTCTTATGCAACCGGCAGCGTGACCGGCAATGACGAAGTGGGCGGCTTTGCCGGGCGCTATGCCCCGGCTTCGGCGCAGTCCCGCATCGTCAATACCTATTCATCGGGCGCGGTGACGGGCAACAGTAATGTCGGCGGTTATGCGGGCCGGGTTGCCCCCGGCGGCAGCGGCGCGCCGCTTACGGGATCTTTCTGGGACACGGACACATCCGGTCAGGCAAACGGCATCGGGATGGATGGGGTTAGCGGCGGCTCGCCGGTGACGGGCCATACGACAGCCGAACTCATGGACCCGCAAACCTATATCGATGCGGGCTGGGACATTGACGGTGATGGCGGCACGGGCACGATCTGGCGCATTTATGAAGATGAAGCGCGCCCGGTGCTGCGCTCCTTCCTCACGCCCATCACCATCGATGTGAACGATCTCACCAAAACCTATGACGGGCAGGCAGCGAGCGGCTTCACGGCGACAATCTCCGATCCCATGGCCGCCTTGTCTGGCACGCTGGGGGGCAATCTTGCCGGGGTGACGGATGCAGGCACTTATGAAATCCGCGGGCTCTTTTCCGATGCACTGGGTGTCGACATCATCTGGCAGAACGGCACGCTGACCATCGACCCGGCAACGCTGACGGTGACCGTGACGGTGGATGACAAGGTTTATGACGGCACGGTGGCGGCACGTGTTTCAGGCAGCGTCGTGACGGGCGTGATCGGCGGGGATGATGTCACGGTTTCGGGCAGCTTTGCCTTTGCCGATCCCAATGCGGGTGTCGCTAAGAACATTCTAATTTCGGGCCTGGCGCTTAACGGTGCCGATGCCAATAATTACGTCCTGGCGCCGGGCGTGGCGGCGACGGCAACGATTACGCCGGCAACGCTGACGGTTGCAGCCGATGCGCTCTCCAAGACTTATGGCGATGTGGATCCCGGCCTGACTTTCAACTTCTCAGGTTTCGTCGGCGGGGATAACAGCTCGCTCTTTACCGGCGGGCTCGTCCGCGCAGCGGGCGAGACGGTTGCAGGCGGGCCTTATGCGATTGGCCAAGGCACGCTCTCGGCGGGCGGCAATTACATCATCGATTTCACGGGCGCGAATTTCACGATTACGCCGAAGGCACTCAGCGTGAATGTGGCCGCGGATGATAAAGTCTATGATGCGACCGTCACGGCGACGGGTACAATCTTGGGGCTCACCGGCATTGTCGGCGGCGACGATGTAACGGCGAATGGCTCCGGCACTTTTGCCTTTACCGATGCCAATGTGGGCGCGGGCAAGATGGTGAATGTGACGGGCCTTGCGCTTTCCGGCACCGATGCGGGGAACTACACGCTTTCGCCGACGGCCAGCAGCTCGGCATCGATTACACCGGCAAGCCTGAGCGTGACGGCGGATGCGCAGACGAAAACCTATGGCGACGCGGACCAGGCTTTCACCTTCAATTTCTCCGGCTTTGCCGGCGGGGATAACAGCTCGCTCTTTACCGGCGCGCTGACCCGCGCGGCGGGGGAGACGGTGGCAGGCGGGCCTTACGCGATTAGCCAAGGCACGCTTTCCGCCGGGGGCAATTACACAATCAATTTCACCGGCGCCAATCTCACCATCACGCCAGCCGCGCTGACCGTGACGGCGGATGCGGTCTCCAAAGTCTACGCTGAGCGTGATCCGGCACTCACCTTCACCCATAGCGGGCTGACGAATGGGGACGACGCTTCAATCTTCACCGGCGCGCTTGTGCGGGCCGCAGGCGAAACGGTGGCAGGCGGACCTTATGCGATCACACAAGGCACACTGTCGGCCGGCAGCAATTACACGATCAGCTTCAATGGCGCGAACCTGACCATCACGCCGGCTGCGCTGACGGTAATGGCGAATGCGCTTTCAAAAGTCTATGGCGCGGTGGACCCGGCGCTCACCTTCACCCATAGCGGGCTGACGAACGGGGATGACGCCTCGGTCTTCACCGGTGCGCTCGCTCGTGCGAATGGCGAAACGGTGGCAGGCGGGCCATACGCGATCAGCCAAGGCACGCTGTCAGCCGGCAGCAATTACACGATCAGTTTCAATGGCGCGAACCTCACCATCACGCCTGCGGCGCTGAGCGTGACGGTGAACGCGCTTTCCAAAGTCTATGGTGCGGCGGACCCCGCGCTCACCTTCACCCATAGCGGGCTGACGAATGGGGATGATGCCTCGATCTTCACCGGCGCCTTGGCGCGCGCGGCAGGGGAGACGGTGGCAGGCGGTCCTTATGCCATTACCCAAGGCACGCTGGTGGCAACGAGCAATTATGTTCTCAGCTTTAATGGCGCAAACTTCACCATCACACCTGCGGCGCTGAGCGTGACGGCGGATGCGCTTTCCAAAGTCTATGGTGTGGCGGACCCCGCGCTCACCTTCACCCATAGCGGGCTGACGAATGGGGATGATGCCTCGATCTTCACCGGCGCCTTGGCGCGCGCGGCAGGCGAGACGGTGGCAGGCGGACCTTACGCCATTACGCAAGGCACGCTTTCTGCTGGGAGCAACTACACCATCAGCTTCAACGGCGCCAATCTCGTCATTACACCGAAGGCGCTCAGCGTTTCCGTCTCCGCCGACGACAAGGTCTATGACGGAACGGTGGCCGCGACCGGCACGGTAGGCGGCCTGAGCGGCATTGTCGGCGGCGATGATGTTACGGCCTGGGGTAGCTTTGCCTTTAATGATGCCGATGTAGGGGCCGGGAAAGCGGTCAATGTGACGAACCTCACGCTTTCGGGCGCCGATGCGGGCAACTATACGCTCTCGCCCAATGCGGCAACGAACGCTTCCATCACGCCTGCGGCACTGTCGGTTTCGGCGGATGCGCTCTCCAAAACTTATGGTGAGGCCGATCCTTCCTTCACCTTCAACTTCGCCGGGTTTGTCGGCGGAGATAACGCCTCGCTCTTCACCGGCAGGCTTGCCCGCGCGGCGGGGGAGACGGTGGCAGGCGGGCCTTACGCCATCGGCCAGGGCACGCTTTCGGCGGGCGGCAATTATACGATCAATTTCACCGGCGCCGACTTCACCATCACGCCGGCAGCACTGACCATTACCGCCAATGATGCGCAAAAGGATGAAGGCGATACGCTGCTGCTCAATGGCTTCAGCGTGGCAGGGCTTGTGGCCGGGGACAGCGTAAGCGGTGTCAGTCTGACGAGTGCCGGGACAGTGGCAAATGCGGCGCCCGGTACCTATGTCATCACCGCAAGTAATGCGGCGGGCACCGGCCTTTCCAACTACGCCATTACCTATGTGAACGGTCAGCTGACGGTGATCGAAATGCCGCTCGTGCAGCCCAATCCGCTGCCCGGCACGCCGCAGCTTCCGGGCGATATTACGCTGACCTCCTTCCAGCCGGGCACGCTGCAAAATGCCTGGCGGCCGGAAGACCAGCCCATCGGCAAGGGCGAGGGAGCGGGCGGTTTCTGGACGCTGCCGATCCTGTTGCAGCTTGGCGGCTTCGGCGGCGGTACGGATGATGGCGGCCTCGTGACGGGCTCGATTGGCCAGGAAGACGGCCAGGGTAGCGGGGATGACGAAGAGCGCTGGAACCTCTTTACAGGCCAGGCAGGCCGCTTCGGTTCTTACACGAATATCGGGGTGCAGGACCTGCGGCCTCTCCCCGTCACCGGTAGTTTTTCCGCGGCGACAGAATGATAGGACAGAGTGTGGGGGATCAGTTGGAAGAAGCGCGCCGGCGGCGTTTGCGTTACACGTTGCCGGTGCTGGCACTGCTGATACCGGCTTTCGGCGGCATGGCGCAGGCGGCGGATGAGGATTTCGAGCGGATTGCTCCGCAAGAAGCCCCGCCGCTTGAAGGGGGCGGCACCCTTACCGTTCCCGATGTGCTGGACGAAGCGGATGGCGAGGCAGGCAATGTCATTCTGCCGGAGCTGAAAGGTATTGTGGTGCGCGCGCAGGGCGGTGCGATCGAGGCGGGCGGTGTGGACCGGCCTGGTATCGATGCCGCTGCACTCGGGGATGAAGAAGCCGCCGTGCGCGCGGCGCTTGAGCCTTTTCTGGGCGCACCCTTCCATCAAGGTGATATCGGCAAAGTGTCGCGGGCCATCGTCAACATTTACCGCGAAGCCGGACGGCCTTTCGTCGATGTCTCTTTTCCTCCGCAGGATGTGACGGCGGGCACCGTACAGGTGCTGGTGACGGAGTTCCGCCTCGGACAGATCGAGGTGGCTGGCAATAAGTGGTTTTCGGAAGCGCAGTACCGGGACGGGATCGGCATTCGCCCTGGCGCGCCGGTGGAAATCGAACGGCTGAAACAGGGCATCAATCAGCTCAATGCCAACCCGTTCCGCCGGGTCGACGCAGTGCTGAAACCGGGCGCGAGCCCTGGCGCGACGGATATCGCGCTGCAGGCCGAAGACCGCTTTCCTTTGCGCGTTTATGCAAGCTACGACAATACGGGCACGCCGTTGACGGACAGGGACCGCTGGAGCCTTGGTTTCAACTGGGGCAATGCCTTCTGGCTTGGTCATCAGCTTTCCTATCAGGTGACGACCAGCGGCGATCTTTTGCAGGACCGGGACAGGGGCGCGGGCCAGAGCGATGATTTGCGCTTTGAAGCGCATTCCTTCACCTACACCGCGCCGCTTCCCTGGCGGGATACGCTGCAGCTTTTCGGCTCGCATGTGGAGCAGGTGCCGGATCTGGGGCCTTTCTTTGGACAGGAGGGGCTTTCCTATCAGCTCAGCGCGCGCTACCGCCACGCGCTGCCGTCGCTTTCCTTTGCAAGCCACAGCGTGAGCCTTGGCTTCGACCACAAATCGACGAACAACAACCTGTCCTTTGGCGGTACGCAGGTTTTTGCCAATACGACGAATGTCGATCAGTTCCTGTTGAATTATGAAGCAAGCGCTGTGGACCCTTACGGGCAGACGACGCTGGTCAATTCACTGGTCTGGGGGCCGGGCGGTTTCAACAGTCATAATACGGACGATGCCTTTGCCGGTTCCGGCACCGCCTTTGCCGAGGCTTCTTATCTTTATGACACGTTGGAGCTGACCCGCGCGACGCGCCTGCCCAAAGAAGCAAGCTGGGTGCTGCGCGTGAAAGGGCAGATTTCCGACGGCAACCTTCTGCCCAGTGAGCAGCTTGGCGGCGGCGGTGTGGACAGCGTGCGCGGCTATGAGGAGCGGGCGGTGAACCGGGCGCAAGGCGTCCTGGTGAGCAACGAGCTGCGCTCGCCGCCGTTTCCGGTTCTAGGCCAAGGGTTCGATTGGGCCGAAGACAGGATGCAGCTGGTTGGTTTTTGGGATTATGCCTATCTTTCGGATAAAGATCGCCAGCCCAATCTCTCTAAAAGCGTGACGCTGCAAAGTGTGGGCGTGGGCGCGCGCTATGTGTTCGACCGCTATCTTTCCGTGCGGTTCGACTATGGCTGGCAGCTGCGGGAATTGCCGGGCGCGAGCGACGAAGGCCAGCTGGGCACGGTTTCGGTGACGCTGAGCTACTAACCCTTCCCTTTGCTGGAACTTGTTTCAAGGCGGCCTCCGGGCCGCCTTTTTCCTTCCGGCACCGCGAAATTGACGGGGACGTTCAATCGACATAATGTATGTCATTAATTTGAGCGCGCGGAAAATAACCGGGCCTGGGGGGGATGGAATGCGTTTTCTCAATTGGAAAATTCTGGTGCCGGTGCTTTTGGTGGCGGTGCTGATCGGCGCGGCTTACGCGGAGCGCAAGACACTGCTCGTCAACGCCATCGGCATGTACATGCAGTGGAACCGCCATGTGGAGCCGAACCGCGCGGTGGCCTGGGCCGCGCCGGAAAACGAAACGGCAGCGGCGCGCCCGGCGGGCGAGCGGCCCAACGTCGTTCTCATCGTTGCAGACGATCTGGGCTTCAACGATCTGAGCTTTTTCGGCGGCGGGGTGGCGGGCGGCAGCGTGCCGACGCCGCATATCGATTCCATCGCCCGGGAGGGCATGAACCTCTCCAACGGCTATGCGGGCAATGCGGTCTGCGCCCTCTCGCGGGCCATGATCATGACAGGGCGCTATTCCACGCGCTTCGGCTTCGAGTTCACGCCCGTGCCGGACGGCATGCAGCAAGTGATCCGCGTGCTTTCCAGCGGCGATGACCGGTTGCATCCCGTCATTGTGGATGCTGATGTGCCTGAATCAGACATTCCCTTCGCGCAGCGCGGCATGCCGACATCCGAAACGACGATCGCCGAAGTCCTGCAAGAGGCCGGGTATCAAACGCTTCACATAGGCAAATGGCATTTAGGCCGGACGGAAGGATTCCGCCCGCGCGATCAGGGTTTCGATGAAAGCCTGATGATGGAGGGCGGGCTCTACCTGCCCGAAAACTCGCCCGATGTGGTCAATTCCAAACAGCCTTTCGACTTCATCGACCAGGCGCTATGGCAGGTGCTGAATTATTCCGTCAGCTTCAATGACAGCGCGCCTTTCGAGCCGGATGGATATCTGACGGATTACTTTACCGAGGAAGCGGTTTCCGCGATCAAAGCGAACCGGGACCGGCCCTTCTTTCTCTATCTCGCTCATTGGGGCGTGCACACCCCGCTCCAGGCGGCCAAAGCCGATTACGATGCGCTCTCGCATATCGAAGATCACCGGCTGCGCGTTTATGCGGCGATGGTGCGCTCGCTCGACCGCAGCGCGGGCCGGGTTCTGCAAACCCTCAAAGAGGAGGGGCTGGAGGAGAACACGCTCGTGATTTTCACCAGCGATAATGGCGGCGCGGATTATGTGGGGCTGCCGGACATCAACCAGCCTTATCGCGGCTGGAAGCTGACCATGTTCGAAGGGGGCACCCATGTGCCTTTCTTCGCCAAATGGCCGGGGCGCATTGCGCCGGGCAGCCGGCTTGAGAGCCCGGTTTCTCATCTCGACATTCTGCCGACATCGGCCAGTGTTGCCGGACTTTCCGGCTGGGAGGTGAAGCCCATCGACGGGGTCGATTTGCTTCCCTATCTCACCGGCGAGAAAGAGGCATTCGAGCGTCCGATCTTCTGGCGGGAAGGTTATTATCAGGCTGTCCTGCACCAGGGCTGGAAGATGCATGTCTCGGATAATCCGGACAAGGTCTGGCTGTTCAATCTGCGCGAAGACCCGACCGAGCAGAACAATCTGGCGGAGGCGAAGCCCGAAAAAGTCGCCGAGTTGAAAGAAATGCTCGCCGCGTTCAATGCGGAGCAGGCCGAACCCTCCTGGCCCTCCGTTAGCGAACTGCCCGTGCTGATCGACAAAACGGGCGCTGAGAAGGCGGAGCCGGGAGATGAATATATCTACTGGCCCAATTGATTTTTAAGGGGCGGCGCCCGCCCGGCGTTTTAAAGAGAAATAGAGCGCTGCGGCGACGAGCGGCAGGAGCGCCAGCGTCGCATAGGCTTCGGGCGGGTGATGGCCGGTGCCGGCAGGCTTCAGTACCCATGTATTGAGCGCGATAAGGCTGCGTTCCATCAAAATGATGAGAAAGAAGAGCGGCACCAGCGCGCGGTAGCGCAGCGCCACAAGCAGCATGAGTGTGCCATAGGCGATTTGCGTGGCGCCCGCCCAGGCAAAGGTACCGATGATGACGGGTCCGCCCGCGCTCAGATCGAGCCCGGCGATGGACCCCGCGCCCCCGTCCGGCAGGAAGCTGTGGATGAGGCCCGGCACGATCGTGCCGAGGGCTAGAAAGGCGAGGAATGGCGGGCAGGCCTTGTGCCCTTGATAGGGGATGGTGGGGGCGGGAAGAAGCGCGCTCATTTCATGTCTCTCCTAATGCACCCGGTTATGCGCCCGGCTGGCGCAGAAATAGCAGCACTATGCTGCCCAGCGCAGCGGCAAGAGCGAGCCCCAGTGCCGCCCAGATGCGCGGGCCTGCCATAAGGCTGATCATGGGGGAGGTGGGGACGGAAAACGTGGCGGGAATGGCCGCGACCTTGAACGCATGTCCGTCTTTAAAGGCAGGGTCGGTGACAAGCTCCATCGCATCGCGCCGGCTGCGGTAGCGCATCCAGCCCATCACCGTCCAGCCGGGGTTTTCAGCGACGTTCCAGCTATCCACATGTCCGCCCACAATGCGGGCGGCAATGGCGGGATGGCCCGCGCGCTTGAAAAGCGCTTTGAAGAAAGAGGAGGTATAACCGCTTAAGATTTCCTGGGAGGATTTGAGTTCGCCCGTTTGCGGGTCCGGGACTTTTCCTTCATGGAGTTTGACGAGATTGAGCATGAAAAACTCGCGCCCGTCATCCTTCTCCAAAAACCGGCGCAGCACCGCCGGGTCCGTTGCGCCGTTCGGCGTTCCCTCGGCAAGGCGGGCCATGTATGTCTCGATTTCCTCCGGCATGAGCGGGCCCTGCCAGTTCTGATACCAGCCAAGGAAACCGAGATAGATGAAAAGGGCGGCGGCCCAGAGCCAGAGAATGTTCATATGATCCTCGCATTTGACGGGCGCAATCTAATGACATAAATTATGTCAATAAATTATGCCGGTCAAAGAAAACCGCATTTCTTCCAGGCAGGGGCCTTTCATGAGCATTCGGGAAATCGTTTCTCCCTTTTTTGCAGCCCGTATCGTCAGTGAAAAAAGACAGATGGAGGCTAGGGCCGCGGCCGAAAAAGCGCGCCGGAAAGCGGGCGCACCTCATGAAATCTTTTATTTTCACCAGCCGGACGATCCCTATGCGGTTCTTGCCGCCCAGCTTCTGCAAAACCTGACAGAGCGCTTCGATATTAAGCTGACACCCATGCTGGTGCCCCCGCCTGCCGATAATGACGCGCCGGAGCGCGAGGCGCTGATCAATTATTCGCGCAGGGACGGCGCGATGCTGGCGCAAAAATACGGTCTCTCGTTCGATGATCCGGGCCGCCAGCCGGATGGGGCGCTTACCGCGCTGGCGCACCGGATTCTTGCAAGCGCCATCGCCAAGGAGCGTTTTCCGGAGGCGGTTTGCGCGGTGGACCGGGCGCTTTGGCAGGAGGATACGGGCAGGATCGACGCCCTTGCCGGGGAGTTTGGCATGGCGGGAGAAGCGGAGACGGCCCATGCGATGCAAAAAGGGGCTGAGATGCGGAGGCGCCTCGGGCATTATCTCGGCGGGGTCTTCTGCTATGCGGGCGAGCAATATTGGGGCGTGGACCGGCTGCATCATCTGGAAACGCGGCTGCATGCGCTTGGCGCTTATATTGGGCCGGAGCCTTTCGCGCCGCTGAAGCCGCCGCCCGCGCTTATGGCCCGGCCGGGCGATGAAGCGCCGGGCCCTGCGATCGATTTCTTTCTCTCCTTGCGCAGTCCTTACGCGCATGTCGCCGCGCCGCAGCTTTTTGCTCTTGCCTGGCATCACAATTGTCCGGTGCGGCTGCGTTTCGTCTTACCGATGATGATGCGCGGCATTCCTGCGTCTTTTCAAAAGCAGACCTACATCATGCGCGATGCCAAGCGCGAAGCGGCGCGGGCGGGGATCGGTTTCGGCCGCATTGCCGATCCTTTCGGCAAACCTTCCGAGCGGGGCCTTGCGCTCATTCCTTATGCGGTGAGCCAGGGAAAAGGCGAGGCTTTCGTTCTTTCCTTTCTCAGCGGCGTCTGGGCGGAGGCGATCCGCTCCGGTTTCAATCCGGGGCTGAAAAAGATCGTGACGCGCGCCGGGCTTGATTGGAAAGAAGCCAAAGCTTTTCTGGGCGATGAAAGCTGGCGGGAAGAGGCGGAGGAAAACCGCAAAGCGCTTTTTGAGCACGGGCTTTGGGGTGTGCCGACCTTTGCGGTGGGCGATATTGCCGTTTGGGGGCAGGACCGGCTCTGGGCGGTGGAAGACGAAATTATCCGCCTGAAAGAAAAAACGCGCACCCAAGGCTGAGCGCGCGTTTGATCGTCAAAGTTAGGTCTGGGTTTAACCTTCCCAAACCTCGATATTGTTTTTCCGGCCGACGCGGCGGGTGCTGCGCAGCGTCATGATTTCTGAAAGGCCGGTTTCCTCGAGCAGCGCGCCGACGGATTTCCTGTCTTCCTCTCCCAGCGCATCGAATGCGTCCTGGATACGCTGCAGCAGGTAGAAGCGGTAGGGCATCACGCCGACATCGAATGTCTTGCCGCGCCATTCGAAGGTGCATTTACCGATGGCGCGTACGAGCTTTTCCCCGCCGACGGGCGTGTCCGCCGGCAGGTCCGGGTTCTCGGCTAGCCAGTCATTTGTGAACGCGGTGAAGGCGCGGATCTCCGGCAGATAGTCGGAGGCGACGCGCTTCAGCAGGGTTTTGAGCGTGGCGGGAATTTCATCACCGGGCAGCAGTGCTTCGGGATAATCCAGAAATTCGGACATATCCGCGCCCCAGGCATTCATGCGCTCGGTCCAACGGAAGAGCGCCGGTGCGCGCCGTTTCATCATCTGGGCAGGGTAAGGATCGCGGCCGAGATGCGCAAAGAGGCTGGCGATGAGCCCATAATCGCCGATGGTGGGCGTGCCGCCGAGAAGGTAGGGCGTTTCGGCAAAATGCGCGTTAAGCTCGTCCAACAGTTCTTCATAAGCCTCTTCGATGACGGGTATCGTCTCCGGCACCACACCGAACATGACGGCGGCGGCGCGCATGCGGCCTGTCGATTTGCGGATGATTTCTAGCCGCTTTTCGCGCGGTGCGGAGGGCATGGCGAAAAGGCCGAACTGATCTTCGATGAAATCGAGATTGGTTTCGTCGAAATTCCAGCGGTAATGCATGGCCGGGCGCACCATGCCCTCGCCGCCGAACATTTCGAAGATGAGCGAGGTGATGCGTTGGCGCGGGCTTTCAGGATAGGCGGAATGGCGCGCGAGGCCGTGCTTCTCGAACCAGTCGATAATATCCGTGCCATCCTGAACGATTTCACCGTCCGGCGTTTCGAGCACGGGAATGATCCAGCGCTGAATGGCGGGCATGACTTTTTCGCCATAGCGGGGATGGCCCGGCGTCATTTCCTCGAAATCCACATGCTGCTTGATCAGGTAAGAGCGGGCCTTGCCGGAATAAAGCGAATGCGGCATGCCGTAAAAGCGGAACTTGGTCATGAAAATTCTTCCAGAAATAAATTCTTTTCAGGCGTTCTAATGGCGCGACCATATGGCATAATATCTGCCAATAAAAGCATTCATCGAGTGGAAAAGGACGGGCCGATGGCGGGCAGCGCCGCACAAAAGAGCGAGCCGAAACAGGACGGCCGGCTGAACCGAAGCGTGAAGACGAAAGCGGCGATTGCCGCCGCCTTTGTCGAGATGGTGGATGAAGGCAATCTTGCGCCCACCAGCGAGCAGGTAGCGCTGAGGGCCGGGGTGGGGCACCGGACGGTGTTCCGGCATTTTCAGGAAATGGAATCGCTCTATTCGGCCATCAGAGATGAGATCTTCAAACTGATTGAGCCAATCCTGACGGAAATTTCCACGGATCTGCCGCTCGAAGAACGGATCAAGCTTGTCGTGCGTCAACGCATCCGGTTTTTTAAACGCATCACCATGTTCCGCCGGGCGCTGATTGCGCGCTACTGGACCTCGCCTGCCTTGCAGGAACTGACCCGGCAGGACGAGAAGCTGATGCGCGCTTTGCTGCTGAAGGCACTGCCCGAATGCGCGGCGCTTCCCAAAAAGACCTTCGAGGCGGCGGATCTGCTTTTGTCTTTCGAAAGCTGGACGCGGCTGAAGGAATTGCAGCGTCTTTCCGATGCCCAGGCCCGGGCTGTGATCGAGGAAACGGTGACAGGGCTGATCGTGCGCGCCTGTTGAGGGCCGGAGAATTTTCTGGCTACGGGGTATATAATGACATAATGTCTGTCATTATAAGAGCGGGTGCCCGGCATGGTGATGGATCACAGGCAAGAGAATGAAGCTGGCGGGGATGCCTTGCCCATCCTGCACGGTCTGACCCTTTCTTATTTTACCGGCAAGCTCGAAGCCTATATGCGGGCGAAGGGGCTCGGCTACAGGTTCCGCGAAATGGATATGGCGGCGTTCCGCCGGGCGGCGCGGGCTACGGGTGTCGCGCAGATGCCGCAGCTTGAATATCCAGATGGCACCTGGCTTAGCGATACGACGCCGATCATCCGGTATTTCGAGGAAAAGGGAGAGGGGCCGGCATTCAGCCCCGCGGTTCCCGTGACGCGGTTCCTCAGTCTTGCGCTTGAAGATTACGGTGATGAATGGCTCTGGCGGCCCGCGCTTTATTACCGCTGGGCGTTCGATGAAGATGCGCGGCTGATGAGCAGTCAGATTGCACGCACTATGCTGCGCGATCTGCCGCTGCCTTTCGCGTTGCGGCGGCAATTTATTTTACGGCGCCAGCGCAAGGTTTTTCTGAAAGAAGACGGGGTGACCGCGAAGACGGCGCCTGCCATCGAAGCACTCTATAAGCGCACTTTGGCCGAGATGGACGGCCTGCTTCGAACGCGTCCCTTCCTTCTTGGTGCGCGCCCCTGCGAAGCGGATTTCGGGTTTTTCGGTTCGATGTTCCGGCATTTTTCATATGACCCGACGCCTGCCGCGCTGATGCGGGAAAAGGCGCCTTATGTGTTTGCCTGGGTGGCCCGGCTTTGGGCCTACCGCCCGGAAGATGCGCAAGGGACGGTTTTGCCCGAGGGTATTCCGAACGGACTGGGCGGGTTGATGGCGGATTTCCGCGATGAATATCTGCCCTATCTTGCGGCGAATGGTGCGGCCTTTGAACGCGGCGCGCGGGACTTGCGCTATGAAGCGGCAGGGACAAGCTGGGCCCTGCCGGTAAATCCATACAGGGTGCACTGCCTTGCAGCGCTTGCGGGGGCGTATCAAACGCTTTCCGGCGGCGAGAGGGAGCAGCTCGAACCGCTTTTGCAAGAGGGTGCGCGGATTTTGTCGGATTACAAAGGGAGGGCGCCGGATGCGCCCGCCGCACATGCCAAGCCGGCCGATCGGCAATGGCGCTGAAGGGACGGAAGTCATGAACGGGGAAACGGGCATTGGGAACATGAGGGCTTTCTGGAAAAAGGGCGCGCTGGTGGTGCTTCTCTGCGCAGCCATGGCAGCGCCGGTTTCGGCGCAAGAAAGTGTAAAGCGCCCGAACATCGTTGTGCTCGTTGCCGATGATGTCGGTTTTTCCGATTTCGGCGCCTATGGCAGCGAGATCAACACTCCCAATATCGATGTACTTGCGGGACGGGGAACGCTCTTTTCCAATTTTCATGTCTCGCCCGTCTGTGCGCCGACCCGCGCCATGCTGATGACGGGGGTGGAAAGCCACCGGGCGGGGATCGGCAATCTGCCGGAAACCCTGCCTGAAATCCATCAGGGGCATCCGGCCTATCTTGGCAGGCTGCGGGACGATGTGGTGACGCTAGCGAGCCTTCTGAAAGAGGCCGGATACAAAACCTATATGGCCGGCAAATGGCATCTTGGTCATGAGCCGGGCGCGCTGCCGAATGCGCGGGGGTTCGACCGGTCCTTCGCGCTTGATGCCTCGGGGGCAGATAATTGGGAAAAGAAAAGCTATCTGCCGCTTTATGACGAAGCGCCCTGGTTCGAAGACGGCAAGCCAGCCACGCTGCCGGAAGATTTCTATTCCTCGGAATTCTTCGTCGACAAGATGATCACTTACCTTGAGGAAGACCGGCAGGAGGGCGAGCCTTTCTTTTCCTATATCGGTTTTCAGGCGGTTCATATTCCCATTCAGGCGCCGCGCTCTTTCATCGAAAAATATGAAGGCGTTTATGCGGAAGGCTGGGACGCCTTGCGTGCCGCGCGTTTCGAGGCTGTGATGGAACGCGGCCTCTTGCCGCCCGGCACGAGAATGGGGCCGATGCCCGAAGGGCTCGAGGACTGGGAAAGTTTCACGCCCGAAGAGCAGCGCTATTTGGCGAAAAGCATGGCGGTGAATGCCGGCATGCTGGAGGCGATGGATTTTCATATCGGCCGGCTCATCGATCATCTGAAAGAGACGGGCGACTATGAGAACACGATTTTCGTTGTCATGTCGGATAATGGCCCCGAGCCTAATGAGCCGACCGAACATTTCGGCTTTAAGGAATGGCTCTGGAGCGCCGGCTATAGCCGGGATTATGAAACACTGGGCGAGAAAGGTTCCTACGCCTTTATCGGGTCAGAGTTTGCCAGCGCGGCGGCTGCCCCCGGCGCTTTCTTCAAGCTTTACGCAGGCGAGGGCGGACTGCGCGTGCCGCTCATCATCGCAGGCGAAGGCGTGGGCCAAGGCAGGGCAGATGCCTTTTCCTTCGTTACCGATTTAACGCCCACACTGCTCGATCTGGCGGGTGTGACGCCTGCCGCGGAAGTTGATGGTGTGCCGGTTCAGGAATTTGCCGGGCGCTCGCTCGCGCCGATTTTGAAGGGCGAGGCGCAAAACGTGCGCGGGCCAGATGAAGCGGTTGGCATCGAGCTTGGCGGCAATGCCGCGCTCTTCCGCGGGGACTATAAACTGACGCGGAATATGCCGCCGCTCGGCGACCGTGTCTGGCGGCTTTACAACATCAAAGCCGATCCGGGCGAGACGAAGGACCTGGCCGCGCAAGAACCGGAGCTCTTTGCGGATATGATGCGCGAATACGAAGCTTATGCCGCCCGTGTCGGTGTGCTGGAAGTGCCGGAAGGCTATGAGCAGATGAAGCGGGTGGCCGCGCTCACCCGCGAAAAGCGGATGGGACGGCTGTTTCCCTGGGCCGGGCTTGCCGTGCTGCTGCTCGCGGGCGCTATCGGCGGCGCGGTCTATTACCGGCGCAGGCGGGCCCGCGGCTGAAAGGGCTAAGCACACCCTTTTGATCCGCTGGTTTTGGCTTTTCTGTCATACTGAACCTCCGGGAAATCTGCGGCATGTGATCGCCGAAGAGAAGAGAGACGAGGAGCAGCGCCATGGCGGAGCGTGTCTTTTTAAAACGGGCTTATGAGGCGCCCGCCAAAAGCGATGGAACGCGGGTGCTGGTGGATCGGCTCTGGCCGCGCGGTATTTCCAAAGAGGCGCTGAAGGCGGACCATTGGCTCAAAGAGGTTGCACCGAGTACGGAGCTTCGCAAGTGGTTTGATCACGATCCGGAAAAATGGGCCGAGATGAAAAAGCGCTACAAGGCCGAACTCGGTAAAGGCGCGCAGAAAGAAGCGCTGGGTGAGCTCAAGGCGCTTGCGAAGGAGGGGCCGCTGACCCTCGTTTATGGCGCCAAGGACGAGCGGTACAATCAGGCTGTCATCCTCAAGGAATTGCTGACCGGCAAAGCCGGCTAATCCTTGTCATTAAAATGCTGCGGTAGAACGACGCAGCCAGGCGGCAAGACCTACCGTGTTCATCTCCCATACACCCTCATTTTGCCATGTTTGTCTGACTTACTCCCTGAACGGATCAAGCTATCTGCTTTGGTTTCTCAGGCTTTCCGGCACATTTGCGGATTGCATATTTCAGGGACCTTTGCCGGTGTTGCGGCGTTCACTGAAGGCTGGCGCCCGGCATGTTGAAACAATTGTTTCAATTTTAACGGAAATTGATGAGGATAAGGCGTGGTTTCTTAAGGCGCTGCCTCTATGCCTGAAAAGGCGAATTCATGGATTGGTCAGGGTGATGCAGACACCGGCATCTTACAACACCCCGGACTATCTGGATGTTCCAGAGAAGCCCTCCAAGCCGTCCCAGATGAGCCGGACACAGGATCCCGCTCACGAGGACGGCGACACGTATTTTCCCGGCCTGATGGCCGGCGGGGTGGTCCTGTGGGGCCTCCTTGTTGCGGGAGGCGCGGGTATCTGGCTCTGGATGGCGGATGCGGAAACGCAGATGGAAGCAGGCTTCGGCTTGGCGGCCACCATTGCCGTGGGTGCCAGCCTGATGGGGCTTTTGTGCTTTATCGCTGCCATGTGGCTGTTCGCCGGGCAGCGTCTGACGAAGACGCGTCTGGCTGCGCTGGAGCGCGATTACAAGGAAGCCTCAAGCGGTCTTGCTGCAACGGAAGAAGCGCTCTCGATGGAAAAGCGCGACCATGAAATGACGTTGCGGGCAGCCCGGCGGCTTGCTATGCGCCATGATGCGCTTTTTCATGTGGCGCCGTACCCTGTGCTGGTGGTCGAGCCGGCGGCGCGCCGCGTGCTCTTTGCCAACCGTCGGGCGGGCGGGCTTTTCGGTCTGACGCCGACGGAGCTTTCCAAGCGGCGGTTTTCCGTCTTCGTGCCGCAGCCGGCCGATTACGAGCGGCTGATGGCGCTTGTCGCCGATGGCGGGGATGCGGAAACAGGCACTGAAATTTCCATGTGCGATGCGGCGGGCCGCAGCTTCCGGGTGCATGTCTATGCGGTGAATATCGATTATGACGGCCAGCAGGCGATCTATCTGATGATGGAGGATCTTGCCGAGAAGCAGCGCCTTGAGCAGGCACTGGAGCGCTCCACGGGCCAAGTTCATGCCCAGCAGGCGGAGCTTTCGCATTTGCGCGAAGAAGTCGGCAGTCAGAAGGACATCATCGACACGCTCGGCAAGCAGGTCCGCGTCCAGTCTTCACCGAAATAACGGGCTTTAATGCCGCTCTATCAGGCGGCGTTTTTCTGCTCGTCCTGCTTCAGGCTGGCATCGAAACGGTAAAGCGTTGAGCAGTAGGGGCAGACGATGTGGTCGTCCGAGCCCATATCCAGATAGACATGGGGATGATCGAAGGGGGCTGAGGCACCCATGCATTCGAATTCCCGCGCGCCGATGCGAATTTCGGCAACACCTTCATCATTGGCGAATTTCGGTACGGAGTGGTCGCTGGCCATGTTCGATCCCGTCTTTGCGTAAGTTCCTGCCCCAAGGCCCCGTGCCGCGCTGCGGCTTCGGTGCGGAGCCTTGCAACGCGTTTCCTGCGAGGCTTGAAACGTGCGTAACCTACCGGCCCGAAGGGCGGCTGCCTAGCCCTAAAACCGGTCCCTCTGCAGGGGCTGCCGAGCGCTGTCCGGGGCGGCTCTGCCTCTGTTACGGTTCGTTACCCTAAAAACGTTGATGGGAGCCGTGACATTCTGTCATACTTCATCCCGGTAATACGCCTCGCAAGAAAGGCGCTGCCGGGTGGAGGACCATAGGGAGGAGAGGCATGGCCGAGGCTGCCAGCCGCGAGCGTTCTGACGCGCTGAAAAACTTTACGCTGTTTTCCTATTCTCTGCCGGCAATTCCCATTTCCGCTCTCGGGCTGCCGCTCGTGGTGCACCTGCCGCCTTTCTATGCAAAGGAAATGGGCCTGGGGCTGGCGCTGGTCGGCTTCCTCTTCATGATCGCCCGGTTCTGGGATGTCTTTACGGACCCCGTGCTCGGCATTCTTTCCGACAAGTTCGAAACGCGCTGGGGACGGCGGCGTCACTGGATCGTGCTCTCCGTGCCGATCCTCATGCTCTCCGCCTATATGATCTTCCTGCCGAGCGGGGAGGTGAACGGCGTCTATCTCATGTTCTGGATGTTTATTCTTTATGTGGGATGGACATTGCTGACGATCTCGCACCTGTCCTGGGGGGCGGAGCTGACGCCGGCTTATTATGAGCGCAGCCGCGTGCACGGGGCGCGTGAGATCGCGCTTATTCTGGGCATGGTCTTCGTGCTCACCCTGCCGGTCTTCGCGCATCTGATTTTCCCCGAAGAGTCCGAACCCCACGCGGTCACGCTGATGGGGCTTTTTATTATCATCATGTTGCCCATTACCGTCGCCGTGGCCGTGTTTGGCGTGAAAGAGCGCAAAACGCCGCCGCCCCAGCATGTGCCCTGGAAGCAGGCCGTCAAACTTCTGGCCACCTCCAAGCCGCTGCAGATCATTCTGGCGGTGGATCTCATTTCCGGTATTTCCGGCGGCATCGTGGCTTCGCTTTTCATCTTCCTGGCAAGCGATGCCTTGAAGCTCGGCAGCGCATCGGATGCGATGCTGCTCGTTTATTTCATTTCCGGCGTGACCTTCATTCCCCTGATCATGGTCTTGTCGCGCAAATTCGGTAAGCACAAGTCCGTTGCCTTTTCGGCGCTTTTCAGCGGCGCGACACTGCCGCTCATTCTGCTCATTCCCGAAGGCAATGTGCCTATGGCCATGGCTTGCTGGATTGCGCTCGGCGTTAATATGGGGGCAGGGCCGTTCCTCTTCCGCTCGATCATGGCCGATGTCGCCGACCATGATGCAGTGCAAAGCGGGCAGCAGCGCACGGGGCTTTTCTATTCGCTCCTCACCATGACGAACAAGGTGGGTCATGCAGTGGCGATCGGCATCGCCTATGCCGCGCTCGACCTGATCGGTTTTCAGGCGGGCGGCGAAAATTCACCGGAAGTCATCGCGGGCCTCAAGGCCGTTTACGTATGGCCGGCCTTTATCATCGCGCTGGCCTGTGCCTATCTCATCTGGCGTTTTCCCATCGACGAAACGAAGCAATTGGAAAACCGCCGTATCCTGGAAGCGCGGGCGCTCGATGTCGCGGAAGCGGCCATCGGATCGCGTACTGCCGCTACCGTCGATCCGCGGCCGACAGGTGCGCCAGCGGATTAACCCCCAACCAACAAGAAAATGAGTTTTGCGGATGAATGAAGGCCGTCTGTCCAACTGGCGTTTGCTTCTCTATGCAGGTCCCGCCGTTCCCATTGCAGCGCTTGGTGTGCCGATCTCGGTGTTTTTGCCGCAGTTCTATGCAGGCGAAATGGGGCTCGGGCTTGCCACGGTCGGCACGATCTTTCTGATCTGCCGCCTTTGGGATGTGGTGACGGACCCGGTCATGGGCTTTCTGTCGGACAAGTATCCCTCCCGCTGGGGGCGGCGGCGGCATTGGATCGCGCTTTCCGTGCCGATCCTCATGCTCTCCGCCTATATGGTCTTCCTGCCATCGAAGCCCGTCACGCCCTATTATCTCGCGGGCTGGATGATCTTTCTTTATATCGGCTGGACGATGCTCACCATTTCCCACATGTCCTGGGGGGCGGAACTCGACCGCGATTATAATGAACGCTCGCGCATTCAAGGTTTCCGTGAAGGGGCGCAGATTGCCGGTGTGCCGATCGTGCTCGTGCTTGTGGCGCTGGTGCAGATTTATCTGAGCACGCCCGACACGGTAGATGCGGACCGGGTGAATTCCATCGGCTGGTTCGTCATCGTGATGCTGCCCATCGCGGTTTTCTTTGCCGTCACCATTACGCCGGAACGCAACATCAAGCTGCCCGGAGTTCTGTCCGTCAAGCAGATGCTGGAGCCGCTCCTGCGCAATGCGCCGCTGCGGCGCGTGACGGCGGCGGATTTCGCCTCCGGCGTTTCCGGCGCCTCGCTCGGCTCGCTCTTCGTTTACATCGTGGAATATGACTGGCGGCTGAAAGAATATATCCCGCTGCTTCTGCTGCTCTATTTCACGGCGGGCGTGCTTTTCGTACCGGTCGTGGTGCGTCTTGCCCGCGCGCTCGGCAAGCACCGGGCGGCGGTGGCGTCGGGCACGTTCAATGCCTGCCTGGTGCCGCTCGTCTTTCTCATTCCCGACGGCAATATCTGGATTGCGGGCGGCATGCTTTTTTTCCTCGGGGTGAATGCCGGGGCGATGAACCTGCTTTACCGCTCGATCATGGCCGATATCGGCGATCTCGACGAAATCGAAACGGGGGAGCGGCGTACGGGGCTTTTCTATTCGCTCCTCACGCTGACGCAGAAAACCGGCGCGGCGATTGCCGTCGGCGTCGTCTTCTGGCTTCTGGCGCTGGTCGGTTTCGACCCGCAAGGGGACAATCCGCCGGAGGTGGTCGACCGCCTTTCTTATATTTTCGTCGGCATTCCGATGCTGGCCAATGCCAGCGTCGCCTTCTTGATGTGGGGCTTTCCCATCGATGAGAAAAAGCAGAAGGAAATGCGCAAGATTCTGGAAGAGCGCTATCTGGAAGAAGTGGAAAGCGCCCAGCGGCCTATTCCGTGATCGGGCCTGTGATCGAAATTCGGCGGCAGCGGCTCAACAGCAACCGCAGCCGCCGATTTCCTGCACGCCGTCCGGGTTGAAAGCGGCGGCGACGGAACGGGCGGAAAACTCCGCGCTCTTGGCAAAACCCTCTTTCGCTTCTGCCTGCATGGCCTGATCACTCAAAAAATCGATGGCGGTCATGGCAAGCGCTTTGGCGCCGTCGATGCAGGCCTTGTCGCCGAGATCCGAGGCCGCCCAGCGAGCGAATTCCGGATTATGGATGACGACATGGGCGGGCGCTGAGGCAATCATGGGATGGATGGAGGGTACGCGGTGGCTGACATTACCCATATCCGTGCTGCCGGCTGAACCGGCGGGCAGTTTTTCCAGCGGAAAGAAATCCCGCCCCAGCATGCGGCTGTTTTCCTCATAGGCCTTGGCGAGCGGCCAGCTCGTTTTCATGTCGAGATAGTCCGCCTTTGCCCAGCGGATCTGGACCCCAGCGCCCGTTGCCATGCCGCCTGCCTCGAAACAGCCGGTGACGCGCTTTTTGAGCGCGGCAAGATCTTCGGCATTGGCCGCGCGCACATAGAAAACCGCCTGGGCTACTTCCGGCACGATATTGGGCGCATCGCCCCCTTTGGTGATGATGCCGTGAATGCGCTCGGTCGGGCGGATGTGCTGGCGCAATTGCGCGATGGCCTGATAGGCGGTGATCAGCGCATCGAGCGCGTTGATCCCGGCATGGGGCATGGCGGAGGCATGGGCGCTCTTGCCGTGATAGGTGACTTCCACTTCCGAAATGCAGATGCAGGGCATGGTGGCAAGGTTGATGCCCGCCGGGTGCACCATCATGGCGGCATCCAGCCCGTCAAAGGCGCCGAACTGGGCCATCAGTTCCTTGCCGCCGCCTTTTTCCTCCGCCGGGGTGCCGAGATAGCGCACGCGGCCGGGCAGGGCGCCGTTCAGCTTGGAAAGGGCGAGCGCCGCGCCAAGGCCGGTCGTGGCGATGATGTTATGGCCGCAGGCATGGCCGATGCCGGGCAGGGCGTCATATTCGGAAAGGATGGCAACTTCCGCCCCGCCGCTGCCGAAGGCGGAAGCGTAGGCGGTTTCAAGGCCGAAGGCCGCCCGCGTCACGGGCAGGCCGTTTTTCTCCAGCGCGCCGGTCAGGGTCTTGGCGGCGTGATGCTCGTGAAAGGCAAGCTCCGGGCGGGCGTGAATGGCATGGCTGATATCGATCAGCTCCCCCGACATGGCGTCGATCATGTCGCAGACTTGCTTTTTCAGCGCTTTCGTATCAGCCATATAAGCCTCCCTTTTCTTTATCCTAGCGGGAGGCGGCAGCTCTTGCCAGCGGCAGCAAAGCAGGCGGTTTCAAGGAGGCGTGATGGAGTATTTTCAGTCGGAGGGCGTGCGGATCGCCTATCGGGACGAGGGGGAAGGCCCGGCCATTGTCCTCGTCCATGGTTTTGCCTCGACGCATCTGGCGAATTGGGTGGAGCCCGGCTGGACGAGCGCGCTGCAGGAAGCCGGCTACCGCACCATCCTTTTCGATCTGCGCGGCCATGGGCGCAGCGGCAAGCTCTATGATCCGGCGGACTACAGTCCGGCGCTCCTTGCCCGCGACCTTGCCGGGCTGATCGAGCATCTGAGCCTCAAACGGCCCCATGTCATGGGTTATTCTCTGGGTGCGATGATCGGCCTGCGCCTCGCCTCGGATGTCCCGCGGCTTTTCGGCTCGCTCATCGCGGGCGGGGTGGGGGCGCGGCTCTTCGAGCCGCCGTCCCATGTCGAGCCTGTCATCGCGGCGATGGAAGCAAGCGATCCGGCCAGTATCACGGACCCGGCGGCGCGGGCGTTCCGGATTTTTGCCGATCACAACAAACAGGACCGTAAGGCGCTGGCTGCGTGTTTTGCGCGGGCGCGGGAGCCTTTCACACGCCAGGAACTTTCCCGCATCGCCGCGCCCGTTCTCGTCATTGCCGGGGAGCGGGACGATCTTGCCGGACCGCCCGGCCCGTTGGCGGACGCCATTCCGGGCGGGCAGGCGCATATCGTGCCCCGGCGCGATCATATGCGCACCGTCGGTGATGCGCAGACGAAACGCGCCGTGCTCGCCTTTCTGGAAAATGTTGCCCGTTCTTAGCGGGCGGCGAGCGGTGCAAAGCCCAGATGCAGCCCGGCATCGGTGATCAGCGTTTCGCCGGTAATGTGCTCGCCCCCTTCATCGGCAAAGAAGATCACCGCTTTGGCGATGTCTTCGGCCATGCCGGCGCGCTGCAGGGGCGTTGTTTCTTCCTGCTGCTTGACGATGCTGTTGAACTGGTTTTCGCCGAACCGGTCCGAGAACCAGCGCGTGCCGATGAAACCGGGACAGACCGCATTCACCCGGATTTCCGGGGCAAGCGAACGGGCAAGCGAGAGCGTCATGGTGTTGAGCGCGCCTTTGGAAGCGGCATAGGCGACGGATGACCCGATGCCGGTGACGCCTGCGATGGAAGAAATGTTCACCACGCGGCCCATGCCCTGTTTTTTCATGGCGGGTGCGCAGGCGCGGATCATCTGATAAGGCCCCACCACATTGATGCGGTAGATGCTGAGGAAATCATCTGCGTCCAGCGCATCGAGTTTCGCGTGATCGGCAAATTGTGTCGTGCCCGCATTGTTGACGAGGACGTCGATGCGGCCCCATTTATCGAGCGCGGCTTTGGCGATGCGCTGGCAGTCTTCGTCATTGCCCACATCGCCCTGGGCGAGAATGGCTTCCGCGCCTTTTGCCTTGCAGGCCTCCACCGTTTCCTTCGCTTCCTTTTCACTCTTCGTATAATTGATGACGAGCTTGGAGCCCCGCTCGGCAAGGCCGATGGCAACGGCGGCGCCGAGCCCCGTTGCGGAGCCTGTGACAATGGAAACGGTATTTTCGAGCGACATGGATTTCTCCCCGGATTTTGACTGTGGTTGGCGGCAGTCTAACGGTAAAAGCGGTGCGGCCCTAGCCCTTGCCGCAGCCGCAATCCTCTCTGGATGTTGCCGCCATCTACGCTAAACTGCGGGCAAAGAGGGGCGGGGTATGAGAAAACGGGTTTCGGCCATTGCGGCCGTCATTGCTGGATGTCTTGTTTCAAGCGGCGGGCTTCAGGCCGCGCCTACCAGCGTTTATTCCGACATCGCGCTTGACAAATGCACGCTATTGGAAGAAGAGCCGGAATTCGGCTCCGCGCTTTGGCGCTGCGATGGCATTGCCGGGTATGACATCTATCTGCGCGAGGGGGATTTGCGGTTCTATATCGCTTTCGGGCGGGACGGGGCGTTTCCCGGCAAGCACGGCCAGACGCTCGCCCCCTTCAACCGCCTTGGCGAGAAGCTGGAATGGCGGCTCGATGAAGAGGGGCAGCCTTTCGCCACCATCGTGCGCTATTTCGTCGATCGCGGCTCTCATCAGGCAGGCATCGATCCTTTACCGGACGGGCAGGTTCTGGTCGTCTCGAAATTCGAGGACGGCGAAAGCTGCCACATGGCCTTCATCGATGCGCTGGAAACGCCGAACGCCAATGCGGTGGCGCGGGAGGTGGCGGATGACCGTTCGGCCCATTTCGTTTGCCGGAGCGATGCGCCCGATCTTGAAGGGGTGGTGGGCGAGGATCTGGGGATCCGCTAGGCGGCCCCCAGAGCTTTCCCCTCAGCCGTTCAGGACCGGCCGTCCTGCACGGAATTCATGAACTCCGTTACCGCTTCTTCCATGTTCAAGCTCGCGCCGATCCCGTGCATGGGACCGGCGGTCAGCCCGCCATCGACGGCGATAGCCTGGCCGGTCACGAATTCGGAGGCATCGGAGGCGAGAAAGAGTGCCGTTTCGGCAATATGCTGGCCGAGCCCCGCTTTCGGAATGGGCTGAATCTTGGCAAGGCGCGGCTTGATGAATTCACCGAACTTATCGGCCACCTGCGAGCCGAGCCCCATGGCCGAGCCGAAGATGGAGGTGGCGATGCCGCCCGGGCAAATAGCGTTGGAGCGAATGTTATGCGGCCCAAGCTCAAGCGCCGCCGTGCGGGCGAGATGCGCGACGGCTGCTTTACAGGCCGAATAAGGCTGCGGGCCGAACCCTGCCTGGAGCCCCGCGACGGAAGCGGTGGAGATGATCGAGCCCGCCCCTTGCACCTTCATCACCGGCACGGCGTATTTATAGCCGAGGAAGACGCCTTTCAACAGCACGCCCACTGTTTCGTCGAACTCGTCCATATCGATCTGGAAAAGCTCGCCGCGCGCGCCGACATAGCCGGCATTGTTGAACATGCAATCGAGCCGCCCGAATTTCTTCACGGTCTCGTTGACGAGATGTTTCATATCCGCTTCGACGGAGACATCCGTATGGATGTAGAGAAAGTCCGGGCCCAGAATTTGGGTCATTTCCTCGCCCAGATGGTCCGTCACATCGGCGGCGACGACCTTCGCACCTTCTTCGAGGAAAAGCTCCACGGTGCTTTTGCCCATGCCGCTTGCGCCGCCCGTCACGATGGCGACTTTGCCTTTCAGCCGACCTGCCATATCAAACTCCCTGTCCGTTGTTTCTTTGTTTGGACGGGACTCTAGCCGGTCTGGCGGCGCTTCTCTAGCGCGATCTCGGAAATAGGAGGCTTACCTGCCGCGGAAGCGGGGGCGGCGTTTTTCCATGAAGGCGGTGCGCCCTTCGGCATAATCCTCGCTGGCAAAGCAGCGCCCGATCAGCCTGTTGCAGAAGACCGCGTCAAAATTACCGGGCGCCTTGCCGATCTCATCGACGATCTGTTTTTCGCTGGCAACGGTCAGCGGTGCATTGTCGGCAATGGAAGCGCAGGTGGTGAGCACATGCTCGCGCAGGTCTTCTTTGGAAAAGAGCTGGTTGATGAGACCCATGGCGAGCGCTTCTTCCGCGCTATAGCGTTTGGCGGTGAAAAAGATTTCCTTCGAGCGGGCCGGGCCCACCAGATTGACGAGACGGCGCGTCTGACCGAGCGGATAGGCAAGGCCGAGGCGCGCGGCGGGAATACCGAAGGTCGAGCCTTCCGCCGCATAGCGCAGATCGCAGGACAGCGCGATGCCGAGCCCGCCGCCGATGCAATAGCCGTCGATCATGGCAATGGTGGGCTTGGTGCAGGCGGCAATGCGCTCGAAAGCGCTTGCCGTCATGTCTTCATATTCCTGCACTTTTTCAGGCGAAGAACGCGTTTCCTCGAACTGAGAAATGTCGGCGCCGGCAACGAAGGCTTTTTCCCCGGCCCCGGTCAGTACGATCACGCGGATGGCGTCATCATTTTCGAAGGTATCCAGAATTTCCGGCACGGCCTGCCACATATCGGTGCTGACCGCATTGTGGCGGAGCGGATTATTGAACACCATCCAGCCGATGGCGCCGTCTTTTTCCGCGATCATACGTTCCGTGCTGCTCGTCATTTCCGTCTCCGCTCCGGGTCACACCATGGCCACCCAGTCCAGACGCGGTTCACGCACCGGCGGGAGAGCCGCCTTCAGGTCGTCCAAGAGCCCGGCTTTGATGTCTTTATAGGCCGGGTCGTCCCAAAGGTTCCGCCATTGATAGGGGTCTTCTTTGAGGTCGTAAAGCTCTCCCTCGGTACCCTCATAGATATTGGTCTTGTTATAGGCGGTGATGATGTAGTGATCGCGGGTGAGTGTGCGGATGGAAACTTCCGTGCCGTCCTTATAGACCGAATCCCATTCGGTGAAGACGCGGTCCCGGTTCTGCCGTTCCGCTTCCTCTTCGTTTTTGGGCAGGGTCTTGCCTTGCATCCAGTCCGGCGTGGGCAGGCCCGCGATCTCGCAGAAGGTGGGCGCCAGATCGATCTGGCCGACCGGGCGGGAAACTTCTCCCGGGGCGATGCCCGCCGATTTTGCCGGCTTCCAGATGAAGGGCAGGCGCATCAGGCTTTCCACATGGTAAGGCCCTTTGAAGAGGAGGCCGTAGTCGCCCTGAAACTCGCCATGATCGGTGGTGAAGATAATGTCGGTATCGTCCGCCCAGCCGCGCTCTTCCAGCTTTGCGAAAACCTTCGCGCAGGCTTCGTCGATCAGCTCGTTTTCGATATGGGTCATGGCGTTGATTTCGCGCACTTGATCCGGCGTCATATCGCGGGCGGCGAATTCCGGCGGCGCTTCGACATTGGTCACGCGCTCGCCTGTCCAATACCACATCCAGTGCTTGGGTTTGCCTTCCAGGATTTCACGCATCTTTTTCTTCGAGCCCGGATAGGCCTCGGGCAGGGCAAGGTCGCGCCAGTCTACCCGGTCCAGCTCGCTTTCCGGCGGGTCCCAGGGATGGTGGGGATCGGGGAAGCTCATCCAGCAGAAAAAATCTTCGTCCGCATCCAGACTGTCGAGCCAGGCCATGGTGCGCTCTGCCACCCAGTCTGTGTGGTAATGCTCGCGGGAGACGGGGTTGTGATGCACCTGGCAAGCACCGGTGTCGCCGCCGCCTGCCGCATTCACTTCGAATTTTTCGTTGAGGTTGCGGTAGAAGCCGCCGATTTTGTCCGGCGCGTTTTTCTTCATCCATTCATTATAATGGAGAATGAGCGGCGTATGGCTTGAAAGCTCCATATGGTCGAAGCCGCGGTGAGGCCCGTATTCGCCGTTGCGCGCCATGCGGTTCTCATAGAATTTCAGATCGAAATCCACGAAAGGCTCGAAATGCGCCTTGCCGATCAGCGCCGTGGCGTAATTGGCGTTCTCTTTCAGATAGGCAGCGACGGAGGGCGCGTCCTCGGGCAGCGGCACGCCGTTCATCCAGACGCCATGGGTGCTGACATATTGGCCGGTCAGCATGGTGGAGCGGGCGGGCATGCAGACGACGGACTGGCCATGGGCGCGGGTGTAGTTGACGCCGCTCTTCGCCAGCGCGTCTATGGCGGGCGTGCGCGCGACCTTGCCGCCATTGCAGCCCAGTGCGTCGAAACGCATCTGGTCGGTCGTGATGAAAAGAATTTTGCGGCCCATCTTGTCCTCCCGAAGTCCCGAATTCCGCCGGGGAGACTAGCTCTTCGGGTGCTCTCTGGGGACTGCCCGAATTGGGCAGTCAGTCCTTCAGAAAGGCGATGATCTCTTTAAAAGCGCGGCGGTCCTGCAGCAGGAAAAGATGTCCGCCTTCGAACATTTCCAGTTTCGCGCCTGCAATCCGGCTGTGCAGCTTTTCCTGGGTTTCGGGCAGGGCGATGCCGTCATATTTGCCGCCGCAAATAAGCGTCGGGGCTTTGATGGCGCCGAGCCGGTCCCAGGTGTCATGGGCGGCGCGTGCTTCAAGCTGGGCAAGCGCGCCCTCGCTATGGCCGGGCTCGCTTGCATAAGGATCGTCGGCGGCCATGCGCACGAGCTCTTCATAATGTTCGGGATGGGCCTTTGCCCAATCGTCGCCGTGACGGGTGTCGGAAATCGGGATCATGTGCCGGGCGCGTTCTTCTCCGTTCATATGGGTAAGTGTGTGGAGAGGGTAGGAGGCGCCGCCGTTTCCGCCCGGCGAGGTGCAGGCAAGGACGAGCTTGTCCACTTTTTCTGGAAAACGGATGGCAAGTTCCTGCGCCACCATGCCGCCAAAGGAAACACCCATGACATGCGCGCGTTCCCAGCCCGCCGCTTCCATCAGCGCGGCAGCATCTTCGGCATAATCTTTCATCGTGTAGGGCGCGCGCTGCGATGCCTGCGGTTTCCCGCTCTGGCCGAGGCCGCGCTGGTCGTAGGAAAGGGTGGTGAAGGCTTTGGGCAAGGGACCGTCGAAAAGGTTCGGCTTTTTGCGCAAATCGCCTCCCGTGCCGGAGATGAAGAGGAGGGGCGGTCCTTCGCCCTGCCATTCGGCATAGAGCCGAATCGTTTCAAGGGATACGAAACCAGCCGGTGCAATCGTCATGAAACCTCCCGAAATGCGCGCTTTTCCGCCCGCTTTTGGGGCAAGCTTAGCACAGGTGCGCCGGGGAGCATTCACGTCCCGTTGACCACGCTGCCCAGTTGAATTCGCATAAGGGCTGGCCTATGTGATAGTCTGGTTTGACGTAGAGGCCGCGCGCGGCCACTTGAAGAGAGGGACGGCCATGTCCAGACCTATCGAGCAGGTCGAGAGCTGCGATCCGATTTGGCAGCGCCTTCAGGAAGAAGCCCGCGAAATGGCGGCCAGCGAACCGGTGCTGGCGAGTTACATTTACGGCACCGTGCTCAACCACGATTCCTTCGATGAAATGTTGTCCTTCCATGTGGCGCGGAAACTTTCCAGCGAGGAAGTCTCGGCCATGGTGCTGCGGGAAGTCTTCGAGGATGTGTTGAAGGCTAACCCGGACATTGCGGCGGCCTGCCGGGCGGATATGTCGGCGGTCTTCGACCGGGACCCGGCCTGCCATGCCTATATCCAGCCGCTCTTGTTCTTCAAAGGCTTCAATGCCATTCAGGCGCACCGTTTCGCTCATGAGCTTTGGACGGGCGGGCGCAAGGCCATGGCGCTTTTCATTCAAAGCCGGGTGTCGGAACTTTTCGCGGTGGATATTCACCCCGCCGCCCGCTTCGGGCGCGGCATCATGATGGACCATGCGACGGGCGTCGTGATCGGTGAGACCGCTGTCGTCGGCGATGATGTTTCCATGCTGCACGGGGTCAATCTCGGCGGCACGGGGAAAGAATCCGGCGACCGCCACCCCAAGGTCGGTAACGGTGTGCTGCTCGGCGCGGATGCGAAAATTCTCGGCAACCTGACGATCGGCGACTGCGCGCGTGTCGGTGCAGGGAGTGTCGTGCTGCAGGACGTGCCGGCCAATTGCACGGTGGCGGGCATCCCGGCCAAGGTCGTCGGCTGTGCGGGCTGCGAGCGGCCGTCGCGGGCGATGGATCATGTGATCCGCGAGGAAGACAAGCCGAAAGAAAAATAGGCGTGGGCTGAAAGAGCGGGTGGCTTAAGGCAGCCTGTCTTTCATCGCATAAAAGAGCATGCCGGCGACAAGACCCGGGTAGCGCAGCAACGTGCCGCCCGGGAATTTTTGTGTCTTCATGCTGGCCAGAAGGTCGAAGCGCTCCGCCGTGCCGCTTACGGTTTCGGCAATCAGCTTGCCGGCAAGTGTTGCCACATTGATGCCCTGGCCGGAATAGCCATGGGCAAAAATCCGGTTGGGCGCGAGGCGGCCGAATTGCGGCATACGGCTCAAGGTGATGGCCAGCGTGCCGCCCCAGGCATAATCGATGCGCACGTCTTTGAGCTGCGGGAAGACGCGCAGCATGGGCTTGCGCACGAAAGCGGCAATGTCTTTGGGGAAGTTCGGCGAGTAGTTTTCCCCGCCGCCGAAAAGCAGCCGCCCGTCCGGGGAGAGGCGGTAATAGTCGATCACGAATTTCGTATCCGCCACGGCGACATTGTCGCGGATCAGCGCCTTTGCCCCTTCGGCGCCGAGCGGCTCCGTTGCGATGATGAAATTGTTGATCGGCATGATGTAGCCGTTCACCCGGCTTTCCAGTTTGCCGAGATAGCCGTTGCAGGCGATGACGACATGGGAAGCTTTCACTGTGCCATGGGCGGTGCGGATGTGGGCCGGATCGCTCTCGCTGATGTCGAGCACGCGGCTGTCTTCAAAAATCCGCGCGCCCTTTTCCTTTGCTGCTTCAGCCATGCCCAAAGCGAAATTCAGGGGGTGAAGGTGGGCCGCGCCTTCATCGAGCGCGCCGCCCCAATAGCGCGGGCTTGCCACCATTTCGCGCATTTCCTCGCGCGGCACATAGCGCAGCTTTCCATAGCCGTAAGCCTCGCGCATATGCGCGGCTTCTTCTTCGAGAGCTGCGGCATCCCTGCGCTTCCAGGCAGCATGCAAAATGCCGGGCGTCAGATCGCAGTCGATCTTGTAGCGCTCGATGATGGATTTGACGGTGCTGACGGAATCTTTTGCCAGATCCCAGAGAAGGTGGGCCGTCTCCTTGCCGTAGCGCGCTTCAAGCTCGCTTTGATCCTTGCGCAAGGTGGTGCCGAGCTGGCCGCCATTGCGCCCCGACGCGCCCCAGCCGATGCGCTCGGCTTCAAGGACGACGGGCTTATATCCTTTTTCTGCAAGGTGCAGCGCGGCGGAAAGGCCGGTATAGCCCGCCCCGATGATGCAGACATCGCAGGTGATGTCCTCTTCAAGGCGGGTAAGCGCCGGCACGCCTTTGGCCGTTGCCGCATAATAGGAATTGGGATAGGTGCTGCTCATGGGCAAATGATAAACGCGCCGGTGGGTCTCAGGCCAGCGCGCCGGAGGGAGCGGCTGCCGCTCAGCTTATCATTTTAAACGTCAGCGCCTTGTTGCTGTCCGAAAAAGTCTCGTTCAGGTCCATGCAGGCTTCCCAGGGGGCGCTGTCGCGGGTGTCTTCCAGTTCCTCTTCGCTCACCCATTCGGTCAGAAAAGTCACGGTCTTGCCGTCCGTGCCTTCCAGAATGCGTGCGTCCAGAAAGCCCTTGGGCGGCGAGCGGTCGAGCTCGCGCTCCTTATAGGCTTTGAGCTGCTGCACGATCGTATCCGGGTCCGATGCTTCATAGGTGATGAGATAGGCGATCGCCATGGGGCACTCCCTGATTTTACCGTTTTGCCTGCCGCGCGCCGCTGCCAGGCGCGGACCAATGTTTGCGCAAGCCTATAGCATGGGCGGGCGTCTCTGTCCTCTTTGAAGCGCTCTAGGGTGCGGCGTTTAAGGGCTGGCCATTGCCTCTTTGCGGCGGCAAGATGCCGCAAAACAACACGCGATAACGGGGAGCTTCCTATGGGACGGTTGAGCGGCAAGGTCGCCATTGTGACGGGCGCGGCAAAAGGCATCGGCGCGGCAACGGCTGAACTTCTGGCCAGCGAAGGCGCCAAAGTCATGTGCACGGATGTGGACGAGGCGGCAGGCCAGGCGCTTGCCGACAAAATCCAGAATGCCGGTCACCTTGCTTCTTTCATGACCCATGATGTGACGAGCGAAGAGGCTTGGGAAAAAGTGACCACCGAGACGGTGCGCGCCTTCGGCGGGCTGCATGTGCTCGTCAACAATGCGGGCATTGCGCCGGAAGGCCATCCCATCGAAGACATGCCGCTTGAAAGCTGGCGGCGCACGCTTGCCGTCGATCTCGATAGCGTCTTTCTCGGCTGTAAATACGCGATCCGCGCCATGAAGAATTCCGGCGGCGGCTCGATCATCAATATTTCCTCGATCATGGGCCTTGTCGGCACGCCGCGCTCATCCGATTACAACGCCGCGAAGGGCGGGGTGCGGCTGCTCACCAAAGTCGCCGCGCTGGAATGCGCGGAGGCGGGCTACAATATCCGCGTCAATTCCGTGCATCCGGGCTATATCGATACCCCGCTCGTGCGCGGCGTGGTAGAGCGCTCGGAAGAGGCAAGCCCCAATGAGATGCTGGGGCTGCTTTCGATGCTGCATCCCATCGGCCGGCTCGGCACGGCGATGGAAATCGGCAAGGCGATCCTCTTCCTCGCCTCGGACGAGTCTTCTTTCGTCACGGGCTCGGAGCTTGTCGTCGATGGCGGTTATACGGCCCGCTAAGCCGAGCCGTCTCAGCGCAGAAAATTTGCAGCGGCGTTTTTCAGCAGCGTTTCGGCATCACTTGCAATCTTCCGGGTAATCTCTTCGGCAGGCCGGCTTTGGGTCACCAGATCTACGGCCTCGCCGATGATGATGGCGGCGGTGTTGAAATCACCTTTGGCGGCAGCTTCCGCGTAGCGCGCGCCTTCTTCGGCGGCGTGCTGTTGCAGCGCCTGTGTGTTACCTATCCATTTTTCCGAGAAGCTGTTTTTCAGGGTCCGCATTGTCCATTCGCGCGGCCAGTCGATGCCGCGGGCAATGTCGAAAACGGAGCTGCGCTGCGTGTCATCGCCGCTCGCGCTAAGCGCTTGCTCTTTTGCCTTGGCGTGGGAGAGTGCTTCGGGCGCCGCATAAAAGGCGCTGCCGCAGACGGCGCCGCAGGCCCCCAGCATTAAGGCGGCGGCAAGTCCGCGCCCGTCGCCAATGCCGCCCGCCGCAATGACGGGCACGTCCACGGCGTCGGCAATCGCGGGCACGAGCGGAAAGGTGGCGCGCTTTGCGCCATGCCCGCCCGCTTCCGTTCCCTGCGCGACGATGAAATCCGCCCCGGCCTTAGCGGCGCGTTTTGCCTGAGCCAGCGTTTGCACCTGGGCAATGAGCGGGATGCCGCGCTCTTTCACTTGCGGCGCAAAAGGTTCGATCTCCCCGAAGGACAGGAAGATGGCTTTCGGCGCATGGTCGAGCGCGAGGGGGAGGAGGTGCGGTTTCTGCGCCAGCACCCAGGTGATGAAGCCGGCGCCGATTTTTTCATTGCCGGCTTTTGCTAGTTCCCCGCGCAGCCAGTCTTCTTCCATATAGCCCGTGCCGATAAACCCGAGCCCGCCCGCCCGGCTGACGGCGGCGGCGAGTTCCCCGCCGCTTACCCCGGCCATCGGGGCAAGCAATATGGGAATGTCGATGCCGAGCTTTTCAGTAAGCGCGCTGACAAGGGCCATGGGTTTATCCTTTTAAGAGGAAGTGAGGGTCTTGCGGTATTCTTCCACCGGCAGGCCGCCGATGCCCCAATCTTCCATGTCCACTTCATTGATGACGACGACCGTCGTTGCCGGGTTCTTGTTCAGCACTTTGACGAGCAGATCCGTCGTGCCTTTGATCAGTTCTGCTTTCTGCTCGGGGGTCACGCCTTCGCGGGTGATTTTGATATTCACATAGGGCATGGGTGTTCCTCTCTTCAAGCTTCTGCCGTTTCCGGCAGGATATCGTAATGGAAAATCTTCGAGATGATCTGCCATTTCCCGTCCGTGCGGATCAATGTCAGAAAATCGGTGAAATATTTGGGGCCGATTGCGCATTTCACATGCGCAAAGGCGGTGTAAGGACCGGCAAATTCGATAGCTTCGATACTGTCGCGCCGCAGCTCGCCCCGGCTTGCAGGTGATGGGCGTTTTGCGACGATGGGCAGATATTCGTCCATCCGCAAGTAAAGAAGAGGGGCTTCGGTGGCGCAGGCATAATGCGCCTTCGTATGAAAAATACCGGCCAGCTTTTCCGCGTCGCTGTAATAAAGACCGTCGAAATAATCCTGCAGCGTCTGAACGACGTCGCCAAAGGCTGCCGTGGCATGCGCGGGATGCATGGGATGCCTCTTTATCAAAGGAGGGGGAATGGCTGGCCGGTTTGCGCCGGCCAGCCGCTCGGTTCTTGCTCAAGCGGCAAGAAGACCTTCCGCCTTCAGCGCTTCCTGCACGGCGGGCAGTGCCGAAACGCGGCTCATATAGCCTGCAATATGCGGCCATTTGCCGAGGTCGAGACCGATAAAGTTGCTCCAATTGGTCACGACGAAGAAATAGCTGTCGGCGACGGTGAAGGTGCCGCCCGTCAGATAGGCGCGGCCATCGCTCAGCACCGTCTCGAAATAATTCAGTTTCTTTTCGATATTGGCGAGCGCGGCGGGCTTGGCGTCATCGGAAATCGGCGTCGCGCCGAAGAAGGGGCCGTAAGCCTTGTGAAGTTCGGAGGCGACATAGTTCAAGTGTTCTTGAACGCGCAGCCGCTCCAGCGTACCGGGCTGCGGGGCAAGGCCGCTTTCCGGCTTCTGATCGCCGATGAACTGCAGAACGGCGGGAGCTTCGGTCAGGACTTCGCCGCCCGCGATTTCCAGCGCCGGGACATACCCTTTCGGTGTTACGGCGAGATAATCCGCGCCGCTTTCCGTGGTCTTCTTCTGGGTGTCCACTTTTTCCAGGGTGAAGTCGAGCCCTGCCATCCGCAGAGCGATATGGGGGGCGAGCGAACAAGCGCCGGGTTTGTAGTAGAGCTTCATCTTGTGTCCCTTGCATTGGGGTGGCTGATGCGCTCCTAGCTAGGCAGTGGGCTTTCTGTTGTAAATGTACTATCCTTTGGAAACCTGCAGAATTGAGTTTCCATCCGGTAACCCGTCTGCGGCGATCTCTTTGTCAGGCAACCCGGTGGAAACGCGCCATGCCCCTGAAAATCCGCAAAAACAAAAGCCCTCAGCCGCCTGAAGCCTGTCCGCTTACGGAATGCATGTCGATTATCGGCGGTGCCTGGACGGTGAACGTCATCTGGAGTCTGCGCGCTGGCCCGCGCCGGTTCAGCGAGCTTAGGCTCGACATTCCCCCCGTCTCGCCGAAAGTGCTCACCACCAGGCTGCGCGAGCTTGAAACGCGCGGCGTTGTGCGGCGTGACGTGAAGCCGACTTCGCCTCCTTCCGTCGAATATGAACTGACGGAGCTCGGCGCCGAGCTTGTGCCGGCGATCGAGGCGATTGTCGATGTCGGCCACAAGCTGAAGCAGAGGGCGTGAAGCGATTCGCCCTTGGATATCGCCCGCACCGCTTGTGTGCTGCGCATTGTGCGAAGGTGCGGCGGGCGGGAGTAAAAATGCTCAAGCAAAGGTGGGGAGAGCAGGTTTCTGCGCCGTTCTATGCTCACGCCTCGGTGATGAACCGCAACGGATGGTTGTTCCGGTTGCGTCAATATGGTCTTCTTTGGCGCCGGTTAATGCTGCCGCTCCCAAAGGTTGCATCGGCAGCGCAGGCTCGTTAGAACCTGCGCCTTGCCTTTGAATGGCAGGTGTTTCCATTTGTTTCAGTGAGTTGGGGATCGTTTTGGACAAGCAAGAAGTTAAGCGTCTCGAAAAATATCTGCGCGATACATTCCGCCTGGACACGATCCATGTGTCGGCTCGCCCGCAGAAATCCGACTCTGTGGAAGTGCATATCGGCGATGAATTTATCGGCGTGATCTTTCGCGACGAAGACGAAGGCGAAGTTTCCTACGCCTTCCAGATGGCGATCCTCGACATCGATCTGCCCGAAAATATCTAAGTCCGCACCCGCCTTAAGAAGCGGGGGCTGCTTTGCCGGGTTTTTCGGAAAAGCTGTCCACCAGCGTTTGGATGTTTCTGTCGATCGCCGCCCAGTTTTTCAGCCGCGTGCGCTTATACCGGTATGTCAGCACGAGCCCGTTCGGCAGCACTTTCGTGCGTGAGCAGGACGGGCTGAAAATCACCGGTGTTTCGCGGAAGCAGAGCAGGAGCAGCATTTCTCCCTGATCATCCGTGGCGAGGAAAAGGTCCTGGTCGCGGTAGCCCGAGCCTTCGGCAAAGGCGTAATGCTCCAGCCCGTTCATCACTTCGTCGGGCTCTTCTCCTGAAAAATAGCGGCTATAGACGGCGGCAAAGCGCTGGTCTTCAGGCAGTGTCATGTCGCCGGCTTTCAGGCTGAAAAGGACGACGCGGGAATTCGGGCTGTTATCCTCGAAAAGCGCGCGCTCTTCCGGGCTGAAGGGCGTGAGATCCGGCAGGAGGGCGTGAAGGGCGAGCTCTTCCTGCTCGCCGCCGCGCTGGGCGGGGTAACGGGTGAAATTCGAGGGCACATAGAGCGTCTTGCCGCCCACCGTCACTTCGGCGATTTCCTCACTCGCCGTCGCCTTGGGGCTGAGACCCAGGATCTCGTTCGCCGAGGGGCCGAAGTAATAATAGAGAAAGACGGCCGAGAGGCCGAGAATGGCCAGGGCCACAATAGCGGGAATGAGCCAAGCAGGGCGTTCCTTTACGGCTGCATCCATTTGACCACTCGCTTCCTTGTCCTCGTCCGGCCCATGGCTGGACGTTTCGGTTTGCCCCAGGCGGGCGCATCTTAGCGGCCCCTTGGGGGGACTTGAAGGGAGGCGGGCGTTTCCTTTTGAGACAGATCGGCCCCACCAGCCCATTTTTGCGCACAGAACGGCACAGAACCGCCGGTTCGCGCCTTGGCGCGCCGCGGCTGCCCTATGCCGGGCTTTTCCTATAACTGCCTGATTTTTCTTAATTTTTCGTCGCCAGACATGCCCTAGCGGCAAAAACCGCCATTGGGCTGCGCTCTGGTACGGGGCTTGCGCAAGCGGGGGCATGGTTACGTTCGTTCTCAAAGTGATGATGTTGCTGGGTTACGTCGCTTATGCCGGCGGTCCCACGGATGCCGTTTTGGTCTGGTCTGGCGCCAGCGCGGCCCCCGTCAGCCCCTGCATCACCGAACCTGCGCGCTGTGCCATGGCCAAGGCAGAAGTACTGCCGCTTGACGGCCATGTTCCGGCCCCGCCAGGCGCCGATCTGGCGCTCCTGGAAGAGGGCAATGCGCTGCGCCCGGCCCTGGCCGACGAGTTTGCGGTTAAGGACCAGGGTCAAGACCGGGATCTGGCCCAAGGCGGTCCGCTCTTTGAGAACGGCATTGAAGATGAGGCAAAGCCGTAAGGCGCTGGCCGCGGGGCGGCCATGGGAGCAGGGATTATGCACGAGTTGATGGTTTTCTTTTTGACGCTGATCACAGGGTATGTGGCCGCCGGGCTGACAGGCAGCTTCTACCGTCTGGTGACGAACAAGCCCGCCAGCTTTCAGATGTGGCAGGAAACGACCGCCGGACTGGTTATGGGGGTTTGCACGCTGGTCTTTGCCGGGCCAACGGTCATTCTGCGCAATGCAGTGCGCGCCCAGGTAATTGAAAACCGCCCGCCTTTCTGGCTCCTTCTGAGCACGCTCATCGCCTCGTTTTGGAGCTTCCTTGTCGGGATCTTCATTCTCTCCCTGGTGCTCGCTTAAGAAATAAGGCCGGGGCGGGGCTGTTTTCCCCTGCGTCCGCCCCTATATAGCTCCTATATAGGTTAAGGAGCATGGCGGCATTCGCAAGCCTTTGGTAAACATACCGAATTTCGCTACTTGACTATTTGTCAGTTAGTTCCTATCTATAACCTGTGCGGCGCAGCAAAGATGCTGCATTGCGATACATTGCACCGCAAAACAAAGATAGGACGCCCCCCATGCGCTCGACACTTTGGAATATCGTTTCGGTTACCGCGATCGTGCTGATTGCGGCCGGTTTTGAATTCGGCCTTCTGGCTGCCCGTGATGCGTTCTTCGGCGCCTTTGCCGTGCTCGCGATCTATACCGGCTATCAGCTGATGGCTTTCGAGAACCAGCCGCTTGGCAATGCCATTGCCGCGCTTTTCACGAAGCCGGAAGGCAGCGCGAAGACCGGGTATCTTTCCTTCGTGGCTTCCGCCGCGCTGGGCACGGTCATTGTCGTTCAGACGCTGACCTATCTCTAATCGAAGGTTTTCGCTTCTTCTGAAGCGTGGCCAGTAGTGGGGACAGCTCCCGGTATCCGCCGGTGGAGCCCTCTGAAAAGAGGTGGTCCCGAACTGACAAAAGCCCGCAGCATTTTCGTGCTGCGGGCTTTTCGTTTTAAGTGGATTTGCCGTCAGGCTTCGCGAGTGTAAACGCGCCGGCGCCTCAGGCGGCGCACGCCGCGCCGCATTCCCATGCCGCCGAGCCAGGTGGCGATGCCCGCGACGATGGCCCAGGCCCAGGAAAGCAGCCAGAGCACGAAGTTCGCCAATGTCTTGAAGGCACGCAGGCTCGTCTTGCCGGTCAGCTCGATAATGCCGCGTGTCTTCGGCCCGAGCGTTTTGCTCATGCGGGTGATGCGGGCAAGGTCGCCGCTGTTTTCCACATAGCGCATCAGGCGGATGGTTTCGGCAGGTCCTGCCGCGCGCTGCAGCGCGCCGACATCGCTGAGAACGGGCGTCAGCTTGGCGAAGGAAACATTGTCCGCATAATCGCCGACCGCGCGGCGCGTGGCGGAAAGGTCGCCAAGGCTCGTCGTTTGCAGCGTTTCCTTCAGCTTCTTGAAATTGACGGCTTCGGAAAGGAGCCGGCGCAGCTCGCTGGCAAAGCTTGCCGTGAGCGTGCCGGCTTTCTTGGCAACTTTGAGAAGCGAAAGGCCGGCCTGCGTCGGCAAAGCCGCGCCGCCGGAGCCGACGGTTGCCGCCGTTGCGGCCACACCCGCCACGGAAAGGCCGAGCACGAGCGTCGAGTAATCCTCGCCGCGCACCATCTTTTCACCTTCCCCGGCGATGTCGCGTACATCCCCGATGACGGTGAGGTCTGAGGTGAGCGCGCCCATGAAGCTTGCCGTATCGCTGCCGCGCCCATAGACGAAGCCTTCGAAGAAAGAGCCGCCGGTGCGGCGGATATTGTTTGTCAGCGAATTGGCGTCGTCGAGTGCCGCGCGCGTTTCATCCGAAAGGGGAATGGAAGCGTAATCTGCTATTTCCGCATAAAGCTGCGCATCCGCGTAATCGTCTTCTTCAAGCGCTTTGGCAATGCGAGCTTCAAGCTCTTGCGGGCTCACCGTGGCGCGCAACTCGGCCTGAATAAGCGGGCCTGCCGGGATCCAGTCTTCTTCGACATAAGGATCGAGCCAGCCTTGCTGATAAGCAAAGAAGAATGCCGCGGGCAAGCCGATGAAAAGCAGAACAACCGTATTGAAGAGCCGCATGGAACCCCCGTTTCCCTTTGGCCAGGCGCAAATGCCGACGGGCACGCGCAAGCAGGCATATAGAGTGCTTGAGCGTTCCGTCTGATGCAACCGGCATGGTTAATGCGCGGGGCTAGCCCACCTTGCCGCCGCCTTTGCGGGTAATGACGACAACAGAGGGGCGGGGCGGTATGGCCGGGTCGAAATCCGGCCAGCGCGTTGCCGGGTCCGTATAAGTCGAGGGGCGGCCATGGGCAGCGTAATCCTCCGCGCCGTCGGCGCCCGGATGCTGCACGGCAAGGAAAAGCGCTTCGCCGTCTGCGGTAAAGCGCGGCCCGCACATTTCAGCGCCCACGGGGACGCGGAAGAACATGCGCCCGAGCCCGCGCGTCTCGCCCTCCGTGCCGAGCGCCCAAAGCCCGTCGGCGCTGCCGGAGGCTTTCGGCCAGCCTTTGCCCTGATCGGTCGCAACCCAGAGGCGGCCTTGCGGATCGACTTCCAAATTGTCGGGGCAGGCGAACCAGCCATTGGCGCTGGTCTTTTCGTTGAAAGCGGCACCTGTCGCAGGGTCCGCGGGATTGCCGGCTTTTACCAGCAAGTCCCACTTGAATTTGCGCGCGCTGTGATCGCCGCTCTCCGGCGTGATTTCGACGATCTGGCCCCAGATATTATTGGCGCGCGGATTAACGGCGTCGGTCGCGTCTTCTCCGCGTTTGGAATTGTTGGTGAGCGCGGCATAGACGCGGCCCGTCTTTGGATTGGGCTGCACGTCTTCGGGCCGGTCGAGCGGTGTTGCGCCCAGAATGTCGGCGGCGCGGCGCGTTTCGATCAAGACATCTGCCTGGCTTTCAAACCCGTTTGCAGCATCAAGGCCGTTCTCACCGAAAACAAGCGGCAGCCATTCGCCGCTGCCGTCTTCTGAAAAGCGGGCGGCGTAAAGCGTGCCGTCACTCAGCACGTTCATATTCGCCAATCGGTTGCCGGGGTCGACTTTGGCCGCGCTGACGAATTTATAAAGATATTCGAAGCGCTGATCGTCGCCGGAATAGATGACGACGCGGCCATCTTCCGCGAGAACGGTTTCGCAGCCTTCATGTTTGAAGCGGCCAAGGGCGGTGTGTTTAACCGGCGTGGAAGCAGGATCGTAAGGATCGACTTCGACGACCCAGCCGAAGCGGTTCGCCTCGTTCGGCTCCTTGTTGATGTCGAAACGCTCATCGGCAATGAACCAGGGATAAAAGCCGCCCGGTATGCCGACGCGTTCGTAATTGCGTTTTTCGGGATGGCCGTCCAGATTGCCCGCGAAATAGCCGTGAAAGTTTTCCTCGGCCATCAGATAGGTGCCCCAGGGCGTCATGCCGCCGGCGCAATTGTTGAATGTGCCGGTGACTTTGCGCCCGCTCGGGTCGGCGGAGGTCTGCAGGCGCGCATGGCCTGCGGCAGGGCCGTCCAGCACCATTTCCGTTTCAAGCGCGCTGATGCGGCGGTTGAAAGGGCTGTCCGTAACGGACACCCATTTGCCGTCCGTCTTTTTCACTTCGACAATGGTGCCGCCATGGGCTGCCATGGAAATGCGTGCCATGTCCGGCGTATAGGCAAGGCGCGGGTCGGTGGCTTCGCTGAGCGCGCGGTGCATCAGCGGATCGTTCGTGAATTCGTGATTGACGCAAAGCAGCGCATGCGGGCTTTCTTCATCGCCGAAGGGCAGCGGGGTGAGGCCCAGAAAATCGTTATTGTAGCCGAACTGTTTGAGCTGCGTGGCCGCGCTCTGATTTTCCGGATCGAAAGGCGGAGAATCGGTAAAGAGCGGGTCGCCCCAGCGCAAAAGAATATCCGCGTCATGGCCCGGCGTGACGTGATGGGTTTCATCGACGCCGTGGGCAATCTCGTCGAAATCGAAACCGGGAATGCCCGTTTCTTCTTCCCCGCTGCAGGCGGTAAGCGCGCCTGAGACACCGAGCGCCAGCACCGCGCTCGACGTGCCTTGCAGGAAAGACCGGCGGCTGAAGCGCGCGGCGGCAATATCGCGAAAGGCGTGCGCCATGGGGCGCGGAACGGGCCGGTCCTCACTGCGTTCATATTTTTCCAAGGCAAGAAAGTTTTTGTCGCTGGCGGGGGTGCGGGAAGTATCGCTCATGACCTCGGTCTTGCCTCTCAAATCTGATGTGTGCGTTTCCCTCATCCTATGGCGGAGAGACGGCAAATCCATGACAGATTTGTCTTTTCCATGGCATAGTCCCGCCAGCTCGAGACCTAAGAACGGTAAAGCCCGGCGCGCGTCGCGCGGCTTTTCAAGGAGGCATTCATGGCGATTTACAAGCTGGGAGACGTCACCCCCATCCTGCCCGGAGAGGGACAGTATTGGGTTGCGCCCGATGCGCAGGTGATGGGCAATATCGAATTGAAACATCAGGCCAGCGTCTGGTTCGGCGCGGTGCTGCGCGGGGACAATGAGCGCATCACCATCGGCGAGAATTCCAACGTGCAGGACGCCTCGGTGCTGCACACGGATATGGGCTATCCGCTGACGCTCGGCAAAAACGTCACGATCGGCCACAAGGTGATGCTGCATGGCTGCACGATCGGCGACAATTCGCTTATCGGCATCGGCTCGATCATTTTGAATGGCGCGAAAATCGGGAAGAACTGCCTGATCGGCGCGAACTCGCTGATCACTGAGAATAAGGAAATTCCGGACAATTCCGTCGTCATGGGCTCGCCCGGCAAGATCGTGCGGCAATTGTCCGAAGAAGAAGGCGGCGCGCTGAAACTTTCCGCCGATCATTATGTGGAAAACTGGAAGCGCTATGCGGCGGGGCTGAAGCCGGTCGGCTGACCGGTTAACCGGTTTTTCCATCGTCCGGCATATGATGGGCGGTGGAAGCGGACCGGCCTTGTTGTGCCGGCCTGAAAGTGACGAGTTGGGGAGTGGGGACGTGCGAGCTTGTGGCCGTGATTTCGCCTGGCGGGGGCGCTGGGGGCGGATTCTGACCTGTCTCATTCTCCCGTTTTTGGCGTTGATTTCCGCCGAAGCCGAGGCGCGTTCCTTTAGCGGTAGCTATACGGGCCTGGCCGGGGCCGAAGGCTACCGGCTCACGGTGACGGAAGCCGAAGCGCGCATCGCAGGCCAATTGCGCCCGCCCGGCCAATCGGCTTTCGCATTGAACGGGCATCGAACCGGCGCCGCCGCACAGGGGCTTTTGAAGCGCGGCGCAGAGACTTTCTATTTTCATATGGAAGAGCGCCCGCTCGGGCTGCAGTTTCTGCTCATTCCCGCAGGCCCCGAAGGTGAGCCCGATATTGCCGAAGCTACCGAGATGTCGTTCCTGAAAGAGGGGCTGCGTCTGCCGGAGGCGCCGGAGGAAAAACCGGAAGACGAAAAAGTGCCGGCGCCCGTCACCTCCCAGCCATTGCCGGGGGATATTGTGGGGTTTCTGGAAGCCTTCCGCCGTCTTGAACCGGATGAACTTGCGCAAGTCTATGGCGATCTCTCGGGAAGTGAGCGCGATCTGGTGCAGCTTTTCGATCATGTGGCCGCCGAGCTTTTGTGGCGCATTTGTGCGGGCACGCCGCCGCATGACACATTCTCCGCGCGCCAAATGGAAGCGCTTCTGGAGCGCCAGCAGATCGGCTGCGAAGACTACCTTGTCCTGGTGGGCAAGGTGCGCGATGCGGGGCTGATCGATGAGTTCGTGCGCAAGGTCAATTTCCAGCTCGATATCTTGCGGGAGACGGTGCGCTGCGACAGGGGCGAGGAGGCCGGCCCGCGCTGCATCGATATCGGCGCCATGCGCGCGCCGCTGATCGCCCGCTGGCGGCCCGCCAAATCCATCATGCAGCGCCTTGCAGGCGATGCGGCTCCAATGCGCAGTGAGGGAAGAGAGCCGATTGCTGCGCAGTCCGTTGTCCTGCCGCAGGAAAACCCGGCCCGTGAGGCGGAAGAAGACGCAGCGTTGCTGCCACTGGCCCGGCCCGGCGCGGAAGAGGCGGAGCCGGCACCTGCACCGCTGCCGCTAACGGCGGGCGGGCTCAGGCTGCCATTGGCGCGCCCTTGAGGTTGCTGCAAAAATAAAAGAGATCAGGTCGGCTTGCGCCAGACGCGGCGGACTTTCGCGTCCATCTCCGGCCCGAAATTGAACCAGGCGATCCGGTCCGAGGTGGCATCGGAAATGAAGAGCTGGTCGGAGCGGCCGATATGCTGGCTGAGCTGATTGAGCAGACCTGGTGCAGAGGTTTTGGCACTCAGCACCCAGGCATTGCTCGCAATCTTCATGGCGGGGCCGGCGGACATCAGCGCCCGTTCGAGTTCAGGGCCATGGTGCGATTTGATTTCCGCGATGATGACGAAGTTATTCGACTCGGGCCGTTTGCGCCGGTCGATCTGACCTTTAGCGGGGCCATAAGCGGGGCGGTCATCGCCGGTATCGGCAGCTCTGCGGTTCGCGCGCCGGTCGGGCTGCGTGCTTGCCTGAAGGCCGGTCTCTGCTTCCGGCTGCGCGGGCGCGCCGCCGAAATGAACGGCAAAGGCGCTCACATCCTTGGCGAATTTCCATTCTTCGCTGCCTGCAGGCGCGATGACGCTTTGCGCGACGATCCGGCCTTCGCCGATATATTTTTCCATCGCCTCATGCGCATAAGGCCCATAGATCTGGTCGCCATATTTCAGTGTCCAGAAGGTCTTTGCCTCGCTTGCCGGTTGCGGCTGCGCGTCTGCAGCGGCGGCGGGCGTACCGGTTTCGCCAGCAGTCTCCGGCCGGGCATCGCCAGCGGGCGCGGCCGTCTCTGCCATGTCGAGTTCTGCTTGGTTGATCTGGGCGCTCATAAACTGTGTGCCTTGATTCGAAACGGACTTGTGGCGGCTTTTCACCACAGGACAATTTAAGGGCAGAATGCTTAATGGAGGCTTACCCGGGGCTGCCGCTGCGTCCGATTACGGGAATTTAGCGCGCTCCGGGGTGTGGCCTGCCCCCGGCTTGTCCTGACGGGCCGCGCACGGCAAATTGAAGGCAACAAAGCGCCCTCCGGTGAGGGGGCGGCGAACAGGGAGAAACAAATGGCTGATTATGAATTCTGCTCGGTGGAGCGCGACGGACACCTGCTGATCGTGACGATGAACCGTCCCGACCGGATGAACTCGCTGCACCCGCCGGCCAATTTCGAGCTGGAGAAAGTCTTCAACGATTTTGCCGCCGATCCCGACCTTTGGGTGGCGATCATCACCGGGGCGGGGGATCGCGCTTTTTCGGCAGGCAACGACCTGAAATACCAGGCAGAAGGCAACAAGCTGGAAGTTCCGGCTACCGGCTTTGCCGGGCTCACCGCGCGCTATGACCTCAACAAGCCGGTCATTGCCGCGGTAAACGGTGTAGCCATGGGCGGCGGTTTTGAAATCGCGCTGGCCTGCGATCTCATCATTGCCTCGGAGAAAGCGAATTTCGCGCTGCCTGAGCCCAAGGTTGGGCTTGCAGCGCTTGCCGGGGGGCTCCACCGGCTGCCGCGCCAGATCGGCCTGAAACAGGCCATGGGCATGATCCTGACGGGCCGTGTCGTCGGCGCGGAAGAAGGGCGTCAGTTCGGTTTCGTCAATGAAGTCGTGCCGGCGGATCAGCTCTTAGAGGCGGCCAAGCGATGGGCCGGGATGATCATGGAATGCTCGCCCATGTCGATCAAAGCCTCCAAGGAGAGTGTCTATAAAGGGCTCGATGAGGCGGATCTGGAAAAAGCGGTGAACGGGAAATATCCCGCCGTTGCGGCGCTGTTCAAAAGCGAAGACCTGATCGAAGGACCGCGCGCTTTTGCCGAAAAGCGCAAACCCCAATGGAAGGGCCGGTAAGAGCCGTTCCCTTTCGGCCTCGCTTTCTCATGGCCTAAAACTGTCCAGCCGGCCCCGCCTCGCGACGGGACCGGCCTCGACAGGACCAGGCCCAAGGGGGGTGAAAGGGCCTGATCGGGGGGATCGTGGGGCAGGCGGGGCCTGCCCGATCTCCTAATTTACGCTCTGCTTCAAGACGCCTTCTTCAAGCGGCTTTTGCAGGTTGGACGTGCCTTCCGGCGCTGTTCCGGCAGGCTTTTGCAGAGCCGGGCGCTTCGGCACCTCGGCGCTTGCAAGACGGATGGCTTCCTCGCGCTCCGGGTCCAGGTTGACCCACATATAAGGATGGGTGCGGGACTGGCGTTTCACCCAGCTATAGGGCGTGTCTTTCCAGAGCACGATGTTGGCGGCCTGATTATCGAGCGCGTAGTCGCCCTTGTCGGTGACGGCGGTGAGCACCGCATGACCGGCCCCGTTCCATTCCTTCACCACGGAGAGCAGCAGCGCATCTGCAGGCCAGCCGCGCTCGATCAGCAATTTGCGCTTGAGCAGGGCATAATCTTCGCAGTCGCCGCCTTCTTCGCCCGGATAGGCCCACCATTCGGCACGGCTATAAAGCTCGATGTCTTCGACCGGCCGGATGGCTTTGTTGACGTAGTCGTTCACCTCGTTGAGCTCGCGCCATTTTTCGGGCGTCAGCTCCACGCTGGAAGGCGTGTCGGTGCCGGTTTCGCACTCCGCCGCATGGCGCAGGCAAAATCCGATATATCCGAAGGGTGGAACGACCTGAGAGCCTGCTTCCATGGAAGCAAGCTGGAGGGCTCTTTCGGCTGGCGCTACTGGCTTACCGGCTTTGAGCCCGGACGTCGCATCCGGCGCAATCGTCTGGCACCCCACCAGATAAAGCACCAGCGCAACGCTGATTACTAAACGCATCAAGAACATTGTACTTACCCCGATCTTTCGATCCTGTATTGAGTAAGTTACACGTCTCGGGTTTCTATATTTCCAAAATGCGAGGATGTATTTGAGATAATTTCAGTGATTATTTGTATATACTTTTATTATCTCTTGTTTTTATTTGTATTCAATTTTCAGATTTCTTTTCCGATAATTTGAAGCAATTTCTCGGCATGTAGCCCCACGCGGGCGTAAAGCAAAACGGGAGACGTTGCCGCCTCCCGTTTCAAACCGCTCCGGTTTTTCTGTGCTTAGCCGCCGATGATCTTCCAGGTGCCGTCGCCCTGGCGGCAGGCGGTGCCCGTCGCCTGTTCCGGCTGGCCGTCGATATAGATCGTCTGTTCGAACTCGCGGCAATTGCGCCCGCCGTCACCCTGATAGGTACTGACCGGCGTTACCGTGCCCCAATGCCCGCTATCGGGATTGCGCCAGGTGGCGCTCTGGCCGGAGGGGTAGCGCTCCAGCGAGGACTGAGTGGTGTCGTACATATAAGACTGGTCCTGGCAGGTCAGATTGCGCGCGGCCTGATTGCCCGCAAAACCGCCCAGCAATGCGCCGCCGATCGTGGCTGCCGTCTTGCCCGAGCCGCTGCCGATTTTCGAGCCGAGAAAACCGCCGAGCGCCGCCCCGGCAAGCCCGCCAAGGACGCCCTCGGTGCTGTCCACGGCGCACTCGGCCCTCGCCGGCGCGCTTTGAGCAAAGGCCAGGCCCGCCGCAAGTAGGCCGATCGTCAGAAAGCGAAAATGCATGAACCGCCTCATTTTCCGTTCTCCTGAGAACAGAGGCTAATGCGCCCCATCAAAGCTCGAAGAATCGGCTGTGAGTGTGTCTTCAATATGGCGGACGGTGGGGCCATGAGCTTTGCGCTTGGTGCCGGAAAAGGCTGCGCGGGGCAGGGCGCCCATGGCGTCGGCCTTTGCGATAGCGGTCTTCATCAGCGCTTCCGGTGCGGTGGTTTCATCGAGGAAGCCGGCGGAAACCGCGCTTTCAGGGTCGAAGATGCGCGCATGGACGGTCGCCTGATCGAAGAGCGGCGCGGGCACCCGGTCGCGGGCAAAGTCGAGGAGGAAGAGCGGCGTCGTCATGCCGATCGCTACTTCATTGAGCCCGATCTTGAACGCGCCTTCCGCCCCGATCCGGTAGTCCGAGGCAAGCAGCAAAAGCCCGCCTGCAGCCAGCGCATGGCCCGTGCAGGCGGTGATGACGGGCAGCGGATACATATAAAGACGGGTGAGAAGTTTGGCGCCGGAGCCCACCAGGTTCTGCACGGCTTCCGGTCCGCCGCTCATCACCGACAGATCGAAGCCTGCGCAGAAACGGCCCTCGCGCCCGGAGAGCAAGACGGCGTTTGCTTCTTGTTCTGCTTTATCCAGCGCGCCGTTAAGCGCGCCGATCATTTCATGGCCAAGCGCATTAGCGCGCCCGTCATCCATATGGATTTCAGCAACGCCGTTTCTCACTTCATAGCTCAGTAGATTGTCTGACATGAGTTCCGCCCCGTTTTCTGATTCCTTGACGGGGCAGTTTAGCGGCCAGGGCGCAGGGCGGATAGCGGGGGTGTCCCCGCATCCTCGCGCACTGCTTTGCTAATTTGGCGGGATTACTCGGTCAGATGCGAGGCGTCGGTCGGCAGCTCGGTCGCCAGATTGTCGAAATGCACGCCGATCCCTTCGGGCGTATGGCGCACGACGCGGCCGGTCATGCGGCCCACCTGCACACGCGAATCGATGGGCGGACGCAGATCGGTTTTCAGATGCGCGCCGCTCAGCGACATGTCGAGCACGCGGCATTCTGTGCGCTCGCCGTTTGGCAGGATGAGCCGTGAGGCCGCGCCAAGGCCGGATTCCTTCGGCGTGATACGCGGGAACTGGCGCTGGCTTTCGGCGGATGCCGCAGGCAGACGCTGGTTCTCGAACAGCCAGCGGATGCGTTCGGCAACCCGTTCGCGCCGCGGCGTCACAAGGTGAATTTCCACGCAGAACCCATTATCGATCATCCGCACGACCTTGCCTTCAAATCGGCCCAGATCGTTCAGATAGATGATGACCTTGTCGTCGAGAATCGCGGGGGCGGGAGTTGAAAGCGCGATGCCCACCAGCGAGATGTCGAGCACACTGCATGTGTATTCTTCGCCCGCCGGCGTCATGAGCCGGCCTTCGACGGAAAGCTCTTTGCGCTCTGCGCGGCGGCGGTCTTCGTTCAATTTCTTCTCCTGCATGACAGGCGCGCCCCTTTGAACTGCCGATTCTGCATGGTGTTCTTTGCCGTTCATCCTAGGACAGGAAAGTTAATGAGTTGCTTCGGTTTTACGCAGCATTGCTGGCCTAAACACTTCTTTTCGCGCTATAAGACTAATGCGGTTAACCTTACTTAGGACAACCCAGGACCAAAGAACAAGCCGTTTCGAGCGGCGCAACGGGGCTGCGGCACGCAGCTAAAGATGAGGGCACGATGCGGGGCACGGCACAAAAAACGATGGAAAACGGTTTCCGGGGACGGGCAATCGGCGCGGTATTCGCTTCATCGGGAGCGGCTTTCAAATATGCCGTGGTTCTTTTCTTAGGTCTCGCCGTCGCTGCGTGTTCCTCAAGCCTTTATGACGATGCGCTGGACACGGTGCCGGGCGGCAGCGCCTTTCAGCAGGCGCTTTACCGCTCTTATCTTAATCTGGCGACGGCCCGTGACGGGCAGGGCGCCGATGAGCAGGCCGAGTTCTATGCCGCGAAGGCGCTGGAAGCGGCAGGCGGCGTCGATGTCGAGCCTCTGGCGCCCATCGCCAGCGTGCCGGAGACGGCAGATGCGCGCCAGCGCCTGACGGCAGCGTTCAATCTCGGCGCGAAGGAAGCCGAGCCCGACATGGCCGCGGTGGCGCAAACCGCTTACGACTGCTGGGTCCATGAGATCGCCATGGATTCGGGCGCCGCGCCTGCCTTTGAATGCCGGGGCCGCTTCCTTTCCTATATCAGCCGTCTTGAAACGGCTCTTGCCCCGGCCCCCGCGCCGGTCGTGCAGGCGCCGCAGCCGGCGAATTTCACCGTCTATTTCGGTTTCGATGAATGGTCGCTTTCCGCCGAGGCGCTGGAAGTGCTCAATACCGCCATCGAAACGGCGCGTGCCGGCGGCCACGGCCTTATCCGCGCCGAGGGGCATACGGATACATCGGGCCCTGCTTCCTACAATGATCGGCTTTCCGTACGCCGCGCCGAAATCGTGAAAACGGTGCTGGTGGAAATGGGCGCGCTTCCCGAAGCGATCGAGACGATTGGCTATGGGGAAACACGGCCTGCCGTTGCGACGGGGGACGGGGTGCGCGAGCCGTTGAACCGGCGTACCTTGGTCACGCTGATCCCGTAAGCGGATAAAAGCGTCTTCCGGAAGAGCTTTGGCAAAGATGACGCTTGCGTCATCTTTGCTGACATATCACAATTCGGCAAAATCAGAACAAGGGCCTGAGGAAAAGGTCATCATAAAAGGCCGTGAAGGGCCGAGCCCGGATAGCAGGGCAGGGAGCGGGCTGCCGGACATGGCAGCCACATTCTTGCGATAAGAAACTGCGGGCCAGGGAAGCTGTGAGAAGGGAAGCTTATGACACGTTACGATTACATCATTGTCGGGGCCGGCAGCGCCGGCTGCGTTCTGGCCAACCGCCTGTCCGCCGATCCGAGCAAGAAAGTCCTGCTTCTGGAAGCGGGCGGCAAGGACAAGAGCGTCCTCTTTCATATGCCTGCAGGCGTCGGCAAGCTGATCGGCAATGAATTCGCCAACTGGTATTACTGGACCGAAGGCCAGCAGCATCTGAACAACCGCAAGCTTTACTGGCCGCGCGGCAAGGTGCTGGGCGGTTCGTCCTCCATCAACGGCATGATCTATATTCGCGGCCATGCGCGCGACTATGACATGTGGCGTCAGATGGGCCTTGAGGGCTGGGGCTTCTCCGATGTGCTGCCCTATTTCCGCCGCTCGGAAGGCAATGAGAACGGCAATGACACGTTCCATGGCGGCGACGGGCCGCTCGGCGTTTCCAACGGGCGCAGCCCCAATGTGCTTTTCGATGCCTTCGTCGAAGCAGGCAAGCAGGCCGGCCATCCTTATACGGACGACTTCAACGGCCCGCAGCAGGAAGGCGTCGGCCCTTACCAGCACACGATCAAGAACGGTCAGCGCTGCAGCGCGGCCAAGGGCTACCTCGTGCCTGCGCTCGGCCGTCCCAATCTGACGGTGGAAGTCGAAGCGCTGACCTCGCGCGTCCTCTTTGAAGGCAGCAAGGCCGTCGGCGTTGAATATGTGCAGAAAAAACAAACGCAGAAGGCTTATGCCGATGCGGAAGTCATTCTGTGCGGCGGCGCGATCAACTCGCCCCAGACGCTCATGCTGTCGGGCATCGGCAAGGCCGATTACCTGCGCAAATTCGGCATCGATGTCGTCGCCGATCTGCCCGGCGTCGGGCAGAACCTGCAGGATCACCTTGATTGCACGGTGATCCAGGAATGCCCGGAGCCCGTCACGCTGCATAGCCAGGTCTCGAACCCGCTCAAGCAGCTGATGACGGGCATGCAATATGTCTTCTTCAAATCCGGTGTCGGCACCTCGAACGGGCTTGAGTCCGGCGGCTTTCTGAAGACACGCAAGGAACTGGAAGTGCCGGATGTGCAGATCCACTTCGTGGCAGCCTTCATGCGCGATCACGCGCGGATCAAGTCCGACCGCCATGCCTATACGACGCATATCTGTCAGCTGCGTCCCGAGAGCCGCGGCTTTATCGGGCTGAAGAGCCTCGATCCCTCACAGGCCCCGATCATCCAGCCGAATTATCTGGAAGCGGAAGCCGACCGCATCGTGATGCGCGAAGGCGTGAAGATGGTGCGCGAGATTCTGGCACAGAAGGCGATGGACCCTTACCGGGGCGCGGAATTCTGGCCGGGTGCGGATGTCAAAACCGACGAGCAGATCGACGCCTGGATCCGCGAGACGGCGGAGACGATCTATCACCCTGTCGGCACCGCCAAGATGGGCAAGGACAACATGGCCGTGGTGGACGAGCGCTGCCGCGTGCACGGTTTGGAAAACCTGCGCGTCGTCGATGCCTCCGTCATGCCGACCTTGGTGGGCGGCAATACCAACGCCCCGACCATCATGATCGCGGAAAAGATTTCCGACGACATGCTGGGCAAGGCACCGCTGCCGCCGGAAAATGTCATGATCGCCGAGGACCGCGAGGTCGCGTAAGCCTATTACCGTTGCTTACAAAGAAAGCGGGCCCTTGTGAAAGGGCCCGCTTTTGTTTTGGGGGACGTTTCGTTCAGGCGGAACGGGCAAGCGCTGCCGGGCTGCGCGCGCCGCTGCGGGCCATGGCCCAGGCTTCACCCGCCGCCCACATGGCGATGCCGAAAAGCAGCACGTCCTTAATGAGGAAGCCGGCCGTATCCTCGCTGATGCCCGGTGTGGTGAAGAGAAAGCTCACGGTCACGACGAGCGAGCCGGCCGCGCCCAGGCAGCCGATAGCAGCAGCGCGGGGCAGGAAGCGGCGGGCGAAGATTGCAAGGGCGATGGCGAGTTCCACGATGCCGATCACATTGGATGCGCCTTGCGCGCCGAAACCGGCATGCAGCCAGGACAGGAACGGACTGTGAATGAGCAGCGGCTCGATGGCGGCAGCTTCCTCCGGCGTGAATTTATAAAGACCGAAGGCAAAGAAAATCAGGCCGAGCCCGTAATAGGCGACGGCGCGGCCGATCTTTTCCGCATAGCCGAAATAGGCGGCAAGCTGGGTCTCGTTCATGTGGGGTCCTCCTCGGGGCGCTTTGGGGGTTGGGCTCAATGCGGGGCGCCCGCCGCTTCGAGCTCTTCATAGGTGCGGTGGACGGGGCAGGCGTCATGGCCGCACATGCCGTCATCGCACAGGCGGCACATGCGCCCGGCGCTAACTGCATCCACGGTCAAGGAGGCGAGCAATTTATTGAGCAGCGGTAAGAGCGTTTTTCGCTCCTGTTTCGTCAGCCCGTCCAGAATGGTGCTAAGTGCCTCTTCGCGCGCGGTAAGAATGGTTTTGCGCATCCGCTCGCCTTTGGCCGTCAGCGCCAGTGCCACCTCGCGCTTGTCCGCGCCGGGGCTACGGGTGAGAAACCCTTGGGCCGCCAGTTTCTCCGTCAGACGTACGGTGGCCGAATGGCTGAGATCGAGCAGGGTGCTTGCCTCAGATACCGTGCCGCCGGGGTAAAGACCGAGCGAGACGATGAGTGCGCAGGACGAGGCGCTGAGCCCGGTGATGCGGGTTGCGCCTTTGAGCTGAGCATCGCTTGCGGCAAGGGCCAGCGCGCCAAGGCGGTTGGTAAGCTGTTTCTCTGTCATGCGCTTATTATATGCATCATGCATATAATAAGAAGACGCCTGCCCATCACTCTCCCGTGAGCCAAAAAAACGGGCCCCTGAGGAGGGGCCCGTTCATCCGGCTGGAACAGAGGAAGTAATCAGCTTTCGAAGACTTTTCCGGTCGCCGTGCCCGTATTCGGCACTTCCGATTTGATAAGGCGTAGATAAGGCCGCTCGCCGCTCAGGCGCTGGCGGCGGGCCGCAAGGCTCGGGATACCGGCATGGATACGCGGCGGGGCCTGCCGGGCGATGCGCGGGGCAAGGGCTGCGGCGGCGGATTTCGGCATCTGATCCGGATCGATAAGCTGAATGCGGTCGATCCACTGGCGGGTCAGCATCTGATCGCCGAGCCAGGCCGGATTTTCCAGCGGCACGGCGGCGCCGATGATGCGGGTGAGGGCGCCATTGTCCTGGGCGAGCGGCAGCAGCACCATTTCGAAGGAGACCTGGCGGCCTTCGCCCGTCTCGGCGGTATATTCCAGCACGCCGGCAGCCGCGCTGCCCGTCACGTCATTGAGCAGATGGGTCATATTGGTATGGCACTCGTCCTGCCAGAGGCCGAGCATGTTCTGGCGGCGGAATTCGGTGCCGTAGACATTACAAAGGCCGGTCCCGGCGAGGCGGAAGCGGAAGGACCAATGGTCCTGGCGTTCCAGAATGAACACGTAAGGAAGAATCCGCTTGATATCCCGCGGCTCGATTTCGCTGCGGCGCGGCGCGGGGCGGTCTCCCCGGATCGCGTTCCAATATTCAACAAGTGCCTGTGTCGTCTGATGCTGCATTACTCTGCCCTCTGAACCCGTTCCGCTTTCCGGCCGGGTTCCCCCCAAGAGGAGCCAAGCCGGCACGTTAATCCAGTTTTGTGACGCTGTCGCGTCCCGGCCCCGCGAAACGGGGGAAAATGTGTGTCCTCTGTCCCTTTTCGAGGTCTCTTGCGTGCCGTGCCGGAACACTTTCGGCACACAAGCGGCGCTCTTGGGCGGGAGGGAGCAGAAAGCGTGCCAGCGGAAGGGGCGGCGGGGAGAAATGCTTCAAAAAACTGAACGCGCCAGTTTGTTCTTCTCTTTAAGAGCGCGGGGAAAGGTTAACGCACCCGCGCGCGCATAAGAGAAAAGAGAATAGGGGAGCGGCAGCGCAGGCCCGGCAAGTGGCACGGCTCCTGCGATGGCAGGGCATAAGGAAATGAAACGCGCCGAAATGCGCCAAAATAGCTCTTAGTGCCGTTATGGAGTGCCGTTATGGGACACAAAGTTAAGAATTTGTTCATTGCAATGAGTGTGGCGGCGGGCGCCACGGCCATGGATGCGGCTGTTCCGATGCCCGCTTCGGCAGGCAATCCGGCCGATTATTGCCCGGACCAGCCCTGCATCCCCGATACGCCCTGCGGGCCGCACAAGCCCCCGCATCATGGCGGCGGCAAGAAGGTGATCATCAACAAGAGCTATACGAAGAAGATCACCATCAACAAGAATAAGACGACGACGAATACGAACATCCATAACGACAACCGCGTCTTCAATATCAATGTGGACCGCGGTGCGCGGAACAAGACCGTTTTCGTCGGCGGCAGCACCACTTTCATCGAAGCGCCGAAAGCGGTCACCCCGCTCGGCCAGCTCACCGTGGTTGTGCCGAGCGCGGTCGAAAAACTGCGCAAGCCCGTCAAGGGCGTGTGCCAGGACGCCAAGGGTCTTGAAGAAGCGGCGCGCATGAGCGTGCCGAACAAGATCATCGAGGCTGGCTCTTATGTGGGCGAGGTCTTCCACTGCCTTGCCGGCGACATGATGGTGGTGACGCTCGGCCGGTTCCTGGAAGATGGGACGAGCACGGATTATCAGGGTGGCTATACGTTCGAATGCCAGGTGGGCAATAGCCTGCATGTGGGCGAAGACGGCCGCGTTGCTTGCGGCCCGGCCTCGGACCTTGCATTCAACAGCGGCATTGCCCCCCGCGCCCGCTTTGCGGAAATCATTTTGCAGAAAACGACCGGCGGTCCGCAGATGAGCCAGGTGGGCGACACCTCTGGGCTTTATCTTTCCGGCGGCGTCGGTAACTGATCTTCTCTCTTTCTTGACGGCACCTTGAAGCCGCGGCGTCTTTGCACGGACGCCGCGGTTTTTATGTGCGGGGTGTGCGGGAGAGTCTGCGCCTGAAGCCGATGCTGCATGGACCCCGGCTCGGGGGCCGGGGTGACGGCTCTGGGATTTGGCAAGTCTTCAGCTCCGTATAGAAGCTGTCACCCCGGGCTTGACCCGGGGTCCACGCAGCGGTGCGGTTTTAAGGCAAACAGAGATGATCCCTCTCACCTCACTAGCCCTTCATAAAGATCCAGCCAGTCCGGGTTACACTCCTCGATCATGGTGATCTTGTAATCCCGCCGCCAACGCTTGATACGTTTCTCCGCCCGTATCGCCTCTTCAATATCAGGCGTCGCCTCGAACCAGACGAGCTGCTTTACGCCGTAGCGTTTCGTAAAGCCGTCCGCTGCGGCGCTTTTATGTTCATGCACCCGGCGCACAATGTCATTCGTCACGCCCACATAGAGCGTGCCCCGTCTGCGATTAGCGAGGATGTAAACGTAGTAGCTCTTCATGACTGCTGAGTATGCTGCCCATGGACCCCGGGGCAAGCCCGGGGTGACAGCTTCTATATGGAGCTGTGGCTTTGCCAAATCTCGGAGTCGTCACCTCTACCCCTAAGTCAGGGTGACGGGTTCTATGCGAGGTGGCGTGATGACCTTTAACTGCGCCTCTGTGTGTTGGAGAGTCCTGTAGCGCACCACCTCACCATTCTCCGCAACCGTCACCCCGGGCTTGTCCCGGGGTCCATAGACATCCACCCCGTCCACCCACGCGCACAAAAAAAGAGGGAGGATCTTGCGATCCTCCCCTAGTTGGCTCTCAGGCTTTCCTCTTGGGAAACTTGGGGCCGGGCCGGAGCCCGGCGGAATTCTTGAAGCTTAGTTGACCCGGCCGCGCAGGCCCGTGAAGACCGGCTCGGAGTAGTAGTCGTAAGGACGGACCGGGGCGGCGGCGGTACGCATGCCGCTATCGGCGTTCTGCTGGCCGCGCGGGGCGTCGTAGTAGATTTCGCCCAGCGGGTCGCCATCCTTGCCGAAATTAGCGCAAGGGGCCGGATCGATGCCATAGACCGGCACGATCATTTCCAGGACAGCGCGTTCGATGACCGAGCGCACGGCGAGCTGCAGCGGCTCGAGGGCCTTCTCGCCCGCGGCGATGTCGAAGATGTTGCCGCCGAAGAAGTCGAAGACGCCGGCTTTGATTTCACGGCCGATGATCTGCTTCTGGTAGGAAACGACATCGATCACTTCTAGTGTGCGGCTGTCCACCAGGCGCAGGTCGAGGCCCACATTCATGACGAACTGGTTGACCAGCAGGTTGGCTTTCGCGCCGTCCGTGTCGAGGTCGGAGAAGAAGCCGTCCACGCCGCCGGAGCGGATGTTGAAGTTCAGCTCCGTGATGCCGCCGACCAGGTAATAGTCGGAGCCGCGGATGGTGCCGGCCACGATCTGGCGGAAGGCCTGACCGTCCTGGTCGCCGATCAGCTTGTTGTTGGCATATTTCAGCTCAAGCTCGGTGACACCCGTGTCATAACGCTCCACCTGGCGCACGCCGGCTTTGGCGAGGGCGGAAATGGCCATCAGGGCGGCGCCCTGGGTCACTTTCCGGCCGCCTTCAGGTTCGGCTTTGCCGGTGTAGTCCTGAATGTTGCCGACAGCGATGCGCGGGGCGGTGCTGACGTTGCGGGAGGAACGCGCGATACAGCGCAGCGCGTTCGAATAAGGTGTTTCATTGTTGATCACCGGGGCATTGCCGATCGGCTCCGCATAACGGCCCGTCGTATCCGCCACCGGGGAGATGCAGCCCGCCAGAGCGGCTGCGACACTTGCGACGGACAGAATGCGGCCCGCGCTTTTCATCGTATATCCAAGAGGGTTACTGAACATTGTTGGTCACCGTAGCCTGCTGATTGCCATTGTTTATTTGTTCTGCGTTGATCACGACCGTGTTGTAGGAGCCGGTCGTCACAACGTTGATCTGGTTCCCGATGGCTTGTGCCGAATTGGAACCACAGCTCACACCATTGCAATTGCCGTTCCCGCCGCTGGTGCTGGTGAAGCCGACGCCCGAGGTGTGGGTGCCGCCGCCAGATGCGGTGAGATCGCCGTTAGCAATGACGCGGTTGCCATTGTCATCGCGGAACGAGGGGTACATGGGCTGGTTCAGCTCGACCGAGGAATCCATGCCGTAGGGCACATTGGCCGTGAAGCGGTTTTCCTCGAAATCGAAGGCGGCTGCCGGCGCGATTGCCGACAAGGTGCCGATGGCAATACCGGCGGTGATGCCGGTAAGGGCGCTGAGCGCTTTTTTTGTTGCCGTGCTTGCCATGTTGAGCCTCGTCAAACGATTGGTCTGAGATCTTTTTTTGTTTTGCCAAGGGGATCGCAATGGCCGTGCCAGCGGCGGGGCGGGGATGTTTTTGCGAAAAACCCCAGCTTTTCCGCCGGTTTTTGCGAATGGTTAAGGCGGGGTTAAGGGGAAAACGGGGGAAATCCCGCTTCCGGCCTCCCTTTGGCACGCCGGATTTGTCTCTTGCTGGGACAGGTGGCACCGGCGAGCGGAAAGGTGGCCAGACGGGGCCGCGTTGCGAATCCGGCCCCGAGCGGCCACACTCGCGCTCAATGCCCGCGGCAAGCCGGGCGGTTAACCATAAGGAGCGGCGGGATGGCGACGCTGGAATTCTATTTCGATTGTTCGAGCCCCTGGACTTACCTTTGTTTTGCGCGGGTTCACGAGGTGATCGAGCGCACGGGCGCTGAGGTGATCTGGAAGCCCATCTTGGTGGGCGGCGTCTTCAACGTGGTTAACAAGGAAGTTTACGAGCTGCGCGCCAAGCCCAATCCGATCAAGGGCAAGTATTATGTGAAGGATCTGCAGGACTGGGCGAATTTCACCGGCATCAAGATCGGCCAGCCGCCGGTTTTCCCCGTCAAGGCGGTGGACCCGATGCGCGGGGCGATCGTCGCGCAGGATGAGGGCAAGCTCGTGCTTTACGCCTGGGCCATGTTCGAGGCTTATTGGGGCGATCTGAAAGACATCAGCCAGCCGGAAGAGATCGCGAAAATCTGCGAGAAGGTCGGCATCGATCCTGAAATGCTGCTGAAACGGATCAAGGATCAGGATATCAAGGACCGGTTGAAGCAAAACACGGAAGAAGTGATCGAACGGGGCGGGTTCGGCTCGCCCACCATGTTCGTGAATGGAGAGAGTATGTTCTTCGGCAATGACCGGCTGCCCCTCGTCGAGGCGGCGCTGAAAGGCGAACTTCCCCTAAAGAAGGCGGCGGCCCGTGGCTGATTTACAGGAATATAAAGAACCGCCCGCATTTAACGCCCCTTCCGTGGTCATTGCGCTGGTCGGCGCCATTTTCGCGGTCTTTCTGCTGCAGGCTTATGGCGGGCGTGAATTATCCGGCGATCTCCTCATTTGGGGCTCGCTTATTCCCGCGCGTTATGCCCCGGCGGTGGACGGCAATATTTACTTCTTTCCCGGCGGTATTCTCGCGGACCTTTGGACCTTCATCACTTATGCCTTTTTGCATGGGGGCTGGACCCATGTGATTTTCAACGCGATCTGGCTGCTCGCCTTCGGCACACCCGTGGCGCGGCGGATCGGCACGGCGCGGTTTCTTACCTTCTACGTGATCTGCGCCATTATCGGCGGCATCACCCATGTGGTGATCTATGCGGGCGAGCTGACGCCGGTGGTCGGGGCCTCGGCGGCGGTGTCCGGCCTCATGGGCGGGGCGGCGCGCTTCGTCTTTCTGGCGGGCGGTCCGCTCGGCATGATCGGCACGGGCCAGACGGGACTTCCCGGCGCGCCAAGGGCGCAGGCCAGCATTCTGCAGGCCCTAACGGACCGGCGTACGCTCATCTTCATTGCCATCTGGATCGGTATGAACCTGCTGTTCGGCATTACGGGGCTGACGCCTTCGGGTCAGATCGTCTCGGTTGCCTGGGAAGCCCATCTTGGCGGGTTTTTCGCCGGGCTTCTGCTTTTCGGGTTTTTCGATCCGATTAAAACCTCGCCCTCCGGCGGGCCGGGCAATGTGGGCTATGGGGAGTGGAAGGGCTGAACTTCGCCAGCCAGCGCCGGCTCTAGAGCTTGAAAGCGCGTCCTTACCGCCCACATCTTATAAGGCGCGGCGTTCGGCGCGCCGGCGCGAACTCCAGGAGACCCCAATGAGCGACGCATCTTCCCATTCAGGTTCCCATTCGAGTTCCGGTTCGGATCGCAGCGGCGAGCAGGCAGGTGAGCGCCCGGGCGGCGCGGCCTGGCAGCGTGTGCTTTACATGATCGGCTTCTGGTTTTTAGGGAATATCGCCTTTTCCCTGTCGATCCTGCTCGGCGCGGTGCAATTCATCGTTGTGCTGATAAACGGCGAAAAAAACGAGGAGCTGGCCGGTTTTTCCAAACGGCTGGTCGCCTATGTCTGGGAATGCCTGACCTTCATTACCTATGGGCAGGAAGAGAAACCCTTTCCCTTCGGCAAGTTTCCGGAAGAGCGGCCGGACGAGCGGGACGACTGAGCGCCGTCCCGCGCTAATCCTTTAGTCGTTCGTCAGCACCACTTTGCCCAGCGCCTTGCGCGCGGCGATGTCGCTGAGCGCCCGCCCGGTATCGGCCATGGGATAAAGGGCAAAGCCTTCCGGTTTCAGCTCCCCCTTGGCGATCATCGCCATGAGATCGCGCATGAAGGGCGCCGCATTTTGCGGTTCGGCCCGGGCAAAGCCGCCCCAATCCACGCCGACCACCGAGCAGCGCTTCAAAAGCGGCAGGTTGAGCGGAATGCGCGGAATGTCGCCTGCCGCAAAGCCGACAACGAGATGCCGCCCGCCCGGTGCGAGCGAGCGCAAGGCCGCTACCGAGATCGGCCCGCCCACCGGGTCATAGACGAGATCGACGCCTTTGCCGCCGGTCAGTTCCTTTAGATCACTCCGCCAGTCTTCCTTCGTATAATCGACGGTATGATCTGCGCCGAGCGCGAGCGCGGTTTTGCGCTTTTCCTTGCTGGAGGCGGCGGCAATGACGCTCAGCCCCATGGCTTTTGCAAGCTGAATGGCGGCGCTGCCGACACCGCCCGCCGCGCCAAGGACGAGCAGCGTTTCGCCTTCCTTGGCGTTCCCGCAGGCGCGCAGCCCGTAAAGCGCCGTGCAATAAGAGATGATGATGCCGGCGGCGGGCGCGAAGTCCAGATTGTCCGGAATGGGCACGCAGGACGCGGCGGGCACGGCGATCTTTTCCGCACAGGCCCCGCCCATGGTCGAGCCGAGCACTCTGTCGCCCGGTTTTAGGCCCGTGACGCCTGCGCCGACACTTTCCACAATGCCGGAAAACTCCGTGCCGGGAATAAAGGGCAGGGGAATTTTCACTTGATAGAGCCCCTGGACGAGCAGGCCGTCCACAAAGCCGACGCCTGCCGCCTTGATGGCGACGACGGCCTGGCCGTCTTTCGCGGCAGGATCGGGCACGTCTTCAAAGCGCAGTTTTTCCGGCGGCGCGTAGTCGTGGCAGAGAATGGCTTTCATCGGAGGCTCCCCAATTTGTTTGGCGTCATCATAGAAGCGGAAAGGTCAAGCGCAATGGCGCCGCTTCTAACGCCGCGTCGGCAAGGGCGGTTTTGAGGCTCAAGCGAATCGACCGGGCGGTCCCTGCACATCCCATTGTTCACAAATGAGCCGCTTGCGCGGTGGCAATCGGCTCCATGCGGCTGTGTAATGACGGGGAGGATGGAGGAGCCTGGCTTATGAAACCGTTTCCTGAAATTGGTGTCCTGAAGGGCAATTATGCGCCGGTGCTGGCCGAGATGGACGCGCCGGACCTCGTTGTGACGGGCGATATGCCCGAGACGCTTTCCGGCACGCTTTACCGCAATGGTCCGAACCCGATGTTTCCCCCGCTCGGAGAAAAACATCACTGGTTCCTGGGCGAGGGCATGGTGCACGGCATTCATGTGGAAGGCGGGCGCGCCTCTTACCGGAACCGCTGGGTGCATACCGAGCAATATGAAGCACAGCGCAAGGCGGGCCGCCGGCTCGTCGGTACGGGTTTTGGCGAGCCCCGCGCGCCGGGCGGTGAGGAGCTGCGCAACAATGTCGCCAATACCAATATCGTCTGGCATGGCGGCAAACTCTTGGCGCTCGATGAGGGAAGCTCGCCCGTTGCCATGGACCCGCTGACGCTTGAAACGGCGGGAAGTTGGACCTTCGAGGGTAAATATAAAGGCGCGATGACCGCTCATCCCAAGATCGATCCTGAAACCGCCGAAATGCTGTTCTTCGCCTATATGGCGGATGGGCCGGGCTCCAAGACCATTGCCTATAATGTGGTGGGCGCGGACGGGCGCGTGACGCGTACGGAAAAATTCGAAGCACCTTACTGCACGATGATGCATGACTTCATCACCACGGATGAGCATGTGATCTTTCCGCTTTTCCCCGCGACCATAGATGTTGACCGGATCATGCAGGGCGGGCCGGTCATCGCCTGGGACCCGGATACGCCGAGCATGATCGGCATCATGCGCCGGGACGGGGCGGTGGAAGACATGCGCTGGTTCGAGGGCGATCCTTGCTATGTCTATCACCCGATGAACGCCTTTACGGTGCATGAAGGCGGGCACACGAAAGTCATTGCCGATGTGATGAAATATTCCCGCGTGCCACTTTTCCCGGATGCAAACGGCGCGCGCCCGCCTTCCGATCTTTCCAGCGAGCAAGGGCTGCTTGTGCGCTGGACCTTCGATCTCGACGGCAACACGAACAGCTATAGCGAAGAAGTTCTATCCGACCTTCGCGGCGAGTTTCCGCGTCTTGATGAGCGCTTTGCGGGGCTCGGCTACCGGCATGGCTATTATGCCTCCATGGCGCGGCCGGAAGCGGAGGCCGCTTCCTATGACGTGCTGGTGCATATCGATCTTGAGACCGGCAAGAAAACCGAGTGGGATGCAGGCGCGGGCAACACGGTGCTCGAACCCGTCTTCGTGCCGCGCGCGCCGGGCTCTGCGGAAGGGGACGGCTACCTCGTCACCGCGATTTACCGGCGGGAGACGAACCTCTCGGATTTTGCCGTCTTCGATGCAAGCAATGTCGGCGCGGGGCCGCTCGCGCTTGCGCATCTGCCTGTGCGCATTCCCCATGGCTTCCACGGCAATTGGCGGCCCGCGTAAACTAGAAGAGCGGTTCTTCGTAGATCAGCTCGCCGTCGAGGAGGAGCCCTTTGATGGCGGCTTCCCCATCGCTGCCAAGCGCGATGCGCGCGGCCAGGCGGTTTTCGTTGCGCTGCTCTTCAAGGTCCCAGCCCGTGCCTTCCGGCACGAAATAGCTTTCGATGCCGTAGGAGAGCGTGAGCATGCGGCAATTCTCGCAAGGCTCATCTTCTTCCACGGTGCGCGGGCGCGCGCCGATCGCATAATCAACCCGGCCTTGGATGAAGGTACCCTCGCTCGGGGCTTTGCGGTGAAGGGCGGCGGCCTGCCAGAGCCCGCCTTGCTCTTCAAGCGTCACCCAAACCGTGTCGCCTTCTTTGAAATCGTTGTCGCCGGCAAGTTTCGATTCTTCCAGCCGTGAGATGTCGTAGGTGAGGACGACATAGTCACCGCGGAAAAGATCGCGCGGATCGACGGGTTCGATGGCGAGCGTGACTTCCGTGCCGGAGCGCAGGAGCATCATCCGGTCCCAGATCATGGCGCCGAGAAAGAGCGCCTGCGCAAGGAAGATCGCGGCAACGGCAAGCGCAAAGGTGCCGGGCGCGCGCGGGGCAGGGGCTTGCAGGCCTTTGATCTGCTCATCGATGAAGCTCATTGGGCCTCTCCCTTGCCGGTTTCAGCCAGCATCTTTTTGCGCCAGCGGTTGAGCGCCCAGCTGCCCGCGATCAGCAATATACCGCCCAGGGCAAAGAAGAGCGCGGTGTCGAGCAGTGTTCCGAGGGTTTCGGCATAAATATAGAAAGCCTCGGCGGCAAAGGCGGTGAAGCCCAGATTGACGAGGAAACGGCTGGCCGACTGTGTGCCGAGAAAGATAAGCCAGATGGCGAAGGCGAAATAGAGAATGCCGCCCATGCCGGTCGTCATATCGAGATAATTCGTTTCCCCGCTGGTGATGATTGCCGGCAGAACGGTGAGCGCCAACAGCGCGCCGAACCCGGCAAGTCCCGTCATGGTGAAGGCGCGGCGCATCGCACAGAAGAACAGGAGCGCCACGTTGAAGGCGCCGAAGGCGAGCAGCGTCAGGCGCCAGCTCATCTCGCCGGTAAAATCGAGCTCGTCGAATTGCAGGGCAAAAAGCAGGATGCCGGTGACGATGGCGCCGTAAGCTTCGGCAACGCGTCCCATGCGCAGGCCAAGCTCGCCGCCGAGCCGGCCTTTCAGCCAGACGGTGAGCGCGATGGCAAGAGCGAAGAAGAGAAGGTTGCCGCTGTCCCAGTGATAATTGTCGAACCCCTCAAGCCCCATCAGCAGCCAGCCGAAAAAGGAGAGAAGGGAAAGGTGATAAGAGGGCGTCCATTGCAGGCGGAAGCCGAGCAAGGTGGCTGCCGCCCAGGCGGGAATATATGTCCAGTGCGGGCTGATACCGGCATCGAGCGAGGCGGTGCCCGTCCAGATGAAGAGAAGCACGAAGGAGCCGGCCAGCACGGCGCGGGACTTTGCCGCCCAAGCAAGCGCCAGCGCGCCAAGCGACCAGGCGAAAAGCCCACCCGTGTAATCACTCGCCAGATGATACATCTGCGCGATGAGCATGATGTTCGCGCCGAACAGGAGCGTGGCAAGAAGTAGGGCGGCTTCGGCAAAGCCCGTGTGTTTTTTCAGATAAAGCCAGATCGCCGCGCCATAAGCTGCGCCCAGTGAGGCGAAGAGAATGAGAAGGCGCAGGAGCTTCGGCATCTCCGCCCAATTGGCGGCGACGAAGGAGAGGGCGGCAAGACCGAGCAGGGCCGCGCCCAGAAGCGAAAGCACGAGAGGCAGGCGGCTGCCGCCATCCTCGTTTTCCAGCGAGCGGCGGATCGCTTCGGCATTTTGCTGGGTGACCCAGCCCTTCGTGACCCAAATGTCCAGATCACGATTTATTTGCTTTTGATACAGGCGTTTCCAGAAAGGCCAACCATCCATGCCCGTTTCCCCCGGCTTCCTGCGCTTTTAACTATAAAGGTGACGTCAGTGTCAGGATTATTGTGTCGCAAATAGGGCAGTGTCTCTGACGTTTTAATGATGTTTTCGACTCGCGAGCATCTTGAATGTCGGGCGCGGCGGGGTCATCATTTTTATTCGTGGGCTTGGGAGAGCCTTTAAGTCTCCGGGGGATGAAGGGCGATGCGGCGAGCATGCGCCTCAACAGGAGGAGCCGAATGAACGTTGAAACGATCCTGAAAGAAAAGGGCCACAAGGTTGTGGCCATTCCCGCCGATGCGACGCTGAAAGAGGCTGCCGACCTTCTAAGTGAAAAGAAAATCGGTGCCGCGGTCGTTGCCGATGGGAAAAAGCTCGGCGGCATCCTGTCCGAGCGGGACATCGTGCGCGCGATTTCCAAATTCGGCGCTGCCGTGCTGGACAAGCCCGTCCGCGAAACCATGACGCAGAACGTCATCACCTGTTCGCGCGCGGACACGGTGGACCATCTGATGGGCATTATGACCGGCGGGCGTTTCCGTCACGTGCCCGTGGTGGAAGAGGGCGAGATGATCGGGCTCATCTCCATCGGTGACGTCGTCAAATACAAGATTGCGGAAACGGAGATGGAAGCCGAGCAGCTCAAAATGTATATCGCCACCGGCTAAGCTTAGCTGAGCTGTTTGAGCGCCCGTTCGATGAAAGGCATGGAGCGGTCGGCTGCCTCGCGGCCGTGACGGATGAGTTCATCCGCTTTATCGAAATCGATGAGATTGATATGGCCTACATCCGGCTCGATGACGACATCGGCCGGATCGGCGGCCATGCGCGCGCGGGCAAGGCGGTCCTGCACGATGTTGAGCGCACTCGTCATGACGGTGGTCAGTCCCGGCCCTGAGGGCGCATCGCGTTTGAAAAGCTGCTGCAGCAGCGCGCGGTCCGTGCCGCTGCGCATTTGTTTCAGCCGCTCGGAGATGGATTTGCGCAGGCTCTTTTCCGGCGTCTCGTCATCTTCGATCGGCATTTCCAGATGGGTGTTTTCGAGGCTGATCATGTCCTCGGTCTCGAAGGTGCTCCGTTCCGCTTCGCGTTTGGCCTCGCGCTCTGCTTCCAGTTCTTCTTCCAGGCGATAATAATTCAGCGCCGAGGTCATGCCGAAGGCATCGAGGTTGAGATTGACCGCGATGACGAGATGGGCGTCGAAAGCGCGGCAGACGGAAATCGGCACCGGATTGACGAGCGCGCCGTCGATGAGCCAGCGCCCTTCATAGGCCATGGGTTCGAAAACGCCGGGCAGGGCGTAAGAGGCGCGGATGGCATCGATCATCGAGCCGTGTTTCAGCCACACCTCATGGCCGCTATTCATGTCCGTTGCCACGGCCACGAATTTGCGCGGCAGGTCTTCGATCTGGCGCTCATGCAGATGCTCTTTCAAAAGCTCGGCGAGTTTGCTGCCGCCGAAAAGCGCCGAGCCGTTGAAGCGGATATCCATGAGATTGAAGAGCCGGCGCGCGTTCAGGGAGCGGGCGAAGTCTTCCAGCGCATCGAGCTTGCCTGCCGCATAGCACCCGCCTACCAGCGCGCCGATGGAGGTACCGGAGATCACGTCGATCTCGATCCCTTCTTCGGCAAGGCGCTGCATGACGCCGATATGCGACCAGCCGCGCGCCACGCCCGAGCCGAGGGCGAGGCCGATTTTCGGTGTGCCAGTATGTTTGGGAGCAGGCTTGCGCATGGGGACCCTTCACGTTACCTGCGCATTACATCACAAAGGCCCGGTAACACAAGACGGGGCGGGAGGTCAGTAAGGCTTGCGGCCTTACTTCCCGTAAACGTCTTTCGGGTCGTAGACCTTTTCGCTCTCTTCAAAATCGAGCGGGGCGGGTTTCTTGCCCGTGCCCACCGGAATGGAGCGGTAGAAGCAGGCCTTGTAGCCGACATGGCAGGTCGCGCCATTACCGGCCACAGTGACCTTCAGCCAAATAGCGTCCTGGTCGCAGTCGGTGCGCATTTCCACCACGCGCTGCACCTGGCCGCTGGTCTCGCCCTTCTTCCAAAGGCCGCCGCGCGAGCGGCTCCAATAGACCGCCTCGCCCGTCTCGATGGTCAGGGCAAGGGCCTCGGCATTCATATAGGCGTGCATGAGAAGATCGCCCGTTGCCGCATCGGTGGTGACAACGGGAATAAGGCCGTCTTCGCCGAATTTCGGGGCGAAGACGGAGCCTTCTTCGATCTCTGCCTTTTCGCCGCGCTCGGCAAAGTAAGAGGGGGATTTATCGCTCACGGCAGGTGCCTTGCTGCGGGCGGCTTACCGTTCCTGGTAGCCGCGGATCATCTGCAAGAAGCGCTGCTCCATGCGCAAATCGTCGCGGAAGACACCCGTAAACTGCGTGGTGATAGTGGCCACGTCCGGTTTGCGGATACCGCGCGTCGTCATGCACTGGTGCTTGGCTTCGACGAGAACGGCAACGCCTTTGGGCTTGAGCACACGGTTGATCGAGTCGACGATCTGCGCCGTCATCGTTTCCTGCGTCTGCAGGCGTTTGGCGTAGATTTCGATCACGCGGGCAAGCTTGGAGATGCCGACCACCCGGTTGGTGGGGACATAGGCGATATGCGCCTTGCCCAGAATGGCCACCATATGGTGCTCGCAATGCGATTCCAGCGTGATATCGCGCAGCATGACCATGTCGTCATAGCCTTCGACTTCCTCGAAGGTCTTGCCCAGCACTTCGTCCGGGTCTTCTTCGTAGCCTGCGAAGAATTCTTCATAGGCACGCACGACGCGGTTCGGCGTTTCGATCAGGCCTTCACGGTCCGGGTTGTCCCCGGCCCAGGCGATGAGGGTGCGCACGGCCGCTTCCGCTTCTTCGCGGGAAGGGCGGGCGCGATCGGTTTTCGTTGAAGACAAGCTATCCACTACAGCATTCATATCCATTTTGACCATTCTCTTAGGGGTTCGCCGGCCAAAACCCTGACGGGAGGGTTTGAAAGTGCCGGTTCAAGTCACAGGCAGCGGTCTTCCTCTGCCTATTTTGCCCATCAAGCACGGGTCTTATGCCATGCTGCAGATGATGTGACACCGTCTAGAGTGTGCATATAGCCTTGCACAAAGGGGCTATCAAGCTTTGTGGACCTTGCAAATGCGCAAAGCCTTGACGGAATGTTGATAATGGACGCCGCCCGAGGCGCCGGATTTCCCTTTTCCGGTGCGTTCAGAGCGCAATCCGGGCCATTTGGGCTGGTTTTCGGCGGGTTTCTGCATTAGGTTCCGGCGAATTCCGACACCTTGAGGTTGACGATATGACCTGTCATCTGTGTTGCCGCTGCCGCCAGACCTCGTTCACCCGGCTGGCCTAGGCCTCTTTTAGGGAGCGCCGGCAGCCCATCTCCGGCCCGATCCGACCAAGAGAACAGATCCGATGAGTGCTGAGACCAAGTCCCTCAAGCTTTACAACACACTGACCCGCCAGAAAGACCTCTTCACGCCGCAGGACCCTGAGCGCGTGACCATGTATGTCTGCGGGCCGACCGTTTACAATTTCGCCCATATCGGCAATGCGCGCCCGGCCGTGGTCTTCGACCTTCTGGCCCGGCTGCTGCGCCATCTTTATGGCGCGGAGCACGTCGTTTACGCGCGCAATATCACCGATATCGAGGACAAGATCATCAAGGCCGCCCAGGATCAGGGCGTGCCGATTTCCGCGATTACCGAGAAATACGCGGCGATCTACCGGGAGGATATGGGCTCACTCGGCGTGCTGCCCCCCGATATCGAGCCGCTGGCAACCGAGACGACGGAAACCATGATCTCGCTCATGGAGCGGCTCATCGCCTCTGGCCATGCCTATGAAGCGGAAGGCCATGTGCTTTTCGATGTGCCCAGCTTTGGCGATTACGGCGCGCTCTCCCGGCGCGATCAGGACGAGATGGAAGCGGGCGCGCGGGTGGAAGTTGCCCCTTATAAGAAAAACGCCTCCGACTTCGTGCTCTGGAAGCCCTCGAGCGCCGAGCAGCCGGGCTGGGAAAGCCCCTGGGGCCGCGGGCGGCCGGGCTGGCATATCGAATGCTCGGCCATGATCGAAAAGCATCTGGGTGAGACCATCGACATTCATGGCGGGGGCATCGATCTGCAGTTTCCCCACCATGAAAACGAGGTGGCGCAAAGCACCTGCGCCCATGGCGGCAAGGCGCTTGCCCGGTTCTGGATGCATAATGGCTTCGTGAATATCGAGAAGGAAAAAATGTCGAAATCACTCGGCAACGTCCTTCTCGTGCATGACCTGTTGAAGGAAGCGCCGGGCGAGGCGATCCGCCTTGCGCTTTTGAACGGTCATTACCGCCAGCCTTTGGATTGGACGGGCGAGGGGCTGAAGCAGGCCAAACGCATGCTCGACCGGCTTTACGGCGCGCTGCGCACGCTGGCGGATGTTGAGGCGGGGCCCGGTGAGATGCCGGACGCCTTTCTTGAGGCGCTGCTCGATGATCTGAACACGCCCAAAGCGCTGGCCGAGCTTTTCGCACTCGCCAAGAAAGCCAATCAGGCCGAAGGGCAGGCAGAGAAGGCGGAGGTGAAAGCCCAGCTTCTGGCGGCAGGCAAGGTGATTGGCCTCCTGCAGCAGGACCCGGCGGCCTGGTTTGAACAGGCAGGCGGGGATACCCATATTGAAGCTGCGGAAGTCGAACGGCTCATCGCCGCCCGGCTTGAAGCCCGCAGGGCCAAAGACTTTGCCGAGGCGGACCGGATCCGCGATGCGCTGACCGACATGGGCATCGCCATCGAGGACGGGCCGGACGGCACGAAATGGCGGGTGGCGTAAACCCCGCCGGAGACGGATATGCTCGACGACATTTATAACGCGCGCATTCTCAAATATGCCGGGGACATTCCCCGCATCGGCCGGCTGGAAAACCCGGACGGCACGGCGACGGCCGTCTCCAAACTTTGCGGCTCCAAGGTCACGGTCGATGTGAAGGTGACGGACGGCAAGGTCGTGGACTTCGCCCATGACGTGAAGGCCTGCGCCCTTGGCCAATCTTCCTCCTCGATCATGGCGCATTTCGTCATCGGCGCGGACGTAGAGGAGCTGCGCGCGCTCCGCGATCAAATGAAAGCCATGCTGAAAGAAGGCGGGCCCCCGCCCACCGGCAAGTGGAAGGACCTCGAAATCCTCGAGCCCGTGCGCGAGTACAAAGCCCGCCACGCCTCCACCCTCCTTACCTTCGAGGCAACGCTCGAAGCGGTGGAGCAAGCGCTGGAAAAGGCGGGGGCGGCTTGAGGGGCGGTTATTAAGAAGCTACAAGGAGTAGCGTAAGCGGCGCCATAATCGTTGCTGCAGACAGACATAGTATCGCTAGAAAAACTCCGAAGTGAGCTTTTCTAACAGGGCGCTGAGATTCCAGGTCCTGTGCGATTTCTTCGAGCGAAGCTTGCATTTGGGAAAGATGTATCGGGTGACGGTGAAGGCTTGTCATTTCCCGGCCTCGGCGAAATGCCAGCCATGATTCTTTGGGCGAGAAAAGAAAGCCGATAAAGATCAGCGGAAGACAAAACATCACCGCTGCTGGGTGGCGGCATGGGCCAGCCCCATATTCCCATGCGGCGATGAGGCATTCACCGCGCATGGTGCAAGGATAACCGGTTATCAAATGATGCATGTCGTGCGCAATGATCGCCCGTTGCCTCCATCGAAAGTTCGGCAAGAAAATATTGAAGTGCCATAAAGCAACAGACCAGAACCGGGCTGTCGCGTACCCGTTGGGCAGTTTGTTTTCCCTGCGGAAATCTGCCCATAATTGCTCGATCGTTTTCCGCTCACTCACTTGGTGTCTCCAGGGGGCGATCTGAAAGTGCGGCCTGAAGTGGTGAGGCAATCGACATTGCACGATCGGTCACTGGACTGATACCCGGGCGCGGCGGCAGGTTAGCGGGTAACTTAATGTTCCAAGCAAGTCCGAAAAACTCCAAAAATTTTATGAAATACCAGCCGAGGTCAATTTGACCAGGGTACAGGCCGTGCCGAGCGGAGCGGGGAAAGGCGTGATGGTTGCTGTGCCAGCTTTCCCCCATCGTTGGGATGGCCATTATGGGGACATTGTGAGCTTGGATAATCGCACCGTCCACCGTCCAATCTTGTGGGCCTCGCGTATGGGCGAAATATGAAATGAACCAGTGCATGGTTGTGCAGGCGGCGACGCGCACAAACACACCCCAGACCACCCAAGACCAACCACCTAGGGCAAAAAGAACGACAGCGACGGGTATTTGATGCGCCATCCATGTTCTGTCGAGAAAGTGGTAAAATGGATCGTCAGCGATACCTGGACCTGGATCGAAGCTTGGCGGGTTGTCGAGTTTTAATTTTCCGTGGAGATAAAGGATGCCGTCCATGAGCAATCCTTTTTCGTGCCTTAGAAAGGGATGACAATCCTTCTGACGCTGCGCCCAATCACGGAAGTCATGAAGGCGAATCGTCCAAAGCGGTCCGCCCATGCCAACAGCAGTGCCGCACCAGACCAGAAGGCGCTCAAGCCATTTCGGGCATTCAAAGCTCTGGTGGATAAGGCGTCTATGGAAACCTACCGAATGACCTGCGCAGAGCGTGATAGCTGCTGTAGCAAGAAAGACAGCAAACGCATCCCATGTAAAGAACATTGGGCCGAGCAAGAGTGCGCCGCCAAACATCAGGGTGTTCCAGAGTGAGCGCGCCGGATCCCAAACAACGTGACCGTGAACGGGGCATGCCTCGTCGAGATTTTTTAGGGAATTTACCTTGAAAGCATCCGGCTGTTTTGTCGTTTCGGGCATGTCAGCTCACCGCCTTCCCGTGGAGCCAAAGAAACGGGCCACCTTGCCGGTCAACCCGACGATCTGTCTCACTCTGCGCGCGGACAGTTTTTGTGCTTGGGCGTCAATAGCGGCAATGTCTTCCACCATCATCAGCATTTTTTCCAATTGGCGTCGGGCAGTCGTGGAAGTTGCAGGTTCGGCTTGCGCTTCCTTCCAGCATAGACGCATTGTCTTAAGCGCATCGGGCAGTTCGCGTTCGCGCCGCTTTTCCAACCCTGTAATGAGCATGTCCCAAGGATCGTTTGCTGTCTGCCAGCCCTCTTCATCACCGCCGGTAACTAGGCCATACTCTTCTAGAAATTGAAGGGCATCCTTGAGTTCTGATGGTGGCAGACTGAGATCAGCCTGAAGTTCGGCGGATGTTTTGGGTGAAGACTGCAAATAGAGCAGGGCATGAATTCGGCAGGGAACGGACGGCAAACCCCAGCGGGGCCCTAGGTCTCCAAAATAATCAGTGAAGCGTCGTGTCGCAGGCGATGTTTCCGTGCCAGCCAAATGCCCCTCCCAAAATGGCTTTCTCATGATGAAATTAAGATTAGAGAGAGGACGTTTGGGTGGCAAGGCATCGCTGGAAAAAGCAGGCTTGGCTTAGGCGCCACCGTTTTTCGCCGAGGCTCTATGGACCCCGGCACGGGGGCCGGGGTGACGGCCTCATGTGGGTGGCGGGCGTCGCATCAAACGCAAAGTGTCACCCCGGGCTTGTCCCGGGGTCCATAAGGCGGATTAGCCTTTGCTTAGCATTCCGGTTATTATATTGAGACCGCATAAAACGGAGCAGCAATGAGTTACGGCAGAAACAGCGCCAAGATGCTGAAGGCGGGGCCCGCAGGGCGCCGGGCTTTCGCGCGCGCGTGCGCCATCACGCTCACCGTCACGCTCACTAGCCCCGGCTCCGGACGGGCGTAAGCCTGCGCCCCGGGGCCAGCCGTCTCCCGCGAGCTTGCGCCGGGCGGCTTCTTTCCAACCCACAATCGATGAAAATTGAAGGATGAGAACGGTTTAGCCGTCTCCTTTCCTTCCATCCGCGCTGTTGAGCCGCCTTTCAATACCGGCTACACAGTCATGAACGAGCCGCCCTCAAAGGGGCGGGGAATGCGGGAGAAAGCCGTGGCGCGTAATCCTTTAGGCTTTTTGGGAAGCCTTTTGATGATCGGCCTCATCCAGGTCTACCGCCTGGGAATTTCGCCGCTGATCGGGCCGCGCTGCCGCCATTTGCCCACCTGCTCGGAATACGGGCTGGAGGCGGTACGCCGGCACGGGGCCTGGCGGGGCTTTTGGCTGACGCTCGCCCGCATTGCCCGCTGCCACCCTTGGGGCAGCCACGGCTTCGACCCGGTGCCGGCGGCGCTTCAGCCCCAGCCCATCTATGCGCCCTGGCGCTATGGTGTCTGGCGGCTTTCGGACGCGGGTTTGGCGGAAGCGGATCTGGCGGAAGCGGATAAAGGAAATGAAGAGGCGGCCTGCCGGACATCCGGTAAGCACGTTTAAGAGAGAAACGATGATCAAATTGACGATGCCGGACGGGTCCGTCCGCGAGTATGAAAAAGCCTTGAACGGTTTCGAGCTGGCCGAAAGCATTTCCAAATCGCTCGCCAAGAAGGCCGTGGCGGTAAAGATCGACGGGAAGGTCGACGATCTTTGCTCCGAAATCGCCCATGACGCCAAGGTCGAGGTGGTGACGAAGGAAAGCCCGGACGGGCTCGAGCTTCTGCGCCACGATGCGGCCCATGTCATGGCGCAGGCCGTCCAAGAGCTTTTCCCCGGTACCCATGACACGATCGGCCCGGTGATCGAGAACGGTTTCTTCTACGACTTCCACCGCGAGGAACGCTTTTCCGAGGACGATCTGGAGAAGATCGAAAAGCGGATGCAGGAAATCGTCGACCGGGACGAACCCATTGTGCGCGAGGTCTGGTCGAAGGACGAGGCGATCGCCTATTTCAAGAAGATCGACGAGCCTTACAAAGTCGAGCTCGTGAACGACATCCCGGACGGTGAGGACATCCGCATCTATAAGCAGGGTGACTGGCTGGACCTCTGCCGCGGGCCGCACCTGCCTTCCACGGGCAAGCTCGGCAAGGCTTTCAAGCTGATGCGCGTCTCGGGCGCTTACTGGCGCGGGGATGCGAAGAACGAACAGTTGCAGCGTATCTACGGCACGGCCTGGACGAATGATAAAGAGCTGAAAGCCTATCTCCATATGCTGGAGGAGGCGGAAAAGCGCGATCACCGCAAGCTGGGCCGGGAGATGGACCTTTTCCACCTTCAGGAAGAAGCGCAGGGTTCGGTCTTCTGGCACCCGAAAGGCTACCGCATCTGGCAGGCGCTCGAGCAATATATCCGCCGGCGGCTGGAAGAGAGCGATTATGTGGAAGTGAAAACGCCGCAGCTTCTCGATTCCAAGTTCTGGGAACAGTCGGGCCACTGGTCGAAATTCCGCGAGAACATGTTCGTCGTGCCGGATGAAATTCCGAGTACGGAGGAAGATGCGCCGGTGCTTTCCGGCGAGGCGGAGTTCATGGCGCTGAAGCCGATGAACTGCCCGGCCCATGTGCAGATCTTCAAGCAGGGCATCAAATCCTACCGCGATCTGCCCTTGCGCATGGCCGAGTTCGGCTGCTGTCACCGTAACGAAGCGCATGGCGCGCTGCACGGGCTGATGCGTGTGCGGCAGATGACGCAGGACGATGCGCATATTTTCTGCCGGGAAGACCAGATCACGGCGGAGAGCGTCGCTTTCTGCGAGCTTTTGCAGAAGGTCTATCATGATCTCGGCTTTACGGACATTGCGGTGAAGCTTGCCACGCGGCCGGAAGTGCGCGCGGGCGAAGATCATGTCTGGGACAAGGCCGAGAAGGGCCTTGAAGACGCGCTTAATGCCGCCGGGCTCGAGTTCGAGTTCGCGCCGGGCGAGGGGGCTTTCTACGGGCCGAAGCTCGAATTCCACCTGCGCGATGCGATCGGGCGGACCTGGCAATGCGGCACGCTGCAGCTCGACTTCGTGCTCCCGGAACGTCTCGATGCCTCTTATGTGGGCGAGGATGGCGGCCGCCACCGGCCCGTCATGCTGCACCGCGCGGTGCTCGGCACACTGGAGCGCTTCATCGGCATTATGATCGAGAACTATGAAGGCCGCTTCCCGCTCTGGCTCGCGCCCGTGCAGGCGGTGGTCACGACGATTACGTCGGATGCGGATGAGTATGCGCGCGAGTCCTACGAGAAGCTGCGCGCGGCGGGTCTGCGCGTCGAGCTCGATCTGAGGAACGAGAAGATCAACTACAAGGTGCGCGAGCACTCGGTCGCCAAGGTGCCGGTCATTCTCGTCGCGGGCCGGCGCGAGGCGGAGGAAAAGACTTTCTCCATCCGCCGTCTCGGCTCCAAGGATCAGACGGTGGCCGGGCTCGATGAAACGATTGCCGCGCTGCGCGAAGAGGCGCTGCCGCCGGATCTTGCGCCCGCCCGAAGCGCGGCAAAAGCTGCCGAATAAGATTGGGAAAGGCCGGGGCACCCCGGCCTTTTTTATGAATAAAGTCATATAGTAAAATAATTATTTCCAATTTGATTATTTTGTCCGTATTCTGATTTTTTATGATGATGGAGTGCGGAAAAATGGGACTGACTTATGAGAACTTGGATGAGGCAACGCGGGCGCAAATGCTTGAAGAACTTCGCCATGATGTTGAACGGTCCGGGGTGTATTTGAGTGGTCGTTTGACCGACAACGGAAAAAATGAATGGGTGGAGTTGCTTCGAGAGGCTGCAACAAGTGGAACAGACGACTCGTTAGCGACAAGATTGCGAGAGCGAGGGTTTGTTCGACAGGAGGAGCAACGGAAGAAACCGAGTGGTGGTTCTACTACAGCGAAAGTTCCTCATACGGCGCCTGATACATTAGCCGAAGGCGAGTTCAATCGCCTATATGCTCGAGCTCTTTGCCGTCGAGCGATTGCTGAAGGATGTGGATTGGAAGTGTATCGCGGAAAAGAAGCCAAAAATCCACGCTCCGAGTCGGAAGCGAAAATTGGTACTGCCGTCGATCCAGAAGCGCTTCTGGCGGATCTTCGAAAGTCTGTGGGGGTTGAGCCTGCATTAGGTTTGCCATCGGGGCCGAACTCAGGTCTTACCGTGCGGCTTCGGTAGCTTTTGGGTGTTAATTCAAAAGTGATACCAGAAGCCGAGTTTGATGCCGCTGTCTTTCACCGTGTTCATGCCGGCATAGGTCGTGTAGCCGCCGATCTCCACGGAAAGAATGGGGCTCATGCGGATGATGGATGAGAGATGCGCCTTATAAGCGCTGGCTGAGCCGCGCGGCGCGTTTTCCGGGCCGACGGATAGAAAGTTTGAGGATTGGATGAGCACGGTCCAATCCGGGCTCATATGAACGCCTGCGGTCGCAATCGCGTTGATCTCGTCGGGCTTGCCGCCGGTGCGCAGCCGGTAAGCCACGCGCTGATCGGTAAAGGCATCACGCCCCAGAAGTGTTGTCGTCTGGCCGAAATAGACCGCGCCCTCCACATCCACATTGCCTGCTTCGGGTGAGAACGTGTCGCCTTCATAGGTGGCGGTGGTGAGCGTGCCCAGCGTTTCAAGCGCGATGCGGGTACCCCGCCATTCTCCAAGCGCCACACGCACGCCCCCTTCGATGAAACGCAGATCGTTCGAGCCGACCCGCCCGATAGGGCTCTCAACAATCTCGCTGGAATAGGCGGCCTTGCCGACCAGTGTGACGGTGTCGCGCCAGCCATGTTCGGCGTAGATCTGAAATTCTTTTTTGCTGAAAGGATTGGTGGGGGCCGCGCGCCCGTCCGCGCCGTAAGCCCGGCTGACCTCGGCCACCGTGAAAGAGGCGATGAGGAGCGTTTTGCCTTTCTCCTGCGGCCAGGCGCCGGCATGGGCGGGCAGGGCGCTTGCAATCAGCGCCAACCCCAATCCCGCGATACTGCCCCATATCCCGTGTGCCGCCCCCATCGGAATATGGTGAAACGCAAGTTTTCATGGGTAAAGGCAAAGCTCGCCTGCGCGCGTAAATGTGAAGTACGGCTCGCAGGCAGGCGCGAAGCCGGTTTGAACAATGGGCCCGGATGGCTTATGTGAGGAGCACTTCGCTATTCTTGATAAAGATTCGCAAAAAGGACTTCCCATGAGTGCGACGCCGCTTCCTGCGCTGCCCGGTTTTCTCGATGTGCTGCTTGCCCGCCGCTCGGTCACGGCGAAGGACATGCAAGGGCCGGGGCCGAGCAAGGCCGAGCTTGAGCAGATATTGGAAGCAGGCTGGCGCGTGCCCGATCACGGCAAGCTTGGGCCCTGGCGCTTCGTCGTTTTCGAAGGCGAGGCGCGCGCGGCTTTCGGTGAAGAGCTTGCCCGTATCTTCAAGGAGCAAGAACCCAAGGCGGAGGCGAAACGCGTGGCGCTAGAAGCTGAGCGTCTGATGCGCGCGCCGGTTGTTGTGGCGGTAATTTCCACCGCCGAAGATCACCCCAAAATTCCGAAATGGGAGCAGCGGCTTTCCGCCGGGGCTGTCTGCCAGAACATGCTGGTTGCCGCGAGCGCGCTCGGCCTTGCCGCGCAATGGCTGACGGAATGGTATGCGTTCGATAAGAAGGTGCATAAGCTCCTCGGCATGAGGAAAGGCGATCGGGTGGCCGGTTTCATCTATCTCGGCTCCGCTACCGCTAAGCCCGATGAGCGCGTGCGCCCGCCGCTTGAAGAGCGGGTGAGTTACTGGAAAGGCTGAAGGGGCCTGCGCTTAAGCATTGCCCGAAGGCGGGGCGCCGCTGATCTCGCCTTCCTCGCGCCGTGTCATGGCGCGGCCCTGGCGCACGGCAACGCCGCGCAGTGCGGCCTTGCGCCCTTCAAGATCGTCCGACGCAAAGCCGCCCGAGACGCGCCGGTCGAGAAAGCCGCCCGCCGCTAGAACCAGCGCCAGCACGGCAATGCAAAAACCGCCCAGCGCGCTTTCCAGATAAATCAGAAAAGCCGCAATGCCCGTGGCAACGGCCAAGGCAAGGCTTGCAACGCGTTTAATGGTCAAATCTCTCCAGCTCATCTTCGCCCCCATCCTGGATGAAGCCAGCATAGCATGAAGCACGGGATCAGGAGACCGGTTCCTTCTTGTCGTGATCCCAGATCGACTTATGGCCGCCTTTCTGGCCCAGCACCGCCTCGCGCGGGCTTTGCTTGTCGATATGGCCGATCAAGCCCTGATAGGTGCCGAAACCGGCAAGCTCCTGCAAGCGCGGGGAAAACTCTTTCACCCGCTCCAGCGGAATGCCGAGCTGCTGGTTCTCCTGCTGGCGGATGAAGCCCGCGCAATAATTCATCGCAAGGCCCGTGCGGCGCTCTTCAGCTTTATGCGCGCCGCCCCCATGCCAGAGGCTGCCCACCCAGACCAGCACCGAGCCTTTCGGCATTTCGGCGGGAATGGATGCGTAATGCTCGCCGTAGGTCGGGCAATGATCCCATTTGTGGCTGCCGGGCACGAGGCGCGTTGCGCCGTTTTCTTCCGTAAAATCACTGAGTGCCCACATGGAATTGCAGACGACGGATTTATGCGGCCGGGTGAGGCCGATCACCTGATCGTCGGAATGAATGGGCTGGGCGCGCTCGCCGGGCAGAATGGCGATGGAGGAAAGGGAGGAGATGAGGTAACCCTTGTCGAGCACGCCTTCGATGAGCGGCAGCACATTCTCATGCACCGGCACGCGCTCGAAAAGCCGTGCGCGGGCAAGCAGATTGTAGATGCGCAGCGTCTTGTGCCCTTCGAAGGAATTATAGGCGGGCTCTATGCCGAGCTCCTTTTCAAGGCCAAGCAGGGTCTCGTTCAACGCGTCGATGAAATCCGGCTCGATGGCGTTTTCGACGATCGTGTAGCCGTCTTCGCTAAGGCGCGCCAGATGCGCTTCTTTCTGCTTGTCCTCCATCGTCTCCTCCCGGTCTTTTTATCCTGCCGCTTTGGCGAGAATGCGCTCCGCCTGTTTCAAATGCGGGCGGTCGAGCATCACACCGTCCAGGCTTACAACGCCCACATCACCGGCCTCCTCAAAGGCTTTCACAATGGCGCGGGCATGGGCAAGGTCATCATCGCTCGGCGTATAGACCTCGTTGATCACCGGCACCTGGGCGGGGTGGATCGCCATTTTGCCGGTAAAGCCATCGCGCAGCCCGGCGCGGGTTTCCGCCCGCAAGGCCGCTTCATCGCGGAATTCCTTGCAGATGGAATCGATGGGCATGGCCTCTGCCGCCACGGCGCCGAGAAGGCAGAGCGTGCGGGCAAGCTGATAGGGGCCGGTATAAGCGCCGCTTTCATCCTTGTTGGAGCGCGCGCCAAGATCGGCGGCAAGGTCTTCCGCGCCCCAGGTCATCGCAAAGAGCCTGGGGCTTGCGCCTGCGTAACTGCCCATATTGAAGAGGGAGGCGGCGGTTTCCGTCGCCACATTGCAGAGCTTTACGGTTCCTTCCGGCAGACCGTTTTCCTGTTCGAGCCTATCCAGCGCCCCGGCGACTTTTGCGATGCAGGCGCCCGAGATCGTTTTCGGCACCATAACGGCGAAGGGTCGGGCGGGGACGATGGCTTTCAAATCCTCTTCCCAGAAAGGCGTGTCGAGTGCGTTCATGCGCACGATAAGTTTGGGGCCCGTTGCGGGTGCGCCTTTTACATATTCGGCGGTCATGGCCCGCGCGGTTTCCTTCGCCGAAAGGGCGACGGAATCTTCCATGTCCAGGATAAGCGCGTCCGCGCCGCTATCCTGGGCCTTGGCCTGTTTCTTTTCGCTGTCACCCGGCACAAAGAGCAAGGAGCGCATGGGATCAGCCCTCCGTCTTGGCGTGCATGAAAGCCTGGCGGGTGCATTTGGCCACTTCATCGCCGTGCTGGTTGAAGGCAGTATGCTCGAAGGTCACGATCCCCGCCTTAGGCCGCGATTTCGAGCGGCGCTTGCCCATGACTTTCGTTTCGATGCGCAGCGTGTCGCCGTGGAAAACGGGCTTGGGGAAGGTGATATCCGTCATGCCCAGATTGGCGATGGTGGTGCCGAGCGTCGTTTCATGCACCGAAATGCCGATCATCAGGCCGAGCGTGAAAAGAGAATTGACCAGAGGCTTGCCGAATTCCGTCTCTTTTTCGGCATAGTCGTGATCGAGATGCAGCGCCGCCGGGTTCATCGTCATGGTGGAAAAGAGCACATTGTCCGTTTCCGTGACGGTGCGGCGGATGGCATGGGCGATGACCTGGCCCTCTTCGAATTCTTCAAAATACATACCCGGCATGAAAGGCTCCCTGTCGTCCGGTGCCGCTCTATCGGCGGCTTGAGAGATTGGGTAGGTTATAACGCAAAAAGAGGGGAGGCCCCATGGACTTCACATTCTCGCCGGAACAAGAAGCGGTGCGCGACGCCGTCGCCCGGATTTGCGCGAAATATGACGATACCTATTGGCTGGCCCGGGACACGGACGGCGAGTTTCCGGAGGATTTCGTCGCCGATATCGCCAGCGGCGGCTGGCTCGGCATCGCCATGCCCGAGGAATATGGTGGCGCGGGGCTCGGCGTTACGGAAGCGGCCATCATCGCCCAGACCATTGCCGAATCCGGGGCCTGCCTTTCCGGTGCCTCCTCCATCCATATGAACCTTTTCGGGCCGATGCCCGTTGTCGTCTTCGGCACGGCGGAGCAGAAAGAGCGCATGCTCGTGCCGCTCATCAAGGGCGAGGACCGCTGCTGCTTCGGGGTGACGGAGCCCGATGCCGGGCTCAACACCACGGCAATTTCCACCCGCGCGGAAAAGACGGGCGATCATTACCTCGTCCATGGCCGGAAAATGTGGACCTCGACGGCCCAGACCGCGAACAAGATCCTGCTTCTTGCCCGCACCACACCCAAGGAGGACTGCGCCAAGCCCACCGAAGGGCTCAGCCTCTTTTATACGGATCTAGACCGGGGCGGGGCGACGGAAGTGCGCGAGATCGCCAAGATGGGCCGCAAGGCGGTGGACACGAACGCGGTGTTCTTCGATGGACTGAAAGTGCCGAAGGAAGACCTCATCGGCGAAGAGGGCAAAGGCTTTCACTATCTGCTGCACGGGCTGAACCCGGAGCGCGTGCTGATCGGCGCCGAAGCGGTGGGCATCGGCCGCATCGCCCTTAAAAAGGCCTCCGATTATGCCCGCGAGCGGGTGGTTTTCGGCCGGCCCATCGGCCAGAATCAGGCGATCCAGCATCCGCTCGCCAAAAGCTGGGCGGAGCTGGAAGCGGCGAACCTCATGGTTTTCAAGGCCGCTTCCCTTTACGACGCGGGCCAGCCGTGCGGGGCGGAGGCGAATGCCGGCAAATATCTGGCCGCCGAAGCCGCCTTCCATGCCTGCGAAAGCGCCATCCTCACCCATGGCGGCATGGGCTATGCCAAAGAGTTTCACGTGGAGCGCTATATGCGCGAGGTGATGATCGCCCGCATCGCGCCGGTGAGCCGCGAGCTCATTCTCTCCTTCATCGCCGAGCGGGTGCTCGGCCAGCCGAAGTCCTATTGAGAGGCGTTATGTTCGAACTCCATCCCCGCCTGGAGGCAGACACGAAAACCGTCGACGATTGGGAGCTCTGCCGCGTTCTCCTGATGGACGATGCGCGCTATCCCTGGCTGATCCTTGTGCCGCGCATCG
>MRWF01012168.1_pt1 | contig 89003 bp, 79 predicted proteins | sample 1013331 | NCBI WGS metagenome assembly MRWF01 (sample SAMN06117577, study PRJNA244670) | biofilm metagenome | biome: Water; feature: Cathode Biofilm; material: Biofilm; isolation source: microbial consortium enriched at the cathode of a solar microbial fuel cell | place: USA: District of Columbia ... | reverse complement strand
GTCAGCCCCCCTACCGGAAAGCCCCCCGCCGTTCCCACCGTTTCCACCGTTCCCGCCGGAAAGCGTGCCAGAGACCGAGACAACTGCACCATGTGCACCGCCACCGCCGCCGCCACCGCCCGTGCCTCCGGCATTCACGTTGTCGCCAGCAACCCCATCCGCACCCGGGGTTGAGCCGCCAGCACCGCCAGCAACGCCAGCACCGCCAGCACCAGCTCCACCAGCACCGCCAGTCACACCAGCACCGCCACCGCCACCACCAGTGACGACGCTAGTGTCCACGACTCCGTTGCTGCCGCTGTCACCCGCAGCCGTCGCACTGTCGCTTCCTCCAGGAACCCCCGTTTCAGCGCCCCCGCCTCTGCCGCCGTCCGCGAATGCGGGCGTTGTTACCAAGACCAACGACAGGGCCAGTCCGACTGGCATGGCCATTCTTGTGCTGCAGGGCGCGGACCGCATGGCAAGCTGGCTCACCTGTGAGCGCAGGTTTCCGAATTGAGTCGAAATGAAGGATGCTCGCCCTGCAGCAGCGGTCACGCAACGATCTGAACTCTTTACACAGCCCATGGATTGGTCCTTGTAGTCGGCACTTCTGCACGATTCAAAAGGTGAGAAAACGATATATTCAACGTTACAGTGCTGGCTCCTGCGATCCGCCGTAATTGACGGTCACATCGATCGGCTAGTCTCCGACGGAAATGATTGTCATGTGTACGCCGGCGTCATCGCCTTTGAAATTCGGAGCGTGCAGGAGCAAACTGTCATCAATTATCTCTCCAGAAAATGCCGGGATCACGATGAAATGAAGCTATTTATTGAGACGCATAATTCGAAATTAAGATATCAGTAATTGAGTTTGTGACAATCGTTGCGTGTAATTATTTTGTACTGTCCGCTGCCGTTTAAGCCAGTTCAGTTGGTCTGCCTTCACACCACAATACTGTTTGGGCCACCGCCAGCAGCTTTTCTCGTCTATAGCATCTGCGGAATGGTACAATGGAAAGCCGTGGCTGCTGCATGCGTTCAAAAGACATGCGCTTCAGGCATTCTCGGACAAAAAACATGACAAAGCCCATTTAAGGTTCTCCATCTCCCATCATCCATTTGAATCCGTTCCTTCGCATCGATTCCAATCATTCATTGGACCGCTGTTCGGAGATCTTCGACACTGCGGTCATGGAACCAGATGACGATCTCCTTCTCCTCAAACGCGTGGACCCCGGCCGGAACATGAACCGGTTTTACCACCTGTCGGTCGAGCCCACCCTGTTCGGCGGATTTGCCGTTCGCCGGACATGGGGACGCCTGGGCACCTGGGGTCGAACGCGGCTTGATCTCTTTGCGGATGTGTCATCGGCTCTGGCGCATCAGCAGAAGCTGGCGGCACAAAAGCACAGGCGCGGGTATCGCCCGGAATGAGGCTGTGGCGTTGTGCCTGATCCCAGACCCCAGACCCCTGTGTCACGGGATCTTCCTCGGGCAGATCACTCAATCAGACGTCACAGGATACCCCAGGCCCTGTATCTGTCTCGGCCTGTAAGCTCGCGGGGGAGCGCGGGGCCGAGTTGGCGGATCATGCGGTCGACGGCGGCGGCGGTGACACCCAGGTCCTGGCGGGCCATGGGTATGGTCACCAGGGGCCGGGACAGGAACATCCGGGCAAACTCCGGCAGCTTGGAGTGGCTTCGGCAAGACTGGCAATGGCGAGCCAATTGCTCCTGGGCAATGGATAGCCGGTCCAGCTGATCCATGGTTTCCTGGGCGGCTTTTTCAAAACCGGACAGGAAGCCGGCGATGCGCACCTGGAACGTGTCCTTGCGGCGCCAGCGAAAGGGCGACTTTCGCAATCCCGCTGACAGGCTTGGCAAATGAGACGTGGTCACCTGTGCTTTCAGGAAGACAGCCGACAGCAGGCGGCCAAGTTCCGGCCATCCGTCCAGCGGCTGCAGCACCTGCCATGCATCAAGCAAAATCGCCGCCGCCAGAACGGGCGGTAATTTCAGGGCTTCAGCTTCCGTTTTGACAGTGAGCCAGTCGTCCAGACGGTCACCCCGTTCCGAAAACCGAGAGAAGTGTACGGACGGTATGTCTCCGGATTGGCGGGACGAGATAGGTCTTTTCGGGACGGTTCCCTGTGCCAGCTGTCTGGAGCGTTCCAGAACGGCGTCGATTTCGGCAAAGAGATTTTTTTCCGTGTCGGCAGTGTCCTGTTGGGCCGAAGCTGAGGCAGCAGGTCCCCTCCCCTCCCCCGAGCTTCGGATTGTCGTTGTCTCGAACTCGGCGTCATTTGTCGGACGGCTCACAAGTGTCAGAAGACCGTCGCGGCTCAAGACAGTGTCCGGGGTTTGCCGGTCGACCCGTCTGCGGAGCGCCAGGAACCTGGCGGCCCGGGTCAATTCGTGGGTGGGCGCGCGTCTGTCGGTGCCGGCATCGTGCAGGACAAGGTCCTCCAGATGAACGAGGTCTCCATCGAGGGCCATGGAGGCACAGGTCTCAAACAGGTGGGACCGGCTGCGCACACCGTCTTCCAGCGCAGGTGTCCGGCGCAATCTCTCGTCGGCTCGGGTCAGGGACCGGCTGGCGCGATCGAGCGGGTCGGCCAGATCCAGCCAATCCAGTGATTTCAGGGACTTGTGGAGATCGTAAACCATTGACATCGGCTGATAATATTTCATTAACGATAATCAACAAGCAAAAAAGTATCATCACATGGATATCTGTCAACTCAGGATCATAAGCAATGATAATTAAAGCTTATCGATAGTTAGACTATTCAGCGACCTCATGCTAAACATTGGCCCCTGTCCCGAGCCGCAAAAGCCTGTCAGCCATGCCCGAAAGCCCCCTCCCCGCTTCCCGTCTCTCGTCGCAGCCCGCACGGAACGAGGCTGCACGGAACGAGGCTGCGGATCAGGCAATGCGCGACAAGATAAAAACCCTCGACACGTTGTCCGCCATTCTGCCAGCCCTTGCCGGGTCAGACCGGGCAGAGCAGCTGGCCCGGCTTTTGACCGATGAGGACATCGACACCCTGCGCCACCTTGCCAGGGAAGGCATGGGCGAGAATTCGCTGCGGGCTCTGACCTCCGACTTTTCCTATCTGGAAGGCTGGTGCCTGGCGGCAACCGGAAGCCCCCTGCCCTGGCCTGCACCGGCGCCGCTCATTCTCAAGTTCATTGCTCACCACCTGTGGGACCCGGACAAGAAGATGTCTGATCCCGGTCACGGGATGCCTGAAGACATTGCGAGGCAACTTGAGGCGCAAGGATTGCTCCGCAGCGCGAAAAATACGGCGGGCCAACGGCCCCCGCATGCACCGGCGACTGTGCAGCGGCGGTTGGCCTCCTGGTCGACCTTGCATCGCTGGCGGGGTCTGACGGGAGACTTCTCCGCGGCGGAAGTGCGCTCCGCCATGCGTCTGGCTGTTCGTGTCGCCGACCGGCCGCGGGCGCGGAAAAGCCGCAAGGCCATCACGGCCGATTGTCTGGAGCTGCTGCTCGCGACATGTAACGGCACGGACTACGCCGCACCAAGCCTGATGGACATTCGAGACAGGGCCTTGCTGCTGGTCGGGTTTGCCTCCGGTGGTCGCCGGCGCTCCGAGTTATCCGGAATGCGGTTTGGTCAGATCACCTGGGAGGACTTCTTGCCTCTGGATCCGAGTGATCCGGATAGCGACCTCCTGCCTGCCGCCAGCCTGCGACTGGGGCGCACCAAGACGGAAGAATCTTCTGACGACAATTCGGTTCTTCTGATCGGACGGAGTGTCGACGCGCTGAAAACCTGGCTGGAAGCGGCCCAAATTCAGGAAGGGGCGGTCTTCCGCGCGATCGATCAGTGGGGCAACCTGAAAACCCGTGCCCTCACCCCGCAATCGGTGAATGCCATCGTCAAGAAACGCTGTGCACTTGCCGGTTTGGACCCGCAGGACTTTTCCGCGCATGGCTTGCGCTCAGGCTTTCTGACAGAAGCGGCCAACAGGGACATTCCGATCCAGGATGCCATGCTGCAGTCCCGGCACAGGTCTCTCGCCCAGGCGTCCAGCTATTACAGCGATGCCGGGCGCAGCAGACGGCGGTCGGCCAGATTGTTGGGGTGATGTTCAACGCGAGGGAAGCTCATGAGGGAGATCCGGGCAGGTCTTGAAAGTGGCCCGTCCGGATCATTTCTCCTCAATCATTAGCTGATCCATCAGTCGAGTTGAACTCCTTAAAAAACAGTTAATAAACTCTCATATTCCCTTGCGGCATACAAGCGACGAGAGGTTGTTGTCATGGCCAAGGTGCATCCATTTCGTGTTGTGCAGACTTCGGCAGGCTCTGTTTGCTGCGAGGTCGTTCCTGGGGCCGGCGTTTTGCATTGCTCGGGACTGCTGCGCAATTTCCCAACGTTTTTCAGCGCGGCATGGTCATTGAGCGTAATGATTGGTGTGCGTCATTGCGCGTAATGCCTCTCTTGGTTGTCGTTTGAATTCTGTTCGCCGGACCGGCCGGTCAGGTCGATGCTATCAAGTCTGTATTCATCTTTCAGAAAACAGGTCGTCCTGTTCCTGTCTGGCCGGTTGCACAATTTCAGCAGCTGGCGTTTGCAGGACATGTATCTGGTAGCTCCTAAATTACGTGACCACTTGCTCCTCTCTTGATTTGGTCCATTCTCTTCAAGATTTCGTTCGGATCGGGGAAGGCTGATTGGGGAAGCAAACAGGAAACTAAAGTTTGGGCGCATGGCCGCAGTGGGTTCCACCAACACGGGTTGAGCTATATTGAGCCAACAAGGGAGCCGTCGGCTTGGTCAATGCTTGTGTTGCCGGTTCATTGGTTTCCGGTCTGAAAATACTTAGTTGTGCGATGCCGGTGAGTTCGCGGACAGGCTCGGCTAATTGATTGCTTTTTGGGATTTGCTAGTTGCGCGAAACGGCCTTTAGCGCAGAAGGGTTCGTTCTGTGGGTATAGCGCCCTCCCCAGATGAGATGCGCTTCTTAGCTTGAAGAAGTTTTCTTCAAGCGCCGCGCAGGTTTCGTTGGTCTAATGATGTCCGGTCCAGAGTCCGGTTGCTGCCATACAGGGGGTTCGTCGTTCAGCCTTGAATTGAAGCTGCCGATTGATTGAACTCTTTATTGTCACGTGGTTTGCGGTAGGTGTTGCGGAGCACTCATTGGTGGATGGAGCGTTAGACGGAGTGGCGCTGGAGGAGCAGATGTTCCGGTCGTTTCAGCTGGACGCATTGTGAGAAGCGGTGGCGTGTGTCTCTAACCAGATGTCTCGTTACTTTCATCGTTCGGTGTCACCTCCCTGCCCGCTCTATTTTTGTCCTGACGCGCTTCAAAGAGGGAATATCGAGACAGTCCACGCCTACCGGCTCTCGTTATGCCAAGGGCCAACTTTTCGTCCGATGCCTTGTCCGGCTTGAGATGTTTTCTGATCTCTTTTGATCTTGCATTGGGTGGCGCGATGTTCTGGTTCTGAGAATTCTCGCCGGAAACCGAGCGGCATCTCTGTGAAAGGACTTTCTTCCGAAGGTCCAAGGCCTGGGGGGGGATTTTGATGGCCAACGGCAATGTGATGCCTGTTCAGAATTTTCGGAAGTTTCAGGTTCACAGTCGCCGACGCCTCGTAACGTTCGCAAACGTTTCAGGCGCTGCCATGGGCAGAACTTTGTGAATATAGCAATTGCTATATCAGTTGATTTTTCCGGGTGTGAGGCATGACCCTTCAGTGTTAAAAGTCGCTCCGCTAGAAATTATAGCAATTGCTATATTTGACCGGTGCCGTGCTGAGTGTTCGTAGAGGCGCGAAGAGTCTGACGCCAATTTTGCCGATTGTCCTGAGATGAACGTGGTTTGTAATGCAGGGGTTCCAGGCGAACAGTCCTGCGATGCATGGCAAAAATACGCGGTAAAAAATTGGGCGGACGCCCTATGAGGGCGGTTCGTCAGATGCCAGGGCCTGTCTTCACTCCCGAAGATTTTTCTGGCCGATTGGGCAACGAGTGCCTGGTGGGCCTTTAGATGATCGCCGACCTTTTGATTGGAGCCGAACTGGCCAAAAGCCTTTGCGAGCCTGCTGTATCGCAAATCCCCGGAGAGGGGAGGGGGTTTACAAATCCGTGAACGCATCCAGGCCACCAGTTTCACGAGCAGTTTGCCGGGCGCAGTCAAACAGAGCCTTTCTATCCTCGGGCTTGTGCATGAGGCCGAGATTTGTGACCGTCGTCATGACACAGGCAATCTCCTGCTGTGCATCAAACACCGGCACGGCCTGCCCCGTAATACCTGGCAGCAGGTGGTCGGTCAGTTCGGCCCAGCACTCGGCGCGAACGGTTTCGAGGATCTTGCGCGAGGGTGGTTTGCCCCGGAAATGAGGTGGCTGCAATTTCCTGGCGACGTTGATCTGGCTTTCGGGAAGGAATGCCTGGAAGACTAGACCGCACGCGGAATTGTCGACCGGAAGGACGTCACCAAGCCCGACGGAACTGATCGAAAAAAGTGCGCTGCGATACCAGCGCACGACTGTTGGGCCGCGCTCGGTCCAGATGGCGATGCCCGCACTTGCAGCGTAGCCACTGGCGAGTTGCTTCGTGTGCCTTGCCGCGATCTCTACAGGGTTTACACGTTTCAAGGCGCCAATGCCGATACTCAGCGCTGTCGGGCCAAGATCGTAATGCCCGGTCTGGGGGTCTTGCATGACGAGCCCCTCCTTCACCAGGCTTTGAAGGTATCGGTGTGCGGTCGGGCTGCCGGTGCCGGCCTGTTTGGCGATGACACCAAGTGCCATGGCTTCGGACCCATTGGCCAGGATGTTCAAGAATCGCGTGGCAATGGAAACGGATTGAATGTTGCCGGAGCGTTTGGGTGATTGTCCAGTCATTTCACCATCTGCGTCTTCACTCATTGCCTGGCACCTTAATCGACAGATGCCTGGATTCGTCGTGCAACCAATCTGAATATTTCGACAACGCACACTCCTCCCATCTCACCGACAGGGTATTTTGCAACCGTTGCAAGTTCAATCGTGATTGCAGCAGATTTTCCGTTGAAATTCAGTTTGTTGACTGAAAGTGTTGCCGGTTCGCCACATTTATTTATGAGTTTTATACTCATGTTGAAATGTGTAATGAGTTCTGTATAGTGAAATTCAGTTGATCCGGTCACCGGCGGCTGGGGCAAGCATGAGCCGCAACCGGTGTCAGGGTCGTCTCTCCCCAACTGTTCGTGGGCAAGGCATTTCCAGCTCGCGCAGTCATAAACTCATCAGGATCAAAAGATGAAACCGACTCGTATTGCGACGATGCTTGGCAGCACCGCCGTGTTCACCGTTTCACAGATGGTTACCAGCATCGCATGGGCTCAAGATGCAGGAACCGGAACTGCTGCAGACGTAACTGTCCTCGATACGATCCTCGTGAGCGGCGAAAAGATTTCGCGCAGCCTTCAGGAGACGGCCAGTTCGGTTGAAATCATTACGGGGGAGGATCTGGAAACACGGCCGGATGAAGAAAATGTCCAGAGTGCCATTCAGGACGTTCCCAACGTCTACTATCCCGGTACGGCAGGCGTTGCGCCCATTATCCGCGGGCAGGATACGCAAGGGCCGAACACTGGCGCGGTCGCGTTTTATTCAGGTACCGTTCCTCGGGCGTCCATCAACATCGACGGACACTACCAGACCTATTTCGAAACGGTGTTCGGTGCGACATCGATCTGGGATGTGGACCAGATCGAAGTGTTCCGGGGCCCACAGACAACGTCTCAAGGTGCAAACAGCATCGCTGGTGCGATCATCGTCAAGACCAAGGATCCCACGTTCACGCCGGAAGGTGCGCTGCAGGCTGAATACGGCAGCTACAACACTCACCGTGTGTCAGGCATGCTGAGTGGACCACTGAGCAGCCAGCTCGCCGCCCGTGTCGCACTGGACTACTACGGCCGTGACACGTTCATCGACTATATCAATGCAAGCTTCACGGATGACGAGACCAACCTCGACATCATGTCCTTTAATGGACGGGCGAAGTTGCTCTATACGCCTGACGCCATCCCGGGTCTGACGGCAAAGCTCACCTATGCGACCGCTCAGAACAATCAGCCGACATATGAAGCTGCGACAGTCCAGCCCTACGACCGGCTTGAAAACAGCCAGGCAAACGTGCCGAGCTTCTATTCCCGTTCACACACCGGGATCGCCGACTTTTCCTATGAGTTCGAAAACGGAATTGTCGTCAGCAACGTCACCCAATACACCGATCTGGAAGTGAAGCGGAGCGTCGAAACTGTCGGCAACGGCGATGCGACCATCGACCAGCAGAACTGGTCGAACGAGACCCTGGTGAACTTCGGAACGCAAGACAGCACCTTCAGTGGTGTTGCGGGCCTTTATGCAGCTCATACACAGTCAGACGAAACCCTGCTCTTGCCCTTCAACGGTTCGCCGGATTTCGAGGATTCCAAGACCAATCTGGGTGTATTCACCGAGATCGATTACCGGATCAGCGATGCTTGGACCCTGACGGGCGGCTTGAGGTTCGAGAGCGACCGGATCAAGCGTACCGGCCTGTCGTCGACAGTTGCGCCCAGGCCCGTGGATTTCGATTACGACGAGACCTTCAACGCGCTTCTGCCGAAGATTGCGCTCGCCTACAACATCACGCCGGACGTTACCGTGGGCGGCCTTGTCAATCGCGGTTTCAATCCAGGTGGTGTTGCCTTCGACTTCCTGAATGGACAAGCCCTGCCGTTCAAGGCGGAGACGTCCTGGAACTATGAAATTTTCGGCCGTGCCAATCTTCTGGACGACAAACTGTTTGTGTCCGCAAACCTGTTCTACACCGACTATCACGACTCCCAGCGTTACTTCCAAACGGTGTTGCCTGGTACCAGCGTGACACAGCTCCTCACGTTGAACGCAGAACGGGCCCACGCCTATGGTCTTGAAGTGGCGATGAGCTACCAGGTCCTGGACAATCTGCGTGTGAATGCCAATGCCGGTGTGCTTCAGAGCGAGATCTCCGAATTCGACACGCTACCGTCGGTCGAAGGCAATGAATTCGGCAAGGCTCCGGGCTATATGCTGGGCTTTGGTGTGGACTGGAGTGTGCTGGAAAACCTGACCCTCTCGGCAAATGTCGAGCATTTCGACGGGTACTATTCGGACGATCTCAACACGCCGGCTTTCCAGGTCGATCCCTATACAATCGCGAATGCACGGGCGACCTACCAGGTTCACGATCATTTCCAGCTTTATGGCTACGTGAACAATATCTTCGACGAGCGTGTTCCGACCTATCTCGAGAACCGGCCTGGTGTCGCTTCCTTTGCCACCATGACGGCACCGCGCATGTTCGGCATTGGCGCAAAGGCAACGTTCTAAATCAGGCTTCACGACACAATTCTGCCGGCGGCTGGGGAAACCCGTGCCGCCGGCAGAACATTGATTGCTTAAGAAACTTAGCCGTTTAAATATCTATCTGACGCGAACCGATTTTCCACGTGAGAGGGGAGGGGAGTGGCTTCTTCAACATGCCAGCCTGAATTCCAGAATGCTGACGGGGCTGGCCGTCGGAGTTATGGAAGAAGTCTCAAAACTTGCCTTCGCCAACAGTTCGATAAATTCGTCCGCCGTCCGCTCCCTGCCACCGAGCTGCGTCATCATGAAGATATCCTGGGACGATCCGCGGGCGCCGGCAGCAGCGTCGCTGGTCATCATGTCGATCAGGTAAAGGCGCTCTTTTCCGCTCAGGGATTGGCTGGTTTTCTGCAGGATGGTGATCGCAGCTTCGTCGTCAAAGTCATGGAAGACCCGGCTGAACAGATAAACATCGGCACCACCTGGCACATGCTCGAAGAAGGATCCGTTTTGAGTAGTTGCCCGGCCGTTTGACCGCATCTGCTCGAACAGCGGATCGTGGTCTTCGACACCGCGCGGAAGCTCGAACAGAGTTCCCGTGGTTTCCGCGTTCCTGTCCAGAATTTGTGCCAGAAACGACCCGTTGCCGCCGCCAACATCCATGATCCTGGTGCCCGGTGCGAATGCCAGTTTGTCGACGACGACAGCACCGATGCCTTTTGAGGCCCCGTTCATCTGGTCGTCGAACCGTTTTTGCGCGGCCTCATCCTGTGTGTGCCAATCGAAAAACGCGGAGCCATGGGCCAGATCGAAGGCAGTCGTACCGGTTCGCAGTTGTTCGGGCAGGTTTTCCCAGCTTCGCCAGAGCAACGGGTCGAGTTCACAGGCCACCCAGTTGCGCAGGCTCTGCGGATGCCCCGGCACGAGGTGGCGGGTGACAGGGGAGGGGAGGTAATGCCCCTGGGCATCCAGGGAAATCACCTCTTCATTGACCAGGTGCCTGAGCACTCGTTCCAGGAGACGGTGCTTTGTTCCAGTGATTTCCGCAAGCTCTCCCAGCGATCTCGCCCGCTCGACCAGGAGGGCGGGTATCCCGAGCTCGACAAGAGCACGAATACATTGAGACGTACGATATGCCGTGATCTGTGCCATCAGCTTGAAGGGCGGCACGGGGGCCGGTTGTTCGGAAGGTGTGGGAGCTGGTGCTGTCAATTTCGCAATCCTTGTAAATGAAAATTTGCCGGAGGGTCCGGCTCAATGGAGGGCAGGGGAGGGGCGCTGGCTGTTATGCGCCCAGGGTCGCGCCTCCATCGACCACGATGTCCTGCAGCGTGATGTGCCCGGCCTTGTCGGATGCAAGAAACAGCACCGTCTCGACAATATCATCGGTCGTGGCTACCTTTTGCAGTGGAATGCCGAGTTTGAACCGATCCGGTTGGCCCGCGACCAGCTGTCTGTAGCCGGATGCTCCACCCGCCATCTCGCGCAGCATCGGCGTATCGGTCGAACCCGGCGAGACAAGGTTGCAGCGGATGCCGAAGGGCGCGAGTTCCAGCCCGATGCAGTGGCTGAGGCTCGCCATCGCCGCCTTGGACGCGCAATAGGCAGTCATGCCCGTGCGAGGCACATGCGCCGCATTGGAGGCAATGTTCACGATCGCCCCGCTTTGCCGTTCCTTGAACACCGGTATCCATTGGCGCAGCAGGTAGAACGGTCCGCTGACGTTGACGTTCATACAGGCCTGCCAATCCTCTAGCGACAGATCCTCCGCCGCCCCGGTTCGCAGGACACCGGCGGCATTCACCAGGATGTCCGGGTACCACCGGTCTGCCATGAGCCCCATAGAGATCTTTTCAACCTGACGGGCATCGGCAAGGTCCGCTGTGAGAATGCGAAATGGCAGGGTGTTGTCGCCGGCCTGTCTGTCGAGACCAAGGACCGTGGCACCCTCGTCACAAAACCTTTCGGCGATGCGCCGACCGATGCCGCTTGCGGCACCGGTTACGAACACGCGCTTGTCTGCGAACTGCCGAGTTGACGTGTCGGAGCGCTCTGCTGTGTCAGGCTGCAAGGCGCTTGCTTTCAATGAGCGCCCACCAGCCGTTCAGGGTCGGGACACGCGCAAGTTCGTCAAAGCCGACCACAATGCCGCGTTCCTTCAGTTCACTGGCAAGTTTCATGACCTGAATGGAATCGAGACCATAGAAAATCAGGTTTTCTTCCGGATCGAGATCGGCGTCGTCTTCGATGAGCTCCAACACGCGGCTTTGCAGCCAGTCCCGCATCGGCTCAGACTTCTGGGCTGCACCTGTGAGGCTTGCCGTATCTGTGACCGCACCGCAGCGGGTGGCGACATATTTCAGGGCCATCTTGTGTTCGGCCTCGGAAAAATCGGCAACCGCATCGCCAATCATGAAGGCCTGAATGTCGTTCATGAACGCATCCGCAACAGTCATCAGGCAGCCGATGTGTGCGTAGATGCCACCGACGATCAGTTGATCGCGGCCAAGGGATGCCATGCGGGCCTTGAGGCCGGATCGTTGAAATGCACTGTAGCGCCATTTCGTCAGAACCACGTCGTTTTCGCCTGGCTCAAGTCCCTTGACCACCTGCTGCAGGGCCGGGTCGGCCACGGTCAGGCCGGGACCCCACATGTCGTTTAGGAGTGCTCGGTCTTCCGGCGGCTGGTCATGAGGCTGAGCCGTGTAGATGACCGGGACGTTGTTGGCGTAGGCCCAGTTGCGGACACGCTGCAGGTTGGCGATCAACCGCGTCATCAGTTCGCCGTCGGCGTTGTAGTAGCGGAGGAAATAGTCCTGCATGTCGTGGATCAGGAAGACAGCACGAGCGGCATCCGGTTTCCAGCCGGTCTTGTTCGCCGGAAAGTCCTTCGGCATCGGGTAGTCGGAAATTGTCGGGATGGTCATTGGGAACCTCTACTGTGTCAGAGCGGGAGTGAATTTCTGCGCGAGATCCGTGCGCAGCTTCTTCTTGTCGGGTTTGCCGAAGGCTGTGAGGGGAATGGCGTCCGCAAAACTGAAGCGGTCAGGCAGCTTGTAGTCGGCAACTCCGAGCGACATCAGGTGCCTGCGAAGAGCAAGCGGCTTGATGCAGGAGTTGTCCGAGACAATGACAGCGCAGCTTTTCTCGCCGAGTGCCGGATCCTGGATGGCGACAAGGGCCGCTTCTCGGACATCAGGATGAAGCAGAAGCAGGCTTTCCACCTCTTCCGCGGCTATCTTCTCGCCGCCCCGGTTGATCAGGTCCTTTACCCGTCCAACGACCCGCAGATAACCTTCACCGGTGCGGCACACCAGGTCACCGGAATAGTAGAACCCGTCCTCATCGAAGACGTCGGCATTGTGTTCCGGGCTTCGAAAGTAGCCTCGGAAGGTGTAGGGACCACGCGTCGCAAGTCTGCCCGTTTCGCCGTCGGAAACAGGTTGTCCATCTTCTCCGACAACCATGATTTCGTCGTCAGGGCTGATCGGGTGTCCCTGGGTCGTGAAGACAAGCTCATCCGGATCATCCAGACGGGTGTAATTCACCAGTCCTTCCGCCATTCCGAAGACCTGTTGCAGCCTGCAGCCAAGTATCTGAGGGACCAGACGCGCATGGGACTCGGGAAAATGTGCGCCGCCCACCTGCAGGAGTTTTAGACTCTCCAGCGCATTGCGATGATCAGGCGCTGCCTGAAGCCAGAGATTGACGGCGGAAGGCACAAGACCGGCCATGGTCACCTTGTGTTTGCGAATAAGCTCGAAACAGGCAAGAGGTTCCGGATTGGGGGCGAGCACGACGCAGCCACCGGCATGGAACACTCCGAGTGCGCCAGGTGAACTGAGCGGAAAGTTATGCCCGGCCGGCAACGCGCAAAGAAACCGCGTTTCGGGTGTCAGGTCGCAAATTTCTGCGCTGGCCCTTACGCTGTAGTCGTAGTCGTTGTGCGTGCGTGGGATCAGCTTCGGTGTACCCGTGCTGCCGCCGGACAGTTGGAAGAAGGCGACTTCGCCTGGGGGTGTCGGGCCGTAATCGGGGGCAACGCCGTCCGGAGCACTTTCGATCCAGTGTGACAGGCTGGAGGCGGGATCTGCTTCGTCCATAAGAAGAACAGTGAGAGCACCGTCCTGCATTTCCTGCAGGCTGCCGATGAAGTCTTCCGTCCTGAACAGCTCATGTTGGCGGCTGGCGATCAGAAGTTTCGGTTCGATCTGCCGGGCATAGGCCGTCATCTCGTGACGTCGATGGCTGTAAAGCGCGTTGACCGGTGCAATGCCGGCCTTCAGCAACGCAAAAAAGGCGATGTAGAACTCGGCGAGGTTTGGCAGCTGCACCAGTGCGGTGTCACCGGGACCCAACCCTTTTGCCACCAATCTTGCAGCCAGATTGGAGGACAGCCGGTCGAGTGCGTCATAGGAAAGGGTTCGTTCGCCGCACACGATCGCCGGCGCGGCGGGACGCGTTTGCCTTTGTTGATCCAGAATTCGGGTCAATGGCTGATCGATCCAGTAGGCACAGGAGCGGTAATGCGCTGCCAGTTCCTCTGGCCAGCGCTGAAATTCGACGTTCATTGGAAAACCTGATTGTTTGGTAAGGTCAGGGGCTCAGGCGGCGAGGCCGCAAGCCTTGAGCATGGTACCCAGTTTGGTCTGGACTTCGGCCCATTCGCAGTCCGGTTGAGAGGCCTCAACGATGCCGGCACCTGCGAAAAGCCGCACTACGTCACGCTCAACGATGCCGCAGCGGATGGTGATGGCCCATTCGCCGTTGCCCTCGGCATCGCACCAGCCGACAATTCCGGTGAAAAGCCCGCGTTCGAAGGGTTCGACAAATCGGATGAGACGGTGAGCCAGCTCTGTCGGATATCCGCAGACAGCAGGCGTCGGATGCAGGAGGCATGCTAGCTGCAACACGGTCATCGACGGGTCGTTCAGCTGTCCCTCGATCCTGGTGGACAAATGCCACAAAGCCGCTGTGCCAAGAAGCGACGGCTGATCCGGCACATCGATCTGTGAGCAATAGGGTTGCAGCAATCGGTGAATGTCCTCCACGACCAGCCTGTGCTCATAGCGATCCTTTTCGGAGCGAAGCAATTCAGTGCCGGCGTCCTTGTCGGCGGCGAGTTCGGGCAGGCGCCTGGTTGACCCCGCTAGCGGGTTAGACGTGAACGAGCGGCCGTTCTTGCGAATGAGCAATTCCGGGCTGACACCGATCAGCTCGCTGCCGTCCGGAAGTGGCACCTGGAACTGATAGCCGTCGGTGTTCTGAGCCCGCAGGCTTGTCATGAGCCGCTCGACATCGACTGGCTCTGCAAATTGCAGTTCCCGTATGACCGAAAGGACGGCCTTGCGGACATCACTGTGCTGGAAGTTGACGATGGCGTGTTGGACGGCCCGTTTGAAGCCGGCCTCATCCGGATAACTCCGCTGCGCGAGCAGCTCCGGCATGATGCGTTTGGAGACGGCGCCTCCGTTCGGTTCCTTGCAGGTGCGCCATTCATGGCGTTCAGGCACGTAGAGGCAGGACACCTCACCGAGATCGAACGGAATGGCACCAACGACAATCGGGTTTTCCTGGCCAGCATTGCGGGCGCGTTCCAGGGCTGCGCCAACCGTGGCTTGAAACAGGTCGCCCGAAGTTTTTCCGGACCGGGCCGGGACGGCAATCCGCTCGCGAATTCCATCTGCATGCAGTTCGTTTCCGCCTGAAGTGAACAGAAATTTTCGCTTGGGATCAGGCTGGATGGCCACGTCTTCGTGACGCATCACTCTCGCTCCGGTTGCCATGGAGCATCTCCTATATGAATGGTTGACCTGCTTCAATACTTGAGTATGATACTCATGTTTTGTCAACACCAAAAGTCGCAATGAAAAATCTTACACCCATGCAGGCCGCTTACTGGACCGGGCGCGAGGCCAAGGGCTTCCTCGGAAATGTATCAGCTCATCTTTATGTGGAATTCGATGGCAGCAACATCGATCCGACCCGGCTGGAGGAGGCGGTTCGCAAACTCTATGAGACGCATGCCATGCTTCGCATGCAAATCACGGCGGATGGCCGGCAAATCATTGGAAAACCAGAAGAAAGTCTGTCTTTCGAGGTTGAGGACCTAAGCCGTCTCAAGCCGCAAGCACTCGCCCATCGACTGGCAGAAAAGCGGGAAAGCTGGACCATCCGATCGCTGGACCTTGCCAGCGGTGAGACGTCCGCATTCGGACTTAGTCTGCTGCCCGATGGTGCCAGCCGCTTGCATGTCGACACGGATATGGCGGCGATCGATCCGCCGAGTTTCTGCCTCCTCATGGAGGACCTTGCCCGGTACTACGAAATGCCCTCATTGCCGGTGGAGCCCGGGGAAAGCAGCTTTTTCGACTGGCTGGACGCCAAAGCCGATGATGCGGATTTGCACAGGCGTCAGCAGGAAGACAAGCGCTGGTGGCAAGAGCGTCTGGATGACATGCCGCCGGCTCCCGATCTGCCGGTCGTTGCCGCTGGCCAACGGGTCAAAAGCGGCAGGCTCGCCGCCTATCTGTCGCCTGCTGAACGCAGGTCACTGGAAGAGACCGCGCGCCGGCTGCGCGTGACGGTGTCGGCGTTGATGCTGGGGTTGTTCGCCGCCGTTGTGGGCGGGGCCACCGGCAGCGACCGTTTTCGTCTCAACGTGCCAATGTTCTGGCGTGCTCCTTACACCGCCGGTGTCGAGCGGCTTGTTGGAGACTTTTCCAACACCCTCATTCTGGCGGTCGATCTACGGCCCGGGGAGACATACGAAGAGGTTTGCAAATCTCTGGCCGACAGAATGCTGGACCTGCTCGCCCATTCTGCCTATCCGGGTGTCAGCGTGATGCGTGATCTGTCGCGCCATCAACGGTCCCTGCAGTCTGCGCCCATCGTGTTTACCTCTGGCCTCGGTTTGCCGGGGAGAGGCCTCTTCTCCGAAAGTGTCCGCCAGGTTTTCGGATCGATGAACTGGGCGGTGTCACAAGGGCCGCAAGTTGCCCTGGATGCCCAGGTTGCGGAACTGGACGGCGGTATCCTGGTCAACTGGGATATCCGCTATGATGCACTGCCCGAAGCCTGGGTCGAGGCCGCGTTCAAGAGCTATGAGCGGCTCGCGAGGAAAGTTGCGGCCGACCCGCGATCACTTGGCGAACTGGCAGTTTGCAACGTCATGACGTGCGGTTCTGCAAGACGGCCCGCCACATACACCGAAGACATGCTTCTGGAACTGTTGAACCGGCTGGCGCCGGGCAGGGTGACTGGCAGTGACGCTGACATGCATCTCCCTATCCGGGATTTCGGACTGGGCGAGGGCGATCTTGCGGACTTCGTCACCTTTCTCAATCGTTACATTCCGTCTGCAGCCATTGCACCGGAGGACATTGGTCCTGCGAGCACAACGGCCACCCTGGCATCCCTGATCAACGATCGCTCCGGCAAGGCGTCGGACAGCATCGCACGCGCTTTTCTGCAGGCGGTTGGCGCAAGTAGCCGGATTTCGCTTGCAGCTCAACCTGCCGAATAGATCCGCTGGAGACATCATGACATCCGAACTGACGTCGCTGCAGCGCGCGTACCTCCTTGGCAGAAGCGAATATGTGCCTCTCGGCGGTGTCGCGATGCAGGAGTTTCGAGAGTATCGCGGTCGCTTCAACCTCGCTCTTCTGGAGCGCCGATTGCTCCATCTGGCGGAGCGATATGACAGCCTGCGGACGGTTGTCGATGGCCAACGCCAATCGAGACGCGTCCTGGCAACGGCGCAGGTCGATTTCCTCCGCATCGATCTGTCCGGCCAGACGCCGGAAAGTGCTGCGCAAAAGATCGCCGAGTTGAAGCAGGGGTTTACCCATGAGCTGTTCGATCTGACAGCACCGCCCTGGCGGGTCGTCGCGTTCCAGCTGCCCGAAACGGCCGGCAAGACCGGAGATGACTGTGCAATCTTCTTCCGGTTCGATGCGCTGATCCTGGACGGTTTTTCCATAGCTGCGCTGATGGTTGAACTGTTCGAGGATCGACAGATCGAATCCGCGGCAAGCTTGCCTGTTCCTTCTGCCATACAGCCGATCAAGAGCCAGAACGAGGCTGATGCAAACTACTGGAGGGCCAAGCTCGGGTCTTACGAAGGCGCGCCGAAGCTTCCCTGGGCGAAATCTCTGGAGACCATTGGAACCTCTCGCTATGCGCGCGCCGGTTTGACGATCGATGCAGCGCGATTCCGCAAGCTCACGCGCATGGGGGCAAAGGCGGGCCTCTTTCGCAATACGGTGCTGTCGGCCGTGATCCTGGAAGTTCTGTCGCACTGGTTGAGCGAAGGGGGGCTTCATGTCGGCGTGCCGGCGGCACCGCGAACGGAAGGGGGCTACCAAAACGGGTCGACGTTCTTTGCCGTCGCTTGGGACGGGCAGGGGACAGACGATTTTGTTGCCAGGGCAAGGGCGTTGCAGGACGACGTTCTGGAGGGGCTGGATCACCTGTCGTTTTCCGGCGTCGACATCAGCCGGTTCCTGATGGATCTCGGAGGTGGTGCAAGTGGTGTCGCTCTGCCGATTGTCCTCACAAACGGGCTGTCCTGGCCAGTGCTCTCGTCGGATGCGCACGTTCGCCTGCAGGACGGCCTGACACAGACACCGCAGGTCGCATTGGACATTCGCCTGGGTGCGTTGGTCGACGGAGGCCTGGTGATCGATATCGATCATGCCGTCGAGGCTATCGAGCGCACCGTCGTCGACGATATTCTTGCAGCCATCGACAGGGCCGTGACCGCCATCTGCGAAAGCGAAGAGCTTCAGGTCGAAGCGCGAAACGTGCTGGATTTCGACCACTATCGGTTCAACATGCGGGAGGAGACTTATGCCGCCTGCGGGTTCCTGAGGCGCATTGCCGACAACATGTTTTCAGCACCGCCGGAAAACGACGCGCTCGTCTGCGGTGCCCGTCGGGTCTCCTATGCAGAGCTCGGCAGGGGCGTGCACAAGGTGCTGGCGTCTCTCGCGGCCCGAAACCTTCAAAAGGGAAATGTTGCGGTTCTTGCGCTGCCGCGTTCTCCTGAGCAGACAATGGTGACGCTGGCCTGTGCACTGCGTGGGGTAATCTGGGTTCCCGTGGATGCTTCTGCCCCAGAAGAGCGCAGAAAATTTCTCTGCGACAATTGCAAGCCAGACCTTGTCGTCGGAACGCAGCCGATTGAGGGCTACGACGTCGTTTCTGCCGAGACGCTGCTGCAGGGAGAACCGTCCGGCGACGTATTTGACTTCATGCCGCCGCTTCAGGAGCTCTCGTCCAGTCCGGAGGCCGCGTACTATCTTTATACCTCAGGCACGACCGGGAAACCGAAATGCGTCGTGCTGTCCAACCGATCGACCGACAACGTCATCGGCAGCACCAATGCGGAGTGGGAAATCACTTCGGGTGACGTCTTCATTTCAGTCAGTCCGTTGCATCACGACATGTCTGTCTACGAGGTCTTCGGGTGTCTGACCGCTGGTGGAACGCTGGTTCAACCCGCTGAGGGCGAGGAGAAGGATGCCGTTCGGTGGAACCAGCTGATTGACGCGCACGGCGTAACGATCTGGTCGTCGGTTCCGACCATCTTCGAGATGTTGCTTTCCTGCCGTCAAGAGCCGGAACTTGCCAAGCTGCGCCTGATCAACCAGGGCGGTGACTACCTCAAACCGGCGGTGATCGCAGAAGTAAGGTGCAGCAACCCGGCTACCCGACTGAGTTCAATCGGCGGACCGACCGAAACCACGATCTGGAGTATCTGGCACAGGATCTGTCCGGAAGATACAGGCAACATACCTTATGGCCGACCGCTGCCGGCAAACCGGTATTTCGTGCTCAACGAGAAAGGCGAGCACTGCCCTGTCGGTGTTGTTGGCCGTATCCATTCTTCGGGTGTGAACACGGCGCTCGGATATCTGGAAGACGGCGAGTTGCGGCAGCATGACTTCGTCATGATCCGGGATGAGCACGGAGAGCCGGTTCGCGCATTCCGGTCTGGAGACCGGGGGCGATACAGGCGCGACGGCCTGATCCTGTTCGACAGCCGCGTTCAGGGCTACGTCAAGGTGCGCGGCGTCCGCATTTCCATGCCTGACGTCGAGAATGAACTTGTGAAACACACTGACGTCGCCCGCGTTCTACTGACGGATCTTGGAGACGAACGCCGTGGCGAAACCGAATTGGGCGCCCTTTATGAACCGGTTCCAGGAAGCGGAATTTCCGATGCGGATCTTCGGAATTTTGCAAGACAGCACCTGCAGGAATCCCACGTTCCTGCATACTTTTTAAAGGTGGATAGCATTCCACTGTCTGCCAATGGAAAACCGGATCGAAGGGCTGCGAGGCAATTGCTTGCAAATTTCCCTTCCAGACAACCGGTGCCGCAAAGGAAAGCATCCCCGGCAAACCGGCGGCTTCTCGACATCTATCTGGAGGTCGTCGGCTGCGGATCAACGTCAGCCGTAAATGGGGCTACCGACTTCCTGTCGATGGGACTGTTACCGTCGCATCTCAAGACGATCGCTCAGCGCATCTCCGACGAATTCGGTGTCGCTCTGCCGCCAAAGCAGCTTCTCACGTGCCGAAACGCGAACCAGGTGGAGGAACTCGTTTCCCGAGAGCTGCCTTGATTGGCCTCAAGACGTTCCGTTTTCCAACCTTGCGAAAAATTCCGTCGTCATTCGAAATCGTAAAAGGAGTTTCGTTCATGCCGGACATCGGTCCATCCGGTGAGATGCCGCTGACGCTGCCACAGCTCGACTTCTGGGAAGAATTCACCTTTCATCCCGACCAGCCCGTGTCGACGGTCGCGCATTACATCGAGCTTGAAGGCGACATTGACGAGCCCGCGCTCACCAGGGCGATCACACGCACCATCCGCGAGGCCGAGATCCTGTCGGCACGGTTTCGGGTGAGCCCGGATGGTGGAGCGCCGGTTCAGGTTTGTGATCCGGAGTTTCTGCCCGCGCTTATACGGGTGGACTTGCGCGAGGAAGCCGAGCCACTGGAAGTTGCCAGAAAGCGGATGGAAACCGATCTGGCCGCAAAGCTGGATTTGCGGCACGATAAACTGTCGGCGCATGCGCTTTACCGCGTCGGGGAGAGAAACTACCTCTGGTACATCCGCGCTCACCATATCATCGTCGATGGCTATGGCCTGGCGTTGATCGAACAGCGCTGTGCCGAGCTTTACAATCATTATCGCGGCAAGGGCGATGCCGGTCTGCCATTCCATCCGCTGGCAAGTTTTCTGTCTGAAGAGGCTCGATATCAGGAGAGCCGGCAGTGGAACGACGACAAAGCGTTCTGGTCGGACTATTTCGCAAGTGCCGCCGACATCGAAGTTCTGGAGCGGGGAGATGAGGACTATGGTGGCCCCGGCTATCACGCTCAGGTTTCCCTATTTCCGGAGTTCACGCGAAACCTGCAGGCAACCGCTGCGGCGGTTGAAATTGGATGGCCGGATCTCCTGACGCTGCTCTGCGGTCTCTATCTTCTGCCCGAACGGCCCGGTCGGCAGATGCCGACCGACAATGCGTTGACCCTTTGGCTTCCATTCATGAGCCGGTGGGGCAGTGTGGGGGCGCATTTGCCGGCGCTGCTGGTCAACATTCTGCCGTTCCGGATGGAGGTGAACAGAACCGACACCCTGGCAGATTTTCTGAAAGGCTCGGCTGCTGAGCTGAAACGCCAAAGGCGATACAGCCGCTACCGTATCGAGCAGATTTCACAAGACCAGGGGCTGACAGAAGGCAGCCGGTACTTCTTCTCTCCCCTGATCAACGTACTGCCCTTCAATGCACCGGCTTTCACCGGTTGCAGGTCTCGCCGCCATATTCTTGGTAGTGGCCCCGCTGACGGCTTCAATCTCACTTTCCGAGGAGAGGATGACGCAAGCAACCTGACCCTGTGCCTGGACGCTGATCCCAGCCTGATGAGCACACAGGCTTTCAGCGAACACGAAAAGAAACTGCCGTCATTCCTGTCAGATGCACTTCAGCCGGAATGGCTGACACGACCGGTCGGCGATGTCCTTGGAACGACCTGCTCGTCCGCTCTGTTTGACGCAGCTGTTCAGCGATTTCCGATGTAGTGACGCGTCAACAGGGACTGACTGCCTTTGGGAGGGGAGGGCAGCGTCCGCTGAAAAACAAGTGGCAAGCCGGTCGGATACGAGTTGGACTACCGGCCAGGTGGCGGTGCGAAACTCTCTGTTATGGCCATCGTGGCAGGCCAGACAATCCTGGTCTTGTGGCTGTTGTCGCGCAGCACTTGCAGAACTTCCCTCGCGATTGTTCGCCCGAGCTGCTCCAGATCGATCTCGAATGCCGTTACCGGCGGGTTGAGGAAGCGAAGGAGCTTGCTTCTGCGGAGAGTTGCAACCGACAGGTCCTTGCCCGGTGACAGCCCGGCTTCCTGAAGGGCCGAGTAAACGCCAAATGCCATCAGTTCGTAGTTCAGCAGCAGCGCGGTCGCCCGGTTGGGCATTTCCAGGATCTGGCGGGTCACCTGATTGCCGCCGGACTCGCTGACTTCACACTCGAAGATCAGACCGGGATCGAATTCCAGCCCCGTTTCGGCAACTGCGTTTTCATAGGCTTCGCGCAACACACTGGCGATGTTGGATCGGGTCGGCGGCACGGTAATGGCAATGCGTTTGTGCCCGAGGGCCACCAGCTTGCGGATTGTCTGATCGACATATCCTTCGAAATCGAGATCGATCCAGGGGTGCTGGTCTTCCAGGCGTGACCGTCCGAGTGTCAGGAACGGGAGCCGTGACTTGAGCAGGAACTCGATCCGCGGATCATTCTTCATGGTCGCGGTTACAACAATGGCATCCGCCGTGCCACGCGCGATAACGCGTTTCAGAAACTCCGTCGGATCGTTGGCGGAATGGCAAGGCAGGATGATGAGATCATAGCCCTGGTCGTCGAGTTCGGCCTGCATGGCGTCAATCACGCGCATGAAGAAGTTGTCGCCGCTCCTGAGTTCCGACTGCCCGGTTTCGAGCATGAAGGCGATTGTCTGCGTTGTTCCACGACGCAGCGAACGGCCCGAAGCGTTCGCACTATAGCCGAGTTCAACTGCAGCATTGAGCACGCGCTCTCGGGTCTTTGCGTTTACATCCGGCTTGTCGTTCAGCGCTCGCGAAACGGTTCCGATAGAGATCCCAAGATGTTGCGCGAGGTCTTTTATGTTCAAGGACAGGGGCTCCTGAAAAGATTTCCGAAAACGTTTACGAAACTTCTTGACACAAAGTTCCATCGTAATCTAGCGTCGTAAACGTTTACGGAGCCCGGAAAGACGAAAGGTCACAACCGCGCCCGATGGGAGGAAATCACATGCAGACCGCCGTCATGGTGGGGTGCGGAGCCATGTCCGAGGGCTGGCTACGTGCACTTCAGGACATCAACTCTTCCGGCAAGCGGGTCGAGATTGTCGGCTTTGTCGACCTTGACACGGACCTTGCGCAAAAACGTGCTCAGACCTCCGGCTTCGGCAATGCAGAGGCCGGAAACGATCTGACGGAACTGCTGTCCAGGCTGAAGCCTGACCTCCTGTTCGACATCGTCGTGCCATCCGCCCGCAACGAGGTGGTGACCCAGGGCTTTGCTGCCGGCTGCGATGTACTTTCCGAAAAACCGATGGCGAACTCGCTGGATGAGGCAAAAGCGCTGCTCGACGTGCGACGGGATCAGGGCAGGTTGCATGCCGTGATTCAGAACCGCCGGTTTCTGCCCGGCATCCGGCGTGCAAAACAGTTTCTGGACCAGGGTGGCATTGGGCGGATTGCGGAGGTCCATTGCGACTTCTTCATCGCACCGCATTTCGGTGGGTTCCGGGAGGAGATGGATCATGTGCTGTTGCACGACATGGCAATCCACACTTTCGACGCGGCCCGTTTCGTCGCCGGGTTGGAACCGCGCCGGGTCTTCTGTCACGAGAGCAATCCGTCCCATTCCTGGTACCGCCACGGAGCCAGTGCCGCCGCCATCTTCGACTGCCATGACAATGTAACAATGACCTATCGCGGCTCGTGGTGTGCGGAAGGTGCGCGCACGGACTGGGAAGCCTCCTGGCGGATCATCGGATCGCGCGGAACACTTTTGTGGGACGGCAACGAAGGCTTCCGAGCCGAAATCGTGAAATCGGCCGAAGGCTTTCTGTATCCGCTGGAAGAGGTCGAGGTGCCCGAATTGCCCGCATCGCTGGAGGCCACCGGCCATGCAGGCGTCATCGCCGATTTCCTGGATGCGCGTGAGACCGGCAGGGCCGCTCTCACGGATTCCGCCGACAACATCCGCTCACTCGCCATGACATTTGCTGCAATCCGGAGTGCCGAGGAAGAGCGCTTCGTCGAGATAGATATCTGACCCGAGGACATTCATTCATGAGCAATCCTGCAAAATCCATTCGCATCGGAACGATGATCGCCGCCACGGGCGGAGAAGCTGCGAGGCGGATCGATGAAATCGCCGATCTCGGGTTTGAAAGCTTCGAGCCGTTCTTCTGGCAGACGACCAACGGGCAGGACCTGGCCGAGCTCGGCAAGCGCTGTGTCGAGGCGATCGGCGACCGGGACATCACCATCTCGACCCTGGGCATGTTCGGGAACCCGCTGGAAGATCAGCCGCTGGACCGGGACACCCTGCAAGGATGGAAGGACTGTATCGATAACGCCCATCACTTCGGCGCCACTTGCGTCGCCGGCTTTACAGGCAGGATCCGTGGCAAGCCCCTGGAAGACAGCCTGCCCAAATACAGGGAAGTCTGGTCGGAGCTGGCAAAACGTGCCGCTGACAATGGTGTCAGGATCGCTTTTGAAAATTGCGCCATGGACGGGAACTGGCAGACCGGCGATTGGAACATCGCCCATAATCCGGATGCCTGGGAACTGATGTTCAACGAAACGACAGACGACAATCTCGGCCTGGAATGGGAGCCTTGCCACCAGCTTGTCTATCTGATCGATCCGTTGCCGCAGATCCGCAAGTGGGCCGACAAGATCTTTCACGTGCACGGCAAGGACGCCACGGTCCGTCATGATGTCATCCGGGAACACGGCATTTTCGGAAAACATCCGTTCGTCTTCATGCGTACGCCGGGTTTTGGCGATAGCAACTGGACAGACATCATCAGCGAGCTGCGTCTTGCGGGTTATTCAGGCTCCATCGACATCGAGGGCTGGCACGACCCGGTCTATCGCGACGAGCTCGAAATGACCGGCCAGGTGCATGCGCTCAACCATCTGAAAACTAGCCGGGGCGGTGCCTTCATACCGGGAACCGGCAAATACGAAGGCGGCGATCCCTCACTGACCTAGGGCAACGCCGTCCGTCATTCATGTCGCATACAGGGAGGAGACCCAACATGGACTTGAAATCAATAGCATTGGCAACATCCGGGCTGATCGCGCTGGCTTCAACCGCCGTTGCCGATCCGGTCGAGCTGGATCTGTGGACCATCGACGACCCGGGCGAATATCACTACGTCATGGCCGACGAGTTCATGGCCAAGCATCCCGACATCAAGATCAACGTGCGGACCGTCCAGTTCGAGGACATGGTCAATGACCTCGCACGCGGCGTGGCGACCGGCGATGCTCCCGACATTACGTACATCGACAATCCGGAAGTGGCGCTGTTTGCTTCTCGCGGACTGTTGCTCGATTTGAAACCCTATATCGAGCAGTCCGATATCGTGAATGCCGACGACATCTTCCCGGGACCGCTGTCATCGGTCAGCTACGAGGGCGGCATCTATGGCATTCCGCGTGGGGCGAACACGATCGCTCTCTACTATAATGCCGACATGTACCGGGCGGCCGGGCTTGACCCCGACAACCCGCCACGCACCTGGGACGAGCTTTACGAAGCCGCCAAGGCGCTGACCAAGCCGGAAGAGAATATCTACGGCCTCGCTTTTTCTGCGGTTGCGACCGAAGAGGGCACTTTCCAGTTTCTGCCCTGGCTGCAGATGACCGGTGGGGATTACGACAACGTCGACACGGACGGGGCGGTACAAGCGCTTTCACTCTGGAAGAAAATCCTCGACGAAGGACTGGCCTCGCCGGATACGCTCATTCGCGGTCAGTGGGACAGCACCGGTACTTTCAATGCCGGGACCGCCGCAATGTCGATCTCGGGACCCTGGGAACTGCCCCGAATGAGCTCGGAAGCCAAGTTCGATTTCAGGGCTGCGCTCCTGCCTGCACCGGACGAGGGAGCGGACCGTGCCTCGGCGCTGGGGGAGGGCGACAACGTCATTCTGGCCAGCACCGACAATCCGGACGAAGCCTTCCTGTTCCTGGAGTTTCTCTATGACAACATGGACCGCGTCTGGAATGAATTCGGCTACCTGCCGGCTTCCAAGGTCGAGGTGAAGGATCCCAAGTATCCTGAAATCTATGCGGTCTTCGAAGAATCGATGAAATATGCCCGCAACCGCGGACCTCATCCGCAGTGGCCGCGCATCAGCAAGGCGATCCAGACCGCAATCCAGTCGACACTGACCGGTCAGGCAACGCCTGAAGATGCTCTCGCTGCCGCGCAGACCAGCATCGACAAGGTCCTGAAGTAGGGTCTGTTCAGGCGGGGTTTTGCGATGTTCGCCCTGCCTTGGGGTGTGTGCTCGCGAGCCGTCCGACCGGACGGGAGCGCACACCCTTTTTCATCCGCCATGGAGGAGGAGACGGATGCTCAACTTTACCAGATCGTTCCGGGACGGGGCCGGTTTCGACACGATCCTCGTGACGCTGGCACTCGGGTACCTGGTTCTGTTTTCGGGTTTTCCGCTCGTATACAACCTCGTCATGTCGTTTCAGGAAGTGGACCTGTTTTCACTCGGATCCTTCGACAGGCCCTATGTCGGTCTCGACAATTACGTTGATGTGCTGTCACGTCCCGAGGCCTGGGGCATCTTCCTCAACACCGTGAAATTCGTCGGCATCTCGGTCGCAGCGCAATTGTCCATCGGATTTGCCCTGGCAATGTTCTTTCAGCAGAATTTTCCGGGAAGCACCTGGCTGCGCGGGTTGTTCCTGGCGGGCTGGATCATGCCGGCTCTTGTTGTCGGCGCTGTCTGGAGCTGGATCCTTGCAGGGGATTTTGGCGTTCTCAACCATGTCCTGTTGTCTCTCGGCCTGACCGGTGAGCGTATCTTCTGGCTGTCCGACCCGAACGTGGCCCTTTATTCGGTCATCCTCGCCAACATCTGGCTGGGTGTTCCGTTCAACATGATCCTGTTGTCCGTCGGTCTGGCGGGAATTCCGGAGGATATCTACGAAGCCGCCGAAATGGACGGTGCGAATGCCATCCAACGGTTTTTCACCATCACCTTGCCAATGATGCGCGCCCAGCTCGGAGCGGTGATCTCACTGGGCGTGATTTTCACCCTTCAGCAGTTCGACCTGTTTGCGGCCCTCACGCAGGGCGGTCCGTCGAATGCATCAAACGTCTTCCAGTACTGGAGCTGGCAATTGTCGTTTCAGTACTACGAGATTGGCGTCGGTTCGGTGATTTCGGTTCTGATGATCCTGTTCGTGATTTTCGTTGCCGCGGTCTACGTGCGGTCCACGCGCCACGAACAGCTAGCTTGAGGCGTCGAGCGATGATGAAAAAATATGGCCTGACCGCGATCGCGCTCTGTCTGGTGAGCTTCTATCTCTTCCCGCTTTACTGGATGTACATCACGGCCCTGAAAAGCGGCACGGAAATCTTCGCCAATCCGCCGACCTTCTGGCCGGAAAATCCCCAATGGATGGTTGGCGAAGTCTGGACGCGCCTGAAGATGGACGTCTACCTCTGGAACTCGCTTCTGATTGCCACGGGTGTGACGATTATCGTCGCCATTTGCGGCACGGGCTGTGCCTATGTTCTCTCTCGCATCCGCAACCGCTGGATGGACGTGGTGCTCTTCATCGTTCTGATGATGCAGGTCTTGCCATCTTCCCTGATGATCACGCCGATTTTCGTTGCCTTCAACCAGGTTGGCCTCAACGAGGTGCCAAGAACATCGGTGATACTGGCGCAGGCGGCGAAGGTTCTGCCGCTCTATATCGTGCTGTGCCGAGCAACCTTTCTGCAGGTTCCAAGGGAGTTGGAAGAAGCCGCGCTGGTCGACGGCAACTCGCGGATCGGTGCCTTCCTGTCCATCATCGTCCCGCTTGCAAGAAACGGCATTCTGGTGACGTCGGTGCTCATCTTCCTGCAGTCCTTCGGGGAATATGTCTATTCGCGCTCCCTGATCACGCAGCGGGCACTACAGCCGGCGACTGTCGGTCTGCAGTCCTTCATGGGCCCCAACACGTCCGACTGGTCCGGTGTGATGACCTACTCCGCGATCTACGTGACGCCGGTTCTCATCATATTTGTGTTGCTGCAACGCCAGATCGTCAGCGGCCTGACCTCCGGAGCCCTCAAATGAGCTATCAGATCGAGCTGGAAAACATCCAGAAATATTATGGCGCCTATCACGCGCTCCGCGACGTCTGCCTGCAGATCCCCAAGGGACAATTCGTTGCTCTGGTCGGGCCTTCGGGATGCGGCAAGTCCACCTTGTTGCGCACCATCGCCGGACTGGAAAAAATCACCAGTGGCACGATGCGGATCGCGGGGGATGCGGTCAATGATAAGGCTCCACGCGAGCGGGACCTGGCGATGGTGTTCCAGTCCTACGCCCTTTATCCGCACATGACCGTTCGCCAGAATCTGACCTATTCCATGCGGCTCCGGAGACGCCCCAAGTCCGAAATCGACAAGGCGGTGGAGGAAATTGCCCGCGTGACCGGGTTGGGCGAACTTCTCGACAGATATCCGCGGCAACTCTCCGGTGGGCAGCGCCAGCGCGTTGCCATGGGCCGGGCCATCATCCGCAACCCGAAGGCGTTCCTGTTCGACGAACCGCTTTCCAATCTGGATGCGGCGCTCCGGGTGCACATGCGCTCCGAAATCCGGCAACTTCACAATCGCCTCGGTGCGACGTCCGTCTATGTGACCCACGACCAGATCGAGGCGATGACAATGGCCGATCAGGTGGTGGTCATGCGAAGCGGGGTAATTGAACAGAAAGGCGCGCCACTCGACCTTTACGACAGACCAGTGAACAAGTTCGTTGCGGGCTTTATCGGCTCCCCGGCGATGAATTTTGTCGATGGCGTCGTAGCGGAGGGGGGCAAGAGTGTTGGTCTTGCTCTTCCCGGGACACCGGAGATCGCATTTGAAGGACTGCAACTGCCCGGTCAAAAGGTAACGGTCGGACTGCGGCCGGAACACCTGATGGTGGGGCAGGGGGGTAGCGGAAATGAAATGACGCTTCCGGTATCGCTCGTTGAGAGAACGGGGGCAGTCTCCTACGTGCTCACCGACACGGATCCCGGGCTCCTGATTACTGCTCCGGTTCGTGTCGAAGATGGCGTTCGGTCGGTCTCCGTTTCGATCAAACCGGAACACATCCACCTATTTGACAGGGAAACCGGCAACGCTCTCTTGCATGCGTGATAGCCCAGCCGTCCAATTGAATGTCTGCGGATCGGAAACTCCTGGCAAAGGGGCTTCTGTCCGCTGGCGACTGTCGTGAATATCGATGTTGCAGCGGCTGGGAAAATGATCATTTAAACGGATCATTCTGATAGAAATTATATCACTTAAATAAAACGTTCGATCGGTGCTACTTCAGGACCACCCAATGACCTGAAGTGTTGCAGCGTTAATGACCCGGCTAAGTTGCTCTTCCATTCCTTTTGCGCTCCCAATGAGGGATGGCGCCGCCGCAGGGCTCTGGCCTTGCGGACATTTCCGTTGCGCTGTTTGCCCCGCGGATTGAGCCTTTGAGCAAAATCCCTTTGTAACAACGTTAGGCGAACCACCGCGACTGCGAAACCTCTCAAGGGTTGCCAGTCTCACCATCGCCTTTTGGCAGTGCCGCACGGTCGCTCCTTGAGGTTTTGGCAGCGGCAACAAGAAGAGACCTTTTCACTTGTAAGGCAAAAATAAACATGCATGCGCATGCAAATATATTGACGATGGCGAGGTTCTAACTATATTGCATGCACATACAAATAAAATGAGAGCCAACTTGATGAGTGCCGTTACAGTTTACACCGACTACGTCTGTCCCTTTTGCCTGCTCGCAGAACAGGTCGTGACGACGGCGATCGGTGACAGGAAGATCCCGATATCCTGGCGAGCCCATGAATTGCGGCCCGACCCGGTGCCAACGCTGAAACCCGAGGATCCTTACCTTCCGGCGATCTGGAACCGGTCGGTTTATCCGCTTGCGGAAAGCCTTCAGGTGCCAATCAAGCTGCCGTCGATTTCGCCTCAGCCACGCACCAACAAGGCTTTCGAGCTTCTGGCCCTGGCACAGGATCAGGGGTTGGATCATCCGTATTCGATGCGGATCTTGCGCGCCTTCTTCCAGGAGGATCGCGACATCGGCGATACCGAGGTTCTTGTCGCATTGGCTGCGGAAGCGGGGATCAACCCGGATGAAGCCCGGCAGGCTCTCGACAGCGGGGCCTATCGCGAACGTCACCGTGAAGCACTGCGCCACGCCCGCGAAGACATGGCGATCACGTCGGTTCCCATGATCGTGGTCGGGGATCAGATTTTCCGGGGAGTGCCCCCGCTGGACGAGTTGCTTCAGGCAATCGACCGGTTGGAAAGCGCCCCCGGCAATAGCGGCCGCTCCTGTTAATCGACGCGGCCAGGTCTAAAGGCATCCGCCTTCACACACTCTCAATCTACAAAAGGAACATGCAATGAGTTGGGTTTATCTCGGAATCGCCGTGATCTTTGAGATCGCGGTCGCAATAAGTGCCGGAAATGCAAAAGGGTTCACACGGTTCGGGTGGACCGTCGCAACCCTCGTGAGCGGCGCTATCGCCACCTTCTTCCTGAGCCTTGCGCTCCTCACCTTCGATGTCGGTGTCGGGTACGCAATCTGGACCTCCGTCTCAGGTGTCGGGATCGTCGTCCTGGGGGCGCTGTTCTTTGGTCAGCAGCTCAACTGGAAGAAAGGCCTCGGCATTGCCTTCGTCATCGGCGGCGTTGTCGGCCTGCGCCTGAGTGGTGCTGCCTGAGCACCTGAAACACGAAGTATCTCCTCCAATTCTCTTCTGATCAAAAGGAACAGCAAATCATGGATACGCTCCAGAAAACCCAGGGCAATGGCGGTGCATGGGGCATGCTGATGCTCGCCAGCGCGTTCGAAATCGGCTATGCGCTCAGCGTCGGCGGCAGTCAGGCATTCACTATTCCGAGCTGGTCGATTGCCGCCGTCGTTTTCTTCCTGCTCACGCTTTACTTCCTCAGTGCCGCGCTGCGAACCATCGACGTGGGGATCGGCTATGCGGTGTGGGCAGGGATTGGCTCGGTCGGGGCTGCCGTCTTCGGCAGCTTCTTGCTCGACCAGCCGTTGACGCTGATCCAGGCAGTCTGGCTAGGTGTCATTATCGCAGGTGTCGTCTGGCTGAAGCTGGCCGACAGCCCGAAGCTTGCGGCGACAGCCTGATGGGGACGGATCGTTCAGAACGCCTTGACCAGCTCATGGAGGAGGCCGTGGCCTTCTCCGTGGATCATGTCCACAAAGGCGGCATTCCCTTCACCGCTCTTGTCGTTGACGCAAATGGCACAGTAATCGGGCGCGGTGTCAACCGCGTTCGGGATCATCATGATCCAACCGCGCATGCGGAAGTCGACGCGATCCGCGACGCTTGCCGCACGCTAAAAACTCCACATCTGCATGGGGCCATTCTGCTTGCTTCAGGCGAACCTTGCGCGATGTGTTACATGAGCGCGCTTTATGCAGGTATCTCGCAGGTATTCTTTGCCGCCGATCGTGATGAAGTGGCAAGGCACGGCTTTGATTATCGAGGTTCCTATGGGCTGTTTGCCAGTGATCCGTTGGCCTGGCAGTCGCCTCGCGTGGCCAAGCTGGCGGTGCCCAAAGCTATGCGGCCTTTCCAGAACTTTGCCGCGATGAGCCGCATTTCCGACTAATGGCAGTTACTTGTTTCTGCGCTTGCATGAGCATACAAATGTTCAACGCAAGCGCAGAACACTCGAAGGTCCAGATTGATCATGTCCAATAGCAGTGGTTCGTGGCTCAGGCTGATCCACGCGGTCGCCAATGTCGAAGCAGACCTCGCAAAAGTCCTGCAAGACCGGCATGGCCTTGGTCTGTCGGATTATCGCGCACTCGAGATCCTCTCCAAATCGCCCACCTCCGAATTGCGAATGCAGGAACTGGCTGCCCATCTGCAGCTGAACCAGAGTTCCGTATCACGCATGGTCGAGCGTCTGGAGCGGGGTGGCTTCACGGTTCGTGATCTTTGTCCGGACGACAAGCGAGGCGTCTACACCGTTCTCACCGACAAGGGACGTGCACATTTTGAAACCGCGCAACCGGATTACGAAAACGCATTGGAAAATGCCCTCAAGGAGCACGGCGGTGCCGAGTTGCTGCTTGCACGATTTAGAAATGCGGAAGACGTGGTCTGATTGGCCATATGCGGTTGCATTGCCGACCAACGCCAAACTTAAAACGGAATGCTGAGCCTGAGAGAGCCGCTGTTGGTGGCCAGATTTTCGGAGAACCGGCCATTGTATTCCAGGCGCAGGTCGACACCTTCAATGGATGTGAGCTGAAGGCCGGCCCCGATCGAGGCAAACAGATCCTCATGTTCGAGAGACGTCTTGAACGACCCGGTTCCCCCGGCGCGGTTGGTGAAGCGTGCATCGGTTTCCCATTGGTCACTGGACAGGAACGACACGCCGAGTTTTCCATATACTCGCAGGTCCTTGCCGTCCTTGTAGCGCAGGCGGCTTCCAATCTCGATAGAAGGTGTTGCGGCAAAATTCCAGTGGCCGGTGGAGTCGAATTCAAGTCCGTAATCACCGCTTTCCCGGTAGTCGCCGACCCTGGAGTAGATAGCGTCGAAGTCGACATAAGGTTTAACGTAGACGTTGGTTGCCGCGAAGGTGCGTGCGATCCGTGCTCTGACGGAGCCAGCCAGCACATCGGGAGAGCTGGAGATCGTCTCGGAAAGATCGGAGATCGACAGGTTACGGTCGAACCTGGTGGCTCCGTAACTGCCAGCGGCAGCGGCCGAAAGGGTCCAGGCCCCTATCTCCCGCTTCAGGCTTGCCCCGAGATACCCCGCCTTGCCGTCTCCTTTCACGGTTCCGGAGGCCTGTGAAATCCATGTTTGCTGAAAGGCAGCAGCGCCACCGATGAACCAGCCGGGCGCTATTTCCCGTTGTCCTCCCAACTGGTAGGTCAGCGCGTTAGCGTTATAGCTCGGTGAATTGCCGATGGCTGAGCGGTGGCCCGTTCCGCCGGTTGCGCGTGCCCAGCCACAGGAGCCTTCGGTTATGCCTGCGCCATCGCCTTCGAAGACAGGACAACTCATCAGGCTGTCGCCGAAGGACAGCATTTCGAAGGTCTGTTCGACGACGGCAGCAAGCCCGGTGCGCGGCAGAAGCTGGTTCAGGGTGTCTGCATAGCTTCCGGATTGATTGTCGACCTCGTCGGCAATGGCCCCGAACAGTGTTCCGAAGATGTTGTTGCCGCCGCGATCCCAGATGTTCTGCAGATTTTCCGCAACGGCCTTCTGATCCCGGTTGAGTTTCACCTTGCCGTTGGGGGTAAAGTCGGCGCCGGTTACCTGGAAATAGTAGTCGGAGCCTTCCGGACTGAACAGGTAATCGAAGATGAGAGAGTCCTGCGGGGTGAGGGTGCCTGTAACAGACCCGCCGACCGACAGAACTTTCGTCTTCCTGTCCGGAAGAAGGCTGATGGTCTTGAGGCCGAGTGTTCCCGCGAGCGTTGCGTCGCCGCGTACTTCCAGCCAATCGGAATCGAAATTGTTCAGGTCGATGTCCGCGACCAGAAACCCTTGTGCGCTTTGCTTGAAGTTGCCGGTAATCACTGTCTTGCCGGGGTCGCGTGCGCGCCCCAATACGAAGCGGCCGTTGTTGACCACATTTGCATCGTACAGATAGCCGTCAGCAAGGGTGTTGGGTGAGTTGTTGGTGACTGTACCGGCGCTGCCGCCGTCGGCATTGGTGAGGACGACATCCCCGTAAAGAGACGCAGTGTCGTTGACGGTTACATTGAGGATTGCCCCGTCAGCCGTCGTGCCCGTTCCGGTATACCAGACCGCATAGGAGCCGGTGTCGTCGATGCCGTTGCGTGATGCGCCAGACTGGACAATGGCATTGTCGTTCAGAACCAGCGTGTTGTTGAGCCCGTTGGAGACCCTGATGGCCGCGGCATCCGTATCCGTGCCCCCCTGGACGTTGCCTTGTCCGTCAACCGTGATCCCGATTGTGCCGTTGCCGTCTGCGCCCTGGCTTTGCGCAAAGACGCCCGACGAACGTGATCCGGAGGCATAGACCTGACTTGCGATTTCCAGATCGATAGCGCCCGCGGTTCCCGTGCTGTCTGTTGACATGAGGCCAGCGACGCCGCCGGTGCCGGTTCCGGATATACCGCCGCCGCCGCCGATGGACTGAGCGATAATACCGATGGACTCGTCACCCGTGACGGTGATCGGCGCGTCGATATCCAGTGTGATCTGGCCGCCATTGCCGCTGGCGCCGCCGGAGGTCAGGTTCGCGGTGGCGTTGGTCATGGAACCGCCGGTCGCATCGCCCGCCAATCCACCGCCACCACCGATGGATTGTGCCACGAGGCCGAAAGCGCCGTCGCCGCGGGTCTGGATGCCGGCGCCTCCGGTTAGCTGGAACGTCACCGCGTCACCGTTGCCTGCCGCACCGCCCGTGCCGCCAATTGCCAGATCAAGCCCGCCTTCTACGCTACCGGTGACGCCATAACCACCGCCGCCGCCGATGGACTGGAGCAGAACGCCATGAGAGCGGTTGCCGTAGGTGGCAATCGTCGTGTCCATTGCCAGATCGATTGTGCCGCCATTGCCGGCCACACCGCCAGAACCGCCAACAGAGACGCTCAACTCGCTACCGTCAACGCGGGTTGTCTCCGCACTGCTGCCGACCCCGCCGGTGCCGCCGCCGCCGCCGATGGACTGGGCAACCAGGGCGGTGGCATCATTGCCGCTTGTCGTGATGGTTACCGCGCTGGTGTCGTAGGTGTGAACCTCACCGCCGTCGCCGCCCGCGCCGCCTGTGCCGCCGCCATCCCCGCCGATCGCCAGCGTGCCGGTCTGGTTGTCAGAACCATCGCCACCCTGGCCGCCACCGCCACCGATGGATTGCATCGTCATGCCGGTGGCTGCAAAGCCTGCCGTATTGATGAAATTGTTGTCACCGTCCGCCAGCCAGATGGCGACTTCACCGCCGTCTCCGCCGGAGCCGCCCCTGCCGCCGACGGCAAGTTCGATGGAGGCACTGACTTCGCTGCCGCTGGCGGTGGACGAGCCGCCCTGACCGCCGCCGCCGCCAATGGATTGCAGCACGACCCCGTCCGCCCAGGCACCTTGCGTGATGATCTGGCCATCATGGTAATATTTGACCTGATTGCCGTCACCGCCAGACCCGCCGCCACCACCGACATCGACCGTGAACGAATAGGAAGCTCCCGCATCCGACAGGCGCTTGATCTGTTTCTTCAAGGCCCCAATGGCGTCAAGAACCTTGTGAGATGACGCATCATTGCCGAGCGATCCGCCGATCCCGCCGCCGCCGCCGATGGATTGCAGCACGACACCGTCCGAGTCGCCGCCGAAGGTTTCGATGCGGCCGTATTGTTCGGCGTAGATGGTACCGCCGTTGCCGCCGCTTCCACCAATGGCTCCAACACCCAGGGACATGCTGCCGGAGACGCTGCTGGCGCCAACGCCAAGGTAGACGGTGCCACCCTGCGAATTGCCGCCACCTCCACCGATGGACTGCCCGACCAGACCCTTGGAGCCCGATCCCTGCGTCTGGACCGTGTAGCCGGCAAAGTTATGGATCTCGACGGAGGAACCGTCACCGCCCGAACCACCCTGGCCACCCAGGGAAATCTTCGCTTCCAGCGAAGCGATACCGCCTTGCGAATAGGCGTTGCTGTTGCCCAGGCCACCGTTACCGCCGCCGCCGCCAATCGATTGGGCCAGAACGCCATGGGCACCGTCACCAAAAGTGAAAAGCGTGCTTTCCGGGGCCAGACTTGTGAGTTTCGTTGCGGTGGTGCTGCCTGAATTGGAAGACGAGCCGTAGGTTCCCAAGGTTACGTTGACTTCCCCGCCATTGCCGCCACCGGATGTCGTAAACGCATAATCCATATTGAAGTCGCTCAGGGCATTGCCGGTGCCGCCGCCAAGAGCAACGGTAGCAGTGGATTCCACAGTGTCCTTGTCGCCAAGCGTGGCTGTCAGCGCGGATGCATCGCCGCCGTTGCCGCCGCCGCCGCCAACCGATTGGGCCAGGATCCCGTGAGAGGCATCGCCGATTGTCGTGAGCCTGGAGGGTTGGTCATAGGTGACGGTGACGTCCCCGCCGGCTCCCGCATTGCCGCCGTTGCCGCCTACGGTTGCCACATAGTTGAAGGCGAGCGGAACGCCGGTGCCGGTTGGAGCGGCAACCAGAAAATCGCCGGCGGATGTCGAGCCGCCATTGCCGCCACCGCCTCCAATCGATTGCGCCAGAATGCCGGTGGCATTGTTAGGGGCGTATTTGGAGGTGGAAGACGCGGAGAGTCCGGTGGCGATGGTGCCGCTTGAAAGATCGATTGTGACGTCGTCCCCGTCGCCTCCGTCGCCGCCGCTGCCGCCGAGGACAAAGGCGGCGTTGAATCCGATGGTCGCGTCAAAGTAATTGGCGCTGCCGCCCGTGCCCCCACCACCACCGATGGACTGTGCGAGGACAGCTGTCGACTGTGCGCCGGAGGTCGCGGCGTAAAACTGGTTCTGGGTCAGGGAAACGGTTCCCCCGTCACCGCCATCGCCGCCGCTGCCACCCATCTGGAAGGCGAGGAACGAAAGGACGCTGAAATTCTTGACGCTGCCGCCGTTGCCGCCGCCGCCGCCGATGGACTGGGCGATCAGCCCCGGTGCGAATACGCCGGTTGTGGTGATGTGCGCGTTGCCGTTGCTTGTGGCAGCCAGAAGTGAGGGAAGGTCGGAGTAAACGCATCCGCCGGTGTTGTCGACGCAGACCTCGCCGCCGTCACCACCGAGGTCGGCGGAACCGCCGACGCCGATGGAGGCGATGGTCGACAGGGTTTGCACGCTGCCGCCGTTGCCGCCGCCGCCGCCAACAGACTGGAAGATGGCTCCAGGAGAATAGCCGCCGGAGGTGACGATGGTTCCGATGTTCGGAATGGCGACCGTTCCGCCATTTCCGCCCGCTGAGCCCTGGCCGCCTACGCCGACAGTGCCGGTGGCATCGCCACCCGAGCCACCGCCACCGCCAATCGATTGCGCAAGGATTCCGGTAGAGGAGTCGCCTTTGGTCGTGACCTTCTGCGTATTCGAAACGCCGACGTAACTTCCGTTGGACGTTGTCGATCCGGCTGCGCTGCCGCCAACGCTGACAAACCCGCTGGAAGATCCCGCGGCACCGCCGCCACCGCCGACCGACTGGGCGATGATGCCGAGCGAGTTGAAGCCGTTGGTCGTGATGTCCGCGCTTGAGTTGACCGTTACGGTACCGGCTGCGCCTCCACCGGCGCCATCGCCGCCCAGTCCAACCAGGGTTGAGGCATCGATCCCGCCGGTTCCGCCACTTCCTGCGATCGACTGCGCGACGACACCGAAGGCATGGTCTGCTGCCGTTGAGACCGTCGCACTGCCAAGCGAAAGGGTGACGTTTCCGGCATCGCCGCCATTGCCGCCGTTGCCGCTCTGACCGCCGAGAACACTCTGAAAATCGCTCCCCGTTCCGCCGCCGCCGCCGATGGAGTGCAGTGCGATTGCTGCGGAAAAAGCGCCGCTTGTCTCAATACTGGTATCGCCTGAGACAGTGACGGAAACCGCGCCGGCATCGCCGCCAAAACCGCCGCCGCCACCGGTGCCGGCGAGAGCCGTGCCGTCGCCGCCGTCTCCGCCTTCACCGCCGATACTCTGTGCCAGCACGCCGTACACATTAGCGCCACTTGTCTCGATGGATTTTCCGTCTTGAAGAGATACCGACACGGATCCTGCCGTACCGCCGTTGCCGCCGCTATGATCCTTGGTGGGGCCGGTGCCACCCTTGCCGCCGAGGCTTTTTGCGCCGATTGCTGCGCTCGGTTCGTAGCTGCCGCCGGTAACATCGAGGACGAGCCTGGCTGAGTTGGTGATCGAGACGTTGCCGCCGTTGCCGCCATCGCCGCCGTCGTCGCTGTTGTCAGTCGAGGCGGTCCCGGCGCCGCCTTCGCTTAACCCATAGAGAACGAACAGGCCGTCGCCCCCAGCCGTGGTGACATCCCAGTAGATGTCGCCGTTCATGGCGTTGTTGATCGTGACTGTTCCACCAGCACCGGCATTGCCGTTGTTATCGCCGCCTCTGCCGCCAAAGGATCTGGCGATGAAACCGCCGCCTTCTCCAAGCCCCTGAAAGCGGTTGCTGCTCGAACCGACGGTGAAGCTGCTCGGGGCGGTGTTGTTGACGGTGACGCTGCCGCCGTCACCGCCCTTGCCGCCATATTGGTCGGACAGGACGCTGTTGTTCTGGTTGCCTCCTGTTCCGCCGTTGCTTTCGGCAACGAAAATCGCAAATCCGAAATTGGCGTAGCCAACTGCGGTGTAGCTTGCAATGCCGTTGTTGGTGACCTGAACCGAGCCACCGTTGCCGCCCGCGCCGCCGTTCGAATTGTTATCCCCGTTGGATTGATCGCCTTCGCCGCCGCTGGATTGGGCGAAGATGCCCATCGCAAATTGGCTGACTTCCGACGCGTTGATGTCGATATTTGCCTGATTGAGTATTGTAACTGTTCCGCCAGCGCCGGCTGCGCCGGAGTCCTCGCCTGCCGCCCCTCTGGACTCGACATACCAGTTTGCGTAGATGCCCTCGCTGGTTGGGATAACCATACTCTGCTGGCCGTAATTCTGGATCGTGATGCCAGGGGCCTGGGCGCCAGCGGTTGCACCCGTTGCAGTCAGATTGACGTCGGTGACCTCCGTGCCGGAATTGAAGGTGCAAACCCAAGGATCGCCGGAATCGTCACACAGGGAATCCGCCAGGGCGGGGGCTGAAAGGCACAGGCTCGCAACGGATGCGGTGGACAGCAACAGCGATTTCACGCGAATGTTTTTTCTGACCGAAGGACGGGAGACCTGGTCTTTTCCTTCGGTTGTAAGGCCGAGGCCCATTTTCTTATCCCTGAAACAATTGGCTTAAAAAGTTTTGAGACGGAACTTTTTGCTCTTCCTCGTCAGGAATAACTATGGTTGCAGGGCAGCGGGTTTCACTGCAAATTCGATGAACCAGCTGAAATCATCGATGAAATTGTGGGCCGTGCCGCAGGAGCGGTCCTATATTGAAAGTTACCTTTCCAGTACGAGATTGCTTGTAACATGCTTTTAGATGAAGCCGTTCCGGCGACGACACGCAGGACTGTCTCCACTCCAGAAGAAGACGTCCGCGTGCACGCCGTCAGTAAGTCTCATCACGAGGAGCGCCTGCAGCCAGAGACCGAGCATCTCTTCTGGAAACTTCAAATCGGCGGCTGGTTGTTCATAGCCGTTTATGGCTTTTTCGCCCGGGTGGTGACATTCTCCGACTTCCGGCTTGCGTTCACGTTGACCCTTTCGATGGACCTGGTCGGCTTTCTGCTGACGAGCGCTGCGCATCACTATGTTCTCCGGAACGTCCAGCGGCTGATCACGATTCCGGTGTTCCTGGGGGCGGCGGCGTTTTCGCTCGCGTGCGGCACCTTGCAGATGTATCTAGCCTGGTTTCTGCGCGACCTGCTTTTTCCTGAAGCTCTGCCCTTCAACACGCCTCTGACGCCGGTCGTTTATTACACTTCGGTTCTGCTGGGCTGGATGCTGGCCTATTTTTGCCTGAGGTCCGATTACGAGGCGCGGATCGCGCGGTTGCGGCGCAGCGAGGCGCTTGCGGAGGCCATGCGTTCCGAACTGGAACAGCTGCGGCTGCAACTGGCGCCTCACTTCCTGTTCAATGCGCTCAATTCCGTCGCTTCGGAAATTCACGAGCGACCCGACACCGCGCTTGAAATGGTGAGGGAAATTGCAGGTTACCTGCGCTATTGCCTGAACCAGCAGCGCCGGGACCTCTGTCCGCTGTCGGAAGAGGTGGAGGCGATGAACGCCTATCTGCGCATCCAGGAAATCCGGTTTGAAGACAAGCTACAATGCACCGTCAGCGTCGATGAAACCGTCAGGGACATGATCGTTCCCCACATGATTCTGCAGGGGCTCGTGGAAAATGCGGTCAAGCACGGGTTGAAGCATCAGTCGAACCGTATCGACATTCACGTCTCTGTCAGCCGTCTCGGCAAGGATGAGGTCGAGGTTTCGGTCACTAACTCAGGGAAGATTTCGGAAACGGACCCGACACGGAAATCGATCGGTCATGCCAACCTCAGAAAACGCCTGCAGCTCTACTATCCGGAAATGCACGAGTTCAGCCTGCGTGAGGGGCAAGGCATGGTCGTTGCACGCATCTTGCTGAAAGGTCCGGCATGCTCCGTGTAGTTCTGGTTGACGACGAACCTTCCGCCAGGCGCGGCCTCAGGCGAATGCTTGCCGAATTTCCCGACATTGCTGTGACTGGTGAAGCGGGGGACCTCGAGTCTGCCCGGCAAGTGATGCATGAGGTCCGCCCGGATGCGGTTTTCCTTGATGTGGAACTGACCAACGGCAAGGGGCTTGACCTTGCAACGGACCTGCCGCCCGAAACCTTAGTGATCGTCGTCAGTGCATACGATCTATACGCGATCGACGCCTTTGATGTTGCCGCACTCGATTTCCTTGTGAAACCGGTCAAGCCGGAGCGGCTGGAAACAGCGATTGGTCGTCTGCGAGAAAGACTGCCGCCGGTCCCGTCCACTCCGGATAACAATGTGTCCCCAACCTTGGTCACAGCGCAGGGTCGTCTTCAATTCAAGACCAGTTCAGCGTCGATCCTGGTGTCCCACGATGCAGTTGCCTTTCTGCGGGCCGAAGGGGACTATACCCGCGTCTATCTGGAAAACGGTCAGCAACACCTCGCCAATGGCCTCCTGCGCGTTTTCGAAACCAGGCTTCCAGCACCGCCTTTTCACCGGCTGGATCGTTCCACTATCGTGAACTGCGCACAGATCCAGCGCGTCAATTGGCACGCTAGCGGACGCAGCAGCATTCATTTCTCTAATGGGAGCAATGTCGTTGAGATTGGGCGCCCTGCATCAAAGAGATTGCGCTCCATTTTGCAGCTGAGCGGAGGCTGAAAACCGGCGATTGGCGTCCTGGCTCTGGTCGCTGTTGCCAATCCTGGAACGTCCGACAAGGAACGCCAAGCAGCTCAGGAACCTTTCCGAAGCAATATGACGGTTCCTGCCGGATCGCATGTCCAATGGCCGGTGACATCTGTCAGCGGCTCCAGTTCATCGCGTTTGGGAGATCCCAATGCCGCCAGGGCATTCATGGGATCCTCATCGAACAGTTCTATCCAGACGTCCGTCTGGCTTTGATGCGGCACGCGGTCGATCCACAATGTCATGGGGCCGAACGAAAAGCCTGTGCTGTCCTTCAGTTCACGCGTCACCTTCAATCCGATCTTGTCCCGGTAGAAGGCTACGGTTTCGTCCCACCGATACAGCGGCACCTTGATCGCGATGTTCTTGCCCGGTTCCATTTCCAATTCCCTTTCGATGCGTGTTGCCTATTTGTAAAATCCGTCGCGTAGCCTGATGCCGTTTTCGAGCCAGACCTTCATGGCGCAGAGCATACCCGTCCAGCCTTCGCAGTTGCCGAGACAGGACTTCAGACCCGTTTCGGTTCCGGGCCAGCCAAATTCGTTGATGCGGACATAGGTGCGCCCGTCTTCCAGCTCCTGAAACGTGATGGTCACGGTCGTCCAGGTGCGGGCGTCATCTCCTGCCTCCCACTGCAGAACGACTTTTTCGTTCGGCACCACTTCCTGCACCAGAACAGGGAATGCACCGGGAAAGTCATGAAAGTCCCAGGTCACCTCCGCACCCGCTTCGATGCGGCCTCGAGCTCCTCCGGTCGTGAAGAATTCCGAAAGCTGTGCCGGGTCGACGACAGCCTCAAACACCTCCGCGACGGGTTTAGAAATCCTCCCGCCGACTGTGAATTTCAGTTCCATGGCCCTGTTCCTTGTTGCCTTGCGAGCTATTATGTTATAAAAATATAACATGTCAACAGATGATCAGGATGACGCGCTTTTCAAGGCGCTTGGCCACAGGGCGCGCAGGCATATGCTTGACCTTTTGAAAAAGGGGCCGCTAACCACAGGCCACCTTTGCGAGGCGCTGCCGCAGATAGACCGCTGCACAGTCATGCAGCATCTGAAGGTTCTGGAAAAAGCCGGGCTGGTGGTGGTCGAACGCCGTGGGCGGGAACGGTGGAACCACCTGGACGCACTGCCAATTCAAGCAGTTCACGAGCGCTGGATCGGTCCCTACGCTGCCTACGCAGCGAATATGCTGGGTGCTCTCAAGAAGAGCGTTGAACAGAGTGGGGAAACTGAGGTGCCCGCAGAAGCTGAAAGCGACGACGCCTCACATTCCTGAAGATTGTGGAAGTGGCGTTTGGAGCAGAGCGTTTGGGGCGGATGTTCTCATGCAAGGGTGAGGTCCTGCCGGCGGGGCAGTCATCCGCAGCCGGGCGCGCCTTGCATCCAGGTATCTTCCGCGTTTCTAGACAAACAGCAAATCCTGGTTTCAGGATGGCATTGGTCCATTCCGAACAATTCGATTTTGGTATCGATGAGGTATAGCGGGAACGCTCTTCCGAGCGCCTGAATCCAGTAATCAATTTCCAGAGAATTAAGATCGTTACATGACTTGCAATAGCTGGAAAGTGAGTATCCTTTTTCCTGCAAGTCTTCGAGCGTTGTGCAGCTGCTAGTTTCCAATGGCTCAAGAATTCTTACGTTTAAAGACATTTTTGGCTCACCGTTTTTATTGTCCAAGCAGCTCCAGGGGCGTTTATTCGTTTCGGGCGATGGGGCATTTGAAACTTGGAGCTTTTTTACCGGCGATTGGAAACGTTCTCAATTCGTGGGAGTACTTAAGTAGTATTTGAGGGGGCATCCCGGTGGCCCCGGGCGGCGGGAAATCATGGCAGGATTTTTACGTATTTAGTCCTGGAACCCGATTGCTTCCCAGACGGGGTTTCCGCCACATCTGCGGGTCGACATTGAACGCGGAACTTCAAATGCCCCCAGTTTCAAAACAGGCCTGCGTTGCCCAATGCCCTTACAGAACTGCCGTGGGATTGCTGCGAGCCGGGCGATGATGGTTCGGACCGCGCGGCTGGAGGATGCCCCGCAAGTTCTTCGGCTGATCCGAGATCATGCACAGTATGAGGGCGGGAGAGCGTCCATAGAACAGAACGTGTTGGAAAGACTGCTGCAGATCGAGGAGCCGCCGGTTCGGATCCTTGTTGCTGAATCAGATCAGATCGCTGGATATGCCGCGTTGACGACGGACTATTCGCTTTGGTCCGGAGCGTGCTACGGGCATCTCGATTGCCTTTTCGTTGCGAAGGAATATCGCGGCACGGGCGTAGGCCAGAAACTTTTCCTGAAGGTGCGTGAAGAAGCGCACGCTGCCGGGTGCGTTCGGCTTGAATGGCAGACGCCGGACTGGAACCGTCAGGCAACTGAGTTCTACAGAAGAAATGGTGCTGAATGTTTGTCGAAAACCCGCTTTATCCTGCAACTTGACGCAGCGTAGAAGGAGGTTGAACTGACAGCGTGGTCGTACCGGATTAAATCTTCACGAATGCAGATCTTTTTCGATTAAATAGACCCGGTTTAGAAATGCGGATTCAGGCTTTTTTCAGCTTTGACGTGCTCAATACTGGAGTGCAAGTTGGCGCTAATCACGAAGACGCAGCATGTCTACAGAAGTCAACATTCTCATTCGGTCCATGCGTCAGCTGGTTCCCAATCCGGAAACAAGCGCGATTCTGACTGCGATGGGTGTTTCCTACTGGGCTTACGATCCGGTTGCGGAAGAGTTGTGCTGGCAAAGGTCGGATCCGACCTCTGTCAGAGGTTATCGCCTTGCAAAGCTGTCCATTCAAAGAGCACTTCAGTACTACATCCAGCGTGACAGAACCCGCTTCCTGAAGGTGATTTCCAATGCGGTGGAACACGGTCTGTCGCAGACGACACGTGTCACCATGAAAACGGATGGCGGTCACAAGTCCTACGACCTGGTGGCTTCTCGCATTTCCGGCAAACCGGCGTTCCTGATCATAGGGCTGATGAAGGAGTGTGCGCCGGAAGCGCCGGTCAACGCGGAATTGCCGGACATTCTGCAAAACCTGTCCAACGTCTTTATCTCGAACGCCAGTGCTGTCCTCATTACGGACAACAAGGGGGTGGTTCAGTCGGCCAATCGCCAGTTTCTGAAGCTGTTCGGCATAAGTAACGCCAAACAGGTCGTCGGCCGGGATGCAAGAACGATCCCCAATTACATAGGCAAGAAGCTCGCCGGCTCATTTGCCGAGATGTTGCGAAGCCGCCTTGCGTCCAAGGGAACGCTCAAGCTGCCTCAGGCCGTAGGTGATCCTGTTGAAGTTCTTTACGATCTGCATCCGATGGCGCTCGATGATCCGAACGGCGGTATCATCTTTGCAGGGGAACTTGCTGCCAATTCAGTGGAAATATCTGCCAATGAAGTTCTGGATGCGGTTCCAACCCCAATTCTGGTTGCCGATCTGGATTCTCGCCGTATCAAATACGCCAACAAGGCCGGGCGCGGCGAGTTGGGCTTGTCCGCAAAACAAATAGGAACCGAACGGCTATCCGACACGCTCATGAGCGCGAATGACGTTCGTGATCTGACCCTTGTTCTCGACAAGGTCGGCTGGGACGCTGGCCGTGTGTGGCAGGTTCAAAGTCACATCGGACTCAAGAGGCACTACCGAATTCGCACCTGTTTCATCGGCAAACAGTCTTCGCGGCAGATCGTGCTCGAATTTCTGCCTGTCCGGCTTGAAAAGGACAAACCCGGCAACGAAAAAGCCCAGAATTTCTTTTCGCGCCTGCTGGACATGAGCTTCAACTGATCCTGCCATCACCGTACGTCTCTGGAGGCCCGCCAACGCAGACCTCCAGGCTTTTGAGTTTCATGCCGTCAGATCGTGACGGTCATTTCCTCCATGACGGATCCATATCCACCCGCCATCAGACCGGTAATCCTGCCATCTTCAAGGTCAAGATCCACGGTAATGACACTGGGGGAAGCCGGGGTCATGAAGTGGCCCTGTTCAATGACGAACCGTGATTTCCTTGCGTGAAGCAGGTCGTGCAGCACACAGGCGAGGGGGCCAGCGGCCATGCCTGTGGCGGATTCTTCGTCAATTGCATAGCGCGGCGCGAACATGCGGGTGGTGGCGTCGGACTGCGTGGCATTTCGATCGGTCGTGAAAACGTAGTAGCCGATCAGGTCCAGCTTGTTGCTGATGTCATTGATCCTCGACTGGTCTGGCACGATCTGCTTCAGGACTTCTGCATCGCGTACAGCGACGACGATGAAACTGTTGCCTGTGTTCACGAGGACAGGGCGCAGGCGCTCATCCAGCTGGTCTGCCTTCAGACCGAGCGAAGCCAGCACGTCGGCTTCGCTGACACCGCGCTCGGCCCAGGCTGGGCTCCGTTCATAAGTCGGGGCAAGCTGTTCCATGTATGCCGCACCGTTCTTGATGACGATCTTGCGCGGACCATCGACGGTTTCCTTTGAAGTGGCACCCTCCCGAACCCGCCCCAGTTCCGCCATGTAGCTGAAGGTCGCTATCGTTGCATGGCCACAATGGGCTATCCGCCTGTTTGGCGTGAAGAAGTCCAGCTTGAACCCTTCTTTCGCTGATTTAGACACGAAGGCTGTCTCTGAGAGTCCGATCTTTCCCGCAACGGTCAACATGTCTGCTTCCGACAAGTCATCGGCATCGAGGATGACGCCGGCCGGATTTCCGCCAAAGGCTTCCGAACCGTTCCGGCGCGTAACAAACCCGTTCACGATGCGGGCGACAATTTCTTTCGTTTCACTCATTCCATGCACCTCTCAATCATTGACTGGAGACAAGAATGATGTCGTCTTATTGTTCATTCAACGCCTGAATACATGAGTGAATTTCATGAATGAGCGAGACGAACTACAAAACCGTCTTTTGCTGAACGCACAGCTGCTGCACGCTATTGCAGAAGAAGGGAACTTCTCCCGGGCAGCCGTCGCGGTCGGGCTGGAGCAGTCGGCGGTCAGCCATCGCATCAAGTCTCTGGAGGCCGCGCTCGGCATTCGGCTTTTCGAGCGAACGACCCGGCGCATCGTCCCGACGGAAGCAGGACGGATCGTTTGTGATGCCGCGCAGCGCTGTCAGGAGATCTGGGGCAGTGCGCTGTCGCGGATAGCGGATGTGAAGACGTCCAGGACCATACGTCTGTCCGTGTCGTCCTCCGTTGCCATGAAATGGATCGTTCCGGCGCTGCAGCGCGCGCAGGAGGCCGGTCTTGACCTTGTGGTCGATGTGGAAGACAGGCTTGTCGACCTTCACGCCGGTGAGGCCCAGGCGGCGATCCGCTACGGGACAGGCCCTTATCCCGGGTTCCACGCCGAAGCGCTCATGACTGCGCAACTTGTGCCCGTTGCGCGGCCCGGCTTGTTGAAGGGGCAAATGGTTCCCGGCAAGGGAACACCGACGCTGCTTGCAGACCGGTCCGGCGGGACTGACGGAACGGGCTTCAGCTGGACCGACTATTTCAAGGGGTGCAACTGGCCCGAGCCACCTTCAAGACCAGTGGCTTCCTTTGCCAGAGCCGACCTCGCGATCCAGGCCGCCATCAGTGGCATGGGTGTAGCGCTCGGCAGGACACTACTGATCGAAAACGACATCGAGGCAGGGTTTCTGGAAGTCGTCGGCAAACCGGTCGCCTCGAAGGCAAAATACTGGCTGGTGACGACGGCTGCCTATGCAGACACGGAGGGATATCGCGATCTGCGGGCCTGGATCGGCACTGAAATCGAGATCGCACGCGACCAGAACCGAAGGCTGATTTCCCAGGCTTGAACGGTATTTGGTTCCGTAAGTCGCCTTTCAAGCGTCACCAGACGCCTTGAGCCACTGGATCACAAGGTCAAGCTTGTTCTGGTTGGAAAGACCGAGTTACTCGAGGTTCGACGAGGTCAGGAAATGCAGGGCCAAATTATCCAGAACATGATTGCAGTGGCGAAGGCCGCTTTGTTGACTGCTCGTGGCTGATGGATCAAACGGATGGCCTGCTGCTTCACGCAGAGGCCATCACGTTACCAGTGCGCTGAATCACGCCCTCCACCAACCTCGAAAGATCCACTGGACCCATGACTGACAAGACCTACCAGATCAGGGCATTTGAGCCAGGCGACGGTGATGCCCTTGCCGCCATCTATCAAGGTGCGGTCGATCAGATTGCCAGGGTCGACTACTCGGAAATCCAGCGGGCTGCCTGGCTCTCCATTGCACCGACAGGTGATATCATGGAAACGGCCTATGGGGATGGAAGGCTCGCGCTTGTGGCCGTAGATCACGATGCGCGGGTCATCGGATTTTCCGACCTCGAAGAGGATGGTCATATTCAGTTCCTCTACGTTGATCCAGGTGCGGCTGGCCGTGGTGTTGGTTCAAGCCTGATCAGGGCGCTTGAAGGCGCGGCAAGGCAACGGGGTCTGGGCCGCCTTTATTCCGAGGCAAGCGAGACTGCACTGCCTGTATTTTTGAAGCAGGGCTTTGAACGTCTGCATCGTCGCGACCTGAAGATCGGCGATGTCGACATACATAATTACAGCGTCGAGAAGCGTCTTTGACGGATCTGGATCCCGGGAGGTTTGTGGCAATCGGCCGAAGCGCTAGCGCGCCTTTTCGATCTGCTCGGTATGACTGTCCAGCCACTTCTGCAGGTCGCGCTCGGCGCTTTCCAGGCTTTCGGCGTTTATGGCACGCAGGTTCAGGGCGCGTGTAATGGCACGTGTCCGCTTGTTGATCGCAAAATCGGCAGGTACCGTTTCGAGATTGTCCACGCCCAGCTTGTCATAAAGCGAGAGCAGGCGGTTCTGGACGGTGCGAAGCGACAGCCCCTGCCGAACGGCAATGACCTTGTCCGACAGGCCGAGAGCCATGTCCAGGAGAACGGCATATTCGCTGTCCGTAAGCGTGTCGTGTGTCCGGATGTGGCGCTGCTGCACCCGGTGGATTTCCTGATCCACCACAATCTGGGACTCCAGAAAAACACCGCGCAGTGCCAGGTGAAGCCGCTCCTGAGTTGCCGTCTTCAGAACATATCCGTAGGAGGTTTCCTGGGGCACGATCCGGGCTATGCCGCGCAGGTACGCCTCGTCCGAATAGTTCGACCAGAACAGGATGCGGGTCTGGGGGCGTTCGCGCCAGATCGTCCGGGCAGCGTCGATGCCGTTGCGTTCCTTCATCTGAAGATCCATCACCACCGACTGGATGGAATGCCTGCGCGCCAGCTGCTCGCCTTCCAGGCCGTTGGTCGCGTGGAAGATGTCCTCGACGTCCGGCAAGGCCAGTTGCAGGGCTTCGCTCAGATACCCGGCATGAAATTGATCGTCTTCTACCAGAAGCACCTTCATGCCAGCTCTTCCTCACCCGTCTGTGGTGCGGTTTCCTGGCACGGGGCGCAGGTCATCGGCAGCTTCACCGTGATGGTCGTGCCTTCCTTGCTCGACATGCCGAAATCCGCGGCAATCAGCCTTGCCCGTGTGCGCATATGGGCAATGCCTCCTGTTGCCTTGCTCGTGTGCCGGCCGAGACGGGAACCGGGAAGCCCCTTGCCATTGTCCCTGATTGTCATTTGCAGTCCGGATTTCACCCGCTTCACGGAGACGCTTATCTGGTCGGCTCCGGAGTGGCGAGCGGCATTGTTTATGGCTTCCTGGGCGATGCGAAACAGGGCAATCCGGATGGTGGGATCCAGGGTATCGATCAATCCGTCCGTCTCGTCCGCAGCTTCAAGGAAGGTGGACGAAACGTCCTCCACCGCGCGCTCCAGATGTATTCGCAAGGCGTGTGCAAAGCCGAACAGGTCCAGGATCGTTGGTACGGCAGTATCGATGATCCGGCGAAGGTCGCCGATGCAGTGCTGTATGCTGCCGATCACCCGGGCTTTGTCGGAGGCCGTATCCATCTTCTCGACATCGCGCATGATCCGGGTCAGATCGGCAAGGGTCTGGTCATGCAGATCCATGCCGATGCGCTGGCGTTCCTGTTCCAGAACCCGGGTCAGCTCCAGTGCGCCTTGCCGCAGGCCTTCTTCGCGAGCCTGGGCTTCCGCGCGGACGACGGCTGCGCGCTTGGCCTTTTCGTTCGCGCGAAGGGAATAGAAATAGGGGGCAAGCACATCGGCAATCTGCCTGACGCGCACAACTGTTGCCTCGTCGTAGATGTCCGCAGTGCAGGAGGAGCAGTTCAGCGCGCCGATGGTGCGGCCAAGCACCTTCATGGCAACATTCACCCGGCTGCGCAGCTTGTGCTTGATGATCGGTTGGGCCAGTGCACCCTCATAGGTATAGCGCTTGTCTTCCATGGCGTTGCCGGTGAGCATGTAATCCGTTTCCCCGAGCAGGATGCTGCGAACGGGCGAGATGGCGACAGGCGTGCGTGACAGGCTCCAGCGCGTTTTCATGCCGACTTCGTAACTGGTGTTCCAGGTGTTCTTGTCGTCCACCAGGCAGACGTCCAGGTGATCGATCGGAAGCAGGTTCTCGATCTCGGCCTTCACCGATCTCAGGGCAGCCCGGATTTCGACCTGGCCCGCAAGATGACTGGAAATGCGCAAGAGAGAGACGAGAGCCGTCGGCTCCGACACCTCCTGGTTTTCATTGGCTTCCTGTCGCATGGCAACAACAAGCTCCTCCCGTTTATTGCATGCCAGTGTGCGGTACAGGGCTTGCGTCGGCAACCCATCTGTTGCGCGCTCAAGTGCATCACGGTTGCGGGAACCCGCAACCGTGATGCGTTTCTTCCGCTTTACGCATTTCCTTAACGTCAGCAATCTGAGTGCGGGATGCGTTGGGAGAACTGTGTCCCGTTATCAAAGACGCCTGCAGGCGTCAGGGAGGAAACATGAACACCAAAGCCAAGCTCTTGGGGGCGGTCGCACTTGTTGCGGTCACCCTGCCGGGTCACGCTGTAGCGGATACCGCAGATAAACGTATTGCCCTTTCCAATAATTATGCCGGCAATTCCTGGCGACAGGCCATGCTTGAAAGCTGGGCCAAGGTCGGCGACAAGGCTGTTGAAGACGGCTTGGTCGCCTCGGCCGATGCATTCACCACGTCCGAAAACCAGGCAACCGAACAGGCTGCCCAGATTCAGAACATGATCCTGCAGGGCTACGATGCGATTGTGGTCAACGCAGCTTCGCCAACCGCCCTCAACGGCGCGATCAAGGAAGCCTGCGACGCCGGCATCACGGTCGTCTCGTTCGACGGTATCGTCACCGAGCCCTGCGCATGGCGCATTGCGGTCGATTTCAAGGAAATGGGCCGTCAGCAGGTCGAGTATCTCGCCGGACGCCTGCCGGATGGCGGCAACCTTCTTGAAATCCGCGGTCTGGCCGGGGTTTTCGTGGACGATGAAATCCACGCAGGTATCGAGCAGGGCGTGACGGAATTTCCGAAATTCAAGATCGTCGGATCAGTTCACGGCGACTGGGCGCAGGACGTTGCCCAGAAGGCGGTCGCAGGCGTCTTGCCGAGCTTGCCGGAGATCGTTGGGGTCGTCACCCAGGGCGGCGATGGCTACGGGGCAGCGCAGGCGATCAAGGCGGCCGGCCGCGATATGCCGATCATCGTGATGGGCAACCGCCAGGACGAAATGAAATGGTGGGCCGAAGCGCGTGACGAAAACGGCTACGAGACCCTGTCTCTTTCCATTGCCCCGGGTGTTGGCACGCTTGCCTTCTGGGTCGCCCAGCAGGTGCTAGATGGTGCCGAAGTGCCCAAGGATCTCACGGTCCCTTTCCTGAAAGTCACCCAGGAAACGCTTGACGAGACGCTTGCCGCAACACCTGCCGGTTCGGTGGCGAACGTCGAATACAGTCAGGAAGACGCCAAGTCCGTCATTGCAGCTGCCAACTAAGGGAGAGACGGAATTGGAAGTGGCAACTGGCGCCGGCAGGCCGAAGCCGGATGTCCCGTTGGTTGCCCTTTCGGGCGCGTGTGTTCACTTCGGTGCAGTGCGCGCGCTCGACGGGGTCAGTCTGACCGTCAGTCCCGGCGAATGTGTCGGTCTGATGGGTCACAACGGTGCGGGCAAATCGACAGCCGTCAACGTGATCAACGGCGGACTGACGCCAACGGACGGACAAGTCCGTTACGGGCATGAGGACGGCAGAAAAGGAACGGGGGCGGCACGTGCGCGTGCCTGCGGTATCCGCAGTGTTTTTCAGGAACTCTCCTTATGCCCTAACCTGTCCGTACTGGAAAATCTGAGGGTTCCACATCGTGATCTGACAGGATTTGGCTGGCGCAAATCGGCTGCTGGGCGGATTGCCGGTGCTCTCGACGAAATCTTTCCCGGACACAGGATCGAACCGGGCATGATCGTCGGCGACCTGACCCTGGCGGAACGGCAGATGGTCGAGATCGCTGCCGGATTTGCAGGTGGCCCTACACCACCACGTCTCGTCATCCTCGACGAGCCGACATCGTCCCTTGATGCCTCGATCGCCCGGCAACTGCTCGAACATGTCCGCCGTTTCTGCGCCAAGGGCGGTGCGGTCATTTTCATTTCGCACATGCTGGGCGAGGTTTTCGAAGTCGCTTCACGGATCGACGTGATGAAGGACGGCAAGATCATCGCCAGCAGACCGGCGTCCGAATTTACCCAGCAGGGCCTGATCGATGCCATGGGACATGTGGCAAACGAGAAGGCTGTCGCCCGGGCTGCGGTCGAAAGCAGCCAGCGCATCGGCGAAGAAGTGCTGAAGACGCCGGAAGGGCTCAGCGCCCGCAAAGGGGAAATCGTTGGCCTGGCGGGTCTTGCCGGGCATGGGCAGGCAGAAGCTTTGGCCCGGTTCTTCATGTCCCGGTCGGGGAAACTTACGCGGGTGAAGGATCCTGAAGCGGCCTTCGTTGCCGGTGACCGCGGCCGGGACGGGGTCATGCCGCTCTGGTCGATCCTTCGAAATCTCACGCTGACGCACCTGCCAAGCCTGACCCGGCGAGGGTTGGTCGACAGGATTGCTGAGCAGGCGCTGGGCGCAGACTGGAAGAAACGCATCGGTATTCGGACCGACAATCTGGGAAATCTCATCCTGTCCCTGTCCGGCGGCAATCAGCAGAAAGTTCTTTTCGCCCGCGCACTGGCCTCATCCGCCCCGATCGTGGTGATGGACGACCCGATGCGCGGTGTCGATGTCGGCACCAAACAGGAAGCTTACGACATGATCCGAACGGAAGCCGCCAACGGGCGCACCTTCCTGTGGTATTCGACGGAAACGGATGAAGTCTGCCAGTGTGACCGGGTGTTTGTGTTCCGGAACGGGCAGATATCAGCGGAGCTGACCGGGGACAGCATCACGGAAGAAAACATTCTGGCCGCATCCTTCCAGATGCAGGGGGCCGGCGCATGAACGGCAAGTACCGCATTCTGCTTCCGGTCCTGTCCCTGACTGTGCTGCTGGCGGCCGTCTTTTACCTTCAACCCCGGGCAATGAGCTACTTCGGTCTGAACCTGCTCTTCAATCTCGCGGTGCCGATCGCGCTGGCAACCATCGCGCAGATGATGATCATCATGGTCAACGACATCGACCTGTCGGTCGGGACGTTCGTCAGCTTCGTCGCCTGTGTTACGGCAACCTTCCTGAATGATGCGCCGCTCGTCGGCGCGGCTATCCTGCTGGCATCGATCCTCGCCTATGCGGCCATCGGCGCGCTCATTCACATTCGCCAGCTTCCGGCAATCGTGGTCACGCTCGGCATGTCATTCGTCTGGGGAGGCCTGGCGGTTCTGCTGCTGCCATCGCCGGGCGGTGCGGCGCCGACATGGATCCGGACGGTGATGACCGTCAAACCGCCACTGGTGCCGATGGCGGTGGTGGCCTGCATCCTCATCGCCGGTCTGACGCACCTTTTGATCATGCGGTCTTCGACCGGCACGCTGTTGCGCGCAGTCGGCGGCAATGCCCAGGCGGTCGCCCGCTGCGGCTGGTCGGTCACGAAACTGAAGGCGGGCGCCTATGCGCTTGCCGGCTTCTTCGGTGTCCTGGCCGGTATCTGCCTCGTCGGACTGACAACGTCGGCCGATGCCAATATCGCGCTGCGTTACACGTTGCTCTCCATCGCCGGAGTGATCCTGGGGGGAGGAGAGTTCACGGGTGGTCGGGTCTCGCCTGTCGGTGCGGTTCTCGGTGCGTTGACACTCGCGCTCGCCGGAAGCTTCCTCTCGTTCATGCGCCTGTCGCCGGACTGGCAGATCGGCGCCCAGGGGGCGATCCTCATCCTTGTGCTGGCGGTACGGCTGATCTTTTCGCGTCGCAGCCGGAAATGGAAGGGAGCCGAAAATGGATAACTCCCGTCTTTCGACAGTTCTCGCCATCCCCAGAAGACCCTGGTTCTGGGCATTCGCGGCCAGTGCTATCGCCTATTTCGCAACCCTTTCGCTGACGGAAGGGCGCGGCGGAGGGGAGCTTCTTTCCGCGGTGCTGACCTTTGCCTCCTTCTCGGCCATTGTCGGGCTTGGCCAGATGTTCGTCATTACGCTGGGGCCGGGCAATGTCGATCTGTCTATCCCTGCGACCATGACCCTGGCCGGCACGCTGTCGCTCAAGTTCATGGATGGCGCTGCAAATCTCATCTTGCCGGGGCTCGCCGTTGCGCTTGCAGTCGGTATCGGCGCGGGCACATTCAATTACCTGCTGATCCGGCTTTTGCGGATCCCGCCAATCATTGCGACCCTTTCAGCGTCGTTCCTTTATCAGTCGCTGGCGATCTGGTGGAATCGCGGCCTCAGGATCAAACCGCCCGAGGCGCTCGCGGATTTTTCGACCGGTGCCATCGCCGGCCTGCCGAACCTGACGATCATCGGCGTGTTGATTGCGCTGTTGAGCTGGGTGGTTCTGGAACGCTCGATCTTCGGACGCTGGGTGTCCGCATTCGGGCAGAACACGCGCGCGGCCCGGCTGAGCGGGATCCCGGTGGAGACGGTCCGCGCGGTCACCTATATCGCGTCCGCCGTCCTGGCGGCGTTCACCGGATACCTTTTGGCGAGCTTTTCAGGAGGTGCCGCACTGAACATGGGCACGGAATATCTCCTGATTTCCATCGCCGTCGTCGTGATCGGAGGCTGCTCCATCGCAGGCGGCAATTCGAATGTTCCAGGCATCTGGGGTGGGGCGCTGCTGATGTTCCTGGTCGTCTCGATGTTGAATTCCTACGGCTTCGGCGCAGGCGTGCGCCTGATCATGACCGGCGCCATCATCATTGGCATCGTCGCTGCCGCATCCGGAAAGGGCAGACCCACATGAACAGTTTCTCTTCTCCCTATCAGATCGACGACCCCCGGTTCAGGAACCTGATCCAGAAGAACGCCAGGCTGCGCCAACTTGCGACCGGCTTTGAGTGGACCGAAGGGCCCGTCTGGTTTGCCGATCACCAGCACCTGTTTTTTTCCGATATTCCCGCAAACCGGATGATGCGGCTGACACTCGATGGCCAGGTCAGCACCTACCGCCAGCCTTCGGATTATTCCAACGGCAACACCCGGGATCGTCAGGGCAGGCTGGTTTCCTGTCAGCACGGAACCCGTTCCGTTACCCGGACCGAGCTGGACGGCACCCGCACCGTGATTGCAGACAGCTACCAGGGAAAACGTCTCAATTCACCGAATGACGTGATCGTCCAGTCGACCGGTGCGATCTGGTTCTCCGATCCGACCTACGGCATCCTGAGCGATTATGAAGGCTACACGGCAGAGCCGGAGCAGGCGGCCCGCAATGTCTTCCGCGTTGATCCGGCGACGGGCGAGGTCGAGGCAATGATCACCGACTTCACCCAGCCGAACGGTCTGGCCTTTTCAGCGGACGAGAGCGTTCTCTACGTGGCGGAATCCGGCTCCAGTCATGATGCCGGGGTTCCCTCCGTCATCCGCTCCTTCAAACTGGATGACACCGGCAGGATCCTGTCGGACGATGTTTTTGCCACAATAGACCGTGGACTTCCCGACGGAATGCGGGTTGATATCGCCGGCAATCTTTGGAGTTCGGCGTCCGACGGCATCCACTGTTTCCACCCCGACGGGACCCGGCTCGGGAAGATCCTGGTGCCGGAAGTGGTCTCCAACCTGTGTTTCGGTGGCGTGCGCGGCAACCGGTTGCTGATCACCGCAACCACGTCCGTTTATGAGATTGCGGTCAACGCGAGATCGGCGATCTGAGAAGATCGCCGCACAGAAGCCTTGAGAAATCTTCAACTGGCAGACCCGATCGTTACTACAAGGTCACGATGGCCTTGATCAAGGCTTCCCTGTCTGTCGCCAGCTCCTTGATCTTCGCCGGAAGATCCTCGAGGCGCACGGTCAGCGTGCACAGCGCGTCCGTGTCGATCCGGTCTGAGCGAATTGCCGACATGACGGTCTCGAAGTCTTCTCTCGTGGCGTTTCTGCTGCCGATGATCTGGGTTTCGCGCTTGTGAAACTCCGGGTCGCTGAAGCTGATGGTTTCCTTCACGACGCTCACCAGTACATAGCGGCTGCCATGCGCAAGAAGAGGAAAGCCGGCTTCGATCGCGGCCGCATTGCCTGTTGCATCGAAAATCACGTCGAAGCCGTCTTGCAGCGGACCTGACAGAATGTCGGTTCCGACGAGATGCGTGTTCTTGAAGCCGAATTTTTCCGTCGCCTGGGTCAGCCGTGTTTGGCTCATGTCCAGAAGATGGACTTCGGCTCCCGAAAGCCGGGCAAAGAGAGCTGTGCCGATGCCGATGGGACCGGCCCCGGTGACCAGAACCCTGTCGTCGGCAGATAACGCCGCCCGGCGAACGGCATGGGCCCCGATTGCAAGAAACTCCACCATCGCCGCCTGAAGTTCCGTCAAGCCGGTCGCCGGATAGAGATTTTGCTGGGGGACGGCGATGCGGGAACACATTCCGCCATCCCGGTGAACACCGAGAACCTCGATGCTGCTGCAGCAGTTCGATTTGCCCTTCATGCAGGCCCGGCAGGCGTTGCACGAAAGATACGGGTTGATCACCACCAGTTCCCCGGCAGTCCACGGGCCGACACTTTCCGCTACCCTGCCGCTTAGCTCATGACCAATGACACGCGGGTAGTTCAGGAAAGGGTGCTTGCCTTCCAGAATGTGGTAGTCGGTGCCGCAAATGCCGACGGCCTCGATGTCCACAAGCACCCAGCCGTCCGGCGCGTCTTCGGGCAGGGCCCGCGTTTCGAGCCTGAAGACACCCGGTTCGATGACGGTACCGCATTCCATTGATCGAGCCACTGCGGGTGATTTGGTCTTTTCAATATTCATTGAACGGCTTTCCGGCTCCTGGGAGCCCAGTCGTGAGGAAGGTCGCCCTTGATGATAAGGCCGAGAACATCATCCTTGGTCACGTCTTCAATCCGGTGCGAGCCGACCTTGCGGCCCTTATTCATCACTATGACACGATCGCAGAGTTCGAACACGTCATGCATGTCGTGGCTCACCAGGAGGATGCCTATTCCTTCTTCGCGCAATTGTCTGATCAAGGCACTGACCATGGCCGTTTCCGAAGGGCCGAGAGCGGCGGTCGGCTCGTCCATGATAAGGATCTTGACGTCAAAATAGATCGCTCTGGCAATGGCAACAACCTGCCGCTGGCCGCCCGAGAGGCTCGATACCGGATCGTTCAGGTTCTTGAAGTTCGGGTTGAGCCTTTTGAGAACGCGGACCGCCTCGGCCATCATCCTGCTGTCGTCCAGATTTCCGAACCTTGTTTTCAGTTCCCGGCCGAGAAACAGGTTGGCGGGTGCGTTCAGATGATCTGCCAGGGCAAGCGTCTGGTAGATGGTTTCGATGCCCAGATCGCGGGCGTCGTGGGGCGATTGAATGTCGGCGATTTCGCCGTTGACCTTGATCGTCCCCTCATTGGGGATCATGGCTCCGGACAAGATGCGCATCAGGCACGATTTGCCGGCGCCATTGTGGCCGAGAACGCCAACGACTTCACCTGGATAAAGCTCCAGAGAAACACCATTCACCGCCCTGATGCCGCCAAAGTGCTTTTCGATTGCCTCCATCTGCACCAGCGGTGCCGCGGATTGTGCATCTGGTTTCATATTCCGTGTCCCGATCGACGATTGAAAAGACCGGAAGCCTTTGAGCAGCAAGGCTTCCGGCCGCGTTGTGGTGCGTTAGTAAAGGACGTTCTGAACGCTCGGATGATCGATGTTGTCCTTGGTGGCCAGGACGACGCCGGTGTCGATGAAGTTCGGCACCTGTTCACCGTTCAAGAGCTTCAGAATGGTCTGAACGCCGATCTCGCCCATCTGGAACGAGCCCTGAACGGCAGTCGCGGCCAAAGTTCCATCGCGGACGAAATCCTGAAGGTCTGTGTTGCCGTCAAAGCCGATCGCCGTGACCTTGCCCGCCTTTCCTGCTTGTGCCAGTGCCCGGCCCATGCCGATGGCCGTCGGTTCATTGGCGCCAAAAATGCCGACAAGATCCGGATTTGCCGCCAGAACGTCGGTGGTCTGGTTCAAGGCGGTTGCCATCTGGGACTGGGAGTAATAGGGGCCGACGATCTCGATCTTGGACTGATCCTCGATCCGCTTGACGAAGCAGCCGACGCGGCCAAGTTCGGAGCCGACACCCGCGACATAGGACATCACGGCAACCTTGCCCTCTGTCCCGACTTCCGAAATCATCTTGTCGGCAACCAGTTGACCAGCAGCACAGTTATCGGTCGACAGGAATGACTGGTAAAATTCCTTGTCGTTGTCGGCGAGGCCGGAGTCGATGATGACGACGGGAATTTCGGATTCATACGCTTTCTTCACCGCCGGGATCAGGGCTTCCGGATCGGATGGTGCCAGGACAATTCCGGATACGCCGCGGTTAATGGCGTTCTCGACAAGGCTGACCTGATCGGCAACGGCCGATTCCGAGGCCGGACCGTTGAAAGTCATTGTGTGGTCCGACTGGCCTTCGATGGCTGCGCTGGCGCCCTTGTTCACGTTCTGCCAGAAGTTGGAATTCGTCGTCTTGACGATGACCGCAATTTCTCCGGCCTGCGCGGCGGCTGCGGACAGCGCAAGAGCACTTGCCATCATCGCTGTTGTCAAAAGCTTCTTCATTTCATTCTCCTCCGTCTGAAGTTGCTCTGGAAATCGTCCGGCTTTCTCAGCGCCGGTTTCTGATCTGATCGACGTAGACCGCCAGAATGACGATGACCCCGATCACGATTTGCTGGATGAATGCGGACACGCCGGCCATGTTGAGGCCGTTCCGCAGAACTCCGATGATGGCTGCACCGATCATCGTTCCGGAAATATTGCCGACGCCGCCCATGAGCGAAGCCCCGCCGATGACGGCCGCGGCGATCGCGTCGAGCTCGTACATGACGCCTTCGTTCGGCTGAACCGTCACGAGACGGGACATCAGGACGTTGCCCGCGAGCCCGGCAAGCGCTCCTGAAAGGACGTAGGCAAAGATCTTGGTGCGATCGACCAGGACACCGGAGAGACGCGCGGCTTCCTCGTTCGAACCTGTGGCATAGATATGCCGGCCGATCTGGCGGCGCCTGAGAAGATAGGCTGCGGCAAGTGCGACAACCGCGAGCAGAATGACCGGATAGGGAATTCCGGGGAAGACGACTTTCGGGAAGATGCCGCCGGTTTTCTCCACGATGCGGAACAAGGAGCCATTGCCCAGAAGACCGAAACTTTCGCCCAGGCGCGAAATCGGTGCTGCGCCCGTCAGCTGGAGGGCAACGCCTCGGGCGATCAGCATCATGCCGAGCGTTGCCACGAACGGGGTGATCCGCATTTTGGTAATGACGAAGCCGTTGACGAAACCGCAAGCGGCGCCGGCCATTACGCCGATCGCCATGGCGGGACCGACCGGCACGCCTGCCTTGATGCTCAATCCGGTGATGGTTCCCGAAAGGGCAAGTACGGAGCCGACGCTCAGGTCGATGCCGCCGGTAATGATGACCATCGTCATCCCGATGCCCAGCAAGCCGATGACGGACGTCTGCAGCAGCACCGTCAGTCCGTTGTTGATGGAGAAAAAGGCCGCGTTTCCGAAGGAGAACGCGAAGATCAGCAGGGCAAGGGTCAGGAGCGCCGATAACTTGTGAAAGGAACCTGCAGACAGTTTGAAGGTCCAGGAAGCAGGCTCTGCGCCTCGATCAAGATCCGCCATAAATCCTCCCGGGCCGGATATTGAATAAAATTATTAAAAACAATATGAGGTCAGGTAATGCGACGCGTCAACAGTTTTTTATTTTTTAATACAAACAATCGGAATTGTTCAGCGTTTTGGATATGTTAGGTTGCTGCCATGGCAAGAACGGACGAACGATTCAGGCGCGCATACAACAGGTTGCTGGACATCTGCAGCACCATGGCGATTGGCGACGAGTTGCCCGCCGAGACCGCGCTTGCGGACAAGATGGAAGTCAGCAGAACCATCGTACGCACCGCATTGCAAAAGCTGGACAGCGACAATCTCATTCGCTGGGAAGGCCGTACCAAGACGCTGATCCGGAAACCGCAGGCGGAGCACCGCCTGGTTCCTGCCGAAAGCTCCCTGTCCACGGAGGAACTGGAGCACAGGTTCTTTGAATGGATCCTGCGTTTCGACGTTCCGGCGGGGACGTCGCTCAACGTGGCGCAACTGTCGCGGCAATTCGGTGTTCCCGTCCACAACCTGCAGGAATTTCTGGCCGGACTGAGCCGTCTCGGTCTTGTGGAGCGCCGTCCAAGAGGAGGCTGGTCGCTCCTTGGGTTCACGTCGGAATTTGCGGTTGAACTGTCGGAGTTTCGAATGGTGCTCGAGCTGAATGCGGTCCGGCAGTTGCTAACCCTTCCGCCCGAGCACGAGATCTGGAAAAAGCTCAAGGCCTTGAAGCGCGAACATGAGGACCTGAAATCGGTCCTTGAGGAGCGGTATCACGACTTTTCCCTGCTGGACGAAAAGTTTCATTCAGCCGTCAACAGCGTGGTCAAAAACCGGTTTGTTCTCGAGGCACAGAAGCTCATCAAGCTGATCTTCAACTACCACTACATGTGGGACAAACGCGACGAGCTGGAACGCAATGCGGCCGCGATCGAGGAGCATCTGGAATGGATCGACGCGATGCTCGACAAGGACAGCGCAAGGTCGGAAGCCGCAGCGCTAAAGCATCTGCGGAGATCGAAGGAAACGCTTCTGCAGTCGCTGCGGGTTCACAAGTTCGCCTGAAGGCCCTCTTGCGCAGGGGTGCCAAACACTCTTGAAAAGCTGGCGGGCGGTGCTTCGGCGAGGCAGTCGAGATTGCGCTTCAGGGATGAGGCCTTCGATGTGCCGAGCAGAACAGAGGCGACACCGGGATAGCTGTGGGCGAAGTGAAGGGCCGCGCTGGCAAGCGGAAGTCCCAGTGTCGTGGCCTGTTCCTTGAGTGCGGTCACCTTTGCCAGGATTTCCGCTGGCGCGGGTGCGTAATCGAACCAGGCGCCCTCAACCGGTCCCGTTGCCAGAATTCCGGAATTGAAGATCCCGCCGAGAACCAGGCTTGTGCCTTTTTCCCGGCACCGCCCGACGAGTTGGTCTTCGGCTTCCCGGTCGAGCAGGGTCAGGCGTCCTGCAAGCAGGATGGCGTCCAGGTCGGTCTCATTCAGAAGGTCGAGACAAACCCGGGTTTCATTCACGCCGAGGCCGAAGGCGCGGATTTTTCTCCTGTCTTTCAATCTTTGCAACCGGTCGAGCCCGGTCGCCAGCAAGTCCCGCATATGTGTTTCGTTTGAAGCGCCATGTGTGTAGGTGCCGATGTCGTGGATGTAGACGATATCGACATGGCGCGTCTGCAGCCGCTCGAAACTGCCTTCCAGTGACGCTTCAATGCCGTCACCGGAATAGTCGTAGCGAACAGCGTTCGGAAGCGGGTTGAAAAAACCGTCGGCCTCCTTCAGGGGAGTTCCCGGTGACAGAACGCGCCCAACCTTGGTGGACAGGACGTAGTCTTCACGCCGCCTGGATTTCAGGAACCGGCCTAGCCGCTCTTCCGCCCGGCCACGGCCATAATGAGGTGCGGTGTCGAAGTACCGGATCCCGGCGTCCCAGGCAGACTGGAGAACCTCGTTTGCCTCTGGTTCCGGCACTACCCGACCCAAGTTTCCGATGGCGGAGGCTCCGAAGGAGATATCCGTTATCAGAACACCTGTGTTGCCGATCTGTCTGCGTGCCCTCATGCGCGTGCTGCCTCGGCACCAGCCGCCACTGCATCCAGCCGGGGCATCTGAAGTGACGCGTCGGCTTTCCGTGCCCAGGACAGGAAAGTTGAAATACGTCGGTCTATCTTTTCCCCGTGGTTCTGTGCGATGTCGGCAAGCTTGTGGTCCAGAAGCGGGTTCTTGAACCTGTCGATTGTCGTGGAGGCATAGGCTTCCGCTTCGTTCTTGCGGCCATGAGCCTCGAAGGCGGGGATGACTTCGCGTCGATAGAGATCTGTAAGGTCGGGGCCATAGTCGGGACTGTCAATCAGCTCCCGGACAAACTGCAGGGACGAACTGCCTGCAGCCAGCCATCGTGACACCAGATAAGTGTGTCCAAGGTTCAGGATGAAAAGCTTCAGGGTCTCGACCTGTTCCAGGTCCTCGACCACCTGCACGCATGAGTGCACGCAGGGCAGAATGAGGCCGGGTTGTTTCTCGATTGCCCAAAGCGCATAGGGTTCGGCAACAGCTCCGGCGGGTTCCAGCGGTTCGGAGACGATCCTGTCGACCAGGGAATTCACCCAGGTCACGTTTGAGCGGAGCCAGTCTGCAAATTCAGGCGGGTAAAGAGCTGCAATGGAAAGGACAAGATCTCTCAGAACATTGCCGTTTTCGGGAATGAGTTCGGCCGGCATGACCTGCACCGGAGCGCCGCCCATGCCGAACCTTTGGAACAGGAACCACGTCAACTTGGCCGGATAGGACATGTCGATGGAAAAGTCGGTGCTCTTGTCTGCCTCACTTGGCCGATAGCCCGCATCTGCGGTGTTGGAGAGGATAATCCTTGCTTCGCCGGCCACGGCTTTCGCGACCTCGGCCAGGTCTTCCGGCAAGGACAAGGCACGTTTGATGCTGCTGACGGTCTTGCTTGTGTCCACCAGGGTGCCGTTGTCGATGCCCTTGATCCGGACTTCGTAGCCGGAAGGGTCTGCAAGTGCCTTCAGGCGATGTGCCCGGGACGCGTCGCCACTGGTTTGAACCACCGTGATCGGACCGGCGTCCTGCCCCTCGGCAATGGCTTCGGAAACGAATAGATCCGCATGCGATTGCAGGAAGCGGCTGGTCCCGAATTGAACGATCGCTGACGTCGACATGGCTCTCTCCCGAATGATTTTATGTTTATTATAATTATGAACATTTTAAATCAAGCAATTTCCGACCACGGAAAAGATCAGGCGGTTGTCGGGGGGACTGACCTCAGTGGGTCAGTTTCCGCTGACCATGAACCTGGAACTGAACGGCAGACTGGCAGCGCCGATCGCCTTCGGTGCCGGAACAATGTTGCCGGCGATTGCCTTGATCTGCGGAGCTGCTGCTTCCAGTTTCCGGCAGATGTCCTGGCAAATGCTTTCAGGCGCATAAGACGACAGGATGACTGTTTCGATTTCCACGAATTGGCCAACCCCATGCAGGGAGGCGCGCATCTGGGCAATCAGCCGTTCTTCCCAATCGCTCACCTGAGCACCGTAGTCTGGCCAGGATCCGGACCGGTCCCAGAGTGGGTCGACTTCCTTGCCCTGTGCCGACAGGTCCCTCTCCAGTGCCGCAATGCCAACATCGAAGCTGACTTCGGAATTGCCGTTGTAGATCTGGTGATTGAGGACAAGGCGGCCGTGCAGGTCGGCGCCGAGGTAAAAGAACATATAGTCCGAAAGCGTCTTGGCAGCGCCGAACATGCTCTCACCGCTGGCCGCTGCGGTGACGTCGTTCTGGACAAAAACGGCAATACCGAGCTGTTCCTCGATCTCCGCCTGCAAGGCCTTGAAATAGGCTTCTTCGTCCATGCCGCCCGACAGTCGGCGGGGCAGGGCAAGACCGACGCCAGCCAGGCGTTCGCGTTCCGCATCCGGCAGCAGCTTCACCGCGCTCGCAATCGTCTCCAGAAATTCCGAATGGTTGCTGCCATGGGCAAGCTGCGGATTGGGCAAGGTCTTGTGAAAGCGGATCTTGCCGACAAAATCGATCAGAACGATATCGGTGTGCCGGTTGCCGACGCTGATCCCGATGGAATAGGCCCCTTCGGGGTTGAGGGTCAGCGGCACGGTTGGCGGGCCGACACGGCCCTTTTGCGCTTCTCCCTTCGCCACCAGTCCTTCCTGCTCCAGCGACCTGACGAGTACGGACACGGTCTGCGCCGAAAGGCCCGTCTGTTCGCCGATCTCCAGCCGTGTCGTCGAGGAGTTCTGCAGAAGCAGCGAAAGCACCAGGCGCTCGTTGTAGCTTCGCACACTGACGGCATTCAGGCCTGACGCACGGTCGGCTATGCGCAGCGGATTGGGCGGAGCAAATCTCATGTCAGGCATGGAAGGCCCTCCGTTGCCGTGCCGGATAGATTCCTGCCGGCAGCTGTGCGCGCAGCGAACTCATTTCCACCCGATCGCCTCCACTTCCCGCGCCAGGGCGACACCGAGATTCTCATGTGCCTGAGCATTGATGTGGAACCCGTCCAGCGGATCACAGGTCGAGACGGACCCCGCGTCGAAGAAATGCACCTCAAGCGAATCCGACATGATCTCGAACTGAAGGGCAAGTTCATGGGACTTCTGCTGGGCGGCCTTGAAGATGTTCTCCCATTCCTTGATGTCGTCCAGCATCGGCGGCGGCGAGACCACCATGATCTCGGGCACCGTTCCGTCAGGGCCGGGCGAGAGTTCCTTGATGTCGTGGATCAGGCAGCCGATGCCCATTGCCACTTCCGACGCCGGCTGGCCGAACCGGGCCTTCAGGTCGTTCGTGCCCAGCATAATGATGACAAGGTCCAGCGGAGCATGGCTCATGAGGCAGGGACGCAGATAGGTGCGGCCATTCTTCAGGGCGCCTTCGATGGGGTCGTCATGTACTGTTGTCCGACCGCTGAGGCCTTCCTCGATGATGTGCCAGCCCTTGCCGAGTTCACGCGCAAGCACACCCGGCCAACGCTGCAGCAGAGTGTAGCGATCCAATGGTGTCCCCCCTGGAATTTGTCCGTGCGTGTTCGAGTCGCCGTAACACAAGATCGTGCGCATGCTGGCAGCGTCCTGATTTAGTTATTGAAAACAGTCGGTTGTCCCGAAGGTTGGCCGAAATCTCTGTTGCCATACATTGCATCGCTCGCGGGATCTGACAAGCTTTCCAATTAATCATTCAATATGAATAACTATTGACAGGCAAGTCCTGCCGTGATTTTTAACGGACCTGGGAGGAGGTCCCACCCATCGCAGTTGCGTTCACCCGCCGCCGGAATGCGTTTCGGCGAACGGCATCGCCTTGTCTGCCGGCCGGCACCCGTTGTCGCTGCCAGAACGGCTGACCTGTGCGTAAAGGAAGGCTGTTCGCCGAGGTCAGGCGCTCGGCAGTCTTCCTGCAAGCAGATCAAAAGCCTGACCTTGGAGGAGGAATTTCGATGACATATTTCAAACCTGCCACGCTGGCGGGCTGTCTGGCGGTCGCCATCTCGTCATACCCTGCATTCGCGGAAGACACGTTTCTGATGGATGGTGTTACGGCCAGGGAAGGCGACAATCCGGTTGTCGAAGCGGACAAATACAAGAAGGATTGCCCCTGGACCATCGGCATGAGCCACTTTGGGGTGAACGCCAATACCTGGACCGTTCAGGTGGCACATGAGTCCGAAGCGGCTGCTGCCAAGAACGACTGCATCACCAAGTTCATCCTGCTCGACGCCGGTTTCGACCAGAAAAAGCAGGTGGCCGATATCGAGGACCTGGTTGCACAGAACGTCGATGCGATCATCGTTCAGCCTGTAACGTCAACGTCTGCAGATGCGTCGATCGCCAAGGCCGTGGCAGCCGGCATTCCGGTTGTCCTGCACACCGGCCGTATCGAGAGCGATGCCTATACGACCGAGATCCAGGGCGGCGCCGAACACTTCGGCAAGGTGATGGGCGACTGGCTCGTCAACGAGGTTGGCGCCGACGGCAAGATCTGGGTTCTGCGCGGTCTTGCCGGACACCCGGAAGACACCAACCGTTACAACGGCTTGCTGCAATCTCTTGAAGGCACGAATGTCGAAGTCATCGCCGAGGAACATGGCGACTGGCAGTACGACAAGGCCAAGAACCTGTGTGAGACGCTTTATCTGAACAACCCGTCTGTCGACGGTATCTGGTCTTCCGGTGCCGACATGACCCGTGCCTGTGTTGACGTGTTCAAGCAGTTCGGCGCTGAAATTCCGCCGATTTCCGGCGAAGGCAACAACGGCTTTTTCGGCCAGTGGATCCGGGACGGATTTAAATCCGTGTCTGCGGAATACGCGCCTGCCCAGGGGGCTGCCGGTGTTCGTGCTGCTGTCGCCCTGCTGGAAGGCAAGGAGCTGAAGAAGCACTACGACTACAACCCGGCAGGCTGGGACGTCGACAAGGCCAAGCGATATTACCGCGAGGACCTGTCCGCCAACGTCTGGTGGCCAACCGAGCTGCCGGAGGAAAAGCTGCAGGAGCTTTACGGCAAGAAATAGCCTCCTCCCGAGGCCGGACGGCCAGCCGGTGCTGCAGTTCCGTGCACCGGCTGGTCACCGACAGCAAAGATCCAGAATATGATCCGGGGGAGAAGGCAATGACTTGCCTCGTTGAAATGTCGAACATTTCCAAATCGTTCGGCGGAAGCAAAGCAGTTGACGGTGTGTCACTCAAGCTCATGCCCGGCACCGTCCATGCCCTGATGGGTGAGAACGGTGCCGGCAAGTCGACGCTGATGAAGATCCTGGCCGGTGTCCACCAGCCGGACAGCGGGGAAATCTTCCGCGAGGGGCGGAAAGCTGGTTTCGAGACGCCGAGGGAAGCTCTTGAAGCAGGCATATCGACCGTGTTTCAGGAGCTGTCTCTGCTCGCCAACCTGACGATTGCGGAAAATATGTTCCTCGGCCGCGAGCCGGTTACGGCATTCGGAACAGTCGACAGGGCAAGGATGCGGCGCGAAACCCGCAAGGCCCTTGCCGCGTTGGGGCTGGAGTTGAACCCCGATATTCTGGTTTCCGAGCTGTCGATTGCGGAGCGCCAGTTCGTTGAAATCGCCCATGGCATCAAGGCGGAAGCCTCGGTGTTCATTCTGGACGAACCGACAGCCGCGCTGAATGCGGCCGATGTCGAGGTGATGAATGCGCAGATCAGGCGCTTGCGCGATGAAGGCAAGGCGATTGTCTATATTTCGCACCGCATGGACGAGATATTCGGCATCTGCGACACGGTAACGGTTCTCAAGGACGGCAAGCTGGTCGCAACGCGGCCCCTGAGCGGCATGACGCCGGACAGCCTCATTGCCCTGATGGTCGGCCGCGAACTGCAGGACCTCTTTCCAGCACGCGGAAAAGCGTCAACAGAGACCGTCCTCGACCTTGAAGACTTCAGGATCGATCCGGGCAGCACACCGCTGTCCCTTCATGTCAACAAGGGCGAGATCGTTGCCCTTGCAGGACTGGAAGGGCAGGGGCAACAGCAATTGCTGAGATCGCTCGCCGGGCTTTACCCGGCTTCGACAGGCTCCGCCTCCATCAAGGGCAAGCACCTGACGCTCCCCGCACCGAAAGCATCCGGCATCCGGCAGCTTCAGGCAAGAAAAGTCGGCTTCGTTCCCGAAGACCGGAAGGAAGAGGGGCTCTTCCTGGGGCTTTCCATCGCCCACAACATTGCCGTCGGTCTGTCTTCCGTGCATGGCGAACTCTCCATCGCGCACGATTATCGCAAGGCGATTGCCGAGACGATGGCCAGTATGAACATCAAGGCGTCCGGTCCATCCGCGCAGGTCGGCACGCTTTCGGGTGGCAACCAGCAGAAGGTGCTCCTGGGGCGCTACCTTGCGGCCGGTCTTGATCTGCTGCTCATCGAAGAACCGACCCGGGGTGTCGACATCGGGGCGAAGGCGGAAATCTACAAGCTGTTGCGCAGCTTTGCGGACGAGGGTGGCGCGGTTCTGGTTCTTTCCCGCGAGACAATTGAGCTCATCGGCCTGTGCGACCGCATTTATGTCGTCCATGGCAAGGCCATTGTCGCGGAGCTCCCCGCCGAGACCGCAACGGAGCACCAGATCCTGAACGCTGCCTTGAGCGCCTGACCCTGCCCACAAGATTGAAGTGATCATGACACAAGCATTTCTCGCGAGATTGACGCAGCCGAAAGGCCGGCAGGGTTTGTGGATGCTGCCCTTGCTGATCGCCATAGCCATCAGCGTTTATCTCGGTCTTCGCACCGACCAGTTCCTCGGTTCTGAAAACCTCTTCAACCTGATTGCCCAGGCGATGCCGCTGGTCATCACGGCCATTGGCCAGATGTTTGTGGTCGTGGTGGGCGGTCTCGATCTGTCGGTGGGCTCCCTCATCAGCTTCACGACGGCCATTCTGGCGCTTGATGCGCCGGGCTACGTGACGATACCGGCGGTTTTCCTGTTCGCCGTATTGGTCGGCCTCAGCAACGGCCTTGTGATCACCCGGCTGAATGTCCACCCGATCATCGCAACGCTTGCAATGCAATATGTCATTCTGGGCATCACGCGCATCCTGCGTCCGGTCTCCGGAGGCACCGTGCCTGATATCGTCATCCAGTCGGTCGGCGGCACGTTTCTCGGAGTGCCGATGCCGGTGTTCTGGGGTGTCGCGGTGGTTCTGGCGGCCTGGAAACTGCTGCATGGATCGCGTTTCGGCCTGCATCTGTTTGCGATCGGCGGCGGAGTTGCAAACGGCACGCCGGATGCTGCGCGAAATTTCGGCGTTCCGGATCGTCGAAACATCCTGCTCGCCTATGTCGCCTGTTCGTGTTTTGCGGCCCTTGCCGGTGTCTTCCTGGCCGGCCGGATTGTTTCGGGCGATCCCAATGTCGGTCTCTTGTTCGAACTGGATGCGATTACCGCCGTCGCCGTCGGCGGAACACAGCTCTCCGGCGGTATAGGCAGCCTGCAGGGCACGGTGATCGGGGCACTGGTCCTGGCGCTCCTGTCTAACGGCATGAACCTCACCAACGTGTCGCCCTTCATCCAGACCGCGATCAAGGGCGGTCTCCTGCTCCTGGTCGTGGGGCTCCAGACCCGCAAGAAGATAGGGCTTTGATCATGTCTGCGATCGTGAAGCATCCTTTCCTGCAGCGCCTGCTGCGTGTTCCGCCGGCGTACTACGTGTTCGCCATCCTGCTGATCACGCTCTGGATTGCCAGGCCGCACATGCTCAACGCCAATATCATGGGCATCTTCATTCGCCAGGTGGCGCCGCTCGGCGTGCTGGTTCTGGCTCAGTTGCTGGTGATGCGCGTGAAGAGCATCGACCTTTCCGGCGGTGGCATCATCCTGCTGGTCAACTACTTCATTTCCTCGGGCATCTTTCCCGGGGCGTCGATGCCGTTCTTCATCGGGCTTAGTCTGGCAACCGGCACTGCGATCGGTCTCTTCAACGGCTGGATGATTGGCAAGCGCCGGGTTTCTGCGGTTATCGTCACACTGGCGGTCAGCATCATCCTGGTCGGGTTCGTGCAGTATCTTTCAAGCGGCAAACCACCCGGCGACGTGCCGTCCTACCTGAACGACATCTACAACATCAAATGGGGCCCGGCCCCGGTTCCGGTGCTGTTCTGGTTCGCCCTGACCGTGGTGATGGCGTTGTTTCTCTCAAAGACGGTGTTCGGCAGATATGTCACTTCGGTCGGCGAGAACCCGGAAGCCGCACATTTTTCAGGGGTACCGGTCGAGCGGACCGTCATTCTTGCCCACACGCTGGCCGGTTTCATCGCAGCGGTTGCAGCCCTGGTGCAAACCGCCTCCATCGCGGTCGGCAGTGTCCGGGTTGGTCTCGATCTGCCTATCCTAGCGGTGGCTGCAACCATTCTCGGCGGGGTCGTCTTCGGCCGGGGCGAAGGCGGGGTCTGGGGCCCGTTCTTCGGTGTCCTGTCCTTCGCCCTCCTGTTCGTGGTGATGACCACCTTCGGCATCGATGACCCGGGCAAGCTCATTGCCCAGGGGCTGATCATCCTGCTCGCCGCCATCTTCTACGGCATCAGAACGTCCAGATCCAATTGAGCCTTTCCGTAAAATTTGAGGAGGAAACAATGGCAAACGAAAAGTCGATACTTTGCTTTGGGGATTCGCTGACCTGGGGCTGGATCCCCGTCGTCGAAGGCGCCCCGACAATGCGCTACCCTTATGAACAGCGCTGGACGGGGGCAATGGCCGCCGAGCTGGGCGAAGGGTACCGGATTATCGAAGAAGGCCTCAGTGCCCGCACGACGAGCGCCGATGATCCCAACGATCCCCGTCTGAACGGCAGCCAGTACCTGCCGTCGGCCCTGGCCAGCCATTTGCCGCTGGATCTGGCGATCATCCTTCTGGGAACCAACGACACCAAGCCGTTCTTCAATCGCACGCCCTATGACATTGCCTATGGCATGTCGAAGCTGGTCGGACAGGTGCTGACAAGTGGTGGCGGCATCGGCACGCCTTATCCGGCGCCAAAGTGCCTTGTCGTCGCACCGCCGCCCCTGACGCCTATGCCGCATCCCTATTTCCAGGGCATGTTTGGCGGGGCCCACGAAAAGTCGGCGGCGCTGGCCGAGCAATACCGGAACATGGCCGATTTCATGAAGGTCGATTTCCTCAGCGCAGCTGACCACATCACCACTGACGGCTGCGACGGCATTCATTTCACTGCCCAGAACAACATCGACCTGGGCAAGGCCATTGCCGGTAAGGTGCGGGAGATCCTTAACCGGCAGCAGGCCGAAGCGGCTTGATACTCCTGGTTCAGACCTGACAACTCTCCTTGCCGCCCGCCAGTGTAGCCAAAGCATGCGCGGGCGGCTTGACTTTGCATGAAATTCTTCGCAACTATCCTGTCATGAACAAAGCCGCCGCGACCAGCTACAAACGAGATTTCAGAGCTATCCCCAAAGCGGGAGAGTAGCCCCCGGCTCGGCTGTCATGCGCCCCGAGCCTCGGGGTAAACACTTGAGATGATGCAACAGGAACCGGTCCTGCCGGTCGAAATCATCGAAGCGCACAAATCACCACATCTTGAGACTTAACTCCGCCGTCCGGACGTGTTCCGTCCATTGGTGCCTGAAGGCACTCGGCAAGGGGGACTTTATGCGCGAACCGACTGATTTTGCTTCGAAGCCTGACATCGTCATCTGCACAACCGACTATGAACGGCTGGAAGGCCTCGCTTCCTCTTTTGAAACACGATTGCCAAGTGTCACGGAGGATCTCCTGACCGAATTGAGCCGGGCCAGACTCGTCCCAGACGGGGCGTTGCCTGCCGATAGTGTGAGAATGGGTTCCGTCGTCCGGTTCCGAACCGACGCTACGGACGAAAAGACCCTGCAGCTGGTCTTTCCGGGCGACGCGGATATCGCAAACGGCAGGATTTCCATCCTGACACCCATCGGCACTGCCCTCATTGGCCTTACCGCGGGCCAGTCGATCGCCTGGTGTGCAAACGACGGACGCCGGCATCGCTTAACCGTCGTGTCGGTCAGCCAGCCACCGCTCGTAGGCGGAGGTCCGGAGTTGCAGAGTCCGGATCGCGGCTAGTCATGACTTCCGGCGCGCCGCTTCACAAACCCCGTTTCCTGGATCACGCAGGCAGCCTTCTCGCAGGAACTTAGCCCCTGCCGGTCTCTCGCACCCGAGACGGTCGGACAGGGGGAACAGTCTTGAAGCTGACACCAGTTCCAACACCGGCCTTTGCCAAAGCGGGGCCGAAGGAGACACCGCATGCGCGAACCAAAGCAGTTTATCTTCACCAACAAGGACTACGCGACCCTGACAAGGATGGTGTCGCAATGTCCGCGAACCAATACGCCGTTTGTTTCCCTGCTGCGCCGGAAATTGGCGCAAGCCCACGTAGTGCCTTCATCGGAGATCCCGGTGAACGTCGTCACCATGAACAGCCGCGTGACCTTCCAGGTGGACGATCATGCACCCGACACGCGGGTGGTCATTCCCAATGAAGCCGACAGTCTTGTCGGCCTCACCTTGCCGATCACGACGACAACGGGAATGGCCCTGCTTGGCATGTCGGAAAAGCAGAGCATTGAGCTAACGGGCCTTGGTCGTCAGAGCAGGACACTCACGGTGATCGGGGTTGCCTACCAACCAGAAGCCATGGGTGGTGTTCGCATGGACGTACCGCAAGGCCCGTTATCCGGCAGACGGCAAGGCAGGCCATTTCTGCATCTTGTTCACAGCTCGGATGACGACGCAGAGGGCAATCTCGTTCACTTGCACCGGTAAAAATGCACGATTGACTGTCGCCCGGCGCCATATGCCGGGCGACAGCGAGGAGTTGGTTTTGCTCGTCGCCTTCTCAGCTGACTAGCTCTGCTGCCGGCGTGCGTTGCCAGGCGAATTGCTCGAAATACGGCTCGACGGGCGTATCGGCCAGCTTGTTGGTGTAATTGCTCATCACCTTCTGGGAGATGGCAAGCACGACTTCGAGTACCTGCCGGCTGGTAAAACCGGCAGCCAGAAACGCCTCCACCTGCTTGTCGCCGGCCGATCCGCGCTCGCGAACCATCTGCAGCGTGAACCGGCGAAGCGCCTCTAGCCTGGGCGTCGGCAATGGCGTTTCGTTGCGCAAGGCGTCCGAGACCGAAACATCAACGCCCATGCGTTTTGCGATGCCGGTGTGGGAGGGGACGCAGTAATGGCAATCGTGTTCGACGTTTATCGACTGCCAGACAACTGTCTTTTCCTCGTCCGTGAAGCTGCTTTCCAGAAAAAGCCGGTGAAGAACCAGATACCCTTCCAGCAGGCCCGGAGCTTCCGCCATGACCGCATGGAGGTTGGGCACGACGCCGAAAGCAGCCTTTGTTTGTTCGAGCAAGGGTTTGCTGCGATCCGGCGCCGTTTGTGCCGTGTGGATTTCAAATTCGGTCATGAAGATTGTCTCTTGTCAGTTTGAAAGCGGGGGAATGCGCTGCCGTTAGTCCTGCGCGCTTAAAAGTGTTCAGGCGGAGAGTTCGATGGCCAGCGCGGTGGCTTCGCCGCCGCCGATGCACAGCGCTGCAACGCCGCGCTGGGCTCCACGTGCTTTCAAGGCATGAATGAGCGTGACAACCAGACGGGCACCGGTCGCGCCGATCGGGTGGCCGAGCGCGCAGGCGCCGCCGTTGACGTTCAGCTTCTCGCGCGGAATGCCGATGTCGTGTGCGGCAGCCATTGCGACCACCGCGAAGGCTTCGTTGATCTCCCAGAGGTCGACGTCATCGGCAGACCAGCCGGTGCGATCCAGAAGTTTGAGGATCGCCGGGATCGGCGCGGTCGTGTACCATGCCGGGTCCTGCGAGTGGGTCGCGTGGCCACGCACGATTGCTAATACCGGCAGTCCGTTGGCTTGCGCATAGCTCTTGCGGGTGAGAACCAGTGCCGCGGCACCGTCCGCGTTGGCCGAGGCACTGGCAGCTGTGATGGTGCCGTTTTCAGAAAAGGCCGGGCGAAGTCTAGGGATTTTTTCCGGATCGACCCGTCCCGGGATTTCGTCGTCCTCGATAGTGACCGTGCTTTTGCGGCCTGCGACCTCAAGAGGGACGATTTCATCCCGGAAGGCACCGCCGGTCACCGCCTTTTGCGCACGAACGAGCGTTTCCTGGGCAAAGGCGTCCTGGTCGGCGCGAGTGAAACCGTATTTTTCAGCGGCCGCTTCTCCGAAAGACCCCATCGGCCGGCCGTCCTCATAGGCATCCTCCAGGCCGTCGCGCATCATGTGGTCAAGTACCTCGCTGCTGCCGAACTTTCGACCCGCGCGCATTTGCGGCAACAGGAAGGGCGCGTTCGACATCGATTCCATGCCACCTGCAACGACGATGTCTGCCGACCGGGAAATCAGGAGATCGTGTGCGAGCATGATCGCCTTCATGCCGGAGCCGCAAACCTTGTTGAGTGTGGTTGCGCCCGTGTGGTCGGAAAGACCAGCAGCACGGGCCGCCTGCCGGGCCGGAGCCTGTCCCTGTCCGGCAGGAAGAACGCAGCCCATCAGAACTTCACTGATCGAGTCTCGCCCAGCTCCCGCATCCTCAATTGCTGCTCCAATCGCTGCCGCGGCGAGTTTTGGAGCTGCTACGGGGCTCAAGGCCCCCATGAAAGCGCCTAGCGGTGTGCGTCTGGCGGCGCAGATAACGATCGGATCGGTTTCGCTCATGAGTATCTCCTGGTTGGCGTCCAGAATTAGATTATGATCATAATTTATAAAATCAAGAATAGATTTGGATCGTAATCCGAATTACGATTCCAACAGCCAACGGAGGTAGAAATGCGTGTCAGCAGGGAAACGGCAGCCAGAAACCGCGACAACGTTGTGAAAACCGCGAGCAGACAGTTCCGGGAACACGGTTATGACGGGATCGGTATCGCAGGACTGATGAAAGCTGCCGGGCTGACGCAGGGTGGCTTCTACAAGCAATTTGCCGACAAGGACGCCATCATCACCGAAGCAACGCAGCAGGCGCTGGACGAAAATCTCGTCGCCTGGCAATCCGTTGTTGAAGGGCACCAGGACGACCCTTTGAACGCTCTACGTTGCTGGTATCTCTCCCGGGAACATGTCGACCGGCGTGACGCAGGTTGCGCTTATGCCGCGTTGGCGGCCGAAGCCCCGCGTCACGGCAAGGATCTTCAGGATGCGTTTTGTGAAGCCGTTGAGAAATCCATCACCCTGCTGACCGACACCCGCGCCGAAAGTGCCCAGTCCCGCTGTGAGGCAATTCGGCTGATCACCGGCATGGTCGGGGCACTTGTCCTGTCACGGGCTGTCGGGGAGGGGGCGTTAAGCCAGGAAGTTCTCGATTGCGCGATTCTGGAACCAGCGCCTGGACGCTCGAAATAGGCAATGCCCCGGCGTCTCATACGCCTTTCACCGTTGTGGTGTGTGAGACCTGTTTCGCCCTCAAGGGTGGTACGGCAATACGGTGAGCCCGGAAATCGGCATACATGGCCGATTTGGTACCGATGAACCCCATGTCAAGCATCGGCAAAAACCGTCAATGGAGGACGGCCTGCGGCTTGAGAAATTGTCTCGTCCCATTTGGCCAGGACGGTTGCCGTGGAAAAGCGGTCCAGCGAAGGTGGGCCGGCCTCGCAAAAAGATCCGCGCAGCTCTGGGTCGGTAAGGACCCGAGTGATCGCCGTAGCAAGTGCCTCCTTGCTGCCCATCGGCACGAGTAGACCAGTGGTTCCGTCCTGCACGATCTCGCTGGGACCCCACGGGCAGTCGACGGACACAACGGCCATTCCACTCGACATCGCCTCGAGGACGACATTCGCGAAACCTTCGAAGCGCGAACTCAGGGCAAATACGTCGCCGGGTGATACCCATTCGCCAGGAACTTGCGTGACACCCGCAAGACGGACGGCTTCCTGCAGTCCGAGGTCGGAAATCTGCTTTTCGAGTGCGAACCGCTCCGGCCCTTCGCCATAGATCGTCAACACCGCATCAGGGAGGCGTTCCACTACCTGGGCAAAGCTGGCGATGAGGATATCAAAGCCTTTCTGCCGGTCGAGCCGTCCTACCGCGACCACCCTGCGGCCCGCATCGGGCCGCGGCATGGCGCGCGGCAGCGGCGTGACCGGATTTGGAATAACGATGGTTTTTTTGCGAACGCGGGCGGGTTGTCTTGCGCGCGCACGCTCCGTCATGACGACGACACTGGTCGCTGCAAAGGCCGCCATCGGCCGAGACCAGCGCCAGAAGCGGCTCATTTGCTGAACATCAAAATTGTTGCGTTCGGATATGATCGTCGGCGTACCGGTACCTGCGGTCGCAAGGACCGTGATGACGTTGATCTTGGTCAGGAAGGAGACGACCATATCCGGTCTGATCCTTGCAAAGCGCCTGCGCAGATCCTTTACCCGTTGCATGGTGACAAAATGCCGAGAATTTTTGCCGGTGCGGCTTAGTCCTTCGACCTGAATCCTGGGGTCATAGGAAAAATAAGAGGTGGAATCGGTCGCATTCAGGGCGATCACATGTACATCGTCGCCAGCGGCAAGGCGGTGGTGCGCCAGCAGGTTGACGACTTTTTCAGCACCGCCTGCTCCGAGGCCCGCAAGAACAAACACAACACGCATTACGGATCCTTTCTCGCTGCGGGGCTGGTGAAGCCTTTCGATGTCGGATGCCTATTAGTCTCTGATTGTGCGATGTGGCCCCGGCCTCCAGCAACCATCACTTGATGCTCGTCGACGATGACCATACGGGTAAGCTTTGGCGTCATTGTAACGCTTCCCTTCGGATCGGCTTTTAGTGATGATTTGAAGAATGGAAGACCGAAATGCAGGTCCTGTTTTGCTCGACGGGACTTTGGGTTCCGGAGGTCGCCCCATGTCTCCGCGCGCACTCATGCAGGGCGGCGATACCCCAGTGAAAGCCGTTGCCGAGGGTCAGTGCCGACGCAGAGCCATCAAGCCGGGCCTTATCAAGCGTGACTTCCGCTGCAGTTTTGATGTGTCCCCTTCCATTCGTCCGCGTAATTCTGGCTTGACGTCTTAAAGGGAATGCTTCAGCGGATAATTGACCGATAAATTTACTATGTACCTTGCCCATGTCACCCCACCATATTCAATTGGAAACGAAATTTATCCTTGTATGAAGTATCTATATATATAGATTTACAGGACGTATTACGCTGAAAGTGGATTTCGCGTGCCCTTGATGAGCTGTAAAAAGAATATCCACCGAGAAATACACTGTAAAAAAATATAGCGTTGCCACCAGCCGTATGGTTGGCATTCTTTATCAATCAGGAAGCAACTTGTTTTTGGATCTTTTTGTGCTGCCTAAGCTTTGTTATTTTCTAAATTGAAATAGAACCTTCCGTGTTTTTGTCATTTTCCTTTAGGAAACTTTCCAAAATCAAATTGCAATAGCTGCCATTCCAAACGTGGTCTTGCGCATGTTTCTACGAACACTCTCCATGCTCGCAGATCGGACGATGCCACTTCCCTCATTGTGCTGTCAGGTTGCCCAACCCACTACGTGAACTTGCCGCACAGGAGCGAAGAAAAAAATGATAATTAGCCATCCGCCCTATATTAACAAATAATACACCATTAACGCTACGCAGGGAAAGCTTTGAATGTCGAAAGTTTTTCCGAGAGGCCTGAGATCTTTTAATCGCAAAGTTCGTCAACGCGATAGACCTCCAGGAAGGAAATAATCTTTAGTTTGACAATGCGAAGCTTGCAGTAATTCAAGAATAATTCTTGATGTGAATTGGGTGAAGAAAATGATTTACATCAGATATCGCAATACCTAGGTCAATTTATCGAGGTGCTAGACTTTGTCAGGCTTGTGAAACAAGACACGTACTGAATAGTCAGGTTTCAGAGTGTTCCGGAAAATGTATTCGCAACTCGTTCGTCGAATACAGACAAAGTGGGAAGGCCCTGTTTTTATCGAAACGTCACAGCAGCCAGCTGACACTCCGTTCGGCACGAAATCGCATCCAAGGTTTGCGTTTCAAACTGTCCGACATTCCTTCGGAGTGGACACAAGAAGAAGCCTCCGAGGTATTGCCTTTTTGAATTCTTCGGGAGGAGAAGACCTCTTGGGGGCACCCTTCAGGCGTTTCTTGTTCCAGCGCATCGGATCTTGCGTAGCGTTATAAGCGCGAAGAGTTTGTATTGGCGGAGGCGGACATGGACGTTGACAAGGAGAGAAATTAATATATGCATAGGCTATGCAATTAATAGACGCCAACAAGCTGGGTGCCCTCGGCACTTTGATCCGCGACCGGACAGATGCGGCGCTGGGACCATTGTCGCCAAGCGCCGCGGCCGTTCTGTCGATGCTTCACTTCAAGCCCGGGTTGACGACGAGTGAAATCGCAACAGTCGTCGGCGTCAGTCAACCGACTGCCGTCAGGTTGATAGACGGGCTGGAACGACAGGCGTTGATCAAGCGCGGCGAGCAGGTAGGGCGCGTCACCCCGCTCAGCCTGACAAAGGCCGGTCACGATGAGGCCGAAGCGTTGCAGCGGCGCCGGCTGGCCGCTTTGGACGGTTTGCTTGTCGCCTTGCCCGAGACAGACCGGAACCGGTTCGTTTTGCTGCTGGACAGGGTTCTTGAAGAGGCGACGACATCGCGATCCTTTGCCAGAACAACTTGCCGGCTGTGCGAGCATAACCTGTGCAGCGCCGATGTTTGCCCGATTGGCTGCAAGGCCAGCGAGATCGAGAAAGCGCAGGAGCGGCTATGAGCACGTCTGAAGGAAACGCCTCACCTTTCATCGATCCGGGTGCATGGGTTGCGCCCGACGCGACGGTTGCGGGCGATGTCAGGATCTGTGCGGGCAGCAGGATCATGAATGGTGCCCGGCTGGTGGCGGAAGGTGGCAGCACAATCCGTATCGGCCGAAACTGTATCGTGCTCGAAAACGCCGTGATCCGCGCAACGTCCCGTCACGATTGCAAAATCGGAGATCATTGTCTGATCGGCCCGAACACTCATGTTGTCGGCGCGGAAATCGAGGATGAAGTCTTCATCGCAACCGGAGCTGCCGTTTTCCATGGCGCGCAGGTGGGGCACGGATCGGAAGTTCGCGTCAACGGCACGGTTCACCTTCGCACGCGGCTGAAACCCGGATCGACCGTTCCGATCGGATGGGTCGCTGTCGGTGACCCGGCCCGGATCCTTTCGGCAGACCAGCATGAAACCATCTGGACGATCCAGAAGCCGCTCGACTTTCCGGGGTTTGTCTATGGCGTCGACAGAAACGCTCCCGACGTGATGAAAACCATCACCCAACGGCTTTCGGAAAGCCTGGGGGAACGCCAGGTAACCGAGGCCGGTGCACCAACCGTGCCTGGCCTTTGAGCCCAGGAATTACCGACGGGTAGGCCACGACCGGACCGCGCCTGAGTTTACGGCGCGAGCCCGGTGTGCCCGTTGCGGTCCGCTTATTGAAACGTCTTCAGGTAGGCGATGACGTTCTCAATTTCCTCGTCCTTGCGCAGCCCGGCGAAGGACATCTTTGTCTTGGGGACGACTTCCTTTGGCTTGTGCAGATAGGCCGTCAGGGTTTCTTCGTCCCAGACCAGTCCGCCGTCAGCCTTTTCGGTCATGCTGGCGGAATATTTATAGCCTTCGACCTGGCCTGCAGGCGCGCCGACAATCCCGTTGAGCGCCGGGCCAACCTTGTTCTTGGCGCCGTCGCCGACAGCATGGCAGGCCTGGCATTTCTTGAAGATCTTTTCGCCTGCAGCAGCGTCGCCGTCAGCCCAGGCAGGAGCCGCTGCGAAGAGACCCGTAAGCGTGACAAGGCAGGTGAGTGTCTTTCTCATGATGTTTCCTTTCCTGTTGCCGGCACATTGCCGACGATACGGCCGGCGGACGGCCGCGGTGGGTTTTCATGGTGGCCGGGCAAACCTTGTTTGCCCGGCCTGACCGGTCCGTCCCCAGGCCTCATTGTCGGACGGACGAGGTCATGGTGAGTGTGCGAGGCCAGAAAGCCGGTGATCGCCTTTCACATCCTTGACATCCGTCAAGCGAGCCTCCGGCTATTCGGCGGCAACGGGCTGTCTTGCCAGCTGGCATTGCGACCAAAGCGAATGAAGCGCGCAGACCAGTCGGTCGACATCCCCGGATGTGTGAACCGGCGACGGGGTAATCCGCAGCCTCTCGGTTCCCTTTGGAACGGTCGGGTAGTTGATCGGCTGGATGTAGATGCCGAATTCCTCCAGGAGCGTGTCCGACAGGAATTTGCACTTCGCCGGATTGCCGACGATTACCGGTATGATGTGGCTGGGATTGTCGACATGTGGAATGCCGAGCGTATCGAGACGCCGCCGAACCTTGGCGACGATGGCCTTGTGGGCATCCCGTTCCACCGAACTTTCCTTCAGATGCCTGATGGACGCCGTTGCGGCAGCCGCGATGGCGGGGGGAAGGGCTGTGGTGAAGATGAAGCCGCTGGCAAAACTGCGCACGAAATCGCAAAGTTCGACAGAAGCTGCGATATATCCTCCGACAACGCCGAAGGCCTTGCCAAGGGTGCCTTCGATGACGGTCAGGCGGTCCATCACCCCTTCCTGTTCTGCAATACCGCCTCCGCGCGGCCCATAAAGGCCCACGGCATGGACCTCGTCCAGATAGGTCATGGCGCCAAATCGGTCTGCAAGATCGCAGATCTGCGAAATCGGCGCGATATCCCCATCCATGGAGTAGACGCTTTCAAAAGCGATCAGCTTCGGCTTTGTCGGGTCGGCAGCCCGCAATTTGGCTTCCAGGTCTTCGAGGTCGTTGTGTTTCCAGATCACCTTTTCGGCGCGCGAGTGTCGTATTCCCTCGATCATCGAGGCGTGGTTCAGGCTGTCGGAAAAAACGATGCAGTCGGGGATCTGCGAGGCGAGCGTACCGAGCGCCGCCCAGTTGGAGACGTAACCGGATGTAAACACCAGGGCGGCTTCCTTGCCATGCAGATCGGCGAGTTCGGCTTCCAGCAGCACGTGATCGTGTGTCGTGCCGGAAATGTTTCTGGTTCCGCCAGCCCCGGCTCCGCAGCGGTCGACCGCCTCGTGCAGGGCTGCCAGAACCTTAGGATGCTGCCCCATGCCGAGGTAATCGTTCGAGCACCAGATGGCGACATCTTTGGTGCTCTCTCCGCTGGTCCACTTCGCTTCCGGAAAATTGCCGCGTTTACGCTGAAGGTCGATGAAGACGCGGTAGTTTCCGTCATGCTTCAGGTCTGCAAGACGGCTTTTGAAAAAGGCTTGATAGTCCATGACGTCCCCGCTTTCTCAAGTGTCCGGTAGACGCTAGTTGCGGGGCGGGGCAGGCTGAATGACAATAGTCAAGAAAGACAAGAAACCGTCGATGGTCCGCGCTTGCTATTGTGCAAAGTCACCAGGTCGGGCTAGACGTTCTTCCATATCACTTGCCCAGGACCTTCATCGATGCCAACCGACCGCCAGCGGAAAATTGCCCAGAACTCCCTGCTTCTGAAAAGCTTCCCGCAGGAGATCCGAGACATGGTGCTCGGCATGTCGAGCTGGCGGACATATGACCGCGGTGAGACGTTGTTCCTGCATGGTGAGACAGCCCAGGCAATCCACATCGTCATGGACGGCTGGGTCAAGCTTTACCGGATCGCGCCCAACGGAGGCGAAGCGGTCGTGAATGTCTTTGCCAAGGGCGAAAGCTTCGGTGAAGCGGTCGCTTTTCGCGGGCTTGCCTATCCGGTTTCGGCGGAAGCGGTAACCGCCTGCGAAGTGATGCGCATACCCAGCACGGCCATCCTGGAAGCCATGCGCAAGGACCCGGACATTGCCGTGTCGGTTGTGGCATCGACCTTCATTCACCTGCATTCCCTTGTTTCGCAGTTGGAACAGTTGAAGGCGCAAACCGGACCGCAAAGGGTTGCCGAGTTCTTGCTGGAGTTGTGCGAGCAGGAAAGCGGTAGCTGCGAGGTAACCCTGCCTTACGACAAGTTCTTGATCGCCGGCCGTCTCGGCATGAAGCCGGAAAGCCTGTCGCGGTCTTTTGCGCGGCTGAAATCTGCTGGGGTCCGCATCAATCGCAATCATGCGGAAATCAAGGATATCGAACGGCTTCGGGCCTTCTCCGAAGAAGATCCGGTGGATGCCTGGACCAAGGGGTGACCATGATGAAACTGTACATTGCCTTGACGGGCATCGACACTGCGAACGCCGCCGACCCCAACCAGGAAGACGGCAAGCCTGCGGCTCTTCTATATGGGCAACGGATGAGCGAAGAGCTGGAACGGCTCTACCCGGAGGCGACCGATCCGTTGAAGGTCGCGGCCAGGGGCCAGCACATCGAGCGCTGGATCACGCCGCGCCAGTCCTACCCGGAAGGCAAGGCCGGCTATCACGCCTGGCGCCGGGATCAGGCCCGTCATCACGCGGACCGGGTCGGTGAAATCATGGCCAGCGCGGGCTATTCACCAGAGGAGATCGAGGCGGCGGCGAAGATGCTGCGCAAGGAAGGCCTCAAGCGGGACGCGGACGTGCAGGCGCTGGAAAACGTGATCTGTTTTGTGTTCCTGAAATGGTATTTCGCGCCATTTGCCGCCAAGCACGAGGACGGCAAGGTGCTCGATATCGTGCAGAAAACGGCACGGAAGATGTCGGAGGAGGGACGGGCCCGGGTGCTTGCCGAATTCGATCTTCCGAAGCAGCTTGCCGAAGCGTTCAGGGACTGAGCCCCGGTGCCACGTAAAGCACCAGCAACAGCAGGCAAAAGAAGCCGATCACCCAACTGAAGCCTGACAGCCAGGCAGGCGCCTGCCACAACCCGAGATATCGGGACAGGATGATCCGTGCCTTGATGAAGGCCAGCAGCAACAGCAGTCCGCCGAAAAGAGCCGGACTGAAATGACCCGTTCCGCCTGTAGTCACCAGAACGGTAGCGGCCGACAGGCCCAATAGCGCAATCCACGCAAGCGTGACGGAGGGAAGGGTCATCGTTCGCTATCCCAGGACATAGATCACCGGAAACAGCAGAACCCAGATGAGATCGACCATATGCCAGAAGGCGGTGCCTGTTTCGATGGTACGTGGTTCGTCTTTCCAGGCAACCAGACCCAGCACAACGATACCGGCAAGCACATGAGCCGCGTGAAACCCGGTGAGCAGGTAGTAGAAGGTGAAGAAGGGGTGGGTCTCCGTGGAGATCCCTTGCTCTATCTTGACCGCATATTCCTGTATCTTGATGGCGAGGAACAAGCCGCCGAGGGCCATGGCACCAATCAGGTGCAAACGCGCCGCGGTGCGTTTCATTGCAAGCCGAAGCTCCAGGCTTCTTGCCGCCAGAAAACCACTGGTGATCAGAACGATCGTATTGATGCCCGCAAGCGCCGGGTCGAGATGAGCTCTTGCGGCAGCAAATCCTGCCGGATCGGATATTCGCACGCCCATGAAGGCGGCAAGACCGGCACCGAACACCAGCAATTCACTGACGATGAGCACCCACATCATCAGTTCCCCGGGCAACTCATCGAGGATGCCGGCGTCGCCGTCTTGATCCGGCTTCGGTGACGGAGCGTGCATCAGCGGCTCTAGCCTCCGACAATCTGGCGGTAGATCTGCGGCAAGGCCTGTGTCAGCCGATCGGGATGCGGGATCACGGCAAAGCCGCCTTGACCAAACAACCGCGGAAACCAGGACTTGGCCGACTTGTCGATGGTGACGCCAAAGACGGATTGGCCTGCCCGCCGGGCTTCCCGAACTGCCATCCTGGTGTCTTCGATGCCGTGCCGCCCCTCGTAGTGATCGAGATCGTTCGGCTTGCCGTCCGTGATCACCAGAAGGAGCTTGCGCTTGCGTGACTGCGCTGCCAGGTCGGCGGATACATGACGAATGGCTGCGCCCAGACGGGTGTAGAAGCCGGGACGCAGCGTTCCGATCCTCTGTTCGACAAGGGCACTCATCGGTTCATGGAATCCCTTGCAGGACTGCAGGTACACCCGCTGCCGTTTCAGGGATGAAAACGCAGTGATGGCGAAATCATCGCCGCAGGCGTTCAGACCCCAGGCCAAAGCTGTCAGGGCCTCCCGTTCGATATCGATCACGGCGCGTCCGGTGACGGCGCTCTCGGTCGAGCGGGAAACGTCGAGCAGGATGGAAACCGCAAGATCACGCGCTTCCGGACGGGTCTGCAGCCAGATTCGTTCCGAGCCGGTGCCGCCTGCAATCCGTTCGGCTTCAGAGCGCACGGCTGCATCAAGATCCAGTCCGTCGCCTTCCAGGTGTCCACGTGTCGTCACCCGGCCCGGGCGGAGGGCCTCGAACTGCTTCTTCACCGAGCGGATGCGCCGTTTGGCCCGCTCGTCCATGCCGGCGGATCCCTTTTCAGGATCCGCTTCCGCGGTGCTGGTCAGAACGCAGACGTGGTCTGCCAGATAGCGGCCGCTGCGCGTGTCCCATTCCGGGTAGAGATGCCGTCCGGACAGTCTTTCGCGGTCCACATCCTCCGGGGCGAGATCAAGATGCAGCTTCAGACGGGTTGCCGGTGCCTTGGAGATTTGCCCAAGGCCGATCTCGTCCTGATCGTCTGCCGCTTTCTTGGCGCTGTCATGGTCGTCGTCATCGACACGCCGATTGAGATTGAGAAACTCCGCCCAACTCAAAATGGCTTCAAACTTGTGGAGGATCAGGCTGTCCTTGCGTTCCGCCTGATCTGCCTTGCGTCTGCGGGCGCGCACGGTCTTGCCGGTTGCTTCCTCGGGTGGGCCGTCTGTCTCGCGGCTGTCGACTTCGTCTCCCGCTGAAAACACGACCTCCCTGAGATCCGGCCAAAGCGGCACAGGCCGGAAAGGGCGGTACCCGCGCGGGGCAGTTATTTCCTCGAACGAATTCCGGTCAACCCGCTCCTGAAGTTCCAGGACATCGCGGGGAGGAAGTGCGGGGTCTCCCAGCATTTGACGCACAAGCCTGTCGACCCTTGCTTCCATGTCTGGCAGCGGGGCCTGAGGTCTTGCTGCCAGCACCTGCTGGCAGAGTGCGCTGTAAAGATTCCGCAAGCCGGGAGCGTGTTCGAGCGTGTCTCGAACCATCGCGGAAATCGCCCTGAGCGCTTGAAGATCGGCGCGGAGCGGATCCGTTTCGCCGATATGGGTTGGTGCATGGGCCGCAAGGGCCGTCAGCCAGACATAGAGCGCTGCATTTGCCTCCCGCAGTGGGAACACCGCAAGACTGGCCGGCAATCTCAGGATTTCGCCGTCGAAGCTGGTCCGTGTCACGGTTTCGGCTTCCGTGCCGAGCCGCCTCAGAAATCCGAGGCGATGGCGGGAAACCTCCTGGGCGACCGGACGGAGCTCGACACTGTGAGCTCCGCCCAATCCCCGGAAAAGGACAGCAAGCCGCCCGCCGACCTCATCGAGGCCGACCGCGGCTCCATGATGCACCTCGGGTGCACCCAGGCGGCTTGCAAACGCGTGCCACAGTTTCCCGACAGTTTCCTCGGGTTCCCATGGCTCGATGTCGATCTTGCCCATCGGTCTGGCCTCACCCAAACACGGCCGTGACAAGATCAAGGAGCCCGCGTTTCACGTCTTCATCGTCGGTCAGCGGTTCGATCATTGCAGCTTCGATCGCCCGTCCGACAGGCATGCCCTGGGCAATCAGCGTTGCCGCATAGACGACCAGACGGGTCGACACGCCTTCTTCGAGATCCTGGCCTTTCAGCGCCCTGAGTTTCCCGGCCAGACGTACCAGCGAGGCGGTCCGGCCGTGATCAAGGCCGCTTTCCTCGCAAACCACTTCCGTTTCCAGATCCGCCGGCGGGAAATCGAATTCAAGTGACAGGAACCGCTGGCGGGTGGATGGTTTCAGGGTCTTCAGGATGTTCTGGTAACCGGGGTTGTAGGATGCGACGAGCATGAAGCCGGGTGCGGCCATCAGCTCTTCTCCGGTTCTGTCGATCGGCAGGGTTCTGCGATCATCCGTAAGGGGATGAAGGACGACCGTCACATCCTTGCGCGCTTCCACAACCTCGTCGAGATAGCAGATTGCGCCTTCCCGGACGGCCCGTGTCAGCGGTCCGTCCACCCAGACGGTCTCACCGCCCTTGAGAAGATACCGGCCGATCAGATCGGCGGCGGCAAGGTCGTCATGACAGGCGACCGTGTAAAGCTTGCGGCCGAGCCTTGCTGCCATATGGGCGACGAACCGGGTCTTGCCGCAGCCGGTCGGCCCTTTCAGCAGAACCGGCAGGCCGTTCCGGTGCGCGGCTTCGAAGACATCGCATTCGTCGCCTTGCGAGAGGTAGAAGGGGGCAGATGCCGCCCCCTTTTCCATGGAGACTGTAGCGTCCATATCCATCACTCCGCGGGGGCGCCGGCTGCTTCACCGGGCTGGATGACTTCGCGGCGTGGCATTGCAACTGCGTAGATGAACAGGATGGCGCCGAGGACGAAGGCTGCACCGGCCCCGAAGCGCATCCAGTAGAACACGGCCAGCTGGTCCTGAACGTCCATGTAGTATTCGCCCATGACACGCTGCAGGTGCGTTTGAACCGTTCCGGCAAACGTCAGCACGAAGGTCATGAAGGACATGCCACCGGCCATCAGCCAGAAGGACGCCATGTTGAGCACCTGGTTGTAGGGATCCCGGCCGCGCAGAAGCGGCATGGCGTAGGTGATGATCGCCAGGTTCAGGGAAACATAGGCACCGAAGAAGGCCAGGTGTCCGTGGGCAGCGGTGATCTGCGTGCCGTGGGTGTAGTAGTTCACGCCATGAAGCGTATGCAGGAAGCCCCAGACACCGGCACCGAAGAAGGCGAGCGTTGCGCAACCGAGCGACCACAGCAGCGCGGCCTTGTTGGGGTGGTCCCGCCGGCCCTTCCAGACCATCACGAAGGCAAAGGCCATCATGGCGAAGAAGGGGATCACCTCCAGCGAGGAGAAGATCGAGCCGATCCACTGCCAGTATCCGGGTGTCCCGATCCAGTAGTAATGGTGGCCGGTGCCGAGGATGCCGGAGAACAGTGCGGCGGCAACGATGACGTAGAGCCATTTCTCGATGACTTCGCGGTCGACGCCGGTCAGCTTCAGCATCAGGTAGGCGAGGACCGAGGCCATGATCAGTTCCCAGACACCTTCCACCCACAGGTGCACGACGTTCCACCAGTACTGCTTGTCGAGCGAGAGGTTGCTTGGATTGTAGAAGCTGAACAGGAACAGGAGCGCCAGGCCCCACAGGCCCAGAAGCAGGATGTTGGTGATCGCGGTTTTCTTGCCCTTCAGCACTGTCATGGTGATGTTGAACAGGAAGATGAGGGCGGCAACAACGATGCCCACCTTGACCCATTTGGGCTGTTCGATGAACTCGCGGCCTTCCTTGCCCAGCAGCCAGTTGCCTTCAAACAGGTTGAAGACATAGGTGAGAACCACACCCAATGTGCCGACCACCAGAATGATAAGCTGCAGATAGGCCAGCTTGGTGGAATGGATTTCCCGTTCCGCTTCTTCCGGGATCAGGAAGTAGGCGGAGCCCATGAAGCCGAGCAGCAGCCAGACGATCAGGCTGTTTGTGTGCAGCATCCGCACGATGTTGAAGGGAAGCAGCTCCGACAGAAAGTTCGGCGCCACATAGATGTAGCCGGCGAGCAACCCGCCCAGAACCTGGACGGCGAACAGGCCGAGCGCCACGGCGAAATACGCCAGCGCAACCTTTTGAGATTGGTATTTCATCTTGGGTTTCCTCAGCGTTCAAAATCAGCCGGCGTCGTTCGGCGGCCAGTCCTGGGCGTCGATCTTGTCTGTCCAGATCAGGAAGTTCGAGAGATCTCGGATCTCTTCGTCCGTCAGGTGGAACTGCGGCATCTGTCGGCGGCCTTCGATGCCGGAAGGCTGGGATTCCATCCAGCCCTTGAGGGTCTCGAATGCCAGGTCAGGATCGTCCAGCACACCCCAACGGGTCATCACGTTGCCGACTTCGGGGGCGAAATACGCACCCTCGCCGAGGATCGTGTGACAGTTGATGCAGGCCTTGTCCTCCCAGACCCGTTTGCCTGCGGCAACGCTTTCGGTCAGCGTTTCCGCATTCGTCGATGTGCTGGTGATGTAAAGGTGGCTGTGCGCCGACAGCCCCACAAAGATGATGATGAAAAAAAGCGACCCGCCATAGAATATGTTTCGGGCCATGCTTTTGGTCATGACTTCGCGCATAGCGCGCTCCTTTCCCCGGAGTTGATCCTGCCGGGAGGGTGCCAGCGCGCAGCCGCATTTCCTTAACCAAAGTCAAGTGGACCGGAAAGCGGTGCCGAAGACAGTGAAATTCATTGCAATGGGATCGACGCGTTCGCCGATATTGCCGTGAAGTGCATGCTCCCCTGCGACAATTGTGTCGTTTTGCGGGCGGCGAACTCGTAATTATATCAATAAAGACAAATGCTTAGGATGGTCGTGTCTTGCCGGTTTTCCCGCCGGACATGGCTGAACAAACCTGCCTGAAAATTTCAAGTTAACGAAAGTCAAGGAAGCAGACCCTGCCTGCGCGCACCGTCCGATTGCCTCACCAGTCGAACGGAGACTAATCATGATCTCGACACGAGCCATTCGGAGAAATGCGCTGCTGATGAGTGTGGCTTTCACACTCGGATTGTCGGCAGTCGGCGTTTCTGCCCAAGACAAGCCGGCGGACCACGGCAGTGGTCCTTCAGCTGCCTATGAGCCTAGCATGTCAACTCTCGGCCAGCTGAAGGTCGAGATTCCGGGGCGCAAGGAAGGCGATCCCGTGATGACGCCTGAAGAATATCAGAATGCAAACCAGATCTATTTCGAACGCTGCGCCGGTTGCCACGGCGTGCTGCGCAAGGGCGCGACCGGCAAGCCGCTGACCACGGATATCACCCGAGAAAACGGCTACGAGTATCTGCGCGACTTCATCACCTACGGATCGCCCGCCGGCATGCCGAACTGGGGGACCTCGGGTGAATTGACCGAGGAACAGGTCGACATGATGGCGCGCTACATCCTGCTGGAACCGGCGTCACCGCCAGAGTTCGGCATGGACGAAATGCGCAAGAGCTGGAAGGTGCTGGTTGCACCGGAAGACCGCCCGAAAGAGAAGTTGAACGATATCGACATCGACAACCTCTTCTCGGTCACCCTGCGCGACAGCGGCCAGGTCGCCCTTATCGACGGTGAAACCTATGCCATCCATGCGGTGATCAACACCGGTTACGCGGTTCACATTTCGCGTATTTCCGCCTCCGGTCGCTATCTCTACGTGATCGGGCGCGATGCGCTTGTGAACATGATCGACCTTTGGATGGAAGAACCGGCAACAGTGGCGCAGATCAAGGTCGGCACCGAAGCCCGCTCCATCGAAACATCGAAAATGAAGGGATGGGAAGACAAGTATGCGATCGCCGGTTCTTACTGGCCGCCGCAATATGTGATCATGGACGGCGACACGCTGGAGCCGCTCAAGATCAAGTCGACCCGTGGCATGGTCTACGACGACCAGACTTATCATCCCGAGCCGCGCGTCGCCTCCATCGTGGCATCGCACTACAATCCGGAATTCATCGTCAACGTGAAGGAAACCGGCAAGATCCTGCTGGTCGACTACTCGGACATCAAGAACCTGAAGACGACCGAGATCGAAGCCGAACGCTTCCTGCATGATGGCGGGTTCGACAGCACCAAGCGTTACTTCCTCGTGGCTGCCAATGCCCGCGGCAAGGTCGCGGTCGTCGACACCAAGGAAGGCAAGCTGACTGCCTTGCTTGAAACGGGTGGTCAGACACCTCATCCGGGGCGTGGTGCCAACCTGATCCATCCGAAATACGGACCGGTCTGGGTGACTTCGCACCTCGGCGACGAAACCGTCGCCCTGATCGGGACGGATCCGGAAGGCCATCCGGACAGTGCCTGGAAGGTCGTGCAGACCCTCTATGGTCTCGGTGGGGGCTCGCTCTTCGTCAAGTCCCATCCGAAGTCGAACCATCTCTACGTGGATGCACCCTTGAACCCGGACGCGGAAGTCTCGGGCGCGATCGCTGTGTTCAACGTCGACGACCTGACCCAGGAAGAACCTGAATACAAGGTTCTGCCGATTGTCGAATGGGCGGATGTCGGCGAAGGCCAGCCGCGTGTCGTTCAGGGTGAGTTCGACCAGGCGGGCGAGGAAATCTGGTTCTCCGTCTGGAACGCCAAGGACAAGGAAAGCGCGATCGTCGTCGTTGACGACAAGACGCTCGAGCTGAAGCACGTCATCAAGGACGAACGGCTGATCACTCCGACCGGCAAGTTCAACGTCTTCAACACGCGCGCCGACGTCTACTGACGTCCCGCCGGGAGAGGCGGAATTCCGCCTCTCCCGTTTCTTTCTTCCATGCCGCCTGCAGGAGCAAACGATGAAACAGTCAGGGAAGGTCTATCTGATCGGTGCGGGACCCGGAGACCCGGAGCTTCTGACGCTCAAGGCCCTGCGAATGCTCCAGGAAGCGGATGCGGTCGTTTTCGATCGTCTGGTTTCACCTGAAATCCTGTCGTTGGCTCCGTCCGGTGCCCTGCAGGTGCCTGTTGGAAAATCGCCCGACAATCATCCCGTTCCTCAGGAGAGGATCAACGAGATCCTTGAAGAACTGGCGCTGGAAGGCTTGACCGTCGCCCGCCTGAAAGGCGGCGATCCACTGATCTTCGGTCGCGGTTCGGAAGAAGCCGAACATCTTTTGTCACGCGGCATCGCGG
>MRWF01007087.1_pt1 | contig 90946 bp, 84 predicted proteins | sample 1013331 | NCBI WGS metagenome assembly MRWF01 (sample SAMN06117577, study PRJNA244670) | biofilm metagenome | biome: Water; feature: Cathode Biofilm; material: Biofilm; isolation source: microbial consortium enriched at the cathode of a solar microbial fuel cell | place: USA: District of Columbia ... | reverse complement strand
GTATATCGATTTAAAGACACGGGAGGTTTTTCTCATGGCAAAAGTACTTGTGCTCTATTATTCCATGTATGGCCATATCGAGACGATGGCAAACACCATTGCCGACGGCGCTAAAGGCGTTGACGGTGTCGATGTAACCATCAAGCGCGTGCCCGAGACGATGGGCGACGAAGCGTTTGCCAGTGCTGGCGGGAAGTCGGATCAGGAAGCGCCGGTGGCTGATCCGAAAGAGTTGGCAGAATACGATGCGGTGATTTTCGGCACGCCCACTCGTTTCGGCAACATGGCGGGCCAGATGCGTACCTTTCTGGACCAGACGGGTGGCTTATGGGCTGAAGGCAAGCTCCACGGCAAAGTAGCCAGCGTGTTCACGTCTACCGGCACCGGGGGCGGACAGGAGCATACTATCAGCTCTTTCTGGACCACCCTGGCGCACCACGGCATGGTGATTGTGCCCCTCGGGTATGGCATTCCAGAGTTCTTCGATATCTCTGAAGTGAACGGTGGAACGCCCTATGGCGCTTCAACCATCGCCGGTGGCGATGGTTCCAGGCAACCGAGTGAAAAGGAACTCGCCATTGCCCGCTTCCAGGGTAAGCACGTTGCCGAACTGGCAGTAAAGCTGCACGGATAAGACTGAGGTTTTAGCAAAGCGTTGAGCGTTTTTCAGGGCGGCAGGCGAGAGCTTGCTGCCCTTTTTTATGCAGCGCTCCTGGAGCCTCGCCTTCACAGTCAGGTTCTTGCGGCTCCGGTTTTCAGACGGGAAAAAGTCGCCGGCACAACACCGAGCCATGACGCCAGCTGATTGTCCGGCACCCGTTTGACCAGTTCCGGATATTCCTCGAGCAATAACCGATATCGATCACGGGCCGGCATTGTGTGCTTTCGGAATTCCCTCATGCTGGTGAGCTCTGCGATTTCTTCTGTCAGTGCCAGGGCGAACTGGGGCCAGAGCCCCTCTCCATGAGACTGGATCGCCGACCGGAAAGCCGAGAAGTCGGCCACCCAGGTAGTCACCGGCGTGACCGTAGTCAGGCAAAGGGTATTGCGTACCGTGCGGGTTCGGCCAAAAACCGGCCAGACCATATCGCCTTCGGAAAAGAAATGGTGCACCGACACCTTGCCACTTGGCGCTTCCCGGAAAAGCCGGAGTATGCCGTACTGAATCAGGTAAACGTTTGCCCAGGGTTTATCGTGCTTTTCCAGTGCAGTTTCGGGGTCCACCCGTCTGAGGTGGAACAGGCGTGCAAGGTCTGCTAGAAACCGGGCGTCCGGATCATTTTCATGGCCCGCCAGACGAATACCGAATACCCGGCTCAGGCCATGCAGGAGGGCTGCCGACTCTGGTGCGGCATCCTGCTCAACAATATCCGGGTTGTTTTCTCCCAGCATGCATGGAGCCGAGGAGACGTCTGGCCTGAAAATACTGTTCATGGCATTGACCCTGTTATGAGTGTCACCTCAATTATGGTATCAGAGAAGAATCTTTTGAAATGACTTAAATCATTAAGGCTTTTTCACTGAGTCGATATCGCGATTCGCTGAAAGTTCAGTGATAGACTCCGCCTCCTGTCGCTGGAAGTTTACCCTTGCCTCACGGAGTTCCGATGGCTGCAGCCCTTGCCCTTTTCTTCAAACTTATACCGCTCTACGTAACGGTCGCCCTGGGCTGGGTCGCCGGTCGTTATCTTGAGGCCAGTGGTCGTCATATCGCCGGCATCATGCTCTATATCGTGACGCCCTCAGTGGTGTTTTCCGGGGTGATGGTAGCGCCGCTTTCTCCCGAAGTTATCTTGTTGCCGTTTCTGGTATTCGGGATTTCTTCTGTGCTGGGAATTGCGCAATTAAAGCTGGCAAAGCGGGTGCTCTCCGACGGCAGTGCCAACATCATTCCCCTGTGTGTGGGTTCCGGTAACACGGGGTACTTCGGTGTGCCGGTTGCGTTGTTGCTGTTCGGTGAGGAGGGGCTGGGGCTCTACATCGTGTGCATGCTGGGCACCACGCTGTTCGAGAACTCCGTGGGCTTCTATCTGGCGGCGAGAGGGCGTTACAGCATCAAGGATTCGCTCTGGCGGGTGCTGAAGCTCCCGTCGGTATACGCCTTCCTGGCGGCCGTCGTCCTTAACCTGGCGGGCATCGGAATTCCGGATATCTTTGTGCCGCTGTTCGATAACCTGCGCGGCGCCTACAGCATTCTGGGCATGATGATCATTGGCATGAGCATCACCAGCTTTCGCGGCCTGGCGGGCAATGTCCGTTTCACGGCCCTGGCGTTTTTCGGGAAGTTCGTGGTCTGGCCACTGGTGGCCATTGTGTTCTGGTGGCTGGATTCAACCGTGCTGGGCATCTATGAGCCGGCCGTACACAAGGCCATGTTCCTGATTTCGATCACGCCGATTGCCGCGAATACTGTGGTCATTGCGACCCTGCTGGATACCTCGCCAAGGCAGGCAGCGGGTACCGTATTGCTTACCACGCTGTTTGCCCTGGCGTTTATCCCGGTGATGATCTCACTTGCTTTCTAGCGGCTGCTTGACGGTGTTGCCGCCGGTTGCGCTTCGCTGGCCCTGGCTTCTGCGATATCGCTGCGGGCATGGCGCACCACGCTGATACCGGCCGTTATCGCCAGCGTACCCATGATTGCGGCAACGATCAGGTCGGGCCAGGCAGTTCCGGTACCGAACACACCGAGTGCGGCCACCATAACGGCGATGTTGCTGATGGCATCGTTCCGGCTGCACAGCCAGACCGAACGCATGTCGGAATCCCCTTCACGGAATTTGAACAGTATTGCGGCCACGCTCACGTTGGCGGTAAGTGCCAGCAGACCAACCGCCCCCATGGTCAGCGGCTCCGGTGTAATGCCTGCCTGCACCACCCAGACGGCCCGGGCCCAGACCACCAGGCCAAACACCGTCATGGTGATGCCCTTAACCATGGCTGCGCGCCCTCGCCAGAGCATACCCATGGAGAGGACGGTGAGGGACAGAATGTAGTTGGCGCTGTCGCCGAAGAAATCGATGGCATCGGCCATCAGCGAGACAGAGCCCGATGACAGACTGGCGATGCCTTCCACAACAAACATGGCCAGGTTCACCCACAAGGCGATCCATAACGCCCGGCGGAAGCCCGGGGCAGGGGATTTTGGTTCGGGGGCAGAGCAACTGCACGCCATAAAGACCTCCTTGGTTCAGATAGTCTTATTGAAAACCCTGTAGTAGCTACAGGGTCAACAGTTGCTGCAGAAAATTTTGAGATTCGTCAGTTCTGGCCCGGCCCATGGGTACCGGGAACGTGGTTGTGGCGGTCCTCGGGCTCTGGAGTCTCGAGCTCCGTGCTAAGCCCGCCGAGGATGCCGCATTCGCGCACTGTGCGGCCATCGGAGCAGGCTTCCTGAAGTTGCTCGAGAGTTTCTTCAAGGCTCGCCAGCTCCTTCAACCGTTCCCGTACATGAGTCAGATGGCGAGCCAGCAGGGCGTCTACTTCGCTGCAATCCGCTTCCGGTTGCTCGGCCAGCCGGATCAGCTCGCGGATCTCGTCCTGGGCCATGTCCAGGTTGCGACAGCGTTTGATAAAGAGAAGGCGTTCCAGATGGGCGTTGCGATACGAGCGGTAGCCGCTGGCGTCCCTGTCCGGTTCCGGTAGCAAACCGATTTTTTCATAGTAGCGGATGGTTTCAACAGGAATGGCCGTTGTCTTTGCGAGTTCACCGATCTTCACTGCCTGATACCCCCGGTAGTACCCGGAAAATGGACCGTTGCCTTGAATCCTCCGGTCGAGCCGGAGCTGAAATTCAGGGTACCACCATAGCGGTCTGTAATCTCCCGCACGATGGCCAGCCCCAGGCCATGCCCCGGCGTTTGTTCATCCAGACGCAGCCCGCGGGTGCCGAGGGTGTCCAGCGCGTCGGGAGGAATTCCGGGGCCATCGTCCTCAACGGTGATGGCAAATCCTTTCCCATCCTCGTGCAGACCAAGTTCCACGAACCTGGCGGACCACTTGCCGGCATTGTCCAGAAGGTTGCCCAGCACCTCATTCAAGTCGTGCTCTTCGATGGGCCAGCGTCGTTCTTCGGTCAGTACGGTCGACATTTCAAAGGATTTTGCCGGATACAGCCGGCCGAGCATCCAGAGAAGGTCTCGGGCCTGCTTCAGAGGGTAGGCGCTTTTGCCGACCTGTGGACCCGCGAACCGGCTGCGCCGCATTTCTGCCTCAAGTTGTCTGTCGATATCATCGAGCCTGCCGGCCATTTGTTGTCTTAGGGTGTTGGGGAGGGGGCGGTCGGTATCTTCCAGAATCTGGCGAACGGCAGCGATGGGCGTTTTAACGCTGTGGGAGAGATTCGCCAGCGCATCCCGGGAGCGCTCCAGCCGCTGGTCCAATGAGTCGAGCAACTGGTTGAGCTGCAGTACAAGAGGTTGGAACTCCTCGGGGGCCCTGACATCAATCCGCGATATCTCGCCATCCTGCAGCCGCTTTAATGCGGCCTTGAGGCTTACTACGGGGCGCATGGACAGGTTGATACCCAGCCAGAGTGTGCCAACCAGCAGCAGGATCAGCAGCAGGGAAACAACGGCCGTCCAGGCGTGAAGCTCGGCCTGGCTCCGGCTCAAGGCACCAAGGTCTTCGGAAACGATCACCACGATGGGCTGGTCGTCCACGCGAAAGGACTTCCGGTAAGCAAGGATATCCGAGGGCGCCTCCGCAATTTCGGCGCCACTGACCCGCAGTGTACCTTCCTCGCCGGACTCCACCAGTGGCATCAACAGCGGTGCCCAATTCTCGGGGGAGATGATGGTCCGGGTGTCGGAATGGATAGCGAATGCGTGGTGAAAAACTTCCTGGAAATAATCACCGGTCTGTAGGGTGTCCAGCCGACCACTGGAATCGCGAATCTGGTGTTCCAGAAAAGCGACTTCGTCTTTGAGCCGGGTTTCCACAAATTGGCGGGACATCCGGTCAAGTAGGAGCCCGTGCACCAGCCATGCGAGAGCCATCAGGAGAATGCCGGCCGGCAGCAGCAGTGCCAGTAGGGTCCCCTTGACCGATACCGGTTTTTTAAACCAGATCATTAAACAGGTACCCCTGGCCACGTCGTGTCGAGATGGTGTCGGTGCCTACCAGTTTCCGGAGTCTCCGGATGTAGGCCTCGATGACGTTTTCGCTGGGGTTGTCGTTCAGGCTGTACAGCTGTTCCATAAGCTGTTCTTTCGAGAAAACATGCCCTGGCCGGCTCATCAGGCAACGCAACAAACGGAATTCGGTTCCGGTGAGGCTGTGCTCTGTGCCATCGGCCAGTTTCAGGCTTTGGCGATTCTCGTCCAGTTCGAAATGGCCGGCCTTCACCAGTGAATGCACCCGCCCCTCGCTCCGGCGAATGATGGCGTTCAGCCGCGCAATCAGCTCCTCGGTCTGGAACGGTTTGGCCAGGTAATCGTCGGCCCCGGCCTTCAGACCGTTCACTTTGTCCTGCCAGTCACCCCGGGCGGTCAGAATCAGGACCGGAAAGCTGATGCCGCGCATTCGCCATTTCCGGAGCACGTCCAGACCATTCCCGTCTGGCAGCCCGAGATACAGGACCACGGCGCGATATTCCTCGTGATCGGCCAGCGCCGACGCTTCTCTGGCGGAGGAGGTGGTATCCACGCTGAATCCCGCCTTTTCCAGCTGGCTGGTCAGCCCGTCCGCAAGCAGCCGGTCATCTTCGACGAGCAGTAAACGCATGTGTGTCCCCTTGCTGCAGGTATGGCAGAACGTGCCAGTGTCCAGCATTTACCTGAACCCAGCCTGAACGCTAAATAATTCGTCATTTTCAGAAAGGATTCAGGTTGGTGAGCGATGGAACTTATCGTTTCTGGATATTGCGGCCTCATTATTGATGTCCGCGACTGCTTTTGCTGCCGGTGCCCACAGCGGTGGGCATGGAACAGGCAGTGGTGAACCCGGGAAGGCATCTGAAGCCACCCGAACCATCAACGTGGAGATGCACGACAATTACTACGAGCCGAAGTCCATTGATGTAAAAGCCGGTGAAACCGTTCGTTTTGTTGTGCAGAACAGGGGCCAGCTGGTTCACGAGTTCAATATTGGTACACCGTCCATGCATGAAGCCCATCAGAAGGAAATGCAGATGATGGTTGAGCACGGCGTGCTCAAGGGCGATCACATCGATCACGAGATGATGGAAATGGACATGGGCGATGGTCACTCCATGAAACATGACGATCCCAACAGCGTTCTGCTGGAGCCGGGTGAGAGCAAAGAGATCGTTTGGACCTTCACCGAAAAAGCCGACCTCGAGTTCGCCTGTAACGTGCCTGGGCACTATCAGGCCGGTATGTACGGCGACATTGATTTTGAATAAGCAGGCCTACTCCATGAAAAAGCGAATGCTGGCCGCCATTTTCGGTGGTTTACTCTCCATGGCGGCCAGTGCCGCTGAGTACAATATTTCGGTGGATCGGGTACAGATCGACACCGGCGATTTCGTCAAGGAAGGCATTGGTTACAACGGCGCCTCACCCGGACCGGTCCTGCGGTTCAAGGAAGGGGAAGAGGTGACCATCAATGTAACCAATAACCTGGATGAGATGACGTCCATCCACTGGCACGGGCTGATCCTTCCGTTTGAGCAGGATGGCGTGCCCGGAATCAGCTTTGCAGGTATCAAACCGGGCGAAACCTTCACTTATCAGTTTCCGATTGTTCAGGCCGGCACCTACTGGTTTCACAGCCATTCCGGCTTTCAGGAACCCAATGGGGCCTACGGCGCCATCGTGATTGAACCGAAAGGTCGCGAGCCGTTCCGCTACGATCGGGAATTCGTGGTGCAGCTGACCGACAAGCATCCCCATTCCGGGGATCGCATCATGCGGAACCTGAAAATGTCTGCCGATTACTACAACCGCCAGCAGCAGACCATGGGCGATTTCTTCGCGGAGTCTGGAGAGAAAGGTTTCATGGCAGCGTTGCGGGATCGGATGATGTGGGGCGATATGCGCATGATGAAAGCGGATATCGAAGATGTGCAGGGTTTTACCGCGCTGATCAACGGCAAGGGGCCAGAGCAGAACTGGACCGGGCTGTTCGAGCCGGGTGAACGGATCCGTCTGCGCTTCATCAACTCTTCCGCCATGACCTATTTCGACGTTCGCATTCCCGGTCTGGAAATGACCGTGGTCCAGGCGGATGGCAACAATGTGCAGCCGGTGAACGTGGACGAGTTCCGCATTGGCGTGGCAGAAACCTACGATGTGATCGTTCGCATCACGGATAGGAAAGCCTACACCATCTTTGCCGAATCCATGGGCCGCTCGGGCTTTGCCAGGGGGACTCTTGCGCCGGAAGAGGGGATGACGGCAGAAGTGCCGGAACTTCGGGAGGCGCCATTGCTGACCATGGCCGATATGGCCGGGCATATGGATCATGGCGATATGAATCATGGAGACATGAGCAAAGACGCCATGGGCGGCATGAACGACGACGGCATGGACAGTGGTGAAATGGCCGGGATGGATCACAGTGCCATGGGCCATGGCAGTATGGGCGGGAGCGATGGAGCTTCCATGCCGGAAGATCCCTTTTATGCCAGTGGCAGCGGGTTGATGCCCACCGCCAGCAATGGTGGAAAGTTCCTGTCCTATGCCGATCTCAGGGCACAGAACCCGTTGTACGAACACCGCGAGCCAACCCGCGAGATTGAATTGCGCCTTACTGGCAACATGGAGCGCTATGAGTGGAGCATCAACGGCATCAAGTATGAGGATGCCGACCCCATCGTCCTGCAGTATGGCGAGCGGGTCCGCATCAAATTCGTCAACGAAACCATGATGACCCACCCCATGCACCTGCACGGTATGTGGTCGATCCTTGATGTGGGCGAGGGCAAATGGAACCCCCTGAAGCACGTGATCAGCGTGGCGCCAGCCACCACTGTCTATATGGAAACGGAGGTGGATGCACCGGGTGAGTGGGCGTTCCATTGCCATCTTTCCTACCACGCCGCCTCCGGCATGTTCCGCAAGATCGTGGTTGAAGGTGGCCCGGACAGCTCCGTTGCCGAGGGCAAGCCAAGCGGCACACAGGGAGGTGAATCATGAGTCGGTTAACAGCCTCCATGTGCGGCCTGACTCTGGCCGTGACTGCAATGTCCACACCAGCGATTGCCCAGGACGATCCGGCCAAAAAGACCCAGACCGCCAAGAGCTTCTGGGGTGTGTCTGCGGAGAAGTTTGAGTACCGGTATAGCGATTCGGACGAGGAGCTGGCGGTTATTGAAGGCGATGCCTTTTATGGCACCGATGAACTGAAATTCCGCTGGTTGTTCGAGGGCGAGTGGGAAGAGGGTCACAATGCCTGGGAAACCCTGGAAAACCAGTTTGTTGCCCAGACTCCGGTGGATGACTTCTGGGATGCCAAGGCCGGAATCCGCATAGATACCCCGGAAGGTCCGGACCGGGTCTATGGCGTGCTTGGGGTCACCGGGCTGGCACCCTACTGGTTCGAGGTAGACACCAACCTTTATGTCAGCGATGAAGGCGACGCCTCGGCGGACTTTGAGGCGGAATACGAGTTGTTGGTCACCAACTTCTGGATCCTGTCGGCTTCGTTCGAGACTCTTGTGGCGTTTTCAGAGGATCGGGAGATTGGTGTCGGCAAGGGGCTCAATTCCACCGAGTGGGGGCTGAGGCTGAGTTATGACCTGATTGACCGGGCCTTCTCGCCCTATGTGGGCGTGGTACACGAGCGCAAGTACGGCGACACTGCTGATCTGGCAGAAGCCGGGGGCGGAAGCACAGAAGACTGGTTTGCCGTGATTGGCGCGCGAATCGCCTTCTGATCTTTCGGATAGCGTGCCGGGGCAGAACCCACCCCGGCACATTCGCGCCTCAGAGCACTTTCTTCAACTGGCCATAGTCTCCGCCAGTGCGCAGTACCAGAGTGATGTTATTGTCGTTACGGTTCCGGAAAAACCACCCGTGGTCGCCGGTAAAGGCGGCCTCAAGCTCTCCTTCATCTTCAGGAACACCTCGGCCCTTCTCGTAAGAGATGGATTGGCCGCTACCGTTGCCGTGGGTGTCGTAGTTGATAGGGCCGCCTTCAGACGCCCAGGAGTATCGGGCCACAGCCCCTTCCTCCATAGTGAGTTTGAATTCGGTTCCCTCGCCCGGCGTCAGCACCACGCGTACTTCATCCTGCCATTGCGGTTCGACAGCTACTGGTTCAGCCGCGGGCTCTGGTTTCGCAGCCGTGATCTCTGCTTCGGGCGCAGAGACCGATTCATCTGAAGGCTCGGCCATGACAGGCTCCGCGACTTCCTGAGGCCCTTGTGCAGACGACGATTGAACGGCAACCATCTCGGCCTCCGCGTCGGCGGCGGCTTCCTCGGCCAGCTGTTCCTTGATTTCACCCATTTCGGTCAAGCCCAGCAGTCGTCCGGCTCCGGTCGGATCGAGCGCGTACTCCGCAGGCATGACAACGGTAACCAGCAGTACCAGCGCCACGATGGCCGCAACAATGGTTGATTGAATCAGTTTCGCGGTACTGGGCAGTTCTTCTCGATTAGGTATGTCGGTGTTGTACATAAAGGTTCTCCAGAATCAGGCGACGAAATAACCGGTAAGCTGATAGCCGAATAGCAGGAAGCCTGCACTCATCATGGCCACATTCGCGGTGTAGGCATGGCGGAAAAAGCCGTCGGTTTTGCGCCAGAAATTGATGGCAATCAGGATCATGGCCAGGGCAATGAGCTGTCCGATTTCCACGCCCACATTGAAAGCAAGAAGGTTCGGAATCAGCCCATCGGGAGAGATGTCGTACTCAAGGATCTTGGTGGACAATCCAAAGCCATGGAAAAGACCAAAGATGAGCGTGGCGGCTTTGGTGTCGGGCTGAAAGCCAAACCAGCGCTGATAGGCGCCGATGTTGTCCAGTGCCTTGTACACTATCGACAGGCCGATAATCGCATCGATGATGTAGCTGTTAATGCCGACGTTGAAGTACACGCCCAGCAGCATCGTGGTGGAATGTCCCAGGGCAAACAGACTTACGTAGATAGCGATGTGCTGCATGCGGTACAGGAAGAAAATGACCCCAAGCAGAAACAGCAGGTGGTCGTAACCGGTGACCATGTGTTTGGCACCGAGGTAGGTAAAAGCAATCAGGTTTATGCCGGTAATTTCCTGAATGTATCCTTTATCGCCCTGGGCGACGGCATGGGCTAACGCATCAGTGCTGAGGCCGAGCAGGCCCAGTGTCAGGAATATCCAGAAAAAACGATTTCCGCCGGAAGCAACCCGCGCCCAGTGGCGAGGTTTGCCAAGCAAAGTTGACAGCATGGTAACTCCGTAGAATGGGTTTTCGTTCAGCTGCTAAGGCAGCATTGCTCAGACAAACGTGTAGAGCTTCGGCGGGCGGTCGAGCCGGTAACGAAAACTGCAGGGATCCTCTCCGGCATAGGGAACAGGGCGCCGGAGTGAAGGTGTCAGGTTGGAGAAAACCGGCACGTTCAACCGGTCTGCTGACTCATGGGAGTGATTGCCGGAGTCATGATGAGAGTGGCGGTCTTGCTGGTCTTGCACGTCGTGACTGTGATGATCATGACCGTGGGAGTGCTCGCCTCCGTTCAGAGGCTTGGCTTCCGTCAGCTCCGGTACTCCATGGGATAACGTTTCTCCCATGAACGAGAATGTCAGGCCGATGAGAGCAATCAGCATGACAATAATCGGAATTCTTTTTTTACGGTTAATGGCCGTAATCATAAGAACCAGCTTCTGAACTCAAGCCCCGCACGTGCGTTAATACGCAACGGGGCGATGCAATGGTTGGTAGCGAAAGAATACCATTCCCAGCCAGTTTTTCAGGAATTAAAACAATGAAATGTGATCGCTCTTGAACGTTTGCGGTTCAACTGGATGACACAGATCAATCTGTATGCTCTTAACCACGCTTGATGGATATTTTTCAGTTTCAATTCAGTTTCATGGTCTTTACTCATGGTGATGCACATTGTTGCAGCCAATAAGGAGGATCTCATGAACAGATTAAGTCGTTTCGTTGCCTGTTCCGTGTTCGTTGTATTGCCCGCTTTTGCTCTTGCTCAGGGCAACTCGGGGCAAATGCCTCGTGGCGGTATGATGAATCAGGAACAAGTGCAGCAGATGAATGAAAATATGGCACGCATGCAGGCCATGATGCAGGAAATGCGGAACGCGAACTCCAACGCTGAACGCCAGAGACTGCGCGAGCAACACATGGAGTACATGCAGGAGCATATGCAGATGATGCGTGGCGGCATGATGGGGCCCGGGATGATGGGCCAGGGCATGATGGGCAACGGTCAGGGAATGATGGGTAGTGGCCAGGGCATGATGAACAACCAAGGTCAGGGTAAAAAACAGTCCGGCAATGCCCAGGGAAATCGTTCGGGTGGTCCGGGTATGGACAACGAGCAGCGTCTGGAGATGATGGAGAACCGGATGAACCAGATGCAGATGATGATGGAGCAAATGCTGGAGCACCAGCGGCAACTGAACCGCAACTGATGCGGGTAAGCGGTCTAGTCGAACAGTGACAGCTGATCGGATTGCTGCTTCGATGGCACGCGGGGGCGTTTCTGAACAGGTCCCTTGCGACTGCCGTGTCGTAGCAGCACCCGATCTGTTTCTGTCTTGCTGACCTGCTGCTTGCGAAAGTCGCCAACCGCCTTACGGGCAACCCGGGCCGCCTGTTCATGATCGCACACCGGCGAGATGTAGGTGTTGCCGCCGTAACGCTCTTTCTGGGTCGGCGTCATTAACCAGGGGGTGTGGATCATTTCACTGGGCACGCCAGCCAGCTCGGGTATCCAGCGCCGGATGAACTCGCCATCGGGGTCCAGTTTCTGGCTTTGCAGCACCGGGTTGTAAATTCGCAGAGCGTTGATGCCTGTGAGTCCGGACTGCATCTGGGTCTGGGAGTAGTGTATGCCCGGCTCGAAATCGGTAAACAAGCGGGCCAGGTGAAGGGCCGGATCGCGCCAGTGCAGCCACAGCTGGTAGCTGGCGATTGCCATCAGCATGGCTCGCATCCGGAAGTTGATCCAGCCGGAGTGGGCCAGTGCACGCATGCTGGCGTCCACCAGGGGCCATCCGGTCTGGCCTTCCTGCCAGCGTTGCAGTCGCTCGGAATCATTGGGCCCGGTTTTCAACGCCTCCATTTCCCGGTGCATGGCCCGGAACTCCAACTCCGGTTCGTCTTCCAGTTTCTGGATGAAATGGCAATGCCAGTGCAATCGGGACCGGAAGCTGGTCAGGCTTTTCTTTTTTCGGGGCAGGGTATTGCGGTGGTTGCCGGTGGCCTTGGCCTCCTGGTAGATCTCCCGCAGGCTGACAGTGCCGTAGGCAATATGCGGACTCAGGCGCGAACAGGCCCTGACGGCGGTGTTCGGGCTGGAAATGTTGTACTGGTAACCGACGCAGCGGCGATCCAGGAAGGAGCCGAGGAGCTTTTCTCCTCTTGCGCTGCCGCCTTTCTGGCGGTCCGGGCATGAGTCTGGCACTTCGAAACCCTGGCCATTGTCGGCAGCCCAATCGGTCTTCAGGATATTCGATGTCGGGATTGCAGTCGGAGCCTCCAGCACTGGCTGGCGCATCAGCTCGGTCCACGCCCTGTCCCAGACATCCCGGTCGCTCAGGCGGCGAACCACACCGAACTGGTTCCACTCACGGAATTCCACCTGGTTTTCCGAACACCAGCCAATTACCGCCCTGTCACGCTCGAAGGTCCAGTTTCCGCCGGTTTCCTGATGACAAAAGATGCGGTTGACGCCCTGGTGGGCCAGGAGCTGCTTTAGCGCATCAATAACCGACCCTCGAATCACCAGCAACTGGCTGCCGGCCTTGCGCAACTGTCGGTCCAGGTCGTCCAGAGAATCCCGGATAAACGCCCACTGCCGGCCGCTGGTATCCGGCAGTTGCCAGTACTCATCCTCGATAACATACAGCGGAATGACGGGCTCTCCCAGGCTCGCTGCCGCCACCAGGGGGGCATGATCGCGTGCACGCAAATCGCGCTTGAACCACACAACGGTCGTCATGTGGATGCGTTCCTCTCGCGCCGGCAACGCTCGCTGCAGTAGCGGACATTTTCCCAGTCCTTTGCCCACTTTTTTCGCCACGCGAAGGGCCGCTGGCAGACCGGGCAGGTCTTTTCAGGGAGATTCAGCTTTTTGTGAGGCACTAGCGAGCTCCGTTCAGGTTTCTGGCCATAGTACGTCCGGCTCCTTCCCGGGGATCAGCAGTATGCAAGTGTCGGGCAATTGCTGGCCTCCCGCTCCCATTGAATGGTCACATGCTGGATATTGAAGTCACTTGCCAGCATTCGGGTGGCCTGCTCGATGATCTGATCGTCACTGGCCGGGTCGGGCTTTACCAGATGGACTGTGAGAGCGTTCTCCGTTGTGCTCAGCCCCCAGATGTGGAGATGATGAACCGATTCAACACCGGGCAGTCCTTTCAGACTATCGAGGACTTCCTGCGGGTTGATGTCCCTGGGTACCGCGTCTACCGCAAGATTGAGCGAATCCTTGAGCAACTGCCAGGTTCCCATAAAGATCACTGCTGCGATCACCAGACTTACGAGCGGATCTATCCAGTCAAGGCCGGTAAACAGGATCACAAGGCCGGCAACCACAACGCCTACGGACACAGCCGTGTCTGCCGCCATGTGGAGGAACGCCCCGCGGATATTAAGATCGCCCTCCTGGCCTTTCATGAACAGTAGCATCGTGAGGCCATTGATAATGACCCCGATGCCGGCGACCACGATGACGGTCAAACCGGTAACCTCCGCCGGTTCGCTGAAACGGCCAATGGCCTCCCAGGCAATGCCGCCAACGGCAGCAATCAGAAAAAGCGAGTTGAACAGAGCTGCCAGGATCGTGGATTTTTTCAGTCCGTAGGTGTTCCGGTCGGTGGCTTTCTGGGTGGCAAGCCAACTCGCAACCCAGGCCATGACAAGGCCAAGCACATCGCTCAGGTTATGGCCGGCATCTGCCAGCAGGGCCAGGGATCCGGACAGGACACCGTAGACCGCCTCAATGGCAACAAAGACCACATTGAGCACGACGGCCAGCGCAAACGAGCGATTATGCGTGTCGAAATGCTGCGCATGGCCGTGCCCGTGGCTGTGATCGTGGTGGCTGTGCATTTTCTGCTCTCCGTTTATTGATGATTCTGGGGAGCATTCAAAACCCTGTAGTTGCTACAGGGTCAAGGGTGAGATTAACTCGATTCCCGGGCCAGCTGGGCCAGATCTTCACTGATCTGCTCTGGCGACAGTCCGGGTCGCAGGAGCAGCCGGGCGTTGCCGTCGCGATCGAAAACGTAAACGGCGCTGCTGTGTGAAACGTTGTAGTTGCCGCTGGCGTCGGGTTCGTCGTAACCGAAGGTGGTCCGGTAGCGTTTGGCGAGTTTTCGAAGCGCGGGTTCTTCTGCAGTCAGGCCAACGACCCGATCGCCGAAGAAATTCACGTAACTGGCCAGGCGTTCCGGGGTATCCCTGCGCGGGTCAACGCTTACGAACAGGGTGGTGACGTCGTCCCGATACTTTTCGGGAAGTTGCTGAACCGAGCGGCGCAGATCAGTCAGCGTGGTCGGGCAGACATCCGGGCAGGAGGTGAAGCCGAAATACACCAGGCGGATGTTGCCCTGCGAGTCTGCGGGAGTGACAGTGTTTCCGTCGGTGCCCTGGAGCTGGAACTGGAGCCTGGGCATCAGGCCCGAGATGTCCTTGCCATGCCAGCTTTCCTCATTCCCGGCACAGCCGGCGAGCATCAGGGCAACGAAAACAGGCCATAGTGGCAGCGTTCTGTTCATGCGTTTCCTCCTGCCATCGAGCGGCTTTTGGGGAATTTGCCATCTTCATGCATGGCCCGGCGGAGCACAATCAGGATGCCAATGATGCTCATCATGGCCGGGGGAATCCAGGTCAGCAGACCGCCCAGTAACTGGTCGGTTTCCGGGGGCATGGGCCAGGCCCGGCCGCAGACTTCGTAGACGTCATAAACCATGCCGCGGGAAAACACGATCCAGGCCCCGAGAATCATCTGGGGGATCGCCACCAGCGCCAGCAGGAGTATACGTTTGCCGTAGCCCAGGGCACTGGTGATGGCCGGGGAGCGGGGATCAAAGATCAGCCACCAGAACAGCAGGCCATCCAGCAGCATGCTCCAGTTCATGATCCAGTAGAGCTGCCGGCTGAGCATGGCGTCAAAATGGATGGGCGGCCAGAGCCAGAAGTAGATCAGTCCCACGAACAGAACCGAAGCGATAACCGGTTGCTGCAGCAGCCGGTAAATCCAGCCCAGCGGCTGCAGCCAGTAGCGTACAGACGGTGAAATCTTCTGGTACCAGAATCGCATCACCGGCAGAGGGTTAGATAGCGCAATCAGGATCGGCCCCAGGTGGTGAAGAATCAGGTGCTGGCCCCGATGGACGAAAAACATGTACTGGGAGTAGTAATCAAATCGGGTCTGCATCACCGCGTAACAGAGCATGACCCCGAGCGTGAAAGTGATGATGCGGCCCGATCCCGGCCGGTCCTGCTCCGGCATCCTCAGTAGCCCGACACCATAAAACCCGAGCACCAGCATATAACTGAGCAGGGTCAGCGGTGAAAAATCATAGGGCAGCAGGTAGCTCGATACTGGCATGGATCAGACTCGATGCGTGCACGCATTGGAAACCGGGTTTATCTTTCTTGTCAGTACCGCCGAGTTTTGCCGGCCCGGCGGCGGATTTCAAGGCCGGCTTCAGGAAACTTCTGATGGAGGCGGAGCATGGCCCGATTCTGTGATTCCATTTCAGCGCCGTCAGTGCTGATTTTCGACTGGCACGGCACCCTGGTAGACACCCACGATGCCATGTTCAGTGCTATGGAAGACATGTTGCCGCAGTTGGAGGATCTGGGGCTGGTGGAGCGGCTGCTGCCGGAGGATAAATGCCGAACATCGGATGATGCCCGCCTGGTGCGTTACATCCGTATCTTCCGGCGCCTGCATCCGCGCATTCTGGCGGAGCGCCGGGTGTCGAGGACCGATATTTTCAACGCCATCTTCGGGGATGACAAAGAAGCCAAGCTGATCGCTCACAAGGCCTACAACGAGGCCTATCGCCGCTATTTCGGGCAGGTAAAACCGTTCCAGCCCGGCGCCTATGAGTATCTCTCCGCCCTGAAAGCCATGGGTATCCGGCTGGCGGTATCCACCAACCGGAACCGGGAGTTTCTGGATCGGGAATTACAGACGGTGGACGAAGGCCGATGGCGGAACCTGTTTGATGCCACGGTGTGTGCCGACGACGTAACCGAGTATAAACCCGATCCGGAGGTGATTCTCAAAGCGCTTGAAAAGCTCGGTCTGCCAGCGGATGAAACGGCCTGGTATGTCGGCGACAGCTACGTCGACATGCTCACCGCCAACAAGGCCGGCGTGTCGGGCGTGTTCTACAACGGCGCCTGCTGGGAATCCGGCCGGATCGACAGCTGGTTCTCGCACCGGGACGCGCCCGCGGCCATTCTGGACAGCTTTGAGGACCTCATGGACCTTTTAGCCCTGCTTGAGCGGAGCCAGCCGGAGGCCTTCGAGCAGACGCCTGCCGAGGTTCGACCCCGGCCCTTTCCGCCGCCAAAGCGACCCGAGCCGAGAATTGAGCCGGACTGGCACCCGGCGGTGGTCAAGCTCATCCGTCCGGCAGTCATCCTGTTCGACTGGCACGCCACCCTGGTAGATACCCTCGACGCCATGTACCACGCGGTGGACGACATGCTGCCGGATTTCCACAAACTCAAACTGATGGACCGCATGGTGGCGCCTGAAGACAGCAAAACCCCGGAAGATGTGAAGCTGGTGGCCTACGTGCGGGAGTTTGCGAAGCTGCATCCGAAGGTGAAGGCAGACCGCAAGATTTCCCGAACCGATATCTTTGAGGTGTTGTTCGGGGACGACCAGGAAGCCAAGCAGATTGCCCACCAGGCGTTCAACCACCACTACCGGAAACACTACGGTACCGTGAAGGCGTTTGAGCCGAAGGTGCGCGAAGTTCTGGAAGGGTTACGGCGGCTGGGCATCCAGGTGGGTGTCATTACCAACCGGGACCGCGAGTTTTTCGAGCACGAACTGGCGGCGGTGGAGGATACCGGCTGGACGCATCTGTTTGATGTCGACGTCTGCGGCGACGATACACCCCTGCGCAAGCCCCACCCGGATCAACTGCTGCTGGCGGTCCAGAAACTGGATTACCCGCCCGACCCGAGTGTGTGGTACGTGGGCGATAGCACGACTGACGTTATTGCCGCCAAGCGCGCGGGCCTGACCTCGGTATTCTTCAACGGGGCCCAGTGGGATCTGCCCTGGCTGAACAAGATTTTTCCGGGTACCCACAAACACCCGGATAAGCCGGATGTGGTGGTCAACGACTTCTCGGAGTTCTGGGCTCTGGTGTTGGCCTGTGAAGTCGGACCGCCCTGAGCAAAAGATCAGGACGCCAAAGTTCTGACCTAGAGCTTTTCAATATTGGCGATCAGATTCTCCGCGCGCTTGAGCAGCGCTTCCCGTTTCTCGGGCTTCTGCTTGTCCCAGTTCCGGTACATCATGCCCATACGCGGGTTTTTGGCAAAGTCGTCCCGATGGCGATCGATGAAATGCCAGTACAGGGCGTTGAACGGGCAGGCGTCATCTTCGGTGGCCTTGTTCACCTTATAATGACAGTTGGCGCAATGGTCCGACATGCGCTGGATATACTTGCCGCTGGCGGCGTAGGGCTTTGAGCCCAGGTAGCCGCCATCCGCGTGCATGACCATCCCCAGCACGTTGGGCAGTTCCACCCAGTCATAGGCATCGGCGTACACCGCCAGGTACCAGTCACAGATTTCCTCTGGCTTGATACCCGCCAGCAGCGCGAAGTTGCCGGTAACCATCAGCCGCTGAATATGGTGGGCGTACGCGTTGCGGCGGGTGGCATCAATGGCCTTGTGCATGCACCGCATTTTCGTGTCCCCGGTCCAGTAGAACCAGGGCAGGGCGCGGGTGTTGCCCAGACGGTTTTCTTTGGCATATCCCGGCATGTTCATCCAGTAAATGCCCCGCACGAACTCGCGCCAGCCCAGTATCTGACGGATAAATCCCTCCACCGCGTTGATCGGTGCACGGCCTGAATACCACGCCTGAGCGGCCGCCTCGCAAACCGCCACCGGATCCAGAAGCCCGGAATTGATGTAGGGCGACAGGATGGAATGAAACAGCCAGTCCTCGTTGTCCGAAATCGCGTCCTGATAATCGCCAAAGCAGGGCAGGGCATAATCGATGAAGTGCTCGAGCGCCGCCTGTGCGTCTTCGGCGGTAACGGCAAAATGGAAATCGTCGGTGGTGCCGAAGTGATCGCTGAAATGCTCATCCACCAGGGCGATCACATCCCGAGTAATGGCATCCGGCTCTATCCGGAATGGCGCCGGGGCCGGCGGCTTGCCGGTCCATTTCTTCCGGTTGTCGGCATCGAAATTCCACTGCCCGCCCTCGGGCTCACCGTCGGAGGCCATCAACAAACCGGTCTTGCGCCGCATCTCCCGGTAGAAGAATTCCATCCGCAACTGCTTGCGGCCCTCGGCCCAGTCGGCAAACTCCTGCTTGGTGGCAATAAACCGTGTATCCGGCCGAATCTCCACTGGCACCCCAAGGCGTTCGTGCCAGCTACTGATCTGCTCATGCAGCCGCCATTCGCCACACTCGGTGGCGATTACTTTGTCCGCATTGATCCGCTTCACCTGTTCGCCAACCACTGCTTCAAGGCTCTGGTGTTGGTTGTCCGGATGATAGCTCTGGTAATGAACCTGCCAGCCATCGCTCTCCAGTTGCCGGGCAAAGTGACGCATGGCGCTGAACAACAGCACGATTTTCTTCTTGTGGTGGTTGGTGTAGCTGGCCTCGTCGTGTACCTCCGCCATTACCACCAGATCCCGGTCCCGGTCGGCGTTTTCGAGTGCGTTGATGTCTCTCGTTAATTGGTCGCCGAGGATCAGAATCAGGTTGGCCATGGTGAGGAATTCTCCAGTCAGTATGCTGCGGGCTATGCCCACAAAGGGGTAAACCAAGTACGCCAAGAGCCCAAGGGTGGTTCAGTAACCGGACTGGTAAACTGAAACCATCAGTCACCTGACCCGAATCAAAAAACCAGTCAAAGGATTGCCCTAAAATGCCGGCAAATCCTGGATGCCCCCGTTTTACCCCAGAGCGCCTATTATGACCTCCACACCCGCACTCAAAGCCCAAGACTCAACACTGCCAGAATTCATCTGGGATGACGCCCTGATTCGCCGCTACGACCTCAGCGGCCCGAGGTACACCTCCTACCCCACGGCCGTGGAGTTCAACCAGAACTACCCCATTGAAGACATGGTCAAAGCTGCGGCTCGCAGCAAGGCCAGTGGCCGGCCGTTGTCGCTCTACACCCACCTGCCATTCTGCGCGCACCTTTGCTACTACTGCGCCTGCAACAAGGTCATCACCAAAAAGCGTGACAAGGCGATGCCCTATGTTGAGCGGGTGCTGAAAGAGGCGGCTATCCAGTCAAAACTGTTCGGGGCCGACCGGCCGGTGACACAGCTGCATTGGGGTGGCGGTACCCCCACGTTTTTGCCTAAAGATGTGATGGAACACCTGATGGCGGGATACGGGGAGCTGTTCAACCTGCAAACCGGCGATGAGCGGGATTACAGTGTAGAGATCGACCCGCGGGAAGTGGACCAGGATACCCTGCCAACCCTGTGGAACCTGGGCTTCAACCGGATCAGTCTGGGGGTACAGGATGTAAACCCGGAGGTTCAGAAAGCAGTGAACCGTATCCAGCCCCGGGCCATGACCGAAGCGGTGCTCAACGAGGCACGGCGCATCGGCTTCCGGTCCATCAACCTGGACCTGATTTACGGCCTGCCATACCAGACGCCGGAAAGCTTTGCCGAGACCCTGGAAGCGGTGATCGAGATGTCGCCGGACCGGCTGTCAGTGTTCAGCTATGCCCACCTGCCGGACCGTTTCTATCCGCAGACCCGGATTCAGGGCGACACCCTGCCCAGTCCGCAGCAGAAGCTGACCATCCTGCATAACACCATCAACCGTTTGCTGGACGCCGGGTACGAATACATTGGCATGGACCACTTCGCCAAGCCGGACGACAGCCTGGCGGTGGCGCAACGAGAAGGCCGTCTGCACCGGAATTTCCAGGGTTACACCACCCATTCCGAATGCGATCTGGTTTCCCTCGGCGTTTCCGCAATTGGTCAGACGGACGATGCCTATTTCCAGAACAATCACGACCTGCCTTCCTGGGAAGCATCCATTGATGCCGGCCAACTGGCCATCACCAAAGGCGTCAACCTGACCCGGGACGACCGAATCCGCCGCTGGGTGATCGGCCAGCTGATTTGCCAGTTCCGGCTGGACCGTCAGCTGTTTGCAGATGTCTGGCAGGAAGATCTGAACCGCTATTTTGCCGATGAGCTCAGCCGTTTGAAGCCCATGGTTCAGGATGAACTGATTGCCGATGACGGTAACGCGCTTCAGGTTCAGCCTGCAGGGCGGTTGCTGATCCGGGCGATCTGCCAGATTTTTGATTTGTACCGCAAAGAGGGCGCCAGCCAGCGGTTCTCGCGGATTATCTGATAGTAGCGGCATGGTCGGGGTCAGAAGAGTGCTTGCTTCTGACCCCATGTTCATTTGCAGAGCCAAAAAAGGGGCTGTCCGTTTCCGGAGAGCCCCTTTTGCGTCTTGCTAGTATCAGCTGTAGGCCGGCACCTTGAACTCGTTGGCAAGGTCCTGAAGGACCCTGGCCAGCCGTGCCTGCTCGCCGGTCACCTGGGTGATTTCCTGGGAGCCGGTCAGCGTCAGTATGGCGGCTTCACTGACTGATTCCATGCTGCCCGCCAGCTCCCGGGTAACCGCCACCTGCTCTTCAGAGGCGGTCGCAATCTGGCCGGCCATATCGGAGATGCTGTTCACGTCGGTCAGGATATCCGCGAAGGTCTGCTCCAGCTCGGACGCCTGCTCACTGGTGGCGTTAGCCAACTTATGGCTTTCGACAATCGAGCGGCTGGCATTGTCTGTAATGCTCTGAAAGCTGGTGATAATCTCCTCGATCTGGGTGGTGGATTCATGGGTCTGTTGCGCCAGAGTGCGGACTTCGTCGGCGACCACCGCAAACCCTCGACCATGCTCGCCGGCGCGGGCGGCTTCAATAGCCGCGTTCAGCGCCAGCAGGTTGGTCTGGTCGGCAACCTTCCGGATCACATCGACCACATCGGCGATGGTTGAGCTGCGGCTTTCCAGCTCTTCGATCACCTCGTTCACCTTCTGAACCGACCTGGCCAGCGACCGGATGCTCCTCACGCTTCCGTGCAATACCTGCTCGCCACTCCGGCTTTTTTCCATGGCACTGCGTGCGGCATCAGCAACCTGCTGGGTGTTCCGTGAGATTTCCTCGGAGGTGGCGGACATTTCTTCGGTCGCCGCCGCCACTTGCTCAATCTGTTGCTGCTGGTTCTTCACCTGGCTGGCGTTCTGACCGGCCGTAGAGCTGGTCTCTTCCGTGGCAGTGGCCAGCTGGACGCTGGATTTGTCGATGTGGAGCAGGGCATTGCCAAAGCGTCCGAACAGCTCGTTAATGGCCTTGCCAATGGTGCCCACCTCATCATGGCTGGAGATTTCAATCTCGCGGGTCAGGTCCTTGTTGTCCATGGCGAACCGGACAGCACTCAGCAGGCTGCCAACCTGTTGGTTGATGGCCCTGATAATGAACAGCATCAGTACCAGAACGATAAGGATTGAACCTGCGGCAATTCCCGACGCAGCGACCAGATCATTACGGGCATCGGTAACACCGTGTTCCACCAGTGAGCTTAGCTCTTCCAGTATGGACTGACGGATCCCGTTCAGACCCTCAATTCGATCGGTTGTGGTTGTAAACCACTCGGAAGCCTCCAGGGCATACATGCCCGATGGGCTGCTGAAAAGGGTTTGGCGCTTCTCTTCCAGCGATTGGCTTGCGAGTGTGTTCAATCCTTTTTTCAGGTTTTCGCGCAGTTCTGAGCCGGAAGCAAACATGGCGAGTGCCTGATTGAAGTAGCCCTCCTGCTGCCCGGCGAGGCCTGCGATTCGGCGCAGAGTTGGCAAGTCAAAATCGCCACTGCGAATCAGTGAGGCGCCGATTGCACGCTCCCGACCCGCCATCTCGGCCACTTCGGCGAGTGCATAGTAGGCATTAACTTCCCGGGTCAGTTCGGGATCGGTGGAACCGCGGATAATAAGCGGAATTCGATCCACCAGTCCCATGATCAGAGTGGTGTAGCGGGTGGCTGAATCACCCGCCGCGATACTACGGCTATCCACCGCGCGGCGCAGGGAATCGAGATTATCCAGGCCCTGGCGGACAGATTGTATGCTCGCTTCCACGCTGCTCTCAAAGCTGGCATCTGCCATGAGCGAGTTGATCCCCTGGTGATAGGCAGAGATACGGGCGTCGGTTTGGCGCCGTTGCTCGGCCAGATCCCTTTCAGCTTGTCGGGCAGCATCGGTTCCCGGTTCACTGGCAAAGAAGATCGCAGACCGGCCACGCTCTTTTTGCAGCGTTTCGGTGAGGGGATCGCCGGTTTCCGTGAGTTCCACCATGGAGTGCAATTGGCGCATGTCGTGCAGTTCGCCGTAGTTCAGAACTATGCTTTCAACCGCAAAATAGAGAATAACGAGCAGGGCCGGAACCACCAGAGTGGTCAGTTTGCCCCGCATGGAGAGGTTGTTGATGAGGTTCATAGCGGTGCCTTATTTGTCTGGTTATTGCATTCATTATCCTCGGCTATGCGGTGTGCTTTATATCGCCGTGAGGGGGTAGCTGAAGGGGTAGTTTCGGGCGTGTAAGTTGTTGTTATTGTTTGTTAACAACCTGATATGGATGACAAAAAACGGTGGTAAGTAAGAGTACGCAGAGTACTACTCACTAGGTAGTTTTCCTCGCTGGCCTGTCTGTGACAGCGCGTGGAGACAACTCCGGGTACGTTTTATACAAAAAGCCATTCCGACCTGTGCTGACAATGGTCAAGGCAGTTGCTGCGTAAGTGACGGTAAGGTAAAGGCATTCTTGCAGTGGAGGATGTCATGGAACTCGTGTGCCCCGCCGGCAGCCTGCCGGCACTGAAAACCGCAGTTGATAAAGGTGCCAACGCCGTGTATTTCGGTTTTAAAGACAGCACCAACGCTCGTCAGTTTGCCGGCCTGAACTTCAACGACAAGCGTGCTGCCGAAGGGATTGAGTACGCTCATCTCCGGGGCGCGAGAGTTTTTTGTGCCATCAATACCTACCCGCAGCCAGACGGTTGGGAGCAGTGGAAAGGAGCGGTGGATCGCGCAGCCAGTCTCGGCGTAGACGCCATCATCCTGGCCGATATGGGCCTGCTGGATTATGCCGCCAACCGATATCCGCATATCCCCCGGCATCTGTCGGTTCAGGGGTCTGCCACCAGCCACGAAGCGCTCTCCTTTTATAAGGACAACTTCGATATTCGCCGGGCCGTGCTGCCCCGGGTTCTGTCGCTGGACCAAGTGCGTGGTGTGGCCAAACACAGCCCGGTGGAACTGGAAGTGTTTGCCTTCGGTAGCCTGTGCATCATGGCTGAGGGCCGCTGCTACCTGTCTTCCTACCTGACCGATGAGTCCCCGAATACCCGGGGCGCCTGTTCCCCGGCCAAAGCTGTGCGTTGGCAGGAAACCCCGCAGGGGCTTGAGTCCCGCCTCAACGATGTCCTGATTGACCGTTATGGGCAGGGCGAATCCGCCGGCTACCCGACGCTGTGCAAAGGCCGTTTTGAGGTTGAGGGTCATGTTTACCACGCCATTGAGGAGCCGGTTAGCCTGAACACCCTGGACCTGTTGCCGGAGCTTCAGGCGCTGGGTATCAGTGCCGTGAAGATTGAGGGGCGCCAACGAAGCCCGGCCTACATCGCAGACGTAGCCAGAACCTGGCGCCATGCCCTGGACAATCTTGAAGCCGACACCGACGGCTTTACTGTTGAACCTCAATGGCAGCAGACACTGGCGGGGCTTTCCGAGGGCGGCCTGACAACGCTGGGCGCCTACCATCGCAAATGGAAATAAGGTTTCACCATCCATGCTGAAGTTATCCCTGGGGCCGATCCTGTGGTTCTGGTCCAGGCAGACCGTTTTCGATTTCTATGTCAATGCCGCCGAGTGGCCGGTGGATACCATCTATCTGGGCGAAGTGGTGTGTTCCCGCCGGCGGGAACTGAAACCGGATGACTGGCTGGATCTGGCCCGTGATCTGAAAGCCTGTGGCAAGAATGTGGTGCTCTCCACGCTCACGCTGATTGAGTCGGAGGCCGATTTGCGTCGCCTGCGCCGGTTCTGTGAGCAGAATGAATTCCTGGTAGAGGCCAACGATCAGAGCGCCCTGCAGGTGGCCATCCGGAACAGGATTCCGTTTGTCACCGGCCCGTCCATGAACATCTACAATACCGCTACCCTGAAAATCCTGGCAAAGCAGGGCTTGCAGGGCTGGAATCTGCCAGTGGAGCTGGGCAAGGAAACCCTCGAGCAACTCATCAAGGAGCTGAAAGGCGAGGAACTGGATTTGCCCGCTGAGGTGTTTTCCTGGGGCTTCCTGCCCCTGGCCTGGTCCTCCCGTTGCTTTACCGCCCGCCATTACAACCTGCCCAAAGACAACTGCGAGTTCCGCTGCCTGCAGCACCCGGACGGCATGGAGTTGCGCTCCCGGGAAAGCCAGGAGCTGTTCCGCATCAACGGCATTTCCACCTTGTCTGGCTCCCGTTACGACCTGATGCGGGAGTTGCCGGATATGGAGCGTATGGGGGTAAGCACCGTGCGCCTGAGCCCGGAGCATCAGGGCATGGAGGAAGTGGTCAGACGCTTTGATCAGATACGCCGGGGTGAATTGCCGGCCACCGATCCGCTGAATTTGGTGGAGGCGCCCCCCTGCAACGGGTACTGGTATGGCAAGCCGGGGATGGATCTGGTCCCGACTTGATCCAGATAAACCCGCTGCTGCGAAAGTTGCCGGCAATTTGTTAGCGTAATACAGCGGAATTGGTCGATATCCGGAATTCTATGATCTGGAACTTCCATGCGGAGAGCGCTGATGGATATTCGCCTGAAACGTGCCTATGAACAACCCGCCCGCTCAGACGGGCAGCGGGTACTGGTTGATCGTATCTGGCCTAGAGGGGTGGCCAAAGAAAATGCGCATATAGCCCATTGGCTGAAAGGATTGGCGCCGTCAACTGAACTGCGGAAGTGGTTCGGTCATGATCCGGGAAAATGGCCGGAGTTTCGGGAGCGGTACCTTGATGAGCTGACATCAGGTGATGCCAGCGAGGATCTTGAGGCATTCAGGAAACTGCTTGAGCAACATGACCGCATAACGCTTGTGTTTGCCGCGAAGGATACCGAGCACAACAATGCTGTGGCGCTCCGGGATTATATTTTGAACGACCAACTCTGAATAGTTAGAGGGTGGCGGACCTCGCCTTCCAGGCCGCCCAGATTGTTGAGAACGCTCGCCCCTTCTTGATCTGTTCGCGAACCTTATTCCTTGCTTAGCGCTTCCTGCGCCCACTGCCAGGCCGCTACCGTTGCCGGAAAGCCTATTGAATTCATACCCAGCACCAACGCGTGCTCAATTTCCTTGCGTGTGATGCCCAGTTCCAGACTCCGACGAATGTGGGACTTCAACGCGGATTCGCGACCTGCACCCACGCATACGCCGAGCTTGACCAGGGCACGCGACTTTTCATCCAGAGGGCCGGCATCGGCGAGGACTTTGCCAAGCTGCTGGTGCGCATCTTGAAGTTCTGGAAATCGATCGCTGAAAGCAACAAAGGTTTTGGGGAGTTCAGTCTTTTCTCTACTCATCAGATTATCCTCGATATTGGGTTTAACTTGCGTGCGTTAGTGCTGTTAGAAGACAGGCTCAATCGGGGCGGGTTCTCTGAGTGGCCGATTCCGCTGCCTCAACCCGGTCTCGACCATTGGTCTTGGCTCTGAATAAAGCCTTGTCCGCCCGAATCAACGCGTGGTGGGGCAGTTCTTCTGGTGAAACTTCTGCAACGCCAAGGCTAATTGTCAGGTGGCCTACCAGAGGAAAGGATGCTTCCTTGACTCTCTCGCGAAGGGCATCGGCCAATAGCAGCGCCCCTTCCAATGAAGTTTGCGGAAGTAGCAGTACAAATTCTTCTCCGCCCCATCGTGCCAGCCGGTCTGCCTGCCTCAGGCGCTGCTGTAGCTCGTCGGTCAAGATCTGTAAGGTTACATCCCCTGCGTCATGGCCGAATTGATCGTTGACCCTCTTAAAGTGGTCAATGTCGACAAGCACAAGGGAGTAGGGCTGGCTGTACCGGATTGCTTCTTCGTGAGTTTCCAGCAGCGATTGTTCGAAACGTCGCCGGTTCCATAGTCCGGTCAGGGGGTCGTGGAAGGCCTCGTGCTCAAGCTTGGCCATGGTCTTTTTGTGGTCGGTTATGTCCCAGTACTGCCAGAGGTGGCCAACGTAAGTCTGCTCATTGAAGACGGGGATATAGGTACGCTCCAGGATCCGTCCATCGGACAGATGCAGCTCATCTGTTTTCGTTTGCCTGGCAAGTAATGCGGCTTCAATACCTGCGATAAAAGAGTCTGGGTCGCGGAAGAAAGTCTTGCTCTGCTCTGCGGCGGCCGCACAGTCCATTCCATGAAGTGATTCCGGTGGCACAGGAATGCTGAAAATGTCACAGAAGCTCTGGTTGGCAAGCAGCATTTTTCGGTTTTCATCTTCCACCACAATCCCTCCCCGAAGGCTCTGCAGCAGAGCAGCTAATCGTTCGCGGGCGTTGATCAGGGCCGTTTCGCTTTCCATTCGGGCGGTTATGTCTATCTCACTGGCTAGTATGACGCGCTCACCTGTCGCAGGGTCGAGAGTACGTCGAAAATCCACCCGGTGCCAACGTTCCCCGGCGCTTGTCTGAACTGGTGCTTCCAGCGAGTAGCTTTCTGCATCGCTTTCCGCCCAGAGGCGCACGTCTTTCTTGTCTGACTGACGAGCGAAGCTGCTGGTTAAATCTGCGTCAGCCGACAGAATGGTCATAGCCGACGGATTACGGGTGAGCAAGTTGCCCTGCATATCAAAGGCGGACATAAGCGTTGGGGTATGACGCAGAGCTTCCTGGGCGCGAAGGGCCTGAATGTCTGGCTCTGTAACAGGCTGCGCCTCTACCAGCATTCCCTGGCCATTCTGCAGGGGAAAGCTGGAGCAGACGCAACGCATGGGCACAGGCTCACCGTTGGGGTAGAGGGTCCAGGTCTCGAGCACCGTTTCGCCGGCCTTGAATCGGGCCAGATAGTCTAGGAGGCGGGCTCGGGCGGAAACCGAAATTTCAGTAGCGAAATCCCTCGAAAGCAGTTCTTCCAGATTTTTGGCGCCCCATATCCTTACGCCGGCAGCGTTGGCCCAGCACATACCGAGGTTTTCAATATCGAAAACCCAGACAGGGGTTTTTAGACGGTCAGCAACGGCAAACGGTTCTGCTGAAAAAGGTGGAGCGCTGTTCATGGGATCTGGCGAATTTGCGTTGGAAAAATCATCGTTTGATTTTCACCCATTGCTGCGGAAGGCGCCATACCCAGGAAAGGCCTACCCCATCGGGAGTAGTTGCAGATTGCACTTGGTGGTTATGCCATTATTTTTAACTGTTTACTGTTCACTTTGCGCTACTCTCTCATTTTCGCCCCGTCCCGATGGCAGAATAACCAATAAGTCTGAAACATCATCGCATCAGCAGATAACGAAGGTGGAAACGCCATTCGATACTGTCCAATAGATTCTTGAGCGACAACCCCAGTTCGGTGTCGCCTTCAATGACCAGCCGACGCTGGAAAAACAACTGATCGGGATCCTGCCTGCGTTCCGCGAGCGTTCTGAAAGCAGCCAGTGAGCCGCGGATGGTTGCCTCGCCAGGGCCGTCGACCACCCTGAGGCGCGCGGCCCAGAAGCCAATGGTGATACCGGGTTGTCCGCCATGCACCTCGAGGCGAATACGCCGCCCTTCGAAGTCATCAAATTCTCCGTCTTCGATTGCCCGGGCAAAAATGCGATTAAGCGGCGCTTCTACGGCCAGCTGCTTCAGGGGCACCGGGACTCGGCGATCAATGGCGCCCAGCATGGGCACGGGGGAGGGCAGGTATTCCCGAAAGACCGAAAACGTTTGCTCCACGAGGGGAGAGTCCAGGGAGGTGATGGAAGCTAGTGGAAAAGCCATGCTTTACTCCGGGCGGTCAGTAACCGGCCTAGAGTAAAGCAAAGTTCTCCGGAAGGATTTGATATAACTCAGCCCTTGTGAAGGCCTTCCTCTACCGCCCAGACGGCCACTTCCACCCGGGAGCGCAGGTTGAGTTTCTTCAGCAGGTGCTTCACGTGCACCTTGACCGTTCCGTCACTGATGTCGAGTTTGCGGCCAATCATCTTGTTGGATAGTCCCTCGGCGATCAGGCGCAGGATATCCTTTTCCCTTGGGGTCAGGCTGTCAAAATCCGGGCGTGATGCCTGCTGGGGCTTGTGGGAGCGCAGGGCTTCGGCCAGCAGCGTGGTGAGTCGGTCGCTGATGACCATTTTGCCGACCGCCGCCTGATGGAGCTGGGTGATCATGTCTTCCGGCTCCATGTCCTTCAGCAGGTAACCGTCAGCGCCGGCCCGGAGAGCCGCTACCACGTCGTCTTCCTGATCAGAGACTGTGAACATGACAATGCGGGAACTGATGTTTTGTTCCCGCAACTTCTTGAGGGCTTCAATGCCGTCCATCTCCGGCATGTTCAGGTCCATCAGGATCAGGTCTGGCTCCAGCTCGGTTGCCAGCCGGATGCCGTCGGCAGCGTTGCTGGCCTCGCCAGCCACGACCATATCGTCTTCCATGTCGATCAGCTGTTTGATGCCCTGGCGAAGAAGCGGGTGATCATCGATCAGCAGAACACTTGCGGGTGACTCAGACATCAGGTTCTCTCTTGTTGTCAGGCATTTGATGCTTCTGTAGGAATCAGATTACGGCTTTTGGGGACGTAGCCCAGGGTGACTTCCACACCCCCTTCCTCCCGGTTGCTTACTTCGACTTTGCCGCCCAGCGTTCGGGCACGATCCTGCATGATGATCAGGCCGTAGTGATTGACGGGCTGATCACTGCCGGGCAGCCCCTTGCCATTGTCCCGAATCCGAACCCGCACCTGCGGTGATTCGAACAGGACATCCACGGTTATGTCTGTGGCATCCGCATGTTTAACCGCGTTGGCCAGACCTTCCCTCACGATCTGAAGGGTATGGATCTCCTCGTTTGGGGACAAGGTTTGCGGTGGCAGATTGTAGTGCAGCTCAACCGGTTTACCCAACCGCTCCGAGAACTCTTCAATGGTCTTTTGGAGGGCAGTAAACAGGTCCGGCGTATCAAGCTTCAGGCGGAAGGTAGCCAGCAGCTCCCTGAGCTGCCGGTAAGCACTGTTCAGGCCGTTACTCAGTTCATCGAGAATGGCCTCGTGAATCTCTTGCTTCTCGCCCTCAATATTGAGGCGGCGCAATCGGGCCACCTGCATTTTCAGGTATGAGAGCGACTGGGCCAGAGAATCATGAAGCTCCCGCGCGATCACGGTGCGCTCCTCGGCGAGGGTCTGCTGCTGCTCCTCGGTGATCTGACGTTCCAGAAAAATGGCGGTGGCCAGCTGGTCGCTGAGGGTTTCCAGCAGGCGGCGGTTGGTTTTTGACAGGCCTTCCTTGGCCGGGTACCAGACTTCCAAAGTACCCAGTAATTGCCCTGGGGTGCGAATTGGAAGCAGGAGTCTGCGACCGTCGTTGGCTTCCACGGGAAGCTCGTCATACGCCTCTGGTGTCACCAGGCAGGCATTGCAATGATGATCGCGGCAGTAGAAAGGGCGTTCCCGGGTGGCTGTCGTGATGGCTTCCACCGGTTCCGAGGACTGCTTGTCATGGAGAAAGAGGCGGATCGGCCCGATGCCCAGAAGCTGCTCAAGTTCCTGAAGCATGGGGATCGCCCCGTGACACAGATCGTGCTTGGCGAACAGGTCGCGGCTTGCCGAGTGCAGCAGCTGGAGGGCCGTGTGGCTTTTTTCGAGCTCTTCCGTTTTCAGGCGCGCCCGTTCCTCCAGCTCGTGGTAAGTCAATGCCAGCTCGCTGGTCATCTGGTCGAAGGCCTGGCCCAGTTGCGCGAGCTCGTCAGAGCCGGCCAGGTCGGCTCGGCGGGAGAAATCCTGTTCGCCAACGGCGTTGGCAATGCTCACCAGCTTGCGCAATGGCCGCAGAATCCGGTTTTTCAGGTCAATGAACAGCGCGACGATGATCAGGATTGAAAAGGCCAGACTGATGATCTGGATCAGGTGCAGCAGGTCAATGCGCGCCTCGGTGCGTTGTTCCAGCATCTTGACCAGCTGGTCCACGCGATCAACGTATTGTTGCGTTGAGGCGAGCATATTCACGGTTATGGGCGTGCCCTGATCGTGATTCTGCATGGCCGGCCGGAGCATGGTTTGCCAGGATTCCAGAATCATCTGGTACTGAATGGCAAGCGGATGCTCCCGGCTCTCGGGGATCGCATGGGTAATGCTCGAATCGGCCAGCTTGGCCTCGTAACGGTCGAGCATCTGCACGATGGAGTCTAACCCCGATGCCGGCGCTTCCGGGCCGGCACTCCGGGCCAGTAACTGGAATGCCCCCATGCGCAAGGCACCTGCCAGATTGATGGCAGTGGCATTGCCTTCAATGCTTTTGGAAACCGCAAGCGTGGTCGCCATGCTGACAATGGCTGTCAGCACCACGGCGCCAACAACGATGGCGATTCGGGTTACAAGCGGGCTTCTGGGTGTCATTGACTCTTTTGCGCATCGGTGTATTTGGCGGGACGGACTGAATTATGCCCGGCCCGGACAGTCCCTGATACCTCCTTGAGGATAGTCAATTACCCCAATGGTTGGTAACCCATCATAATCTTTGACCCTTTTATGATCAAAAGATGAAACTGAAAAGCAGGTTTTTAGCAGAGCAAAAGCAATGAAGTCCGAAAGGGATGGTGCAGAGGACCGGCTGGCGTCACTGGCGGTGGTACTGCCGCTGGCGATGGCGGGCTTCGTTGTTGCTGCCGGATGCTGGACCCTGTTCGCGGTAGCCGGAGTCCACCTGCGCCTGGAACTGGATCTCAGCGACATCCAGTTTGGCTTCCTGCTGGCGATGCCGATGGCGGTTGGGGCAGCACTCGCCGTTCCGGCAGGGATTGCTGCACAGAAATTCGGTGCCCGTCGGATCATGCTGATCTGTCTGGCCGGACTTGCCGCCTGCATGCTGATACTTTTAATCACCGACACCTTTCCAGGCTACCTGATCGCCGCTGGCGGATTGGGGCTGGCGGGCGGATTCTACAGTGCCGGGTTACAGTTCGTGACGGGACACTGTGAATCTCCACGCCTGGGCCTTGTCCTGGGGGTATTCGGTGCCGGAGTCACCGGCGCCGGATTCAACTACTACCTCGTGCCTCTATTTCATGAAGCTTTTTCCTGGCACGGGGTGCCGCTGGCGTACCTCATCGTCCTGGTGCTGGTTCTTGCCTTGCTGGTCATGCTGACCGATCCGGAAGACGCGGCGGCGGACCCGAGCGCTGAAACGTCAGTCAGGATTTTGTTGCGCCAGATGCAGTCAAAGAGAGCCGGTCAGCTCTGCGGCTATTTTGGCATTGTTGCCGGTAGTTTCTTTGCCCTGGCGCTGTGGCTGCCGGATTATCTGTCGTCACAGTTCGAGCTGCCGGTGGATTCCGGTGCCCGGCTGGCGCAATGGTTTGTTATTCCGGGAGCCCTGGCCCAGATCGCTGGCGGAGGTTTTTCCGATCGGTTCGGCAGTGCAAGAGTTGTCAGCCGGGCTCTGGTTGTCTGCCTGATTGCGCTGTTTGTTCTGTCCTACCCACCCATGACGCTCTTCATCCAGGGCGTCGACGCCATGATCCGTGTTGAATTTGCCCTGCCCATGCAGGTCGAGAGCGTGTTTGTGGTGACTCTCGGGCTGGCCATGGGTTGCACCATGGGGAGTCTCCAGCGGCTGGTCATTATCGAAAATCGGCCTGTGGCGGCCTTTGTTGCCGGGCTGCTTCTGGTTAGCGCCTGTTCCGTGGCGTTTCTTCTACCAGTGATCTTCAGCAGTGTGAACCACTGGCTGGGCATCCGCAGTGCGGTCTTCATGATTCTCTTCCTCTTACTTGTGGGCTGCCTGTTCCTGTTTGCCCGGGAAAGTCGCCGGCACGAGCGCGAGCACCTTCTCCACCCGGGGATATAGGCCGCCTACCCCCTGGGTGGTAGAAGCGGGTTATGAGGTAGTAACCACGCAGATTTCGCGGTTTTTCTCACACACAATGGTCTCAAATCGGAGCAACGATCCAGCAGACGGGTTGATGGAGAAAGAGACCATGAGTCATTTGATCGATAAACTGAATTACTTCAGGAAGAAGCGCGAGCCGTTCGCCAACGGCCATGGCGAAACCCACGAAGTCAGTCGCGAGTGGGAAGACAGCTACCGCCAGCGCTGGCAGCACGACAAGATCGTGCGTTCCACCCACGGCGTCAACTGCACCGGTTCCTGCAGCTGGAAAATCTACGTCAAGAACGGCCTGGTGACCTGGGAAACCCAGCAGACCGATTACCCCCGTACCCGTCCGGATCTGCCCAACCATGAACCCCGCGGTTGCCCACGTGGTGCCAGCTACTCCTGGTACATGTACAGCGCCAACCGCCTGAAGTACCCGTTGATGCGCAAGCACCTGATGAAGCTCTGGCGCGCGGCGAAAGTTGAGCACAAGGATCCGGTGGATGCCTGGGCGTCCATTGTTGAAGATCCCAAGAAAACGGCGGAGTACAAGCCGCGCCGGGGTATGGGCGGCTTCGTGCGTTCCAGCTGGGACGAAGTCAACGAGCTGATTGGCGCCTCCAACGTCTACACCGCCAAGAAGTATGGCCCGGACCGCATCATCGGCTTCTCGCCCATTCCTGCCATGTCCATGGTCTCCTACGCGGCTGGTAGCCGCTACCTGTCGATGATTGGCGGCGTTTGCATGAGCTTCTACGACTGGTACTGCGATCTGCCGCCGGCCTCCCCGCAAACCTGGGGCGAGCAGACCGACGTGCCTGAATCCGCGGACTGGTACAACTCCGGCTACATCATTGCCTGGGGCTCCAACGTGCCCCAGACCCGTACCCCCGATGCTCACTTCTTCACCGAAGTGCGCTACAAAGGCACCAAGACCGTTGCCATCACGCCGGACTACGCCGAAGTTTCCAAGCTGTCCGACGAGTGGATGAATCCGAAGCAGGGCACAGACGCCGCCCTGGGCATGGCCATGGGCCACGTCATCCTGAAAGAGTTCCACGTCGACAAGCCCAGTGAGTACTTCACCGACTACGTGCGTCGCTACACCGACATGCCTTACCTGGTCATGCTGGAAGAAAAGGACGACGGCAGCTTCGTGCCGGGCCGGTTCCTGCGCGCCAGTGACCTGGTAGACGGTCTGGGTGAAGAGAACAACCCCGAGTGGAAAACCATCGCCATTGATGAAGCCTCCGGTGAGCTGACGGCTCCCAATGGTTCCATTGGCTACCGCTGGGGTGAAAAGGGCAAGTGGAACCTGAAGCAGACCGCCAAAGGCTCCGACGTCAACCTGCAGCTGTCCATGGTCGAGAAGCACGATGAAGTTGTGGACGTCGCCTTCCCGTACTTCGGTGGTATCGAGCATGATCACTTCAAACACGTGGAAATCAAGGACATCCTCAAGCACAAGCTGGGTACCCGCAAAGTGCAGCTTGCGGACGGCTCCGAAGGACGTGTGGTTACCGTCTATGACCTGATGGTCGCCAACTACGGCATTAGCCGTGGCCTGGGCGAGGATGACGGTGCCACTTCCTATGACGAAGTTAAGCCTTACACCCCGGCCTGGCAGGAAAAGATCACCGGCGTCCCCGCCGAGAAAGTGATCCGCATTGCCCGTGAGTTCGCCGATAACGCCGACAAGACCAAGGGCCGTTCCATGGTCATCGTCGGTGCCGGTATGAACCACTGGTACCACATGGACATGAACTACCGCGGCCTGATCAACATGCTGATCATGTGTGGCTGCATCGGCCAGAGCGGTGGCGGTTGGGCTCACTACGTAGGCCAGGAAAAACTGCGTCCGCAGACCGGCTGGCAGCCCCTGGCCTTTGGTCTGGACTGGCAGCGTCCGCCCCGGCATATGAACTCCACCTCCTTCTTCTACGCCCATTCTGGCCAGTGGCGTTACGAGAAGCTGGGTGTCGACGAGATCCTGTCGCCGCTGGCGGACAAGTCCAAATTCGGCGGTAGCCTGATTGACTACAACGTGCGCGCCGAGCGCATGGGCTGGCTGCCGTCTGCCCCACAGCTCAACCGCAACCCGTTGGGTATTGCTGCTGAGGCAGAAAAAGCCGGAATGGAAGTGTCGGACTATGTGGCGCAGTCCATGAAAGACGGCTCCCTGGCGTTTGCCAGTGAGGATCCGGAAGCGCCCCAGAACCATCCGCGCAATATGTTTATCTGGCGATCCAACCTGCTGGGGTCCTCCGGTAAGGGCCACGAGTACATGCTCAAGTACCTGCTGGGTACCAAGAGCGGCCTGCAGGGCAAGGATCTGGGCCACGAAGGTGGCGCCAAGCCGAAAGAGGTCAAATGGCATGACGAAGCGCCGGAAGGCAAACTCGACCTGCTGGTGACCCTTGACTTCCGCATGTCCACCACCTGTCTGTATTCCGACATCGTTCTGCCGACGGCCACCTGGTACGAGAAGAACGATCTGAATACCTCCGACATGCACCCGTTCATCCACCCGCTGACCGCCGCTACCGATCCGGCCTGGGAAGCGCGCAGTGACTGGGAGATCTACAAGGGCATCGCCAAGGCGTTCTCCAAAGCCACCGAAGGCCACCTGGGTGTCGAGAAAGACGTGGTTACCCTGCCGCTGCTGCACGACGCTCCGGCCGAGCTGGGCCAGCCGTTCGATGTGAAGGATTGGAAGCGGGGCGAGTGCGACCTGATCCCGGGCAAGACCGCGCCCAACTTCATCACCGTTGAGCGGGACTACCCGAACACCTACGCGCGCTTCACTTCGCTTGGTCCTTTGATGGACAAGCTGGGTAACGGTGGCAAGGGCATCAACTGGAACACCGAGAAAGAAGTGACGTTCCTGGGTGACCTGAACTACAAGCACATCGACGGAGCCAACGCCGGCCGTCCGAAGATTGAAAGCGCCATTGATGCCGCGGAAGTGATCCTGACCCTGGCCCCGGAAACCAACGGCCAGGTTGCGGTGAAAGCCTGGGCTGCGTTGTCAGAAATGACCGGTCTGGACCACACCCATCTGGCGAAGAACAAGGAAGAGGAGAAGATCCGCTTCCGGGACATCGTGGCGCAGCCGCGCAAGATCATCTCCAGCCCAACCTGGTCTGGTCTTGAAGACGAGCATGTCTCCTACAACGCGGGTTACACCAACGTCCATGAGCTGATCCCCTGGCGCACCCTGACTGGTCGTCAGCAGTTCTACCAGGACCACGAGTGGATGCGCGCCTTCGGCGAGAGCCTGCTTGTGTATCGCCCGCCGATCAACACCAAGACGGTCAGCAGCATGATCAACCAGCGCAGCAACGGCAACGCCGAGAAAGCGCTGAACTGGATCACGCCGCACCAGAAGTGGGGTATCCACAGCACCTACAGCGACAACCTGTTGATGCTCACCCTGTCCCGCGGTGGCCCGATTGTGTGGCTGAGTGAGGACGACGCCAAAGAACTGGCCATTGAGGACAACGACTGGATCGAGCTGTTCAACGCCAATGGCGCCATTGCAGCCCGGGCGGTTGTGAGTCAGCGGGTGATGCCCGGCATGGTGATGATGTACCACGCCCAGGAGCGGATCGTGAACATTCCGGGCTCGGAAATCACCGGTACCCGTGGCGGTATCCACAACTCGGTCACCCGGGTGTGCCCGAAGCCGACCCACATGATCGGCGGCTACGCCCAGTATTCCTACGGCTTCAACTACTACGGAACCGTAGGTTCCAACCGCGACGAATTCGTGGTGGTTCGCAAGATGCACAACGTCGACTGGCTCGACGGTGAAGGCAATGACACTGTTCAGGAGGCTGTAAAATGAAGATCCGTTCCCAAGTCGGCATGGTGCTGAACCTGGACAAGTGCATCGGTTGCCACACCTGTTCAGTCACCTGCAAAAACGTATGGACCAGCCGTGAAGGCATGGAATACGCCTGGTTCAACAACGTCGAGACCAAGCCCGGTATCGGCTACCCGAAAGAGTGGGAGAACCAGGACAAGTGGAAGGGCGGCTGGATGCGTGACAGCTCCGGCAAGATCCGCCCGAAGATCGGTGGCCGTTTCCGGGTACTGGCGAACATCTTCGCCAACCCGGACCTGCCCCAGATTGACGACTACTACGAGCCGTTCGATTTCGACTACCAGCACCTGCACACCGCTGGCGACAGCAAGCACCAGCCGGTTGCCCGGCCGCGCTCGCTGATCTCCGGCCAGCGCATGCAGAAAATCGAATGGGGTCCGAACTGGGAGGAAATCCTCGGTACCGAATTCGCCAAGCGCCGCAAGGACAAGAACTTTGACCAGGTGCAGGCGGACATCTACGGCCAGTTCGAAAACACCTTCATGATGTACCTGCCGCGCCTGTGCGAGCACTGCCTGAACCCGGCGTGTGTTGCCAGCTGCCCGAGTGGTGCCATCTACAAGCGTGAGGAAGACGGCATCGTCCTGATCGACCAGGACAAGTGCCGTGGCTGGCGGATGTGTGTCTCCGGCTGCCCGTACAAGAAGATCTACTTCAACTGGAAAACCGGCAAGTCCGAGAAGTGCATTTTCTGCTACCCGCGGATCGAAGCCGGCATGCCCACCGTGTGCTCCGAGACCTGTGTTGGCCGGATTCGCTACCTCGGTGTGCTGCTGTACGACGCAGACCGCATCGAGGAAGTGGCCAGCGCCCCGGGCGAGCATGAACTCTATGAAAAGCAGCTGGAAATCTTCCTGGACCCGTTCGACCCGAAAGTGATCGAGCAGGCGAAGAAAGATGGCATCCCGATGAACGTGATCGAAGCCGCCCAGCAGAGCCCGGTGTACAAGATGGCGGTGGACTGGAAACTGGCCCTGCCGCTGCACCCGGAATACCGCACCCTGCCCATGGTCTGGTACGTGCCGCCCCTGAGCCCGATCCAGTCCGCGGCGGAAGCCGGCAAGGTCGAATTCGACGGCATACTGCCGAAGATCGAAAGCTTGCGGATCCCGGTGAAGTATCTGGCCAACCTGCTTACAGCTGGTGACGAGAAGCCGATTGTCCGGGCTCTCAAGCGGATCATGGCCATGCGTCTGTACAAGCGTGCCGAGACCGTTGAAGGCAAGGAAGACCTGCGCGCCCTTGAAGAAGCCGGTCTGACCAAGGCCCAGGCGGACGAGATGTACCGCTACCTGGCCATCGCCAACTACGAGGACCGCTTCGTGATTCCCACCAGCCACCGCGAGCTGGCGAAAGAAGCCTTCCCCGATGCCACCGCCCATGGCGAGCGCAACGGTTGCGGCTTCAGCTTCGGTGAAGGCTGCAACGGCGACAGCAAGTTCAACATGTTCGGTGGCCGCAAACAGACCACCAGCATGGTCCAGAAGCTGTCGACCGTGAAGCAGGTTGACCCGAAACAGCTGCAGGAATAAGGAGGCCAAGATGCAACTCTTAAAAGTACTGGCCCGGGTGCTCGAGTACCCGACCGAAGAACTCCAGGCCTCCAAAGATGCCCTGATTGCCGCTGTCCTTGAGGACAGCCGGCTGCCGAGGCAGAACAAGGAGCAACTGCTGCGCTGCGTGGAAATGGTCTGCGATGGCGACCTTCTGGACATGCAGGAGAACTACGTGGGTATGTTCGACAAGGGCCGGGCCACGTCCCTGCTGCTGTTCGAGCACGTGCACGGGGAATCCCGCGACCGTGGCCAGGCCATGGTGGACCTGATGGAAGAATATCGCAGCAACGGTCTGGAAATCGACGCCAGGGAACTGCCGGACTACCTGCCACTGTTCCTGGAATACCTCTCAACCCGACCCTGGGACGAGATCCGGAACTGGTTGGAGGACATCCACCACATCCTGGGCTTGCTGGGTGAGCGTCTGTACCAGCGGGAAAGCTTCTATCACGTGGTGATGGACTCGCTGCTGACCCTCTCCGGGCGTGCGGCAAACCGCCAGGAGCTGGCCCGGATCGTCGCCTCGGAAGAGCGCGACGACACCCCGGAGGCTCTGGACAAGGTCTGGGAAGAGGAAATGGTGAAGTTTGTTGATGATCAGGGCAGCTCCTGCAGTACCGGCAGTGTTGTAGGCCAACGCCGCCGGGAACTGGAACAGACCCAGACCATTCACCTGAGTGATCAGCTGATGACGGACGCAACACCCCGTCAGGCAGGGCGCGCCTGAGGGCGCAGGAGGAAACGGAAATGATGTCCTATCTCAATACACTACTGTTCGGGGTTTATCCCTACATTGCTATCGCGATCCTCGTGATCGGCACCTGGGCCCGTTACGACCAGGGCCAGTTCACCTGGAAAGCCCATTCCAGCCAGATGTTGCGCAAGAAAAACATGGTGATGGCCAGCGTGCTGTTCCACGTCGGCGTACTGGTGATCTTCTTCGGCCATCTGGTGGGCCTGCTGACACCGCACGCGTTCTACGAGCCGTTCATGACACCCGGCACCAAGCAGATCATGGCGATCGTGGTGGGTGGTATTGCCGGCATCATGGCTATCATTGGCGGCGGCATGCTCGCCTGGCGTCGTCTGACTGATCCACGTATCAAGGCCAGCAGCACCTTTGCGGACAACATGATCATCGTCATCCTTGTCATTCAGCTGGCACTCGGCCTGCTGACCATTCTGCCCACCATGGGTCACCTGGATGGCAGCACCATGCTCAAGTTCTCTGCCTGGGCCCAGGGCATTGTCACCCTCCAGGGCGGCGTGGCCGGCTACATTGCCGACGTGCACTGGATCTACAAGACCCACATCTTCCTGGGCCTGACCATCTTCGTACTCTTCCCGTTTACCCGACTGGTGCACATGCTCAGTGTGCCGGTGGAGTATTTCGGACGGAAGTACCAGGTGGTTCGCAAGCGCGCTTGATGCAAATGAAAACGGGGTCAGATGAAAGCGTTCGTCTGACCCCATGTTTACCGAGGTTATTGCTATGCAACTCATCCCCGTCGGCGACGCCGAAAAGCCCAGAAACCAGTTCCCGCCGGTCACCGTGGGTGAAACCCTCATCGGCGAAGACGACATCGCCCGGGAAATGCAGCACCACCCGGCCGAAGAAGTGGCCGAAGCCTGGCACGACGCTGCCAGAAGCCTCGTCATCCGCGAGCTCCTCCTGCAACAGGCCAGCCGCCTCAAGCTCGACGACATTGCCGACGAAGAAGACCGCATTGTCCGTGTCCTGGAACTCGAACTCAACGTACCGGACCCAACCGAAGAGGACTGCGAACGCTTCTACAAGGCCAATCCGGCCCGCTTCCGCAGCCCCACACTGATGGCCGTCAGCCACATCCTTCTTGCCGCCGCCCCGGACGACGTCCAGGAACGCATCCGCCAGGAAGAAGCCGGCCAACAGTTGCTGTCGTCCCTCATCAACGGCCGCTCCCAGTTCGCCGAACTGGCCAAACAATACTCCGCCTGCGAGTCCCGCCATCAGGGCGGCAGCCTCGGCCAGATCAGCAAGGGCCAGACAGTGGAAGAATTCGAGCGCCCCGTCCTGTCCCTGGAAGAAGGCCTCAACCCGGAACTGATCGAAACCCGCTACGGCTGGCACATCGTCCGCGTCGACCAGCGAATCGACGGCCAGCAGCTCCCGTATGAGCACGTCAAACCCCAGATCCGACAGTATCTGAGCGAGAGTGTAACCAGACGGGCATTCCGTCAGTACCTGCAGGTTCTGGCAGCGGAAACCGGGGTAGAAGGAGTAGATCTCGAGCTGCCCGACTCGCCACTAATGCAGTAAGCAGGATGATCTGAAGGTTAACTCTTCGGTTTGGAGGATGGTGGGCCGATTAGCTTTCCAAAACTGTGCGGAGCCATGGATGGCGGAGCCCAAGCGTCACAGGGATGTGCCGCAAGGAGCGTGTTTTGGAAAGCTAATCGGCCCACCATCCTGTGCTCCCAAGTCTAAGTTTTAGCCTCCGAATAGATAGCAACAAAACACATTGAGTTAGATCAATTACTCCCGAATAACCCCCCCAACTACCCCCATGGGGGGAGCGATTTTCACCGAGTATCCTTCTACTATTTAAAACATGATTTAGCATGCATGAATATGCAGAGAGGATACACCAATGGCACTGACCCAAACGGCCGAAACCCGCTACACCAAACCCGTGCTCGTCGCCGTCAACAAACCCTTTGACGACGAAGACGGCCTCCAGGCCCTGCGCAGCCATCCACTGTTCTCGGAACTCAATGGCAAAGACCTGCAGCACCTGATCCAGCAATCTCGAAGAATCCGCCTTGGCCATCACCAGCTGCTCTATCGCCAGGACATGCCGGCGCACCATTTCTTCTTCGTGATCTCCGGCCGCTTGCGTCTTTACCGCCTGGACTCCTCCGGCATCGACCGAACCCTCGACAGCATCGCCCCTGGCGACTGCTTCGCCGAAGTCATGATCTATGCCGATCCGCCCCGGTATGCCTGCTACGCCGAGGCCCTGAAATCCAGCGAGGTTCTGATGATCCCCGTGAAAGCCTACCAGGACATGCTGGAAAGCAACCCGAAATACGCCCAGGCAGCCCTGCGGCATTACGCCAAACGCGCGGTTTCCCGGTTCCACGACCTGGAAATCATGACCGTACAGAACGCCCGTGACCGCCTGATCCGCTACCTGATCGACCTGCTGCCCAATGGCGCAGATGAGGGTGGAGAAGTCGAGTTGCCGCTACCCAAGTGCCTGGTGGCCTCCAGGCTGGCCATGCAGCCGGAGACTTTCTCCCGGATTCTGGCGGACCTGAAAGCCAACGGCCTGGTGCGGGTCAACCGCAGCCGACTGTTCATCTCGGATCCGCAGCGTCTGATTGAGATCAGCCAGTAACGGATCACATTCAAACCTCCAGGCTTTTTGGAAAGGGGGACAAGTGACATCGAGAAAGCAACGTCCACTGATTTACTCATGTTCCGGCTGCTCTGATGTGGCGCAGCTGGCCAACAATGTGGCGGTAAGGCTCGATCATGCCGGTGAGTTCGAAATGTCCTGCATCTCCGGCGTCGGCGGCAAGGTGCCGTCCCTGGTGAAAACAGCCAGGTCCGGTCGCCCGATCACCGTTATTGATGGCTGCCCATTGCACTGTGCCCGGGCCTGCCTCGAGAACATCGGTGTTGAGCCCGATGAGCATGTCCGGCTCTACGAATTCGGCTTCAAGAAACATTATGGACAGAGCTACGGCGAAGATGCCGTGGAAGAAGTGTGCGACGAAGTCCGCAGGCTAACCTCGTCCGACCAGCTCATTGCCCGCCAGGCGTAAATCGCAGCGGCCCGGTACCAGTAAGGATTCACCAAAATGATCAGCAGTTACAGTGACCTGATTCAGGCCTCCTATAGCCAGCAGGAACCCCAGCGTCTGCTATTCGTGTTCTGTCGGGCGGAGTTGCCGGATGAGGCCTCCCCGGAGGAAAAAGCCGCTTTTGAACGCGGCGAAGGCGGCGCCCTGACGCCGGTGGTCTGCGTCGATAAAACCCCTGATGAAGCACCGGATTTCGATGTCCTGCATGAAGAATCCCGTGCCACCGGCCAAGCCTGGGATGTGGTGTTCGTTGCCGCCATGTCCGGCCGGGGAGGCACGCCTCCATCCAGTGATGAAGCGCAGCAGCCACTGACCATGATGGTGGAGTCTATCCGCCTCGGCCATATCAGTAATTACCTCCCGCTCGATTCAAACGGAAACGCTGTCAGCCTGGGCTGACAGCGGGTATCTGATCGATTCGTCAGCCAGGTGTATTCAATAAGAGGTATTTGATTTTCCTCTAATTTGCCTAGGCTTAAGCAATAAGGCGCTTTTTTTCAGGGAGTCTTCAGTGTCCGTTTTTTCCCGCTTCGTTTTTCTCTTTTTCGCATTGATCATGGCCATGGCCCTGAATGCAGCGCCTTTGGCCAAGTATGAGCCCGTTGCCGGTCGTCAGGTTATCAAGCAGGCGTTTCCGGATGTCACCCGGGTCATTCCCCGCAAAGGCAATCGAGCGATCCAGGAGCTCTATGCCCGCAAGGAACTGGTGGGCTATGCCTATCAGTCCCTGGATTTTGTCCAGACGCCCGCCTACTCAGGAAAGCCGGTCAATGCCATGGTGGTGCTGGATATCGAAGGCACCATCAAGGCTGCCAAGGTCATCCACCATGACGAACCCATTCTTCTGGTGGGTATACCTGAAAGTAAGATGCACGCCTTTACCAATCAGTACACGGGCCTCAAAGCCGACCAGCGGGTAACCGTGGGCGGAACCTCTTCGGAACGAAAGGTGGCCGTTGACGGATTGTCCGGGGCCACTGTGACCGTGATGGTGATCAATGAAGTGATCATGCGCACTGCCCACCGGGTGGGAGTGGAACTGGGCATGGTTGAAGGCGAGGATGGAACCCGTCCGCCTCTGGCGACCGTCGACAAACAGGCCTTTGAACAGAAAACCTGGCAGGAACTGACCGGTGACGGCTCGGTGCGCCGGTTAATGCTTACCAAGGGCCAGGTGGATGATTCCTTCAAGGGGACGGAAGCCGAAGGCGTTGATACCGCGGGCCCGGAGGAACGCAAAGAGCCGCTGATTGATCTGTATGCCGCTTACCTGGATGCGCCCACCATCGGCCGGAATCTGCTGGGCGAGAGCCAGTACCAGTGGCTGACATCCGAGCTGGAGGAGGGCGAGCATGCCATTGCCGTGATGGCCAACGGTGAATACTCCTTCAAAGGATCGGGTTACGTTCGCGGCGGCATCTTCGACCGTATCCAGATTCGCCAGTTTGGTGACACCTTTAACTTCCGTGACCTGGACTTCTACCGGCTGAGTGATGTCTATGCCGAGGGCATGCCGGAGTTCACCGAGATGGCGATCTTCATCATTCGCCAGCAGTACAACTTCGATCCCGGTACACCCTGGACACTCGAACTCACTGTGAAGCGCCAGACCGGCCCGCTGGACAGCGAATTCCAGGTCTTTCCCCTTGAGTATCAGTTGCCCGAGCAGTATTACACCCGTCCAGAGCCCATGCTGACCGAGGAAGAGTGGCTGGAAAGCCAGCCCATGTGGGTGCAGGTGTGGTATCAGCGGGAGTTCCAGATTGTGGTGCTCGGCATCGGTATCGGCGTGCTGATGTTTATCCTGTTTTTCCAGGATTGGCTGGTGAAAAAGCCGAAGATGATGCGTTGGATTCGTCATGCCTTCCTGACTTATACCCTGTTCTTCATCGGCTGGTACGCCATGGGGCAGCTTTCCATCGTCAACGTGCTTACGTTCGTAAACAGCCTGATCAGTGGCTTCAGCTGGCAGACCTTCCTGATCGATCCCGTGATTTTTATTCTCTGGGCTGTAGTCGCTGGCATCATCCTTCTTTGGGGGCGGGCCGTCTACTGTGGCTGGCTGTGTCCGTTCGGGGCGCTGCAGGAGTTGCTTAACGAGATCGCCCGCAAGTTGAAGGTTCCCCAGTACACCGTGCCGTTTGCCGTCCACGAGCGGCTTTGGGCCATCAAATACATCATCCTGCTGGTGCTGTTCGGTGTGTCCCTGGACTCCATGGCAACCGCCGAGCGCCTGGCCGAGGTGGAGCCGTTCAAGACCGCGATCACGCTCAAGTTTGATCGTAGCTGGCCCTTCGTGACCTACGCCGTCCTGCTGCTGGTGGTCAACCTGTTCACCCGCAAAGTGTTCTGCCGCTATATGTGCCCGCTGGGTGCGGCTTTGGCACTGCCGACCAAACTGCGAGTGTTCGACTGGCTCAAACGGCGCAAGGAGTGTGGCAATCCCTGCCGGTTGTGTGATCACGAGTGTGAAGTCCAGGCGATCCACCCGGACGGCCACATCAACTACATGGAATGCCATTACTGCCTCGATTGCCAGATGACCTATTTCGATGACCACAAGTGTCCGCCGCTGATCGTCAAGCGACGCGGCAAGCGCCGGGGTCATAACGCACCGGGCCACCCGGAGGAAATACCCGTGGTTCAGGTGTCTTGAGTAGTCCGATAAAAAGAAAGCATGAGAAGTAAAACCGCCATTACCAATAACGGAGTTGGATGTTATGAAAAAAAGAGATGATCTGACCAAAGACCTGCCGGAGCTTCCGGAAAGCGGCCAGAGCCGCCGTCGGTTTATGGGGGCTGCTGCGCTTGCGGGAGTCGCCGGTGCAGCCGGCCTGGGTACTGCCGTGATGTCGCGGGAGTCCTTTGCGGCTGCCGCCGAGGAGGCCCGTAACAAGTTCGTGGTGCATCCCGGCGAGCTCGACGAATACTACGGGTTCTGGAGTGGTGGTCACTCCGGTGAAGTACGGGTTCTGGGTGTACCGTCCATGAGGGAACTGATGCGCATCCCCGTGTTCAATGTGGATTCTGCCACCGGTTGGGGGATCAGCAATGAAAGCAAGGACGTGCTGGGCCATGACAATACCCACCTGAACGGCGATTCCCATCACCCCCACATTTCCATGACGGATGGTCGTTATGACGGCAAATACCTGTTCATTAACGACAAGGCCAACACTCGTGTAGCCCGGATCCGCCTGGACATCATGAAGTGCGACAAGATCACCACCATTCCGAATGTTCAGGCCATTCACGGCCTGCGTCTTCAGAAGGTTCCCAAGACCAAGTACGTGTTCTGTAACGCCGAGTATGTCATCCCCCATCCGAACGATGGCAGCGACACCAGCCTTGAAAGCAGCTTCACCATGTTCAACGCGGTGGACGCGGAAACCATGGAAGTGGCCTTCCAGGTGATTGTGGATGGCAACCTGGACAACACCGATGCCGACTACACCGGCAAATACGCCTGTGCCACCTGCTACAACTCGGAGAAGGCACTGGATCTGGCCGGCACCATGCGCAACGATCGGGATTGGGCCGTCGTGTTCAACATCGAGCGCATCGAGAAGGCAGTCCGGGACGGTAACTACAAGACCTTGGGCGACTCCAAGGTGCCTGTGGTAGACGGTCGTGCAGGCTCGGACCTGACCCGCTACATCCCGGTTCCCAAGAACCCGCATGGCCTGAATACCTCCCCGGACGGCAAGTACTTTATTGCCAATGGCAAGTTGTCGCCAACGGTCACCATTATTTCGATCGAGAAGCTGGATGACCTGTTCGACGGAGCGATTGAGCCCCGTGATACCGTGGTGGGTGAGCCAGAGCTGGGTCTTGGGCCCCTGCACACCACATACGACGGTCGGGGTAACGCCTACACCACTCTGTTTATCGACAGCCAGGTGTGCAAGTGGAACATTGCCGATGCCATCAGGCACTACAACGGCGAGGACGTGAACTACATCCGCCAGAAGCTGGATGTGCATTATCAGCCGGGCCACAACCACGCGTCTCTGACCGAATCCCGGGATGCCGATGGCAAGTGGCTGGTGGTGCTGTCGAAGTTCTCCAAGGACCGGTTCCTGCCGGTTGGACCTTTGCATGCGGAGAACGACCAGCTGATCGATATCTCCGGTGAGGAAATGAAGCTGGTTCATGATGGCCCGACCTTCGCCGAGCCTCACGATTGCATTCTGGTGCGTCGTGATCAGATCAAGACCAAGAAGATCTACGACCGTGACGATCCGTTCTTTGCCTCTGCCGTTGAGCAGGCCAAGAAAGATGGCGTGACTCTGGAAGCCGACAACAAGGTTATCCGCGATGGCAACAAGGTTCGTGTTTACATGACCTCAATTGCGCCGCAGTACGGGATGACGGAGTTCAAGGTGAAGCAGGGTGATGAGGTGACGGTGTACGTGACCAACCTGGACACCATTGAGGATGTGACCCACGGTTTCTGTATGGTGAACCATGGTGTCAGCATGGAGGTCAGTCCGCAGCAGACCTCTTCTGTGACCTTCAAGGCAGATCGTCCCGGGGTGCACTGGTACTACTGCAACTGGTTCTGTCATGCGCTGCATATGGAGATGCGGGGTCGCATGATTGTAGAGAAAGCCTGATCCACTGAGGTTCTTGCCGGGGTTCATTAATGGGCCCTGGCAAGGCCGCAGGCTTGGGTGTGGCAAACCGATGGTAAAGGGCTTTCCGAAACACGCCCGCGAGTACGTCCCTGTAGGGCTCGAATCGGGCCATCCATGGCCCTCAACGGTTTCGGAAAGCCCTTTACCATCGATTTGCACCAAACTCGGTGCAGTCCTCCTTCATCCTGACTTTTGAGAAAACATTGATGTATCGAATCATGCGTTATGGAGTGGCCCTGACCGTCGCTCTGTTATCGCTGACCGCGCAAGCGGAGCTGCAAGAACAGCTTGATGCCCTGGAACCGGGCGCGAGCTTTGAGCTTCCCCCTGAGCAGATTTCGTCTCTGGCAATCCGGGTGCCCGGGGTGTCTGTGTCTTGCCATGCCGAGACGGTGATTGACCCGGGCGGTCAGGGCAATGCGGTGGATATCATCGCCGAGGGGGTGACGTTTTCCGGCTGTACCGTTCGTAACTGGGGCAGCAATCTGAATGAGCTGGATGCTGGGGTTTTTGTGGCCCGGGAGGCCAGGGGCGCCGTGGTTAAGAACAACCGTTTGCAGGGGCCGGCGTTCGGGGTGTGGCTGGACGCAACGCCGGATGCGACGGTCCGCGATAATAGGATTCGCGGTGATGACAGTCTGCGTCCGAATGACCGGGGCAATGGGATTCATCTGTTCAATACCACCGGCGCGCTGATTGAGGGCAATGACATCCGTCGGACGCGGGATGCGATTTATATCGAGACGGCGAATAACAATACGATCCGGGGCAATGAGATGGCGGATCTGCGTTATGGCATTCATTACATGTACTCGATGAATAATCTGCTGGAGAACAATGTCACCCGTAACACGCGAACCGGTTATGCGCTGATGCAGAGCAAGCGTCTGACGGTGATTAACAACCGGTCGGTGAATGATGAGAACTACGGGATTCTGATGAATTTCATTACCCAGTCGGAGCTGCGGGGCAATGTGGTGACGGGTGTGTCCCAGGGGCAGACCGCCGGTGTTGCCATTGAGGGGGCTGAAGGCAAGGCGGTGTTTATCTACAACTCGCTGTACAACACCTTTGAAGGCAATGTCTTTGCCGACAGTAATATCGGCATTCATCTGACCGCGGGCTCGGAAGACAACGAGGTTTTTGACAACGCGTTCGTGAATAATCAGCGCCAGGTCAAGTATGTCGCCACCCGCACCCAGGAGTGGTCAAAAGGGAAGAAGGGCAATTACTGGAGTGATTATCTGGGCTGGGACCGGAATCAGGACGGCGTTGGCGATGTGCCCTATGAGCCCAATGACAACGTGGACCGGCTACTTTGGAAATACCCGGAAGCGAAGGTTCTGATGTTCAGCCCGGCGGTGGATACTCTGCGCTGGGTGCAGGATGCGTTTCCGGTGGTCAAGTCCGCCGGTGTGACCGATTCCCATCCCCTGATGCGGATGCCCGCAGAGCTTCAACCGGAGAACCGATGAGCTGTTTTCACCTTGATAATGTGAGTTACCGGTACGATAAGAGCCCGGTCCTTACGGGGATCGACCTGACTCTGGAGCCGGGGGAAATTCTTGGGTTGTTCGGCCATAACGGGGCCGGTAAGACAACCTGTATCAAGCTGATCCTGGGGCTTATGACCCCTAACCAGGGATCGGTTTCCGTGCTTGGTGGTCACGCCGGTGATCCGCAGGTAACCCAGCATATCGGTTACCTGCCGGAGAATGTGATGTTCTATCCGCAGCTGACCGGTCGGGAGATTCTGAACCATTTCGCACGGCTGAAGGGCGCCTCCCTGCAACAGGTGCCTCAACTGCTGGAACAGGTTGGCCTTGGCGATGCCATGGATGCTCGTACGAAGACATACTCGAAAGGCATGCGTCAGCGTCTTGGTCTGGCGCAGGCGCTGTTGGGCAAGCCGAAGCTGCTGATGCTGGACGAGCCTACCGTTGGTCTGGATCCGGTCGCCACGGCAGATCTGTACCGGCTGCTCCGGGAACTGTGTGAGGGAGGCACCGGCATTGTGCTGTGTTCCCATGTCCTGCCCGGTGTCGAACCTTATATTGACCGTGCAGCCATTCTCACCGATGGCGCACTGAAGGCTGCCGGCGATCTGGCGGCATTAAGGCGACAGGCCAATATGCCGGTAACCCTGTCTCTGGATCCCGCCAACAGTATCTCGGCGCTGGAACATGTGATCGACAGCGCTTCGAGCAGCAGTGGCCTGATCATCAAGTCCGATAGCGGGCGCCTGCGGGTGGATGTGCAGCCAAGGGATAAAATGGCCTTGCTGCATGCAGTGATGGCGTCGGGTGAAGTGGCAGATATCAGCATTCATCAACCCAGCCTGGAAGACATCTACGTGCACTTTATCGGTTCGGGTGGCCTGGCCCACCGGGGAGGCAGCCAATGAACAGTATCTGGACCATTGCCCGCAAGGAACTCAGTGACAGCCTGCGCAACCGCTGGCTGATGGCCATTTCCCTGGTTTTCGCCACCCTGGCTTTGGGCATCGCCTGGTTTGGCGCCGCCGCCTCAGGGCAGGTGGGATATGCCTCCACGCCGGCCACCATTGCCAGCCTTGCGAGCCTTGGAATCTTCCTGATCCCGTTGATTGCACTGTTGCTGGCCTACGATGCCATCGTCGGGGAAGAAGAGGGTGGAACCCTGCTGTTACTGTTGACCTACCCTCTCAGCCGCAGCCAGTTGCTGCTCGGCAAGTTCCTGGGCCATGGCCTGACCCTGGCTTTCGCCACTGTGATTGGCTTCGGCGTCGCCGGCGTGGCCATTGCGGTGCTGGTGGAAAACGTTGCCATTGCCAGTCTCGCAGCAGCCATGCTGCGGTTTATTGGCTCCACCGTGCTTCTGGGGTGGGGCTTCATTGCCCTTGCCTACGTGATCAGTGTCCGGGTCAGCGAAAAGCCCATCGCCGCCGGCCTGGCCCTGGCGATCTGGTTCTTCTTCGTGCTGATCTTCGATCTGATGCTGCTGGGTACCCTCGTGGCGAGTGAAGGCCAGTTCAGCGCGGAACTGTTGCCCTGGCTGTTGATGCTCAATCCCACGGATATCTACCGCCTGCTCAATATCGTTGCCTTCGGCGACAGCGCCCAGCTCAGTGGCGTCCTCAGCCTCGGTGCCGATCTGCCCATCGGCGCCGCTGGCCTCTGGATTGGTCTGGTGCTGTGGTTCGCTATCCCGCTGGCGGGTGCCTTGTTACTTTTCCGAAACCGTCGTATCTGAACGGAGTTATCCCGATGAACAGAAGTAAACTCAACTGGCTCCTCGCCGCTCTGGCAGCCATAACCCTCACCGCCTGTTCGGGCAATGAGGAGCAGACCATGGCCAAACCCGAACCGGTGCATTTCGAAAGCGGCGATGAATGCCACGTCTGCGGCATGGTGATCTCCAATTTCCCGGGCCCCAAGGGTGAGGCCATAACCGAGAAAGAGCAGCACGTCCGTAAGTTCTGCTCCACCAAGGACATGTTCGCCTGGATGCTCCAGCCGGAGAATGAAAACCGTGATCACACCCTCTACGTCCACGACATGACCCAGACCGAGTGGGAGCATCCGGACGACACCGCCCTGATCGACGCCCGGGACGCTTTCTTCGTGGTTGGCTCTGACCGCTCGGGCGCCATGGGGCCGACGCTTGCCTCCTTTGCGACCGAGGAAGCCGCCCACGGGTTCATGATGGAACATGGCGGTGAGGTTCTGAAATACAGTTCGATCACCATGGAGCATCTGAATACCGGCATGGCGAAGCATGGTATGGATGGTATGGACGGAATGGACCACTAGAAATGAAAAAGGGTCAGATGAAAGCTTTCATCTGACCCTTTTGTTGTGCTGGTTGCTGTGCCGGCCGCTTAGCCGCCGGTCATGTTCATGAACCGGAGGATCTGCACATCCCCGTTGCTGGAGAAGTGATGCCGCTCCGGCTTCAGATCCATGGCATTGATAATGGTTTCCCGCAACTTGTCATCAGTCACCGGATTGCCCCGTAGCACCCTGCGCAGATCCACCGAGTGCTCGTTACCCAGGCACAGCAGCAGCCGACCTTCGACGGTCACCCGCACCCGATTACAGGTAGAACAGAAGTTGTGGGAATGGGGAGAAATGAAACCGACCCGGGTCTCGCTGTCTTCCATGCGGTAATAACGGGCGGGACCGCCGGAATCCTCGGTAGCGGGCACCAGCTCGTGATGCTTGCGGATGATGTCCCGAACTTCTTCGCTGGTGCAAAGCGCCAGGCCCCGATCGTGTTCGGAAATCTCACCCAACGGCATCTCTTCGATAAAGCTGATATCCACCTTTTTCTTGCGGGCGAACTCGATCAGCTCCGGGATCTCCTCGTCGTTGCGGCCCTTCATCACCACTGTATTGATCTTGATGCCCCGGAAGCCAGCTTCCCGGGCAGCATCAATACCGTCCAGCACATGTGACAGTTTGCCGGTGCGGGTGATGTTGCGGAATTTGTCGGCGTCCAGGGAATCCAGGCTGATGTTCAGGCGATGCATCCCCGCCTTGCGCAGAGGCTCGGCCATGGTGGTGAGCTGGCTTCCATTGGTGGTCATGGCAAAGTCGCGCAGACCGTAAGTGCCAATCTCCTTTACCAGCTCCAGGATATCCTTGCGTATCAGCGGCTCGCCGCCGGTCAGACGAATTTTTTCGGTACCCAGGTCAACGAAGTTGCGGGCAACGCGGGCGATTTCTTCCAGGGTGAGAACCTGCTGGCGGGGCAGGAAAGTCATGTCCTCGGCCATACAGTACACGCAGCGGAAATCGCACCGGTCAGTGACGGACAGACGCACGTAGTTGACGGTGCGACCAAAACGGTCTGTCAGCTTGTTCTGGGGCATCGGGTTGGTCCTGTTGCCGATTGTTTTTTAACCTGAGTATAGACCAAGTATTGCAGATCGGATCACCAATTCCGATACCCCTCGGGAGGTAAGCCTGCTGTCAGGTAATTCAGAGTGGGCCGTCCCTGGCCCGGGCTCTTTTTTTCAGGCGCTGAGCTCGCTGGTTGCGCCGCTTTCATCGGTTTCGAGGGCAACCGGCTCCAGATCCGGGAAGAAAACGCCCTTCACGATTTGCCAGGTGACGGCGAGGGCGCCGACGATGAAGACCACGTCGCCAATGGTTCTCACCCAGCGCAGGGTTTGCAGGATATCGCTCTGCATGAAGGCTTCGCTGCGTGCGTACCACAGGCCCTCGCTGGCGCTGGCAATGAACTGGATGATGCCGACGGGCAACAGGCTGGTGAACAGCATCAGCACCAGCCAGAACACGATGCCGAGGAACTTGCCAATCTGCCAGAGGCGGCCAAGGTCTACATACTCGTAACCCTGGTGGCCCAGCATGACCTGGAAGGTGAACAGGCCAACCACCAGCAAAAGGTATTTGCCCAGTGCTTTTTGCGAAGGCGTCAGCCCAACCTCGCTGAGCGGGTCCTTGAGTGGGGCCTGTGGTTCTTCATCTTCTTTGCGAAGGAAGGCCCAGGCCCAGACCAGGCAGTCCAGAAGAAAAACTCGGTCATCCGCTCGCGCCGCTCGGCGCTGGGCAGGGTGTTTTCCTTCATGGCGTAGTTTTCGCGGGTTGACTGCAGTTCCGGAGCGTCGCTGAACAGTCGGCTGTAGTAGTCGGCTGTTCTGGCAATAGCTTCGCTCCTGCGCTCGGAAAGGTGCAGAGTGCTGGTAGCGGCGTCGTAGGTATTGGTGCGGTACTCGGTTTTCAGGTCGTACTGCAGGGCGTTCTGCTGCTGCCCGCTGAGGCTGTGCCATTCCTGCCCGTACTCTTCCTGGGCTGCGATTTCCAGCCAGGTTTCCAGTTCACGGTGCAGCCAGTCGGCGGTCCAGTCCGGTGCCTGGTAGGCACCGTGGCCCCAGATCGAGCCAAGCTGCATGCCTCCGACGGACTGCCAGGCAGTTTGTCCATCAAGAATGCTTTCCTCGGTCATCAGGGTGTCGCCGTCGGCGGACACAACGCGATCCGGGATGGGCGGTGCTTCGCGGTACACCTCGGCACCGAAATACCCCAGGAGCGTGAAGGTTACTGCCAGGATTCCGATCAGCAAAAACCAGAGGCGGCGGTACTTAGCCATGGTGCGCTCCTCCCAGTCGGGTCGGGTAGGCGTCTTTCTGTTTCATAACACTGTCTCCTCATTAAACATTTATTTAAGATAAATCTTTATGCAGGAATTTTGATTTGATGCATTTAAGGTGTCAAATTTATTTTGTGGGTATATCGGAAGTCGTAGATGGGCAAGGGAAGGTTTTTAGGTGGGTGACTTTCTACGGTTTGATTTTTTTCTGGTGCCGGCTTAGCATTAAGATGTATTTATAGTAAATGTTATAGGTGGATTCATGAGTGAATACGAAAAGTGGCTTTTCACAGCAAACAGCACCCTGGGACTGTCAGTGTTGGGTTTGATGGTTACAATTCTGCTTGCATACCCGTTGGCGGGCGCGCTTGCACTGTCTGTGCAAATTGCTGCCCATATCGGAACCCTGGTTTTTGCGGTCGGTATCAAGGTGGCCTATGTGGCGCGTCTGGTTTTTCTCAGCCGTTTGGGCAGACCTGTCCATTGAATCCCGGTAGAATAGATGCAGTTATGAACCTTGGTGAGAACCCCGTGATGGGCGATCGTTTTGGGAAAACCGGATTTCGTATTCTTGCGTATATCTCGATTACGCTGGCTGCTGCAGGAGTGGTTCTGCCGTTGTTGCCCACAACACCCTTCGTTCTGCTGGCCGCATTTTTTGCCAGCAAGGGGTCTCCGGCTTTTGCTCAGTGGCTTGAAGACCATCCCAGGTTTGGTCCTGCCATTGATCAGTGGCGTACACGCAGGGCAGTGCCGGCACGGGCGAAGGTGCTGGCGTGCAGCATGATGGCCCTGAGTTGGGGGATGCTGTTTGCGTTGGGAGCGTCAGCGATGGTGTTGGGCATTTCTGGCGTATTTTTGTGCGGCACCGCCTGTTATCTGGTAACCCGACCTTCTTATTGAACGATTGCACACACGACTGGAGTATTGAATGCACATCACCCGTTACACGGATTACTCACTTCGCGTACTGATCTATCTGGCAGTGCAGGGTGATCGTCTGGCGACCATTCAGGAAATCGCCGATAGCTATGATATCTCCAAAAACCACCTTATGAAGGTGGTGCATCAGCTGAACAAAAAGGGCTACATCGAAACCATCCGGGGTAAGAAGGGCGGGATGCGTCTGCATCGTGCGCCGTCGGATATTAACGTCGGTATCCTGGTACGGGAAACCGAGCAGGACCTGAGCATCGTGGAGTGCTTTTCCTCCAAGAACGCCTGCAAGATAACCCCCGTGTGTGGCCTGAAATCGATGTTCGGTGAGGCGTTGAAGGCCTTCCTGGAAGTGCTGGATAAGTACACCCTGGCCGATGTTATCCAGGATCAGCACAGGCCCCAGCTCTTGAGATTACTTCAGATAGCCTGACGCGGCCAGGCGCGCCCTTGGCGCCTGGCCGCTCCAGCCCTGTCAGGCCGCTCTGGCCATTCCCATCAACTTCTCCGGCAGTGAATGTCGGAGTATGCGTTTGACTACCGTGCCGTACTGCTTGGCAAAACTGCCGGTGTTGTAGTGAATGCCGTGCTTTCGACACACCGCCTGTACCTTCCCGGAAATCTCCGGATACCGGTGGGCGGGCAGGTCCGGGAACACGTGGTGTTCCACCTGGTAGCTAAGATGGCCGCTCAGAATATGAAGCCAGCGGCCCCCGGTGAAGTTTGAGGACCCCGTGAGCTGGCGCAAATACCAGTGGCCCTTGCTCTCGCCCTCGCATTCCTCCTCTGTGAAGGTTTCCGCATCCTGGGTAAAGTGGCCACAAAAAATCACCGTGGATGACCAGAGATTACGGATCAGGTTGGCGCCCACATTCCCCGCCAGAACAATCGGAGCCACCGGAAAGGTAAGCAGCGGGAAGAAAACGTAGTCCTTGAAGGCCTGGCGGCCACCCTTGCGGGCGAATTGCTTCAGGAACGGCAGTTTTTCCCGCCAGCTTATTTCCCGGCTTCGCAGCTTCTCGGTTTCAAGTTCGTGCAGGCCCACGCCCCATTGGAAGAACACGCTCAGCAGAATGTAATTGATGAACTGCAGCGTGTGCCAGGGTTTCCAGGGCTCGTCATCGGTCAGTCGTAAGACGGCGTAGCCGTAGTCACGGTCCTTGCCGATGATGTTGGTGTAGGTGTGATGTTCATAGTTATGGGTACGGCGCCAGGAGTCACCTGTGCAGACCGTATCCCACTCGTAGGTCTGGGAATTCAGGCTCGGGTCGTTCATCCAGTCATACTGGCCGTGCATGACATTGTGACCGATCTCCATATTTTCCAGGATCTTGGCAATGCCGAGGGTTGCCGTGGCAGCAACGAACACCGGCGGAAGGAAGCCGAATGGCATCATGATCCGGCCACCGGCCTCAAGACTCCGGTGCAGCCGGATCATTCTCCGGATGTAACGTGCGTCCCGTTCTCCGAGGTCCGCCAGAACCTCCTCCCGGATCGCGTTCAGATCGGTTTCAAGTTCTGCGAGTTGCGCTTCGGTCATCTTTTTCATGGTCATACTCCCTGCGGTGCGCTCAGGCCCCGCAATAAAATCGGATGTGGGTTCTTAAAGGTCGAGTGAGACCGGGCCGCGGGGAACGGAGATACAAAGTTGGACAGTCTCCTCGCCGGGGCCGGAAGTTTGGCCGGTCAGACGGTTGATGACGGTACCCGTGGTTTTCCGGCAACTGCACTGGTGGCAGATGCCCATGCGGCATCCGTGGCGCGGTGTCAGTCCGGCGGCCTCGGCGATTTCCAGCAGGGTGGCATCGCCCTCGGAACCGACCATCATCTGGCTGCTCTCAAACTGAACCTCACCACCGAGTGTTTCGTTTCCAAGGTTGGCACTTGGCACTGAAAAGAACGTGCTGTGGATATCCGCGTCAGCAAAGCCTCTCTCGGAGAGGAGGCCTTGGGCCAGATCCATCAGGCCTTTGGGGCCGCAGAGATAGACCTGCCGAGCCTTGATGCCTGGCACTGTGTCCAGATCCTGGCCACGCAGGTAGCGGGGTTCCCTGGACTCGTTGGTGGCGATGATATTAAGCGTGAGGGCGCTATAGCGTGCCTTCAGGGCCAACAGTTTCTCCCGGGCAATAACGTCATCACGGGTTCTGACGAAATACAGCAGAGTCACCGGTGCCCGGTAATCCTGGGCCGCCATGGTCTCAAGCTGGCTCAACACTGGCGTGATGCCGCTGCCACCGGCAATAAACAGCACCGGTTGGGCCGGTTCTGGTATCAGAAAATCACCAAAGGCTTCGCCCAGACCGATTACCGCCCCAGTTTGCAGGTGATCGTGAAGCCAGTTGGTCACCAGACCGCCGGGAAGGCGTTTGATGGTCAGGGTGACCAATCCCTGTTCCCGCCAGAGCAGGGGTGAACTCGAGAGGCTGAATGTGCGGTTGCGGCGGACTCCATCAACTTCAACACAGATGTGCACATGTTGGCCGGCACTGAAGCCGGACCAGCGTCGGGCTGGTTTCAGAACCAGGGTTTTGGTGTCATGGGTTTCAGAGAGAACCTGCTCCACTCGAGCCGGTGTGTACTCTTGTACCCACATTGGATTGATGTGCTCGAGCAGAGGATCGAAAAATGCCTCTGGATCGTTCCGGTTGAACAGCTGCCTGCCGAGCCATTGCAGTGCTTTGTGCTGGGTGTTTCTCACTAACATGCTGACTGCCTCCCTGAGGCTTTCGGTTATTCATGTGTACAAGTGTTCACTAATGTGTACGACTGTACACACGGAGAATTAAAGTGACAACGGATCAGCTGGTAATGGCTCGAAATGACAAGCATTCTGTACTTTTATTTTTTCGGATGTGTACACTTGTGAACCATTCGTTGACGGCAGGCGGTACGGACAAAAGATGGCGGAAAAACAACGCAGAAAGCCCGGTGAAACCCGCGAGAAACTGATGACCGCGGCATTGACCCTGGTCGGCAAGGGGCGGCATTTCGCCAGCTTGGGTATCCGGGAAGTGACCCGTCAGGCGGGCGTGGTACCAACCTCGTTTTACCGGCATTTCCGCAATATGGACGATCTGGGGCTTCAGTTGGTGGATGAGCTGGGACTGGTGTTGCGCAGGATGATGCGAGAAGCCCGCGCGAATGTGTTGCAGGCGGACAAACTGATTGAAGAATCGGTGGCCATCTTTATCAGCCACGCGCAGGCCAACCGGAGTTTCTTTCTGTTCATGGCCCAGGGGCTGGCCGGTGAGAGCAGGGCAGTGCAGGAAGGTATCCGGAGCGAGATGCGTTTCTTTGCCAGTGAGCTTGCGAATGATCTGCGCAGGTTGAGGCTGGTAGACCATCTGACCGATCAGGATCTGGACATGACCTGTGACCTGGTGGTTCGCAGTGTCGCCTTCAGCCTGACTGATCTGCTCGGCGTATCCGCCGACGACGACTACCAGATCGAGCAGATCAGGAAGCGGACCACCCGCTTCCTGCAACTGATTTTCGTGGGCGCCGCTCACTGGCAAAGCGCGGGCTGATTGTCCGTTGTATCAGTCCGCTTTACTCTTTTTCGTTGGCTGTTTGCGTGGCGCACTGGGCTTGGCCACAGCTTTCGGTTTGGCCTTTGGCGGAAGAATCAGGCTTTCCAGTTCGTCCAGTGCTTCACCCGTGTAAACCGCAAGTCTCTGCATGCTTGGCAGGGTATCCCTGCAGCCCGTATAGCCGAAGTTCAGTGAACCGTCATAGCTCAGGCAGGTGATGTTCAAAGCGCCACCGTGAGTAATCAGCGAGACAGGGTACATGGCTTCCAGTTTCGCGCCCTCGTAGTAAAGCGTTCTCTGGGGCCCCGGCACATTGGAGATCGTAACGTTAAATACCGGCCGCATGCGACCGCCAAGGCCGGACATCAGCTGCAGTATATAAGGCGACATCAGGAGCATGGTGTACTGGGTGAGCGCGCTTTTGGGCAGCTTCTGCAAATGCTCTTTGGCCCTTCGCGTTGACGCCTTGATGTTTTGCAGGCGGGTCAGCGGATCGGCTTCGTCGGTCGCAAGCGAAGAGATCATGAAACTGATCTGGGTGCCTGTCCCTTCGTCATCGGACGGCCGGATGTTGACCGGTATGCCGGCGGTGAGGGGAGCGTCCGGCAGTTCATTCTGTTCCAGCAGAAAACGCCTGAGGGCAGTTCCGCACAGGTACAGAACGATATCGTTGAGGGAAGCGCCGGAAACGTGGGCAAGTTCCTTGATCCTGTCGAGCTGATAATGCTGGGTGGCAAACCGGCGCTGGCCGGTGACCCGATGATTGATCTTGGAGACGGGCCCGGTGAACGGCGCCGTCAGACCGTCCTCGGGGTGGCGGACCGAATGCACCAGCCGGTTGCCCGCCTGCAGCAGACGCGGTGCCATATCTGCCTGCAGTTTCAGGGCATCCATGGCCTGTGAAACCGCACCGGGCACGCTGGCCTCGGAATCGGATTTGCTGCCGCGACGGCGCTCCGGCCGAACCGACCAGGGTGGCGGCATGTCCCGTTTGTCGGGATCGGTTGTCAGTACCCGTTGCATCAGGCGTACACCACTGATGCCATCAATCATGGAATGATGCATCTTGGTGTAGAGCGCAAAACGGTTGTTCTCGAGGCCCTCGATAACGTGGCATTCCCAGAGTGGGCGGGCAAAATCCAGGGGGTTGGAGTGCAGGCGCGATACCAGTATGCCCAGTTCCCGTTCACCGCCGGGGCGCGGGAGTGCCGAGTGACGCACGTGGTAATCCAGATCGATTTTCTTGTCGACTTTCCAGCCCGGCGCCAGTACCCGACCCAACAGCCCGGACCAGGCAAGCTTTAAACCCCAGGGGGGCGCGACATCGCCGGTTTCCTTCATGCGGGTCACCATGTCCCGGAGGAAGGTTTCAGGGGCGCCCTCCGGTAGCGAAAAGATCTGCAGGTTGCCCACATGCATGGGGGTGTCTTCAGATTCTACGGCCAGCCAAGAGGCATCCAGCGTTCCCAGGCGTTTCATTCCTTGTGCGTCTCCACCAGTATCCACGTATTTTAGTTATCTGCTGCAAGTATACTTGCAACTGCTTCGTGACACGATGTTTCAGGTCATAAAGTTCCCCGGTTTTGCAGTGCTTTATCGCCTCAAACGTTTGCCGTTTTAGTCTCCCGAAAGAGGCGAGTGTGTGCTACTTTTCATCGGTTGGTTGCAGTAAAAACAAAAACATCCGGAGGCGTTGTGGAATCCAGCCCGCTTATCTCGGCAGGTCTGCCGATTGCTCTGTTCATCATAATGATCGGTATCGGCATGACCCTGACGATACGAGACTTCCGCCAGGTGGCGGTGTATCCGAAAGGGATGATCGTCGGCACCATTGCCCAGATTCTCGTCATGCCCCTCATCGCCTTCATGCTGGCCACGTTGCTGGCGGTTCCGCCGGCCATAGCGGTCGGACTGGTGATCATCGCTGCCTGCCCTGGAGGCACCACCTCGAATCTGTTTGTGCTGCTCTCGCGGGGGAACATTGCCCTCTCCATAGTACTGACCGTCAGCGCCAGCCTGATCACCATTCTTACCCTGCCGCTGTTTACCAATATTGCCCTTCAGTACTACATGGGAACCGAGGAAGACATTGTGCTGCCGGTCTGGAAAACCGTGGGCATGCTGATTGGCATCGTGCTCTTCCCGGTCGCCATCGGGATGGTGGTTCGTACCCGCAAGCCGGAGGTTGCCCGCAAGGCAGAAAGCATTGTGAGTATCTTCGGCGGTATCGTGCTGGCGGTGCTGATCGTGGCGCTGGTGTACGGTGTTCGCGACCAGATCTGGGAGCTCCTGAAGCAGGCGGGGCCGGCAACCATCCTGTTGAATCTGGCCGGTATTGGTCTCGGCCTGGCGGCCGGCCGGATGGCGGGTCTGACCCAGCGGGAATCCCTGGCAGTGGCGGTGGAGCTGGGTGTAAAGAACGGCACCATTGCCCTCATGGTCACTCTGACTCTGCTGGAATCCAGCGCCATGTCGATCCCGGCTGCGGTCTACGGGGTGCTGATGTTCCCCATCGGCTTTGTTCTCGCCATGTATGGTCGAAGCATCATTCCCATTTCGACGGTACAGAGCAAAAACTGACTGGAGTCCTGCGTTATGCAGTTCCTGAACGGCATTACCCTTCTGCTTGTCTACCAGTTGATAGGGGAGATTACAGTTCGCTTGCTCGGTGTTCCCATCCCCGGGCCCGTACTTGGCATGGTGATGCTGTTCGTAACTTTGATGATACGGGGCAAGGCGCCGGAGTCTGTCGATCAGGCGTCCACGGCCTTGCTCAGTCATCTCTCGCTTCTTTTCGTTCCGGCGGGCGTGGGCATGATGGCGCATTTTGGCCGCATCGCCGACGAGTGGGTCCCCATAACCCTGGCGCTGCTGTTAAGTACCGTGATAACCATGGTCGCCACCGCGCTGATCATGCAGGTGACCACCCGCTGGTTTGCAAAGCCGCTGGCCGAAAAGGAGGGCGGCGATGAATGAGCCGGGTCTGAAAGACATCTGGGTCTACCTTTCGACGTCCCCGCTCCTCGGACTGACCATTACCCTGGTGGCCTATGGTCTGGCCTACCGGCTGTACCTGAAAACCAACTCCAATCCGCTGGCCAATCCGGTGGTCACATCGGTGGCCATGCTCATCATCCTGTTGCTGGCCACCGGCACCTCCTACAGTGACTATTTTGAAGGCGGTCAGTTCGTTCACTTTCTGCTGGGACCGGCGACGGTGGCGTTGGCCGTTCCCCTGTATCAGCAGTTTTCCAGGCTTCGACAACTCTGGTTGCCGGTAACGATTTCGCTCTTTTGCGGCGTTGTCATCGCCGCAGGCAGCTCTATCGGCCTGGCCCGGCTTCTGGGTGGGTCTACGGAGATCCAGATGTCCCTGGCCCCGAAATCGGCAACGGCGCCGGTGGCCATGGGGATTTCCGAAAAAATTGGCGGCCTTCCGTCGCTGACTGCCGTATTGGTTGTTATCACGGGCATCACCGGCGCCGTTCTGGGCACCAAGCTCTTTGAGTGGATCCGGGTTCGCGATGACACCGCCAGGGGCATTGCCATGGGTGTTGCAGCACACGGTATCGGGACCGCCCGGGCGTTTCAGGTAAGTTCGCAGATGGGTGCTTTTTCCGGGCTTGCGATGGCGCTTTCCGCCTTCGCTACCGCCTTGCTCGTGCCCTGGCTGGTCGATCTGCTTGAAGCCTGGATCCCCGCCTGAGCCGGCTCTTCCGATGGATTCAATGGGATAACTCCATTTCCCCATCGCTGGCGTACCCGTTATCAAGAGAAACCTTGATAAGCGAACCCTGAGGAGGCCCCTTGAGCAGGAATAACTACCTGGCAGTGCTTGTTCTGTCACCGGTGTGGATGTCGAGCTCGCTTCCGGCGATTGCACAGTCGTCATTGGACAACGATGAGGAGCTGGTGCTTCAAGTAACGTCACCAAGACTGGTTCGGGATCTGTACGAAACGCCCGCGGCAGTCTCGGTCATCAACGCACCCGATATCCGTGAGGGTCAGCAGCGTCTGCAACTGGATGAATCCCTCAATACCGTTCCGGGCCTGTTTTTTCAGAACCGCTACAACTTCGCCCAGAATCTCAGATTGTCTACTCGCGGATTTGGTGCCAGAGCGCCCTTCGGTATTCGGGGTATCCGGATTCAGGTGGATGGTATCCCCTACACGCTGCCCGATGGCCAGTCCCAGATCGATGCCATTGATCTGGATTCCGCCCAGCGAATCGAGGTCATTCGGGGGCCTGCCTCCGTTCAGTATGGGAATGCCGCGGGCGGTGTGATCGATATTTCCACTGCGTTGGGTGATGAGCTGCCCCAGGGCGGTCGGCTGCGGCTCGATGGCGGCAGTGACGACTATCGCAAGGCCGCGATACAGGGAAATGGCGTTGATGGTGATACCAGCGGCATAGCAACGCTTTCCTGGCTGACCTTTGATGGCCACCGGGAGCAGAGCAAGGCAGAGAAAGCACTGTTCAACGCCCGTGTGGCACGGGATCTGGATTCTGGACGGCGGATAACCGCCACATTCAACGCGCTGCATAACCCCAAATCCGAAGATCCGGGTGGGCTCACCCTGGCCCAGGCCGAAGAAGATCCGGAGCAGGCCACCGCATTGGCCAAGAGGCTGGACAGCAGCCAGACCGTGAACCAGCAGACCCTGGGTGTAAGATTTGAAGACTCGGGCGTCCTTCCCGGCCAACTCACCCTCGATACCTTCTACACTCACCGGGATTTCGCACAGCAGTTGCCGTTTCCCGGAAGCAGCCGCATAGCCTACGACCGGCACTTTTACGGCATCAGTTCCCAGTATCAGCAGGAATCGACGCTGGCCGGATTGCCTCTGGTGTGGGTAACCGGCCTGGATGTTCACCATCAGTCCGACGACCGGCGCCGCTATTCGGTGTCTATCGATGGCGATATCACCGGCCAGACCCAGGCGGAAAACCAGAGTGCTACCAATGTGGCGGTGTTTGGCCAGGGCGACCTGGCGCTGAGCGACGCACTCAACGTCTCCCTTGGCGTGCGGTTCGACCGGTTGCGTCTGGCCATTGACGACGACTGGCTGCAAGACGGTAACGATGATTCGGGCAACCGGACTTTCCGGGAATACAGTGGCGTTGCCGGTATCAGCTACAAGCTGGCACCGGCGCACCAGGTATACGCCACCCTCGGTACGGCGTTCGAGTCACCCACCTTTACCGAGTTTGCCAATCCGAATGGCGGCGGCTTCAATCCCGAGCTGGAGCCGCAGCAGGCATTGAATCGCGAGATGGGTATGCGCGGCATGCTTGGCCGTGGCCTCAGCTATGACATGGCCCTGTTCTCCATCCGGGTGGAGGACGAGATCCTGCCCTTTAACGTGGGCGATCAGACCTTCTACGAAAACGCCGGCGAAACCCGTCGCAATGGTTTTGAACTGGGTCTGGCCTGGGACCTTTCGTACGCCTGGCGGGTAACCAGCGCGCTGACCCTGGCGGATTACGAGCTAAGGGACTTTGTGGATGAGCAGGGCAACGACGCCAGCGGCAACGCTATTCCAGGTCTGCCGGAGCAACTCTGGGTGAGCGAGCTGGAGTGGCGCGGTGCAGCCGGTCGTTTCGCGGCTCTGGAGTGGCAGTATGTGGGCGAGTTCTACGCCGAAAACAGCAACCAGACCCTGGTGAGTGACTATTGGCTGGTCGGTATGCGTGCCGGCGATTCAGTACGGATGGCGGATCAGACCCTGAACCTGTATGCCGGAATCCGCAATCTGCTGGATCAGGACTACTTCAGTAACGTGCGGATAAATGCCAACGCGAACCGCCCTGTGGAAGACCGGGGCTATTTCGAACCCGCCCCGGGAAGAACTTTTTATGCGGGCCTGGAATGGGTATTCTGAGGGGCGATAACAACACAAACAGTAGGGATTTTTAATTCATGCAAACCAAGTTCCTTCTCGAAGAAAGCCAGATGCCGAAATACTGGTACAACCTGCAGGCGGATCTGCCTGAGCCGTTGCCCGCCGTGCTGCACCCGGGCACCCAGCAACCAGTGGGCCCGTCCGATCTTGAGCCGTTATTTCCGATGGCCTTGATTGAACAGGAAGTGACCACTGAGCGGGAAATCGAGATCCCTGAGCCGGTACGTGACGTTTACAACCTCTGGCGGCCGGCGCCTCTGTACCGGGCCCATCGTCTCGAGAAGGCCCTCGGCACACCGGCAAAGATCTTCTACAAATACGAAGGCGTCAGCCCGGCGGGCAGTCACAAACCGAATACTGCAATTCCCCAGGCTTTCTACAATCGTGAAGCGGGCATTCGCACCCTCACTACCGAAACCGGTGCAGGGCAGTGGGGCACATCGCTGTCCTTTGCCGGCTCTCTGTTCGATATCGACGTTACGGTGTTCCAGGTTAGGGTTTCCTACAACCAGAAGCCCTATCGCCGAGCGGTCATGGAAACCTACGGCGCCAAATGTGTGGCTTCGCCCTCGGAGCTGACCGAGTTTGGCCGCAAGGTGCTGGCAGAGACTCCGGACCACAATGGTAGTCTGGGCATCGCCATCTCCGAAGCGGTGGAACTGGCGGTCAAGGACCCGAACACCAAGTATGCCCTGGGCTCGGTTCTCAACCACGTATTGCTGCACCAGAGCATCATCGGCCTGGAAGCCATGCAGCAGATGGAAATGGCGAACTGCTGGCCCGATGTGATTGTGGGTTGTACTGGCGGTGGTTCCAACTTTGCCGGAATTGCTTTCCCGTTTATGGGGCACGCCCTGAGAGGCGGCGAGAAATCCCGGATTGTGGCGGTAGAGCCCTCGGCCTGTCCCACGCTGACCCGGGGCAAGTACGCCTACGATTACGGTGATACTGCCCACATGACCCCGCTGACCAAGATGCATACCCTGGGCTCCGGCTTTACACCGCCGGGCTTCCACGCCGGCGGTCTGCGGTACCACGGTATGGCACCCCTGGTTTCACATGCCAAGGAGCTGGGGCTGTTTGATGCGGTGTCCTACACTCAGCGGGAGTGCTTCGAGGCCGGCGTTCTGTTTGCGAGGAACGAAGGTATCGTGCCGGCTCCGGAGGCCAACCATGCGGTCAAGGGTGCCATTGACGAAGCCCTGCGCTGCAAGCGGGAAGGCAAGGATGAGGTGATCCTGTTCAACCTCTGCGGTCATGGCCATTTTGATATGGCAGCCTACACCTCCTACTTCGCCGGTGAACTGAGCGACCACGAGTACGACGAACAGGAACTGGCCATGGCCCTGTCCGGGCTGCCCTCGGTCAACGCCTGATCAGTCGTCTTTCGCCCGCTGTTTGAAAATCGTACCCCCGCCGCCGGCATCCAGTTGTCGGATGGCGGTGGGTGCGCCCTCGTCATCCAGTCGCACGTCTCCGATGCCCGCGCCGTTCCACAGCCGCTCGCCGGCCTCGCGGCCCTCGGGTAGCCTGGGGGAAATCCACATGCGCCGTCTCTTGGTGAACCAGTTAAGGGGCGACCAGGGTGCGAACAGCCAGCGATTGAGCCGGTCCAGCCATTCCAGCAGGGCGTTGGGGAATTCGTTCTTGATGCCGCTACTGGTGATCTGCCAGACGCGGGGACCGTTCTGTTTGTGGCGCACCCTCACATCGTAGGCAAACGAATAGTGAACATCGCCTGAGAGAATCACGAAGTGTCTGGGCGTTCGGGGGTGGCCGAAGATATTCAGTAGCACACTGGCCGCGCCCCGATGCGCCATCCAGTTTTCAGCATCCACCAACAGCGGCTTGCCAAAGAAGGTAAACACCCGCTGGATCATCTCGATGAGCTTTACCCCGAACATTGGCGCCGGCGAAACCACCACGACGGCATCCTCGCCCATGATTTCGTGTTGAAAATCGGTCAGTGATTCCCAGTCCATCAGTCCGGAGGGGTGACTGCGCCGGATTTCGCTCCGCCAGCGATGGGTGCGGGTGTCCAGCACCACCAGTCTGGGTGATGTTGGCAGGCTGAAGTGCCAGTGTTGAAAGTGGAACAGCTGGTCGATCAGATCATCCTGAATGGCCGTATCCAGCTCGTGTTGCCCGTTGCTGGACTCGAACAGCCTCTGACACTGTTCGATCAGTTGGCCGAAATTGCCAGGCTGGTTGCCCCAGCCCTGGCACAAAAGATAGCCCAGCAGGGCATTGCCAATAATGCGCCGGGAAAAGGGGTGTTCGTAAGCGGTGGTTTCCCAGAGCGCGGAGAGATTCCAGTCGTCCGTCACGTCATGATCGTCAAAGATCATATAGACGGACACGTTGGCCATGGCCCGCGCTGCCTGCGGAAGGCTCTTGCGGAACTCGTCGATGGCGGCCTGTTCTTTCCGATAGCGTGCCAGCTCGTCCGGGTCATCGACCGGCTCAGCACTGGTCACAAAAGCCCAGGGTTCCGGCGACCAGACCAGCAGATACATGGCCATAACCTCGGCAAAGGAAATCAGGTGATTGCCGGCATTGGCGGTGGTGAACACTGGTTTGCGGACGCCACCGAAGAAGCGCTCGGTCAGGTCTTCATTGAATTCGGATTCCGGCAGCAGTTCATCCCGGTGGTAATAGGCATTCGCCACCGAAGTCAGTTCCTTGCTGTGCGACAGCGAGGCGCCTTCCAGTACCTCCTGGTAAAGGCCCAGTTGGTGAATGACACACTGGATGGCATGTAACATCGGGCCGGCCACATCATCGGCGTAAACCTGGTCGCCGGTCATCAGGAGCAGAGACGGAACGTCCTCAAGCTTCTTTGCCTTCTGCAGCTCTTCATCCACTCGAACCAGCCCGTCAGGAGAGGGGTGGTGGGGTCTTCGGCAGGAGCCGTGGAGTATTCGGTCCAGCCTGGATTTCAGGGTAAAGCCCGGCCTCTCCCGGCCCTCGGGGCAGAGATGTGGAGCCCACGTCCGGATCCACTGGCAAGCCTCTGAGCCTTCGGCGGTGAGCCCCAGGTCGTATTCCAGCCGGGTGTCCTTTGGGAGAGTAGCCTCAGGCGTAATGGTCAGCAGGTTCAGCCAGGCTCGGGTACCAATTCTGAGTCGTGAAAACTCTGAATCGGCTAACGGACGATCCAGCAGGAGCTCTGTGCCTTTGAATACCTGAATTGCGAACTCTGACTGTTCGCTGGTTACCAGCCACAGAACAATAGAGTCCGGCGCGGCATGACGTAGAACCGGGCCGGCCAGTACCGGCCCGAATTTGTCACCAGGCTCCAGATTCAGTCCTCCTCAAATTCCCGGGGCGGGCAGTGGTGGTCTTCCACAACCGTGCCATCCTCTACGCTTTCCAGGTGCACATCAAAGCCCCACAGCCGGTGTACGTGACGCAGGACTTCGTCGGTTTCCTTGCCCAGGGGCACGCGGTCCACGGGAATGTGTCGAAGGGTCAGGGAGCGGTCGCCCCGCACATCCACATTCCACACCTGGATGTTGGGTTCCCGATAACTGAGATTGTACTGCCGCGCCAGTTTCTCGCGCAGATCCCGGTAGCCCGGCTCGTCGTGGATGGCGGTCACCCGGTAGACGTCTTCCTGATCGTCGTTCTGGATCGCGAAGAGTTTCAGATCCCGCATTACCTTGGGAGAGAGAAACTGCTGGATAAAGCTCTCGTCCTTGAAGTTCTTCATCGCGAAATGCAGGGTTTCCAGCCAGTCGCTGCCGGCGATGTCGGGGAACCATTCGCGGTCCTCGTCAGTAGGGTTCTCGCAGATCCTGCGCAGGTCCGTGAAGATCGAGAATCCGAGGGTGTAGGGGTTGAGGCCCGAATACCAGGGGCTGTTGAACGGCGGCTGATACACCACGGCTGAGTGACTCTGAAGAAACTCCAGCATGAAACCGTCGGTCACCAGACCCTTGTCGTACAAGCGGTGCAGCAGGGTGTAGTGCCAGAAGCTGGCCCAGCCCTCGTTCATCACCTGGGTCTGGCGCTGAGGATAGAAGTACTGGCCGAGCTTCCGAACGATGCGGATGATTTCCCGCTGCCAGGTTTCCAGCAAGGGGGCGTTCTTCTCAATGAAATAGAGAATGTTCTCCTGGGGCTCTTCCGGATAGCGTTTGCCGCGTCTTACCGGGTCATCGTCGTCGTCCGGTTTCGGAATGGTGCGCCAGAGATCGTTGATGCGCCGTTGCTGGTAATCTTCACGCTCTTTCTGGCGACGCATTTCTTCCGACGCCGATATCGGAGCCGGCCGCTTGTACCGGTCCACACCATAGTTCATCAGGGCATGGCAGGAATCCAGGATTTCCTCCACCGCATCGACGCCGTAGCGCTCCTCACACTCCGCCACGTAATGGCGGGCAAACACCAGGTAATCAATGATCGCACTGGCGTCGGTCCAGGTGCGGAACAGGTAGTTGCCCTTGAAGAATGAGTTGTGGCCGTAGGACGCGTGGGCAATGACCAGCGCCTGCATCGGCAGGGTGTTCTCCTCCATCAGATAGGCGATGCAGGGATTGGAGTTGATCACGATTTCGTAGGCCAGGCCCATCTGCCCGCGCTGATAGCCCTTGGATGTGCTGAGAAACTGCTTGCCGAAGGACCAGTGATGGTAGCCAACGGGCATGCCCACGGAGCTGTAGGCGTCCATCATCTGCTCGGCGCTGATCACCTCGATCTGGTTCGGGTAGGTGTCCAGACCGAACTCAGCGGCGCACTTGGCAATCTCGTCATCGTATTCCTGGATCAGCTCGAAGGTCCACTCAGAGCCTGTGGAGATTGGCTCCCGGGCCCTGGGCTGATCACTTCCCGGCATATTGGGGCGGTCCATGAGGTTGGTCATGCGGCTTTCCTCTCGAACAGCTGGCGGAATACCGGGTAGATTTCACCGGGGTCGGCGATCTGCTGCAGGGCAAAGCTCTGGGGGAATTGCTCCTGAATCTTCTCGTATTCATACCAGAGCATCTGGTGGTCCTGCGGCGTGATTTCCACATAGGCAAAGTACTGAACCAGCGGCAGGATATTGTCGGCCAGGATCTTGCCGCATACCGGGGAATCGTCGTTCCAGTTATCCCCGTCTGACGCCTGCGCTGCGTAGATGTTCCATTCTGCCGGGGAATAACGGGACTCAATAATCTTGTGCATCAGCTTGAGGGCGCTGGAGACGATCGTGCCCCCGGTTTCCCGCGAATAGAAGAACTCTTCCTCGTCCACTTCCTTGGCGCTGGTGTGATGTCGGATGAAGACCACTTCGATCTTCTTGTAGTTTTTCTTGAGGAACAGGTACAGCAGGATGAAAAACCGCTTGGCGATGTCCTTGTGCATCTGGGTCATGGATCCGGATACATCCATCAGGCAAAACATCACGGCGCTGGTGGCCGGCTGCGGTTTTTTCAGGTGCTGGCGATAGCGCAGGTCGATTTCATCAATGAAGGGAATGCGGCGAACGTTTGCTTTCAGTCGCGCGATTTCCTCCTCGAGTACCTGGATCTGATCCTCATGGCTGAACGCCGGGTCCAGATCTTCTGGCGCCGATTTCAGCGCTTCAAGCTGCTTTTCCAGATCCCGGATCTTCTTCTTGCGCGCCCCTCCCAGGCCCAGCCTGCGCGCGTGGGCCCCGCGCAATGAGCGCACTACATCAAGCTTGGCCGGCACCCCATCGGTGCTGAAGCCAGAGCGGACATATTTGAAGGCTTCGGTATCCTTGAGTTTCTTGCGGGCCAGGTTCGGCAGTTCGAGATCGTCGAACAGAAAATCCAGGAATTCTTCCTGGGTAATCTGGAAAGCGAACTCATCCATGCCTTCGCCGTCCGGGCTGGCCTGCCCCTGCCCGGAGCCCTGGCCCCCACCACCATCGGGCTTGGGAATGGTGTCACCGGCCACAAACTCCTGGTTGCCCGGATGCACCATCTCCCGCTTGCCGCCCTGGCCATGGTGAAAGATGGGTTCTTCAATGTCGCGAGACGGAATACTGACTTTCTCGCCCCGCTCTATATCGGTGATCGAGCGTTTCTGAACAGCATCCGACACCGCACGTTTGATGTGGTGTCGGTAACGGCGCAGGAACCGTTCACGGTTCACTGCGCTCTTGTTCTTACCGTTCAGTCGCCGGTCGACTATGTGGGTCATTCCCATGGCGTTACTCCAGCTCAGTGAATGGTCACTGACTTAGTGAGACTTGCGAACCCGCAGGTACCATTCAGCCAACAGCCGCACCTGCTTCTCCGTGTAGCCTCGGTCGACCATACGCTCGACGAACTGCTTGTGCTTGTTCTGATCTTCCTGACTCGCTTTCGGGTTGAAAGAAATCACAGGCAACAGATCCTCGGTGTTCGAGAACATTTTCTTCTCGATCACGGCGCGCAGTTTCTCGTAGCTGAGCCAGGACGGATTCTTGCCACCGTTGTTCGCCCGGGCCCGCAGGACGAAGTTGACCACTTCGTTGCGGAAATCCTTCGGGTTGGAAATGCCCGCCGGTTTCTCGATTTTTTCCAGCTCTTCGTTGATTGAGGAGCGGTCGAGGATCTCGCCGGTATCCGGATCCCGGTATTCCTGATCCTGAATCCAGAAATCGGCATAGGTGACATAACGGTCGAACAGGTTCTGGCCGTATTCGCTGTAGCTCTCGAGGTATGCGGTCTGGATTTCCTTGCCGATAAACTGCACATAGTGCGGTGCCAGGAATTCCTTGATGAACCGGAGATACTTCTCATGAGTTTCAGCAGGGAACTGCTCCTGTTCGATCTGTTTTTCAAGAACGTAGAGCAGATGCACCGGGTTGGCGGCCACTTCAGTGGTGTCGAAATTGAACACCTTGGACAGGATCTTGAAGGCGAAACGTGTGGAGAGCCCATCCATACCTTCCATCACGCCGGCGGCGTCACGGTACTCCTGGATCGATTTGGCTTTCGGGTCGGTGTCCTTGATGTTCTGGCCGTCATAAACTCGCATCTTGGAGAAGATGCTGGAGTTTTCCGGCTCCTTGATGCGCGACAATACCGAGAACTGGGCCAGCATATCCAAAGTGTCGGGCGCGCAGGGAGCACCTTCCAGGGAGCTGTTGCTCAGCAGTTTCTTGTAGATCTCGATTTCTTCCGTCACCCGAACACAGTAGGGCACCTTGACGATATAGACCCGGTCAAGGAACGCCTCGTTGTGTTTGTTGTTGCGGAAGGTCTGCCACTCTGATTCGTTGGAGTGGGCCAGGATCACGCCATCAAAGGGCACCGAGCCCATGCCTTCGGTGGTGTTGTAGTTGCCTTCCTGGGTCGCTGTCAGCAACGGATGCAGGACTTTGATGGGAGCCTTGAACATCTCCACGAACTCCATCAGGCCCTGGTTGGCCTTACACAGGCCACCGCTGAAGCTGTAGGCATCCGGATCATCCTGGGAGAAATCCTCCAGCATGCGGATGTTGACCTTGCCCACGAGGGCGGAAATGTCCTGGTTGTTGTCGTCCCCGGGTTCGGTCTTGGAGACAGCAACCTGGTCGAGTACCGACGGATACATCTTTACAACGCGGAACTGGCTGATGTCGCCGCCGAATTCGTGCAGCCGTTTAACGGCCCAGGGCGACATGATGTTTTTCAGGTAGCGAGCGGGGATGCCGTATTCTTCTTCCAGAATCTGGGCGTCTTCGGCCGGATCGAACAGGCCAAGTGGAGATTCGTTCACTGGCGAGCCCTTGATGGCGTAGAAGGGCACTTTTTGCATCAGTGACTTGAGCTTTTCCGCGAGGGACGATTTACCACCGCCCACGGGACCAAGCAGGTAAAGAATCTGTTTCTTTTCTTCCAGGCCCTGGGCAGCATGGCGGAAGAAGGAGACGATGTTTTCTACGGCGTCTTCCATGCCATAGAACTCGGAAAACTCGGGGTACCGCTTGATGACCTTGTTGGAAAATATCCTTGAAAGCCTCTGATCTTTCGAGGTGTCGACGAACTCTGGTTCGCCGATGGCAATTAACATTCTCTCAGCGGCCGTGGCGTAGGCCGTTGGGTCCTTTTTGCAGATCTCCAGGTATTCCTCAAGACTGTATTCTTCTTCCTGAGTACTCTCATACCGGTCTTTGAAGTGCTGCAGTATGCTCATAGATCGCCCTCGCTCGCTGTATCTTCAGCTTTCAGTTCACGCAATTTCCCCGTTGCAGTCAGTTCCGCCCGTCCGGGCGGTTTATTTAGTTATGGGTGGAAGGAATGGATACTTACAAGCCTGTGCACGATCTTGTCGAGGTCGGCTTGCTTACTGTGAGCTTAGTTCACGGTTCGGGAGTTGGACAGTGGGTGAGTGGTTAAGGTTCATTAAATTATGTTAGGCGGGTGTGTTGGTTTTGTAGCTTGCCGGGTTTGTGGGGGGACCGTGTGAGGGGGCTGGAGTGCACCGGGTGGCTTTCTGACAACGAATTGGCAACTCGCTTCGCTCAGACATCAAATTCGTTGTCAGAAAGCCACCCGATACACTCCGATCAGGCCTCCGGGGGGATGCCCCGGGAAGCTAGAGTTTGGTTAAACGGAAGACGCTTTCAGATGCGTTTTCCAGGCCTTTTCTCTTTGTAAACGGATGATCCTTGGCCAGGGTATTGGTCAGGATGTGCTCGATTTTATAGTCGTCCTGGTAAAGTTCCCGCACTTCCTCGTCACTGACGTTGAACGGCGGGCCCTTGATTTCGGTGTCGTAGTCCAGGGTGATGAGCAGGATTCTGGTGCCGTCGGGGATTATGGCGGTAAGGTGGTTTACGTAGTCTCTGCGCATGTGGGGCGGCAGGGCGATCAGGGCGGCCCGGTCGTAGACCAGTCGAACGTGTTTGAGGTCTTCCGGAACCAGTTGGAAGAAGTCGCCGCACCAGAGCTGCAGGTTGTCGTGTTTGAAGGTTATGAAGGGTTCGCCGGGGTGAACTTTGGCTTTCTCGCCGGCTTCTTCGAAGAAGTCCTTGCAGGCCAGTTCGCTCAGCTCTACACCGATGATCGGATGGCCGCGGTCGTGGAGCCACCACATGTCGTGGGCTTTGCCGCAGAGGGGCACGAAAACGGCGTCGGTGCCTTTGCCAGCCAGTTCCGGCCAATGGTCGTGGAGATACTGGTTAACCGTGCCCTCGTGGAAACCGATTTCTTTTTTGGCCCAGCGTTCGTGCCAGAATTCATGTTCCATGGTTCATACCCTGTTCGTGCTTGGACATGTTGAGTTTTGGACGTTTAACCAAGTCTACCCTAATCTGTGGCCATCTGGATTCAGGAGAAAAGTATGAAAGCTGTGTTTCTTGATGCCAAAACTCTTGGCGACGATGTGGATCTCTCGCCCATCGAGTCGGTGACCGGCGGGTTGGAAAAGTATGATCGGACCACGCCGGATCAGATCCTGGAACGCATCCGGGGGTTCGATACCGTGCTGGTCAATAAAGTAGTGCTCACCCGTGAGCATTTCGAGGCCTGCCCCGAACTCAAGACCATCGCCGTGGTGGCGACCGGATTGAATAACATCGATCAGGCGGCGGCGAAGGATCACGGCATCAAGGTCATGAACGTGACCAACTACGGCCGCTCAACGGTGGCGCAGCACACCATGGCGTTGATGCTGGCACTGGCCACTCGGCTTCTGGATTACACCCGCGATGTCCAGGCAGGGCGATGGGGCAAAAGTGACATGTTCTGCCTGATGGATCATCCGATCATGGAACTGGAGGGGCGCACTCTTGGTATTGTCGGTTACGGTGATCTGGGGCAGGGCGTGGCGGAGCGGGCTGCGGCCTTTGGTATGAAGGTTCTTCTTGGAGCTCGGCCCGGGCAGGAACCGGGTGTGGTCGATGGCTATTCGCGAATTCCACTGGACGAATTGCTACCCCAGGCAGACGTGCTCTCGCTGCACTGCCTGCTGACCGACGAGACCCGGGATCTGATCGGTGCCCGCGAACTGAAAATGATGAAGCCCGACTCGTTGCTCATCAACACCAGCCGCGGAGGCCTGGTAAACGAACAGGCGCTTGCGGACGCGCTGCGCGCCGGTGAGATCGGCGGTGCCGGTTTCGATGTGTTGACCGAGGAACCGCCCCGCAACGGCAACCCTTTGCTGGCGGACGATATTCCCAATCTGATTATGACCCCGCACTCGGCCTGGGCCAGTCGGGAAGCGCGGCAGAGGATCGTCGGCATCACCGCTGTCAATCTGAAATCTGTGCTGTAACAGGAAAGCCCCGGAAGATCCGGGGCTTTGCAGACTGGCCTTGGGAGATCAGTATTTCCAGCCCACGCTCACCGAGGCACCCAGCTGGTACATTTCCAGATCAATGGTCTGGTTCGGTGCCAGTGGGTTGGGTCCGGTCACTGTCTTGGCCGGGGAGTAAAAGGCCATGCCAGAGACATCGAGGTTTTCGGTGAAGCTGTGGGTGAATCCGCCAGTCAAGTGCCACTCCTGAACGCCCGGCGCCAGGATGTTGAACAGCACATCTTCGTCGGAGATAGGATTCTCTCCATAGCTGATGCCGGCCCGCCAGGCATGCGCCGGTGTTTGCTGCCACTGCCAACCCAGCTTGACGATGGTCATGTCGTCCCAGCCAAAGCCTGCGCCGTTATCATCGCCAAGCTGTGCGGTCTGCAGATTGGGCAGCAGCGGGTTGCCCACGCTGTTGATCTCGCTGTAACGGATGTGTTGGATATCCAGCAGGAACCAGTGGTTTTCAAGTCCGGACCAGGCGATGCCCGCGTTGAACATCTGGCGAATGTCGAAGTCGCCCTGTTCCGCAAAAAGGCCGCGGTATTTGTCGAATTCGTTCATCTTCAGAATGTTGCGCCAGCTCAGGCCGCCGCGGAGGGTGTCGGTGATTTCACCTTGCCAGCCGATCTGGTAACCGTAGCCCCAGGCATCGTCGGTGCCGTTGTTGGAAAGCGCGCCCGGGTCTGATGAGAATGGCGCGAAGCTCTGCAGGCCTTCAGCTTCGAAGCGCTGGTAGGCAATGACTGGTGAAATGCCGAAGGCCTGGTTGTCGGAGAACTCCCAGGACCAGGTCGGGGCAATAAAAAGCTGTTCGAGGTTTACGCCGGTACGGCCTGCATAGAAAGGCCCGCCACTTTCACCAGAGTAGTCGGTGTTCATGCCACGATTGGCATACACTGAAACCCCGAAACGTGTGGTGTCGGAAAGTTCCCGATTAAAGCCCAGGTGGGGGATAACGAAACCGTTGCGGCTGCTTTTGTATGTGCCCGGCTGCAATGAGAACGCAGGGGGAGGAGAGACTGGACCCTCTACGGTGTATTCCCGCCGGGGCGAAAAAACTTCGAACCCACCGTCAATCCGGTTCCCGACAAAAGCCATACCGGCCGGGTTGGTTGGCGCTGCAATGCTGTCCTGGGACAGCGCAGTGCCTGCGCCGGCCATGCCTTTGCTGATGGTGCCGTAGCCGTGACTGAAATAGCCGTTGGTGGCCAGGGCAGTCATCGGTGAGAAGGCGGTAAGTGCAGCAACGCCCAGAGCAAGTTTGATTCGCATAAGAAAATACCTGGTCAGAAAATACCATTTCTTGAATAGCGGCCTTTTTACAGAAGATCTGTTATAAGAGGAGGTAATAAATGATGATATGGTTATATTGGATGTGTGTCCCTCGCAAACTGCCGTTAATCGGCCATACTCTGGTTACACCGGATATCTGACTGATAATCTGAACAAAACATGGAACGACAGGACCTAAAGTGGCTTCATTCCAATTAAAAGACCGGCTTCAGGCAGCTGAGCGCTGGATTCTGGCGAATCCCAATCCGCCCCAGAGTTGGCCCTGGACCTGGTTGTACAAGGTCGGCCGCACTGCCTATGCGATGGCCCGGGATGTTCTCAGTGGACAATTGACTCTCCATGCCATGAGTCTTGTGTACACAACCCTGCTGAGTATCGTGCCTCTGCTTGCCCTTAGCTTCTCGGTGTTGAAGGCGCTGGGAGTGCATCAGCGAATGGAGCCGTTCCTGTTCCAGTTCTTTGAACCGCTGGGACCCCAGGGGATAGAGCTCGCCGAGCAGATTCTCGGATTCGTCGATAACATGAAAGTCGGAGTGCTCGGTTCTGTGGGGCTGGCGTTGTTGGTCTACACGGTGGTTTCCCTGCTGCAGAAAATAGAACGCTCCTTCAACATGATCTGGCGCGTCCCGGATATGCGCTCCATGGCGCAGCGCTTCAGTAACTACCTGAGCGTGATCATGGTGGGACCACTGCTGATGGTTTCGGCCATTGGCGTCAGCGCCACCATTTTTTCCTCAACCATTGTTCAGAAGCTCATAGAAATTGAGCCGTTTGGTTCGGTAATTCTTGTTGCCAGCCGTTTCACCCCATTTTTCCTGGTGGTTGGCGCATTCACGTTCGTTTACGTGTTCATGCCCAATACCCGGGTCAAGTTGCGTTATGCGGCCATCGGCGGTCTGGTGGCTGGTGTTTCCTGGCAGGCAGGCGGAATGCTGTTTGCCTCCTTTGTGGCGGGCTCTGCCAAGTACGCAGCAATCTATTCCAGTTTCGCCATCGGCATCATCCTGCTGATCTGGATCTATCTGAACTGGATGATCCTGCTTCTGGGTGCCAGCCTGGCGTTCTATCTGCAGAATCCGGGATCAGTGGCCAAGCGCCGGCAAGTGCAATTGGCGCCGGAACTGCAGGAGAATGTAGCGTTAGCGACCATGTGGCTGGTGGCCAAACCCTTCAGCGAGGGTAAGCCTGCACCCCAGCAGGAATTACTGGAATACCAGCTGAGGGTGCCGGGTGAGGTAACCCGGGCTCTCAGTGACAAACTGATCCGTGCCGGTTTACTGAGCCTGGCCGGGAGTCAGGGCGATCGACTGGTGCCCGGGCGGGCGCTGGATCTGATAACGATCGGAGACGTTCTCAGGGTTGTTCGCCATGACGAGGATCGGATTGTTGATCGGCTCCCGAAAGTGATTCCTGCCGAATTGGTGGGAGTCCGCAAGGTGGAGGAAACACGAACCTTTGCGGAGTTGTTGCGCGGCGACGAGGCAAAGGAAAAACCAGGAGCTGTGATGGAGAGCGAGCATGTCTCAACTTCTGACAGTTGAACGGCCGCCTTCCCGAAGCATCTTCTGCAGTGCGTTGCGAATGTTGCTGATCTGATCCGGGGTCAAGCGCACCACTTTCGGCAGGTCCTCTTCTGCGAGGTTGCGTTGATGGGCGTGCCTGAGTACTTCCCGTGTGCCAATAACCATGCCGTCCGTCAGCGGAGTGTGCTTCTGTTTTGGGGCTGGCCGTTCCGCGGCCAGCAGGTAGGCATGGTACTTGGGGGGAAGGTTCCATTCGTTCGCCAGGAGCTGGCAGGTAGCCCACTGGTATCTGGCCAGAGCATGCCGAATAAGCGCTGGCTCCGGTTCGCCGATTGCTGTGCGCGACCGGCAGATTCGCTGAAGTTCACGGCGGATCGTGATGTACGCCAGTGAGGGCAGCAGGCCTACCATAAAGTGTGCACTGGTGTCTTCGCCCTGGGTTCTGGCGATCAGTTCCGCCGCCCGGGCACAGGTCAGCCCCCAGCGCCAGCCACGCTGACCAAACAGCGCTTCCCGGCTGTTCCTTGCGGCCATCATGGGGCGCATAACTGCCGCGGAAATCACGTTCCGGATGCCATCTACCCCCAGTACAAATACCGCCTGGTCCACCGATTCAATGGCGTGGTCGCTGGTCCGGAAGTAGGGGCTGTTGGCAATCTGAAGCAATTGATCGGTCAACGAGGGATCACCAAGAATGATCTCCGTGAGCCGCTGGCGGTCTGTGGACTCGTCGGACAGGGCCCGCATGAGCATGGGCAGGCTCATGGGTTGGCGGGGCAGTTCCTCCATTTTGTTGCTGGTGAGCCGCTGATAAAGCTCCTTCAGCACTTCCTCGTAGGAAGAAAGATCAACACGCAGGGCTGCCGGCTCGGCATCCAGCAGCCAGCAGAACAGATGTTCCTCAAGCTGTTGGGCAAGCTCCGGGCTGGTGTCAGGGGTGTCGGTAGCCGGCTTCTCCGGGGATGGATTGAACAGCCGCGCTTCCGGAGCGGGTGGTGCAGATTGTTTGCTTGGGAATAATCCTGAAATCCAGGAGAGAAAACCTGGCATCCGTTGCCTCCGGGTCGAACCTGTTCGAAGTAATGAACCTCCGTTTCCGAGAGTATAGATGTACGACGCATCCTTGCACAGGTTTTAAGCCGGTGAATTATTGCAGGAATTTACAGGAACGACTCCCCGAACACGAACACCAGTTGGCATATGCCGGCGCCAAAGCCGAGGAATGCGCCCACCAGGATCAGTTTGATTTCATCCTCCTGGAAACAGGGCCGTAGCAAGTCCTGAAACTCTTCGGAAGACAGTGCAATCATCCGCTCGACCATGATCGATTCGACGGCTCTGGCCCGGTCCTTCTCGAACACCGGGTTGTTGAACGATGTCTGTGATATTTCGATGGCCTTCTCGCCAACCTTGTTCTTGAGCGTTGCAAAGCCAGTGGGTCCGAAGGCCATCTGGGTCAGCGCCTTGCCCATGCCGGCGGTTTCATCCACCAGCGGTTTGATGTGCTTCTTGACCATGTTGCGGGCGCGATCACCCTTGGGCCCATCAAGAATCGCGTTGATGATGTTGCCAACGGTGAGAATCTCGTGGGTCACGATGTGGCAGAATGACTCAGCCACGGCCGGCTGGCGTTTCAGGAAAAGACCCTGAATCCGGAAGGGGCCGACTTTTTTGGCGTGCAGCGGCCGGAAAATCACATTCAGGGCAATCCAGTTGGTTGCCCAACCCACCAGAAGACCGAAGAACGGCAGCACCCACCAGCTCGGATAGACATACCAGACTGCCATCTGGATCAGGCCGAACAAAAAGCCGAAGTAGAGCCCAGAGTTGATGATGAACCGGAATTCCACCTCACCGCACTCGATAAAGATCCGGTTCAGCAGCTCCTTGTCGCTGGCCAGGCGCTCAATGACCATGCCCTTGATATCCAGCAGGTCTTCAATGTTGTCGGAGACATCTTCCACCAGGTTGTCCACGAGCTGGGGCGTGGATTTGCGGACGCGATCGTAGACCATCTTCCTGGCCGAGGCCGGCAGGTTTTCCCAGAAGGTGGGGTATTCCTTGAGCATCATTTCGTCCACGTATTCCTCGATGCGGGGTTCGACGGAGTGAACGATATGGGTGGCGAGAACTTTCGGATCGATCTGCTGAAAGATCTCCCGAACGGTTCCGATCTTGGAAATCGTGGCATCGACACTGATGGCCGCCATTTTACGGGCCTTCGAGGGAATAATGCCTTGCCAGCCAAGCAGCGGTGGTTTGCCGATGAATTCCAGCGGGTAGAAGGTCATCTTGATGGCCAGCCAGTTGGTGGTCCAGCCAATCAGGGCGGCAATGACCGGGATACTGAGGTATTGCCAGAATTCTTGGGTGCTTAGCAGGCTTGTCATCCCGTTACTCGCGTGTGATCGTTTTTTTGCTTTCGGAGTCGACAGGGATAATGTTGTTGGCACCCCTTCATGTCAATGACTTGCGTGCCGACATGAGACGGCGGCACGGTCGGGATGGGTCAGCTGCCTATGTCACCCCAAAGCCATTGGCAAAGCGCCATGGCCGCAACTGGGGCGGTTTCCGTTCGCAGTACCCGGGGGCCGAGGGCCACCGGCAGGAAACCTTCTTTTTCCGCCTGGGCGATTTCCTCGGGGGAGAGGCCGCCTTCCGGGCCGATCATGAGAGCCACCCGTTCTGGGGGGATGATGGACTTCAGGGCGTGTTCGGTGCGGTGGTGGAGAACCAGGCGGACTTCGCAATCGCGGCTGTGTTCCAGCCACTCGGAAACCGTCATCACCGGCAGGATCTCTGGCACCCGGGCGCGCCCGCACTGCTCGGCGGCGCTGATGGCAACGGATTGCCAGTGGCGCAGGCGCTTGTCTTCCCGGTCGCCCTTCAGTTTTACGTCGCATCGTTCGGTGGTTAATGGCACGATGCGGGAAACACCCATTTCCACCGCTTTTTGCACTGCGTAGTCCATGCGGTCACCCTTGGAGAGGGTCTGGCCGAGAACGATTTCCAGTGGGGATTCGGTGGTGTTGGCTTCCGGGGTACCAACCTGGACTTCCACGTTCTTCTTGCTGGCACTGGAAATGGTGGCGGGGTAGTCGTTGCCATCACCGTTGAAAAGCAGCAGCTCCTGTCCCGGCTGCATGCGCAATACCCGGCCCACATGTTGTGCGGCGTTGTCATCAAGTGCTGCGGTGCCGCCCTCGGTGAGGGCGGAATCGGTGTAGATGCGGGGTATGCGCATGAGCTGGTCTCTCAGATTCCGGGCGGCTGTCAGTCGCGAACTGCGATCTCAATGCCTTCCGTCGCAACCTGGCCCAGATGGCGGATCTGTTCTTCGGTGATCACGTAAGGCGGCATGAAGTAAACCACATTACCCAGGGGGCGAAGCAAGGCCTGGCGGGTTAATGCATGCTGGTAAACACGAATGCCACGGCGCTCCTGCCAGGGGAAGGGCGTTTTCGACGCTTTATCTTTCACCATTTCCACCGCCATGGTCATGCCATGCTGGCGAATGTCGCCGACATTGGGGTGCTCCGCAAGATGGGCGACGGATTTGGCCATGCACGTGGAGAGCGCGCGGTTGCTCTCAATCACATTGTCATCCCGGAAGATGTCCAGGGTCGCCAACGCCACGGCGCAGCCAATGGGGTTGCCCGTGTAGCTGTGGCTGTGCAGAAACGCCTTGAGGGTCTCATAGTCGTCGTAGAAGGCGTTGTAGACATCATCGGTGGTCAGTACCACCGACAGAGGCAGGTAGCCGGCGGTGAGCCCCTTGGACAGGCACATGAAATCCGGAGTGATGCCCGACTGCTCACAGGCAAACAGGGTGCCGGTGCGGCCAAAACCAACGGCAATCTCATCGGCAATCAGGTGCACGCCATAACGGTCGCAGGCTTCCCGCAGTTTGGTGTGGTAGATGGGATGGTGCATGCGCATGCCGCCGGCGCACTGGATCAGCGGCTCCACCACCACGGCGCAGATTTCGTCGTGCTTCTCGGCCAGCAGCTTTTCCATGGCCTCAAACTGGCGCAATGCATAGGCTTCGTCGGTCTCACCCGGCTCCTTGTTGAAGGCGTCCGGTGAGGGGGCTGTCAGAACTTCCATCAGTAGCGGCTGATAGGTGTCCTTGTAAAGCGATACATCGCCGAGTGCGAGGGCGCCCAGGGTTTCACCGTGGTAGCTGTTGCTCAGGTTCACGAAGTTCTTCTTGCCCGGTTTGCCGTGGTTCTTCCAGTAGTGGAAGCTCATCTTCAGGGCCGCTTCGATGGCCGAGGAGCCGTTGTCGGCGTAAAAGACTTTGTTCAGGCCGGGTGGAGTAACCTCGATGAGTCGCTCGGACAGATTGACCACCGGCTCGTGGGTAAAACCCGCGAGGATGACGTGTTCCAACTCGCCAATCTGCTTCTGGATCGCTGCGTTGATTCTCGGATTGGCGTGGCCAAAGAGATTGACCCACCAGGAGCTGACGGCATCGATGAAGCGATTGCCTTCAAAGTCTTCCAGCCAGACACCCTCGCCCCGCTTGATGGGCACCAGGGGCACGGCGCCTTCGTGGTCTTTCATCTGGGTGCAGGGGTGCCACACGGACTTGAGGCCACGGGTGACGAGGTCAGCATTGCGCATGATAATTCTCCGTCAGACGGTCTGATTCTGGGTTGTCGCTGTTAACCTGTGCGGATATTACAGTTAACAGCGAATATCGGCCACCCGGATTTCGGGTCGACCTGGCCCTCTATGGTCTGGCGTTTTCCAACGGCTTGATCGCATCACAATCTGGGGTCGAACGATTTGGCCGGAAGAGTGCTTCAGTATAAACTGCCGGGTCACCCGCAACGGGCCAGGATGGCCCGGCAAATAACGCAAAGGACGCGACATGAGTAAAGCGATTGTTCTGCTCGGAGACCTCGGCTCCGATCACGAAGGTTTCCCGCCCACGCCGGTGATTGCCGGTTCCCCCGATGTGCTGATTGATGGCAGGCCCGTTGCCCGGGTAGGCGACCCGCTGGCACCCCATTCCAAACCCAAGCATCCACCCCATCCCCGCACCATCACCGGTGGTTCGTCCACCGTGATGATCAACGGCAAACCGGCGGCGGTGACAGGCGGGGCGATTTCGTGTGGCGGTGTGACTATTGGGTCGGGGTCGGTGGTTATTGGTGATACTCACACGCCGGCGTCATTTTCGGGAGTATCCAGCGCCCCTGCGAAGTTAGGCAGGATTTTTGATGCTGCAGAATCCAAGAGTGGAGTTGAGGGTCTTTTGGATGCAGAAATGAAGACTGGGCCATCTCAATTGCGAGACGGTAGTCGTGCCGATGACGCCGATTTGAAGCATAGTCAAGATTAGATTCTTACTCGTCCTAACAAGCGAGAGAAAGCTGGAAATTCGCTGAGAATAGGCATCTTCTTCGATGGAACTGCCAACCACAAAGACAACGACAAACACCTGCCAGATAGGGATATTACCAATGTCGCGAAGTTGTTTGATCTCTACGAGTCTGGAGCAAATTCAGAGCGGATTTACATCCCCGGGCCAGGAACGATTGCCGGGCATATCGCGCCAGACGGCTTTGACGCTCGCGAAGACATAATTGGTTTGGCCTTGGGGGTAGGTCCCGAAGGGGGCCACAAACGGATTCAGACAGCGATCACTGCACTCAACGACATTCTGGACGAAAGTAAGCCTGATGTAGTTGTGTTGGATGTATTCGGGTTTAGCAGGGGAGCCGCGCTGGCCCGGCATTTCGTGAATCTCGTTAATGAGTGGCCCGCCTCAATAATTTTGCCAGAGATAAATGAGCCGAGCCTGTCAACGTCGGTAGTTAGCTTTCGTAAGTTAAATGCGTTTCCTCGCGATATCACTGCAAGAGTCGGATTTATAGGATTATTCGATACTGTAGGAAGCTTCTATCTTCCCGGAAATCAAAATAACCTGGATTTTAATGTCAATCTCAGGCCGGACAGTGCCGACAGGATTGTTCATCTGACCGCTCATCATGAGATCCGTAGAAACTTCCCCCTTTCGAGTATCCGGGAACCTGCTGGACTTCCATCCAATTTCTCAGAGATAGCATTGCCGGGTGTCCACTCGGATGTTGGTGGGGGTTATGAAAATCCGGTTGGAGGTATCCAGAATCACGAAATCTTCACTGTCAGAGTCTTTTCTGGTCACGGTATGAATTATCGGACAATCCAGAGTGCCCAGAAAAAAATTGAAGCGCTTAACCGAAATGATCACCGCAACATCCAGGCTCGCGTTGAGGGCACGGATGTAATCGCGGAGGAGAGGCGAGCAACTCGAAAGGAATTGGCGATTCATGCTCTTCACCTTATGTATGAGGTGGCGGTATCAGAGGGCCTGCCCATGTCGCCTATGGATTTGTCAAACGCCAACCACAGAATCCCCGATGACCTTAAGAAAGCTATTGACGCTTGGCAGGAAGCTGGAGCCAACCTCTTTGCTGCTAGGAAGTATTTGGGGAAATACATGCATACCTCACATCGAGAGGATGTATTGCCTCACCTTCCTGAGAACTCTGGTAAGAGAAGGATCTTCTATAACAGGCCCTCGTTAGCCGTCCAACAACAAGAGGTCACTGCACGACCATGACAAAGCACGTTGCAAATTGTCTCGCCATCAGCCGCCAGATGGTGTTGTTGGTGTTGATCACTGGCCTTGTTGCCTGCTCTTCGGAGAGAAAAACCTATGAATACACCGTCATCGTCTCCGGGGGGCCATCCGGGTGGCCGGTCTGGGTTGAAGAGGTAACACTGAACGGCGACCGCAGAATACCCGGTGGAGCAATCAGTTACGGGTATGATCAAACGCCTCCAACTGGCGGCCGAATTGTTATAGACCCGGCACCAGTTCCGGAACGGGTCGAAGCCCGCTGGTTTTCGCACAGGGAGCAGAAATTTTACGAGGTCTCGCTACCCATGCCCGAGGAATTCAGTGAGACCGTTGCCGAGTGGTTCGAAGATTATCCGACGCCGAAGTATGGGCATTACTTTATCGTTGGCTTCTCAGGCAAAGGCCAGGCTCTGGCGTGGTGGCGAGCATCGTGTCGGGATTGCGCGGGTGACGAAGATTCAGGTTTTGCCGCCCCGGTAATCGACGAATTACGTGCTGAAGCTGCAAATGGTGACCCCTCCGGCTATCAAGCGCAGGTGCAGCATTACATTGACAAAGGGGTCATCCCTGCGCCCGCCAGGTAGGACGTTGAGCTGTCGTTACGCAAAAGAGAAATGCGTAGTGAAGGTGACTCCATGATGGGCACCAATATCACTTAGGTCATTGCTGATGATCGAGGCACTCACAGTTATTTCAGCGTTCTTGGGGATTGCCTCCATGATAGGCGGCTTACTGGGAATACTGTTTACAGTGACAGTAGCGTTTTCGAGGATACGCGTGGTAGAGGCCAAGATTGCCGCGCCCGGCGCCTACCTGGATATGACAAAAATTCTGTGGGGCGATGGCCCCTGGGGAAGGTGGATTCGTGCCATGAACGTCTGGGCCTTTTTCACCTACAGGAATCTCCCTGTGATCGGTAGCAAAGTTGCGTTGCGAATGGGTACAGAGGATAAGGCGACTCCCAGGAATTTAAAGCTGTGGGCGCTTATCCCTGTCAGCTTTACTTTTGTCTGCGCAATGATCTTTGCGTTGTCGGCAATTTTTTTGGTGATTGTTGAGTGAAAAGTCGCCCGCTGTGAACAGCCCCTTTTTTCTCTTACAAAACCGAGCTATGGGGCGAGCAACCGTGAGTGATGAATGGCGAATCTTTCCAGCACATGTGGTGGCTGGAGGCATTCTGCTGAACCTGTTGTTCATCTTTGTGATCGTGACCACGGGGTTTCGTTATGCCAAAAAAATAGAACAACGAGTCGCGACGCATTCTGGCAGTCTTTCCAGTATCAGCCAGATCTGGTCAGAGGCGCTTGTCGGTCGTCTCGTCAGGTGCAGCCATGTCTTTGCGTTCCTTGTTTTCCGTAATTGTTCGTCTCGTTTCTGGCACAGGCGAGCATCGACGTTGGGCGACCCAGATGTTCCGCTGCCAAAGCTCTGGCAAGCGTGGTGTCTCGTTCCTGTTCTGTCAATGTATGGAACGCTCGCCGTTGTTCTGGTGGCAGGTGTATTAATGCAGTCTGAATGAAGCGCTCCCGCCGATGGCAAACTGCTGGGCTTGCCGGCATCTGCCGCAGCGCAAGTGTCTGAGATTTTGAAGTTCTTGAGAACGTGCCAATAAATTAAAAACCAAAAAAGCAAGGAAGCTTAAATATGATCACAAAGACAATTCTCAACTTTACCGGCCTCTACGCCGCTCTCCAGCTCTGCATTATTACGATCGGTGAGGTATTCAACATCGATATGAATTCCGGCGTGCAAATCGGGGCGATGATCGGTGCCGCCTATGGCGCAATGGCCGCATCGGTTTCGGCGTTTGGTAGGGCGCCGACGCTCCGGGAGAACTGGATGATGTCCGTCTCTGTGAACATCAGTGCGCTGGTTGTCTCTTTCATTTCCCTCATCGCTCTGCTGTTCGTTTCAGCCGATGCCCCTGTGATTGATGACCTCATGATAGTTATCTCAGAGCTTCCAATGGGCCTTGTGATGATCGGTTTTGCGGTTGCCGTTCTATTGCAGACCCTCGTGTGCTTGCTGATCTTTGGCAAGGTGGCGCGCCGGTATCTCACGAAGCTCAATCCGGCCTAACTTTTCGATACAGCAAGGTTGTCATATGACAACCTTGCTGTATATGATTTGCCCAAGGAATGGCACGAGTGCCCCGCAAGAGACATGCGAACAAAGATATAGAAGCGGCGCTGGCCTGTGCAGAACTGACTCGCTAACGGAGTTGAAGACCATGAATCGTGAATACGACTTCACGCTTAAATATTCAGTTCCACAAGACTTTGCACATGACCAGCTCGAGAGCTCATTGTCTCAAGCGGGATGCGACGACGCCATCATCGGCCTCGGCCAAAAAGGCCGGCTCGCTCTGAACTTTACACGCGAGGCCGAGTCAGCAGAACAAGCCATGCTGAGCGCGCTGCAGGATGTGCAACGGGCGGTTCCTGAGGCCCGCCTGGTGGAGGCCGGGCCGGATTTTGTGGGTATTTCCGACATGGCGAGCCTGCTGATGTTTTCCCGCCAGAACATGCGAAAGCTCATTCAAACCCATCTGGCCAGTTTTCCAATGCCGGTCCATGAGGGCGCGTCAGCAATCTGGCATCTGTGTGATGTCCTTGCCTGGTTCTCCGAAACACAGAAGCGAGCGATTCCGGCTGATCTAATGGACGTGGCCCGAGTAAGCATGGGCGTGAATATGGTGCGAGAAGCAGGGCGGATCGATCATCGATTGCAGGCGCAGTTAAGACAACAAAGCGCTATCGATTAATGGTATCCAACAACGCCAACATCTCCCGCTGCGGCCAGATCGCGCCTTTGACTCCCTTAACCGTGCAGGGCCTTTCCGCCAGCCACGCGCCAGTTCTGTAGGGTGCAAGATCGCTGATTGAGAGCCGGTTATACCAGATCTGATGCTCAAGATCCTGCCCCATCCGGTTCATGGTCGCCTGCACGGAACGGTCGCACTCCAAGTCGCAAACCAGTTCTGCGAGGGCGCTTTCGGCAGCGTCCATCTGTGCCTGATTCGCGCCGGACTTGAGCAGCGTGTTCATCAATGCATCCTGAAACCACCAGTCCAGCTCCGCGAAGTCCGGTTTTGTCAGGCAGGTTGCCAGCAACGGAAAGCGGGTGCTGTCGTGAACAAAAAACACGCAGTTGCGGCGCTGGATTGTGAGCAGGTTGGCGTGCCAGCCGCTAAGCGGGCTCTCAGGCTCGTCATTAGCGGCATGTGGGATCGGCAGTTTGCGTTTGAGACGAGCGGACGAATCCAGCGGCAGCTTCGTATCAAGTTTCTTTGTGCAGTGGATGCGGATCATGGTTTTCTGGCTATATATTCTATCGAAGTCTTGTTTAGGCCGACTTTGATTTGCGGTGAAATTATAAGTGCATGAAATTACAGTCAGTTATGTATCCTTGTGTGCCGCAATGCGATTACTGATCAAATAAACTTGCCGGTTTATCTGCGCTTCCACAAGAAGAGAATATGGGATACGGTTGGGTCGTTCTACCGTGACCGTCAGCAACAAGATGTACCGTGGTTACTACCGAGAAAAAGGGAATTTCACACCTGTGTCCAGTTTGCCTCCCAATGAAGTCGAGATCGTCGAGGTGTTGCGCCGCTCGGAACACGGCATGACTCTGCCGTTCATCTGCAGGGGCGACGATGGAGAGATTTATTTCGTCAAAGGCAGCGGGGCGGGCAGACAGAGTCAGATTAACGAATGGATCTCTGGCAACCTCGCTCTGGCCATGGGAATTCCCGTAGCTCCGTTCAGACTTGTCGATGTTCCCGACGAGTTAACCGATGTATTATCAGCGGAAGATGCGCTTGCGTTGGGTCGCGGCCCGGCTTTTGGATCCGTGGAGCAGAGGATAACGGAGTTGGCTTTCTCCCAGATTCATGATGTCCCATCGGAAATGCGTGGCTCTCTCCTCGTTTTCGATTGGTGGATATCGAACGTTGATCGTCAATTGACGAAAAACGGCGGAAACGCCAATCTGTTCTGGGATGCGGAAACTCAGCGCCTCGTGGTCATTGACCACAACCAGGCGTTCGACCCTGATTTCGATGCCGACCAATTTTTTCGGTATCACGCCTTCAAGGACAGCGTGCCAGATGTGTTCGATGACTTGATTGAGCGCCAGCACTATACTGAAAGGCTGGAACAGGCTTTGAGGGAGTGGGACGGCATTATCCAGGCCATTCCCGAGGAGTGGTTTTACATAGACTCTGAGATGACGATGAAACTGGACTTTGATCCGGATTCATTCCTGACACACTTGCAGCGTTTTCGTAGCGACAACTTTTGGAACCGGAAATGACCAGGACAGCGTGCCAATACGCCATCGTGCGGTTTATGCCTTATATCGAGACGGGCGAGTTCGCCAACGTCGGTATTTTGCTGTGGGCACCGAAAACCCGCTACCTGGGCTTTAAACTGCTTCGGAAAAAGCATGCCCGTATCACCCAGTTCTTTGAGGAGCTGGACCGGGGACTGTACCTCAAAACCATGGCGAATCTGGATGCTGAGCTGCGCAGAGTACAGGGCATGCTCAAAGACCAGGTCGGCGAGTTTGGTGACAACGACCGGGATTATGGATTTCACAAAGGTCTGTTTCAGGAACTGATCCGACCCCGTGAAACCATCGTTCGTTTCAGCGAGCAGCGGGCAGTGCTGGCGGAGAATCCAGAGCAAACACTGGCTGAGCTCTACGAATATTACGTTGGCCGGAACTTCGTCACCAGGGAATATCAGGAGACCATTCTCGAGAAGGGCATCAAGCAACTCCTGGAACAGCGGGATCTGGCAAAGCGTTTTACCAAGCGTCGGATCGAAGATCAGCTATACGGAGTCACCTTCCCCTTCGTTGAGCAAAAGGACAACGAGGCCATTCGGGTAATCAAGCCCCTGTTCCTGGGGCAGACCGATTCCACGGCCATTATCGAACATGGTGGCAAGTGGAAGCTGAAAGTGGATCAGCTCCGCAAGCGGCATCTGCTGAAAGGCCCCGTGTTATTTCCGGTTAAAGGCCCGGAGCCTGGACAGGTTAATGACCTTCGTGTAGAGGCTTTCGAGGAAACCCTTGCCAACCTGGAGGGCGACGGTATCGAGATAACTCTGCACACTGAAAAAGACAGGATTCTCGAGTTTGCCGGAATGCACGCCCATTAGCGATCTCGGGCTCGTCGGCGGGTATGATTGCGCCTGCCGATTGCCCTCCCGAGGAGCTTGTAATTAATCCTTACAGGTTGCACCCCGAGCGGGTTGCAATTATCGGTACTGCAGGCGATCAGTATGCAGACAGGCTAGGTTACTTCCTCCACTTGCTCTCCCTCCTCCGGAACTTGCAGTTCGCCGGCGGGCATTCAGGAAAAAGCCTCCGCAAGCGGAGGCTTTCAAAGCTGGGTTTGGCTCAGTGCGCCAACACCCGCGAAAGAAACGCCTGGGTGCGCTCGTTCTGAGGGTTGTCGAACACATCGTCCGGTTTACCCTGTTCCACAATCTGGCCCTCGTGGATGTAGATCACGCGGTCGGCCACTTCCCGGGCGAAGCCCATCTCGTGGGTGACGACCATCATGGTCATGCCTTCCTTGGCCAGTTCCCGCATAACGTCCAGCACTTCACCGATCATTTCCGGGTCCAGGGCTGAGGTTGGCTCGTCGAACAGCATCAGGCGCGGTTCCATGGCCAGGGCCCGGGCGATCGCGACCCGCTGTTGCTGGCCGCCGGACAGTTGGCTGGGGTACTTGTCGGCCTGGTTGCCGATGCCTACCCGGTTTAGCAAACGCTCTGCGGTGGCGTTGGCAACGGTTTCCGGAGCATCCTTGACCTTCTTGGGCGCCAGCATGATGTTTCTCTTCACGGTGAGGTGAGGGAACAGGTTGAACTGCTGGAATACCATCCCGACTTCCTTGCGGATTTCAGCCAGAGCTTTCGGGTTGCCGCTCTTGGGCGCGAGCTGCTGGCCGTCCACTTCCAGTGTTCCGGATTCATATTCTTCAAGGCCGTTCACACAGCGAATCAGGGTGGATTTGCCGGAGCCGCTGGCGCCGATAATAACCACCACTTCGCCCTGTTCAACGGTAAGGTCAATATCTTTAAGGACATGCAGTTTCCCGAAGTACTTGTTCATGCCCTTCATTTTTACAATCTGAGTCATGGGTAACGTTCCTTCAGACAGAAGCCAGTCCGCGCCGCTCAACGAAGCGGAGAATGATGGACAGGGACAGGGTGATGGCCAGGTAGAGGATCGCCACCACAAAGTACACCTCAAATGCGGTAAAGGTGTTGGCGATGTAAATCTGACCCTGACGGACCAGTTCACCAACGCCAATCACCGAGAATAGAGATGTGTCCTTGATGCTGACAATGGCCTGGTTACCCAGCGGCGGAATCATCCGGCGGAAGGCCTGGGGCCAGACGACAGACCAGAATGTCTGGTTACGGGACAGCCCCAGGGAAAGCCCGGCTTCGGTCTGGCCCTTGTCGATGGACTGTACGCCACCGCGAACCACCTCGGAAATGTAGGCGCCGGAGTTCAGGGCGATGGCCGCAATACCGGCCGTCAGGGGATCAATGGGGCCACCGATAAGGTCGGGCAGGCCGTAGAAAATGAACAGGACCTGGACCAGGATCGGAGTGCCACGAAAGATTTCGATGTAGGCGGTTGCCGGCCACCGCAGGAACCACTTCTTGTTGATGCTCAGCAGGCCAAAGACAATGCCCAGAGCAAAACCGATAAGAAGACCGCCGAAGGAAATCAGCAGGGTGTAGGGGATCCCTTTTATCAGAAAAGGGATGGAGTCGATGGCTGCCTGCCAGTCGAACTGAAACTGGAATTCCACAGTGAAAGTCTCCGCAGAGTTTTGGAGTCACGAATTGCCGGGGCAATGGTGCCCCGGCACAGGGAATCAGACCACTGGGGTCCGGGAGCCCTTACATGCCCTCGGGCATTGGGCCAAACCACTTCTCGTAGATGGTTTTGTAGGTACCATCTTCCTTCATTGCGGCGAGGGCGTCGTTAACGTCATCAACCCACTCACTGCCATTTTTCAGGGCGATGCCGTATTGCTGGCCTTCATACAGCGGGCCAACGGTTTTTACCTTGCCTTCACCCTTGGTGCGGGCAAAGTAGCCCACGTTCGGGGCATCGTAGAAAACAGCATCGATGGAGCGTGACATCAGCGCCATGTACATATCGGAGCTGCCCGGGTAGGGGGTTACGCCGTCATCGGCTTCCAGGTTCTTGACCAGGTAATCGTAACTGGTGCTGCCGATCTTGGTGCCGATTTTCTTGCCTTCGAGGTCGTCGAATTCGCTGACATCGCCGTTACTCTCGCGAACCAGAATACGGAGACCCGAATCGTAGTACGGGTCTGAGAAATCGACGATCTCTTCACGCTCTTCGGTAATGGTGATGCCGGCAATGGCAATGTCTACATTACCGGTTTGCAGGGCCGGTATGATGCCGTTGAAATCCATGGTATTGAGGTCAATCTCGAAACCGGCACGGTCGGCCACCTCGCGGATGATTTCCATGTCGAAACCGATCATCTCACCGGTCTCCTGGTCCATCATTTCAAACGGAACGAAACTGGGGTCAGTGACGACGCGCAGGGTTTCTGCGCTGACGGTTCCTGCGGCAACGGTCAGTGCCAGACTGGCGCTTACGGTCTTCAGCCACTTCGTGCTCATACATTCTCCTTTTCTTTCTTATGAGGCTCCATTTGCCCGGTAAGGCAAGCCGGACCAATCACTGCTGTTGACTGCGATCTCCGGGGAGCGTTGATGGAACTGCATCACATACACTTTAGACTATTACGCAGATGTGCACAGGAAATCAAATGCTTGGCGGGGAGGTTGGCGGCTCAGGACGGGTGTTGGATTACGGTCCTTCGGACCTAATCCAACCTACGAAGGCTGGTAAGAACCGTAGGTCGATGAGATGGTCTCCTCCCCTCCTAATCGGCGTCGCAATGCGCCAGGATAGGGAAGGAGAATTTTCCTATCAGAAACGAGTGGGAGGAGACCATGAGTAAGGTTACAACGGTTGGCATTGATCTCGCAAAGAACACGTTTGTCCTTTTTGGGCTGGGCCCTAAAGGTCACAGCGGGTGGAAGCGCAAAGTGCGCCGCAAGCAGTTGCTGGAGCAGCTGGTGCGTTTGGAGCCTTGCACAGTCGCTCTTGAGGCGTGTGGGAGCTCGCACTATTGGGCTCGCCAGATACGAGCGTTAGGGCATCAGGTTGAGTTGTTACCGCCTCAACATGTGAAGGGCTATCTTCGAGGTCAGAAAAACGATTACAACGATGCTCAGGCCATTGCGGAGGCCAGTGAACATGGGCGAATTCGCCCGGTGCCGATCAAAGAGGTCGAGCAGCAGGATGATCAGATGCTGCACAAGCTGCGCCAGGGCGTGAGCAAGGATCGGGTACGAATCAGCAATCAGCTTCGAGG